>ERZ807291.1946-NODE-1946-length-32285-cov-10.823643_pt1 | contig 32285 bp, 25 predicted proteins | sample MGYA00521257_ERZ807291 | MGnify/ENA primary metagenome ERZ807291 (study PRJEB31413, sample SAMN03169783) | marine metagenome | biome: Marine; feature: Water; material: Subsurface seawater | place: North Sea | collected 2011-04-28 | depth 1 m m ...
ATCGTTGAAACCCCGCCTTTACAAGAACTGCAACGCCTGCAGGGCTTGGCCTGATTTTAGCAAAAAAAGGAGCCCTTAAAATGACCCTAAAATTAAATCGCCGTCACTTCCTTGGTACTGCCGCCGCAGGCGCAGTTGCCACATCACTCCCCCTGAGCGCACGCGCCGCAACGGCTTTCACGATGCAAGCCGCATGGATCAATGACGCTGAGTTTGCAGGATATTTCCTTGGCATTGACGAAGGATATTATGCAGATGCGGGACTTGATTTAACCTATTTATCGGGTGGTCCCGACGTAATCCCGGAGAGTACCATAATTGCCGGCCGCGCCGACCTAGCACTAACAACACCAGATACAACTATCAAAGCTATCGCTGACCAGGGCGCTCCATTTAAAATCATCGGAGCGCAATATCAAAAGAATCCTATTGGGATAGTCTCGCTTGTTTCAAACCCTATTAACGAGCCCAAGGACCTGATTGGCAAGACCCTGGCGGTGCCACCGGTGAACGTAATTTCGGTGAACGCCATGCTTGCACTCAACGGGATAAAACCAGACCAGGTGAACATAGTGCCCTATGCTTACGATCCTACACCACTCATCCAAGGAGAAATTGATGCCAGTCTCGATTTCACCACTAACGTACCCTACACCATAAGCCAGCAGGGCGTCGAAGCGACCTCCTTTTTGCTTTATGATTTCGGTTTCACCATTTACAATGATACCGTGGTTGTAACCGAAGAAACACTTGCGACGAAACGCACCGAACTCATCGCCTGGCTACGCGCATCGCGCCAAGGCTGGGAACAAAACTTTAAGGACCCTAATCTGTGGCCGCAAAAATGGGCTGACACCTGGTTCAAGGGTACCGGTCGCACGATAGAGAACGAGATCTTTTTCAACAATGCACAGCAGCCATTGATGGAAAGCCCTGCCGGCTACATGGCATTGACCGAAGAAGGGATCGAAGCCAATCTAAGCGCACTTGGCGAAGTTGGCATCAAGGGCAGTCGTACCATGTTCGACACCACCCTACTTGAGGAAATCTGATGACCGCCCCGGATGGGCTTTCTCTTTCCGGGGTAAGTAAGACCTTTTCGGGACGTGGCAAGGTGGTTGAAGCATTGCGCGACTTCACCTTGTCATGCCCTAAAGAATCCTTCACAGCGATTATTGGCCCATCCGGCTGCGGCAAATCTACGGTCATGCGCATTGCCCTTGGCTTGGAAACTCCTGACACAGGTTTAGTCCAAATCACTGGTGCCACTCCACTTGATGCAGCAAAATCAGGTGTGACCGGTGTAGCTTTTCAAGACGCCGCTCTTTTGCCATGGCGCAGTGTCCAACGAAATGTCGAAGTGCCTCTTGAAGTCCTTGGCCAGCCATTGGCGAAAGCCGCTAGTCATGTCACGAATATGATTAATCTAGTTGGTTTAAATGGCTATGAAAACGCTTTACCAGGCGAATTATCGGGAGGCATGCGACAGCGCGTTGCCATCGCACGGGCACTGGTCACTCAACCTCAAGTTCTCTTCATGGACGAGCCTTTTGGTGCACTTGACCAAATCTTGAGGCGCCAAATGAACTTAGAATTACAGCGTATTTGGACTGAATCTGGCTCAACAGCTCTTCTAATTACACACGGAATTGACGAAGCCGTATTTCTTGCAGACCGAGTGGTTATTATGCACAACAATCCAGGACGGATAGTTGACGTAATTGATATACCATTCGACCGTCCCCGCGCAGTGCAGTTATTTGCAGACCCTGATTTTCATCATATGTGTAACCACATCGCCAAGGTATTACATGACAGTTGAGTCTTCCAGATCGTGGCGCGGGGTCAGCAATTTAGCTATCATTTTGCTGATCTGGGAAGTAATTGGGCGACTAGACTTGGTCGCAGGCGGAGCGCTTCCTGGTATTTCCGAAATTGTCCTACGCCTTTGGCAAGATTGGGGCGACTATCCACGCCATATAGGAGCCACGTTATATGCCTCGATAGCTGGTTTCATTATCGGGAATTTCTTCGGTATCGCCGCCGGCGTGCTCTTTGCCATGTCGCCGACGGCATTGAAACTGTTTCGGGGTGTGAATATTGCAGCTTTTGCCTTGCCGCCCATTGCCATCGCTCCGATACTTGTGCTGACACTCTCCGGCATGGCACCGCGGATCGCACTAGCCGCCCTCGGCGTTTATTTCGTCACCATGACCGCTACGGTGATTGGCCTTAGCCAAGCAGATAGCCGCACCACAGACTTGATCCGCGCTTATGGAGGCACCCGCTGGGACATTTTGCGTCGGGTTCAATTCCGAGGTGCCATGCCATCAATTCTTTCCGGACTTCGGGTGGCAGCACCAAATGCAGTACTTGGCGCCATACTTGCCGAATTCGGCGGCGGAGGCCGCTGGGGACTTGGGGCCTACCTTTTAGGCTCTCTGGGACGAGGAGAGCCAGATCGACTTTGGGGAATTGGGCTAGTCGCAACGCTAATTGCGGCGCTAAGCTATGGCGCCTTTGCCATTATTGCTGCACGCATAATCGGTTCAACACGTGCGGTAACCATAAACACCGCCATACCAGATTCTATCCAAACCCATGATCAGCCTGTGAAGCGGATAACTCTTATGATGGGCACAATTGCGCTGCCTTTCTTGGTTTGGTGGGCATTTATAAAACTGACCGGAGTTCCAGACTTAATTGCGAAAACGCCATGGGGAGTTTTTGACTACCTTTTCTTATCACAGACTTCTACCAATGCGCAGCAACGCCTATTAGCGGCGCTTGCAGAAACACTGCCCATCACTTTCATCGGTATGGCTGCTGGGCTGGCCTTTGCCTTTCTATTGGCAATTTCTTCGCGACTTTTCCCCCGCGCGATTGAAGCATTCATGCCTGTTGCGCTTGTCACACAGACTATGCCGCTGGTTGCACTGACACCTCTGCTTGTTCTAATCCTGGGAAGGGGCAGTTCACTCACCCTTTGGGTGACAATCTCAGTCACCTTCTTTCCAGCCTTCGTAACATTGGCCCAAGGCCTAGCGCTGGTACCGCGAAGTGCAGAGGACCTACCACGCGCCTATGGCGCAACACGCTGGACCGAGATGCGACTAGTGACGATACCGGCCTCCTTACCTTATCTCTTTGCAGCCACGCGTCTGACCGTGCCCCGCGCACTTCTAGGTGTGATGATTGCGGAATGGTTGGCTACTGGGAAAGGCCTAGGCAACCTTTTAAACCAATCCCGAGGGTTTTTGGACTTTGGTATGATCTGGACAGTAGCCGCCGTCTCAGTTCTGCTCTCTGTGATTTTCTATCAGGCAGTAGTTGTGGTTGAGAGGCGCGTACTGCAGCGACTTGGAATGGCAACAGCGGAGTAAGGCAATGGGCAATCTTGAAACCCGAATAGCACAGGGTCGTGGTGATAATCTTGCCGACCTAGTACTGCGCGGCGGCACCGTTTGGGATTTGGTAACTGACACTCGGATTGAAGGAGATGTTGCGATCTGCGGGAACATGATTGTTGGGATTGGCGAAGATTACGAGGGCCACGAAGTTGTAGATTTGCGTGGCCTTACGCTGGTACCCGGCTTCATCGATACACACCTACACATCGAATCCTCTCTAGTCACGCCTTTCGAATTTGACCGCTGCGTAACCCCGTTGGGTATCACAACCGCAATCTGCGACCCACACGAAATCGCCAATGTAATCGGCCCTGACGGAATCCGGTATTTCCAAGAGGCCAGCGAGCATACCCTGATGGATATCCGCGTACAACTTTCATCCTGTGTGCCCTCTACTGAAATGGAAACAGCCGGGGCTCGGATAACTGCTACAGATCTCCAATCACTGATGGATCATCCCTCAGGAGCTGGGCTTGCGGAATTCATGAACTACCCCGATGTGATACATCGCGATCCAGAGGCGATGGCCAAGCTACGACTTTTCGAAAGTCGACATATCGATGGACATTGCCCATTACTGACAGGGCATGATCTGAACGCCTACGCCGCCGCAGGCATTCGCACTGAACACGAGGCGACAACCGCAGCCGAAGCCTTGGAGAAACTGCAAAAGGGGATGCGCGTCCTTATCCGCGAGGGGTCTGTATCAAAAGATTTACTTGCACTTCAACCACTATTAAATCAATGTACGGCACCCTATATGTGTCTTTGTACCGATGATCGAAATCCACTAGACATCGCGGATGAGGGACATCTGAATTTCATGATCGCCAAGCTGATCCAGTTAGGCACCCCACCGCTAGCAGCCTATCGTGCCGCGTCGCTATCAGGAGCAGAAGCGTTTGGCCTCAAGGATCGTGGCCAGATAGCACCTGGTCGCAGGGCCGACATAGTAGCGCTTTCCGATGTGACAAGCTGCACAGTTGAAACAGTCTTCGCAGGTGGCGTACAAGTAAACCACGCGGCCTTTGCTACTCGAAATGTAATCCCACCAGTCGCCCGCAATTCAGTTCGTGCACCAAAGGTCAAAGCACAAGATTTCCGCGCCATCGCAAATCATGAAAATACAGACGTCATCGGCATTATTGAAGGCAAGATCATTACCGAGCACTTGAAGGAAACCATATCGATTGAAGACTGTGATAAGCCCCCAAACCCAAAACGTGACCTTATTCGTATTTCCGTGATTGAGCGTCATGGGAAAACTGGTAATATTGCGAATGGCTTCGTCAAAGGATTTGGACTGCACGCCGGGGCCATTGCCTCTACCGTTTGCCATGACCATCACAATATCGCCTGCGTTGGAGTGGATTATAATGACATGGCGCTTGCGGCAAACCGCTTATCTGAGATCGAAGGCGGCTTTGTAGTAACACAAGGTGGCTTGGTTTTGGCAGAACTAGCGTTACCAGTGGCTGGATTAATGAGTATCGCGCCATTCGAAGAAGTTCGAGCATCGCTTGAACAGTTGCGAGCGGCAGCGATTTCACTCGGCGTCGTATTAAACGAACCCTTTCTGCAATTAGCTTTCCTAGCTCTGCCCGTAATTCCCTCCCTTAAGATTACAGACAAAGGCATGGTCAATGTTGCGAAATTCGAGCTGATAGTTTAAATTAATATCCAACAATACTCAAAGTTCAAAGAATATGATCTACAGCATTCAATTGTGTATGCCGTTTGCTAAGTATTTCCGAAGATTGCGCGCATGCTTATAGAAATGTGAACAGAGCCAGTGACATCTCGCAATCAAAATACTTAGAAACAGATTACCTAATCCCCTAGAGCCCTTTGAACCTAATCAACAAAAAGACCAAAGTCTCAAAAACAATAACAACAAGAGCGCCCCTTTAGCCCTCATTTTGGAAGTCATTGAGTAGGCAAACCCACCCCGGGGTCATCTAACGCCACTGTGGGACCCACGCGCGCTCAGAGCCCCTGTCAAGAACGCTCAGCATAAACCGTAGTCGATAAGGCCCACAGCTGCTGCCTTTTGTTCCAGTGACGATCTCCCTGAGTAGAGCGCATAGGTCATCGTTTGCTTTTCATGACCTAAGATATCAGCAGAGATGCCCTCCGAAACGCCTGCCCGCTCTAGCTGCGTGGAGATCGTCTTACGGATTGAGTGGAAGTCATGGTGACCATCGAACCCAAGCTTGGTTTTTACCCTGCTAAACCGTTTGCCCACCTGCACAGAGCGTTTGCCGTATTGGTTAGGGCTTTGGTTAATAATTATCTGAAAATAAATTGACATCTTTATGCCGAAGCGCGTCCTTGAACCATTCATCTATGAGTAAAATTTCATTTGGGCGTACAGTGAGGCCGTGCTTTGTTCGCCTGTCAAGAACATCCTTTGAGCATCTGGCCCACTCATGGCGCATTAAATAGACCAGCTCGGCTTCAAAAAGAAGTGGGCCATACTGTTTACCTAGGTCATTCATTGTTGAGGCATTTCCAATGATATGAGTTATGCGCGTGCCATAAAGTCGGGCGTAGTGCATCGATAAATCCCTTGGTAACCAATAATAATCTGCCCGCACCTTGTCTAAAAATATGTCAAAATCCGCATCTACCATATCGCCACCAGGCAAAGGCGCATTCGTGGTCCAGTTCCCACCCATTTGCGGAAAGACTGGTTTCAATTTTTGCACGGCGTGCTCTGCAAGCTTTCGGTAAGTGGTAATTTTGCCTCCAAAAATGTTCAAAATTGGTGCACCACGAGACTGGTCAAAATCAAGCACATAGTCACGTGTTACAGCGCTTGGATTGCCGTTGCCGTCATCAAAAAGTGGGCGTACACCAGAAAAAGATCCGATGACATCGTCGGGTTTCAGCGCAATTTTAAAATACCGGCTTACGGCGTCGATCAGGTACGTGACTTCACTTTGATCGACGCACACATCATTTGGGTCGCCTTCATAGGCTATATCAGTGGTCCCAATCAGAGCTTTGTCACCTTCGTAAGGATTAATGAAAATAACCCGTTTATCGTGATTTTGCACAAGATAAGCCTGTTGTCCGTCCCAGAATTTAGGCACAATAATGTGGCTGCCTTTGACCAGCTTGACCGAGCGGTTGGAATTTGTTCCAGCAACACGACCGATCACGTCATTCACCCAAGGGCCGGATGCATTGACCACTGCTTTTGCACGGATTTCACGTGTTTCACCGGAGCCCTCGGCCGCGACAGTTGCAAGCCATTGGCCCTTTTCTTGCCTGAGGGATGTACAGCTGGTTCGGGGCAGGACCTCCGCGCCTTTTTCGTGGGCATCAACGGCGTTAAGTACAACCAATCTTGCGTCGTCCACCCAGCAATCCGAGTACTCGAAACCCTTGGTGTATTCTGACTTGATGGATGCACCTTCTGGGGCACGTCTAAGATCAAGGGTACGTGTGCCGGGCAAGCGCTTTCTACCGCCCAGATGATCGTAGATGAACAGCCCAAAGCGCACCAACCATGCGGGTCTGTCTTTTGGGCTGTGAGGCAGCACAAAACGCAGAGGCCAGATAATGTGAGGTGCCGCGTTTAACAATACCTCTCGTTCGATCAGCGCTTCGCGAACCAGACGGAATTCATAATATTCAAGGTATCGCAACCCGCCATGAATCAATTTGCCCGACCTCGAGGAGGTACCTTCTGCCAGATCATCTTTTTCACAAAGAATAACTGACAAGCCTCGTCCTGCCGCATCACGCGCGATGCCGGCTCCATTCACGCCGCCGCCTATAATGAATAGATCAACAACATTCGTCATCATAAATGCTCTTTGTTTTGTGAGCCATAGCTCGAAACAGATTGAGCGATTTTGGCTGTATCAGTGGTCCTGAGGGTGCCAAAATCTCTGCGAACCCCATTGGGATGATACCGGCTTGCTATTAGCTCGAGATCGCCCACAAACCCCTTCGGGCAGATTGCATTTAAGCGTGTACCAACCATTCGGTGATTTTTCACAGGACGCTCTAAATCAACTGCGATGGCTTCAAGGTCCGTTAAGCCAAAATTATTTACGTCCGCGCGGCTGCTTTCCCGAGGCATTCTAAGAAGTACAAGTTTGGGGCCGTTGTCGTACATCTAGCTAAGCTACACAAAGATTGTTCAGGGGGGCCCCGGTAATGTAATTTTTCACATCCTCAGCCAGCACTTGCGCGGCATATTGAGCGGTGCGCACTGAGGCGCCGGCTATGTGAGGGGTAAGCGTCACATTTTCGAGTTGAAGAAGGGGCCAATCAGGCGGTGTGGGTTCAATCGCAAAGGTCTCTAGCATGGCAGAGCCAATGGTGCCATTAACCAGAGCCTCATACAGATCATCATAATTGCACAAAGGTCCCCGCGCCGTATTGACCAACAAAGCATCACTTTTCATTTTTGAAAGTGTCTCTTTATTGATCATTTGCGTTGTTTCCTCGGTCACCCGGGGATGCAGCGTGACCACATCGCTTTGCTCCAGAAGACTATCCAAACAGATTTGCTCAACACCGGCTTCTAGATCTGAAATATCAAGCTGTACATATGGATCACTGACTAGAATGCGGCATCCAAACGCTCGCAATATTTTGACCAACCGGGTGCCAATTTTTCCGTAACCAATAACCCCAACTGTCATTTCATTGAGCTCGCGGCCTGTTGTGTCCGCCCGGTACAAATCGCCACGCCATACGCCTTTGCGCATTGTTTCATGCCCTATGCGAATCTTACGCGTCTCGGCAAGGATTGCGCCTATGGTGAACTCTGCAACGGCCGATGCATTCCTGCCGGGTGCGCGTACAACTTTTACCCCACGCCTATTCGCAGCTTCAACGTCGACATTGACTGGCCCACCACGGGAACACGCAATAAACCTTAAGTTTGGTAAAGAGTGCAACATGGAATCCGTAACTGGAGACTGGTGCATAATGAGGACTTCAGCATTGCCAATAAAGGCTGTGACCTCATCAAAGTCTCCAATGAATTCCTTGATTAAAATATCTGGATCGCCTGAATACCCATGATTGACGGGGCTGTTAGGCCAGTCCTCCAATCGCAAACGACAATTTAGACCCTCATGCGGGCACACCTTACGCAGTTCTTTTTCAAACATCTCTGGGAGAATAAAATGGTCGCCAATAATCGCGATATCCCGAACCATACTCAGCTGTCCTTTTTATTTGCTAATTGGTGCCAAATCGGTTGCAGCGCTTCGCGCGCTGCGACATATTTTGGGAAGTGCCCTCTATAGAGATCGACAAGTTCAGGTTCGGGCGTCTCTTGCGGACCCAAAAGTGGAAAGACCCATTCGCTCAGGCAGCTTTCCATGTTATCGTAAACACCCACCGAAACAGCTGCGACCATCGCAGCCCCAGCGGCCCCTGCTTCCTCGCGCAAGGATTGCCGCACGGGAACACCGAGCGTTGCAGATAGAATGTTGCGCAAGCCTTGGGACTGCGCGGCGCCGCCAGTCAGTCGGATTTCACTTGGAACTTGTCCAATGGCAGCATAACAATCCCGCGCAGCGAAACCCAAGCCTTCGATGGTTCCGCGCACCAGATCGCCGAAGCCTTGATTCGAATTCAAGCCCACAAAGCTGGCGCGTGCTGTGTGATCGATAAACGGGCCTCGTTCGCCGGCATCGGAGATATACGGATGGTAGAGTAGTGATGCAGGGGGCGCATCTTTAATCCACCCATTTATCAAATTCAGCAGCTGATCTTTTTCAACATTCATATTTAAGCTTGAGGCCACCTGACTTGCCAAGGCCAAAACCCAATCAAGGTTGAGCGTACTGGCCATATTCGTTTGTAATTGGGCCGCAATGCCCTCAATGGGCATCATCATGACATAGCCAGATTTCAGTTCGGTATTGAGCACGATGTCTGATGATTGGATCGCACTGATGTGGACCCCCGTTGTCCCCACAATTGTGCACCCAACAGAGGCATTTGGTTCATAGGCGCCCGCTCCCAGCGCACTACAAACAACATCGACATACCCTAAAACTATTGGTGTGCCTTGAAGCAGGCCAGTTTTTGCGGCAGCAGCTTCGGTCAAAGGATGATAGGTGGAGGCGCCATCACAGATCGGCGGGATTAAAGAAGCATGTTTACCCAGCCCGTAAAAATCAATTACCTCCTCAGAGTAGCTCTTTGTTTTGTAATCGCCAAAGGTAAAGCAGGCCTCGGAAGGATCGGTTGCACGGACATCGGTTAGGTTCATGTAAAGCCAATCTTTACAATGAAACGCCGTGGCAGACCGGTCCAGTTGCTCTGGCTGATGCTGCATCATATGAACGAACTGCGCACCTTGTTGACAGGCATTCAGTCCAGTGCCAGTGCGCAAGAACCGAGCCTCGTCATTGCTGCTCTGGCGCAATTTCTCTGCAGTGTGTCCGGCACGTGCATCTAGCCAGAGCCAGGCGTCACCAACCGGTTGATGGTCTTTATCGATCAACCAAGTCCCATCGCCTTGCCCAGTAACCGCCACTGCTGTCACGCGATGCGCTAAGTTTGGTACTGCCTCAGCCAATTGACGCAGAGAACGGACACAGTCGTTCCAAGTCTGGTCTAAGGGCTGAGTGGCCGATCCGTCTTCTGCAGTGGTATAGCGGTTCGGCACAGACGCCACAGCTATCTGGCGTCCAGTTAGATCAAAAGCAACAGATTTGATCACTGACGTTCCTGCATCTATTCCGATAATAAGATTTTTACTCATCCCACTAAGCGCGCCCCATGGCTGATTGCTATCCCCGTTGCCGGATTAAATATGTGGATGTTCGATGGCTCCAGATGGATAAATATTTTCTGACCTTTTTCAAGGTGGGTGCGATCGTGTTCCACCAACACTATTGACCCTCCTGCAAAATTTGCAGCTATGTGGCTTTGATCTCCCAGCCATTGGTTGGCTACCACAGTCGCGGGTGAACCAGTTTGTCTGCGTTCAACAGCATAGGGACGCACCCCGAGAACAACCTCCCCCACCGTCGCCAAGCGCGCGCGCAACTCTGTTGAAAACGCATCTAAAGCGTAGGTCAACTGAACGTCACTTTCGAGCTTGAACGTGACAGTCGCCTCAGAGATGTTCACCAAAGCGGGAAAGACATTCATCGGAGGTTCGCCCACAAACGTGCCTGTGAACAAATTGGCAGGCGATTTCTTGATAGCTTCGGGGCTGGCGAATTGTTGAAGCTTGCCGTCTTCCATGACAGCGATGCGATCCGCAAGAGCATTTGCCTCTGTTTGATCATGCGTCACCAAAATCGCTGTAAAGCCGTGTTCTTTTATGTACGACTTGATCCGGCCACGCAGCAGGGTGCGCAACTGCGGTTCCAACTGTCCCATTGGTTCGTCGAGCAGATATAGATCAGCATCCCGAATAAGCGCCCGACCGAGCGATGCTCGTTGTTGCTGGCCGCCAGAAATAGAGGAAGGGTATTTATCTAAAATATCTGAAATCTCGAGCATAGCGGCAATATCCTCCACCTTCCTCGCGACGTCGGCGGCAGGTAATTTCCCCCTTTTTAGTGCAAACGCAATATTATCGCGTACAGTCACCGTTGGGTAAAGAGAGTAACCTTCGAACGCCATGGCCACGTTCCGCTGTATCGGAGGCAAGGTGTGAATTTCCCGCCCCCTGATACTGATTTTACCGCGGCTTACGTCCTCAAATCCCGCCACCATCCGCAGTGTAGAGGTCTTACCGCAGCCCGAAGAGCCCAGAAGCGCAATAATCTCGCCGCTACTCACCTGCATGGAGATGTTGCAGACAGCGTGCACACCTTGGTCGATGGGACCGTAAAATTTATCAACGGCTTCCAGATTTAAAATTACATCGTTCATGTAACTTTCCCTCTCTCCGAGATGTCAGTGCTGTTTGTTTCGATCAACGCCCCCGTCTGCTTGTCAAAGATCATTGCAGAAGCTGCTTCTATGGCAACAAAAGCTTCCCCTCCCGCTGGGCCTTGAGTGCCTGACGGGCGAGAGGCCATAATTTCTCGGCCCCGTGCCGTTAGGCACAGATTAACAGTTTTCTCGTTGAGCGGCGTTTCAGCCTCCACAGTTACAGGCACGGCGCTTTTGTGATCTCTATCGACAAAGAGAACCGATTCTGGCCGGATACCAAGGCAACATTCGAGGCCCACAACCGAGGCGTAGCTTGCATCAAGGTCAATCCGCTTTTCAGAAATCAAAGCAAACACACCAGAAGCATCTTTCTGCAGTGTCACGTCGAGAAGATTGATAACCGGATCGCCAAACAGCCGCGCAATTTCAACATTCGCCGGGGTCAGATAAATCGCTTCCGGTGTGCCAATCTGCTGGATCACTCCGCCATTAATGACGGCAATCTGGTCTCCAAAGGCCATTGCCTCTTTATAGTCTTGCGTCACGTAAATGACGGTCGCGTTCTGTTCATAAAGAAGATTGGGTAACTCCAAACGCATTTCAAAGCGCAATTTTGCATCAACATTCCGTAAGGGGTCGTCAAGCAGAAGAATTTTGGGCTTACCTGCGAGAGCGCGTGCCAAAGCTGTCCTTTGCTTTTGACCATTTGACAGCTCTTTCGGTTTGTGCTTGAGCACGTGGTCAATCTTTAGCAGCTTGGCAAGACCCTGCACACCCGCTTGGATCGCAGACTTATCCTTTTTTTGTGCAGTCAGCGGACTTGCAATGTTAGCATGTGCATCCATGTGTGGAAACAGAGCAAAGTTCTGAAATGCCATCCCAATATTTCGGTCCTCCGGCTCTACACCATCAACGTCCATACCAGAGATTTTGATGTGCCCCTCATCCGGCTCAATCACGCCAGAAATCAGGCGTAATAGAACTGTTTTTCCTGCCCCGGACGGCCCAAACAGCACAAGCGTTTTACCTTCGGGCACATATAATGACACGCGATCGAGAACTTTGTCGTCTTTAAAGTTCTTGCTGATTTCGTTTAATTCAAGCGACATATTCTAGCCCTTCACTGCGCCAAGTGACAAACCTTCGACGAGATAGCGCTGTGCATATAAAGCCAGCGCAAAAGTCGGCGCAATCGATAGCATAATGCCCGCAGCAATCTGTCCGTAGTTAATGCCCGAAGCGGTTATAAAAGCCAAAGCACCCACCGTGACGGGCTGTTTGTCCGCAGAGGCAAGGACCAGCGCGAAGATAAAATTGTTCCACGCGAAGATGAACGCCAGCAAACCAGCAGCAGCGATACCTGGGCCAGCTAATGGCAGCGCTATTTTACGAAATGTGGCCCAGAATCCATGACCCGCGATGCGGTATGCATATTCAATATCGGCTGGAATATCTTCGAAATAGCCACGTACAATCCATAAGATCAGCGGCAGAACGATCAATTGGTAAACCCAGATCAGGCCGCCATAAGTATCCGCTAGTCCAATCTTCTGGAAGTAGATTGTCAGAGGCAATAGAACCAGCAGAGGCGGTGCGAACCTAAACGATAGCAGCGTGAAAGCGATATCTTCCGAACCCCGGAACTTCAACCGTGCGAAGGCATAGGCCGCCGGAACGCCCAGAATTAGGCCCACTGTCACTGAGGTCACGGAAAGAAACAATGAGTTGAAAAGGTTCGACATAAAAGCGATTTCGAGTGTCGCTGTACTGCCTTCCAACCGACCAGAGATCAAGGCTTTGTAATTTACCAGCGTCGGTTCGAAAAATAGCGAAGGAGGAACCCGTAATATCGTTTCGTTTGTCTGGAAAGACATTAGAAAGATCCACAAAATTGGAAACATAAAGAACAAAATAATCGCCGTGATCGCCAGACCGCGTAAGACTCTCTCGAGGGTGCCAGTGGTTTGCATTACGGGTATTCCTCTATGCGTCGCCGCGCGCTTTTTCGCGCAGTCGGAGCCAGTTCTTGATGAAGATGTTCGACAGGAAATAGGTGATCGCCCAGAGGATCATTAAGAGTGCAGCCGAACGTCCAACATTCGTCGATTGGAAAAAGTTCAGATAAGCCTCTACCTGAAACACAGTTAGTCTGTCACCGGGACCGCCTTGGGTCATTGCGTATATGATATCAAACTGCTGAATCGACTCGATCACACGAAATAAGGTTGCAGTCAAAAGAAAGGGGGTCAGCATGGGAAGTGTAATCCGCCAGAAAACATACAGGCGGGGCACCCCGTCCAACTCTGCCGCTTCAAAAGGTTGTCTTGGCAGGGATCTGAGGCCGGCAAGCAGCAAGATCATGATGAATGGCGTATAGACCCACACATCGACGATCACCACTGTTAATAAGGCAGTTGAGGGATCAGAAGCCCACCGCATGTCCTGTATCCCTATTGATTCGGCAGCATAGCTCAGCACTCCAAAACCAGGGTTGGTCATCAATTTCCACATCAAAGCCGCAAGCGCAGGCGCCGTCATCAGCGGCATGAGTAACATGATCGACACAAAATTATTAAAGCGCGTGCGCCGGTGTAAAAGCAGCGCAATGCCAAGGCCAAACAACAATTCCACCCCAACGGTCACAAACGCGTAAGACATCGAGACTTTCAGCGTGTTCCAAAAAGAGGGATCCGTCATGAAGTTTAGGTAATTTTCACCCCAATTGTATTTACGCGCCCAAGGCTGCGAAAGTCGGTAGCGCTGTAAAGAATAAGCCACAGCCGTGAAAAACGGAATAAGAATTCCGATACAAGTCAACAGTGCCGGCAAGCTCAAAAGGTACGGCAGATACTTCTTGTTAAGCTTTAGCTTTCGCCTTGGTTGATGCCCAGCGGTTGCGCTTGTCATGGTTTATCTTTCTTGTATCCGCTTGGGGAGACGGACAATTTTTGGTGGTTTAAATGTCAGCAGAACGTCCCGCCGCCAATCAATGCTTGAGGGCGACGGGAAGGGAAGGGTTCGGGAGTTAACCCAGCCCTGACTCTTTGAGTTGTCTGTCAACGCTCTGCGCAAGTTGATCGAGACCCTCGTCCACGGGGACTTCGTTTGCCACCATCTTCTGCAAGGTGGCTGCCCATTCCGTCGTCAGATCAAAGAATAACGGTTGAGCTGTGAAGTGGATTTTCGCACCCGGAGCCGACAGGTCGTGCATGTCCACATAACCTGAATAGCTTTTGTCTAGCCGTGCACGAAAACCAGCATCAGCCCATACAGATTTGCGCACGGGATTGACAAAATCCATTTCCGTTGCACCAAACAGGCCATGCTCAGGCCCAGAAGCCCACTGCATAAAGTACCATGCTGCATCCTTTTTCTTCGATGCATTCGCCATTGCAAGTGACCAAATCCAGATGTTTGGCGTTGGCGCGTTCGCATCGGGGTTTGCCGCAAACGGTGCAAACGACAAATTACCCGCTTCGGCGTTGTCCCCACCATTCATGAAATAGCCTAGAATATCAGCGTCAAAAATCATCGCGGATTTGCCTGCGCCCAAGTCAGTACCGGCTTGATACCATGTGTGGGTCGACCAATCAGGTGCACCACTTTCCTGGATCATCTTGACCCATTTTTCATGCATCATGCGCGATACGTCTGTATTCATCGCCGCTGACAATTTTCCATCTGCGCCGACGTTTAGATCTTTCTGACCGAAGTTTGCGTAAGCAGACAGAAAACCGGGGTGGATCGTTGCCCAAGACCGTGAGCCGCGCACACCAATCCCGTATACACCGTCAAGTTTGGATTTTGCCTCAGACGCTGTGCCTAGCAATTCATCAAGGTTGGTTGGAACCGTCAAACCTGCTTCATTGAACATTCGACTATTGTAGGTCAGGTTGTTCTGCTCATAGCCCCATGGAATACACCATTGCTTGGCATCATCTGATCCAAGCGCACCGCCAGGCTGGCCGTTCCACGCACAAGAATCGCGGACGCCTTCCAGCATATCTTCCCAATTGTAATCTGGATTGGTCTTGGACGAATCGCCGATATATTCGTTCAGGTCATCAATCCAACCAGCAGGCCCGTATGTCCATGTCATATATGCCCCTGTCATGAAGGCATCATATTCGCTGGAGCCTGATGAAAGTGCTGCAGTCACTTTATCGAAATAGACATCCTCTGGGAAAATGTCGTATTGCACGTCCATGCCGGTGAGCTCTTTGAAGTTATCAATGTTAGCAATCATTGCGTCGGCATAGGGGTGTTGGTTTAAAAGAAGCTTCACGGTGGTACCCGCGTGCTTCTGCCAGTCAAAACCATTTTGGGCCAAAGCCTGTGTGGCGGCGGCGTTAACCAGCACCCCAGCTGCTGCTGCCGTGACACCCATAGATGCCATTCCGCGCAGCATGGAGCGTCTGCTGACCTTTCCCGCTATGTAGGATTGAGCTAGCTGTTTTTCTTTATAGTACATTTTCATCCTCCCTTGGATTGCTTAGTTTATGAGCGCTTTAGCAGTACGCTCGTCCGTAACGAGGCCATCAAGTAGGCCACTTCTTAGTATAGATCCGATGGCTCGAATCTTCTCATTACCGCCTCCCACGGCGACAATTCTGCTTGTTTTCAAAGCTTCCAAGTGAACTGAAAGCGTGCGATCCGACAGCTCAGTTTGAACGAGTGCCCCCCGCTCATCAAAGAAATGACCAATGAGTTCTCCGACACCCCCTTGATCGCGGACCTCTTGCATGGCGCTTTGCGGAAGCACGCCCGCGGTGACCGTCATCGCCGTCATCTCCACAGTGCCTATACCCACAAATTTCAACGAAGAGGCGGCGGCCATTTTGTTGACTTCTGGCACCCCGCGTTGCTGTAACATAACGTTGCGGTCATTTGCAGTGTTAGCGAAAAACGGGACGGGCATGAAATACGCTTCTGCACCGGTTTTCTCGGCAAGCTTATGCATCACGTCGTGCGGGTTGGCGGCAAAATTTCGAGTCAAACCACCCAATAAAGAGACAAACTTGATGTTTCCTGCGTTTATTCTTCTCATCTCACGGACGCATGAAGCAAGCGTCCGACCATTGCCAACTCCAATAACATCGTTCGCGCCGCCCTCGATTTCCCGGCTAAGAAAATGTGCGCCTGCGATGCCAAGAGCGCGGAGTGGCAACCCAACTTCGTCCAAATCCGGGACAACTTCGCAATATGAAAGCCTGTGGAGATTACTCAACTGCATTTCGAGCGCTGCACATTCGGCAATTTTTCCATCAAAACTGACCTTAACAATTCCGTCTTGATTGGCACGATTAATTAACCGATGGGCCTTGATCTTGGTGACACCTAACCGCTTTGCAACATCTGTTTGGGACAAGCCTCCGCCATAGTGCAGCCAAGCTGCCCGGGTTGAGAGGCTCAATTCTTCATCATATTTAACGGTTTTTATCATCAGATTCGGTCACACCCACCCAATATGTAAACTGTTACACCTATTGAAATTTATTTCAACAAATTTTCTATTATTGTAATTTTCCGGCGAAATCTGCAAATTCGGACGCTGCTTTGTTGCAAAAATGGGCTGATGGGATTCACTGTATGAATCCAGCGTGATAGTTGAGTGAGATGAGCAGTTGGGCCCATACGAAGTACAAGACCAAGAATTGGTCGTCTTACAATGACAGCTTGAAGCAGCGTGGATCGTTGTCGATCTGGTTTGATCCGGAGATGGTTTGGACACCGCCACCAAGCGGCAAGCGCGGTCGGCAGCAGCAATTCAGTGATGCCGCCATTCAGACTTGTCTGACGCTGAAGGTCCTGTTTGGCATGCCGCTTCGCCAGACAACTGGGTTCGTCCAGAGCTTGCTGCGGCTGCTTGGGTTGGACTGGGCCGCGCCGGAGCAATTACTCGTAACGATGCGGTCAATGCGCAACGATATCTGGGCCGCACCCTGTGGCGACGCTGGAGCGGATACCACCGTCGAAGCCGCGTCGATACCAAAATGCACTGTATCAAACTACTCGGCCAATCGTTGATGGCACGGGACTTTGAGCGGCAGGTCGCAGAAATCCAATCCGCATCGCCATCCTCAATCGCTACACTGCTCTTGGTATACCTGTCACAGAACCTGTCGGCTAGGTGCGCATGGGGAAAGGGGAAGAACGTCCTTCAACCGATTTGTGCAACAAAGCCTTATGTGAGGAATAATCTTATTGGGCGTTCCAATAACTTTGGCGGGGTTATGAAAAAACCAACATGTTTTTACCGGCCCTATCCAACCAAGTTCGTCATAATACAGGATAAGGCATCATTATTCTGCCTGCCGATAATAAACTTAGTCACTTACAGCCGCTATATATAACGCTACCTTCCGGCATAATTGTATTACAGAGGATTGCACCGTTTATATAAGCTCTGGTTAAATCTGCCCCAGTTAGATCTGCTCCTCCTAGGTTTGCGCCGGTAATATTGGCTTCACGCAAGTTCGCGCTTCTTAAGTCAGCACTTGCAAGGATTGCCTCAACCAGGATTGCTTTTTTTAGATTAACTCCCAATAGGTCCGCGTTGGATAAATCACATCCGACACACTCATTGGTCTCAATCAACCTCTTTAAATCCTCTGGATCAAAAGCTGAGGCGCTGGATGCCGCCAGCGTCGCGGCTAATGTAATTGCTGCCATAACCCGTCCCATGACTCACTCCTATGCTATCCGGGATCATACACACACCAAGATACTTGGGTAGGGGCTTAAAGCAGGAATAAAATTGCATTAATGCGCGCGCTCACTCAGTCGCCTTTTTGCTACTCCCTGCAAGCGCCTTCTGGGCCTCCTTCCCCTGATACTATTTAATTTGGCCACACCATTATCGGTCAAATTTTCTGCCGCGCCTATGAAATTTTGCCTTAGTAAACCTCAAAGTTTATCAGGTGCAAAGATCGGCAACCTCTCCCCCAAAATTGATCAGAGCATTCTCTGGCCATTCAACGTACTCTCCAACTAATCAGCATACTAACTGGTATGTATCTTGACGCCATGCACGCCTCTTAATGCCCCACACAGTTCAATTTAAAATTCTGGGAACCTTTTTTAAATAGGCAAACTCCGCTTTTGGATTGTGGGAAACGCGACCAGTACTCAATTTCACCACTTTACGCCTGATAACAAATTGGGGCGCCCGTTGATATCGGCTCTAGACTTCTGCGACCTGTCACTGGATCACAATCACTGTTCTGAATATACGGTTTAACAATAGCATTTTTTGAAGCTAGTTCCGCGAATTTTCAATAGACCTCACGCTATATTTTCCTCCCCAAAAATAGCGACGTCATCAAAAGTACCCAATTTTACATCTCTTTCTAACTTACATTTTAAAACGTATTGACATTTATTAATTAAATTAATTATTAAATTAAGATGGGAGGGGAAAAAAGCTTCGGTAGGATGCCGATTCCTCTGGAGGATACGGCTTGGGTAAAACTTTCGGCGAAAAAAATGACAGTATACGAAGGTCAAATAGAGCCAACGTGATGCGTCTCATCTTTGAGCGACCAGGCGTCGACCGCACGGCGCTCTCAACTGCGGTTAAGCGGACAAACGCTGCAATCTCCAACATCGTCAATGAGCTCATTCAGGCCAACCTGATTGTCGAAGGCCAAGCCACGCATGCCGTCGTACAACCAGGGCGCCGTCGGGTGGGATTAAAAATTCATCCCCCAGGCGGATATGTTCTGGGCGTAAGCGCGATCGCAACAAATTCTAGCATCGTCCTCGCGGATATTGGCGGTCAACGTATTGAAGAAGTCAAATTTGTTCCAGACAGGCTCGACGACCCTGTCAAAACCTTGGAGCAAATTCACCACCTTTCGCGCGATGTCTTAAAGCGCAACAAGGTGCCGGATCACCGGGTGTTCGGCGTCGGTTTCGCCGTTGCCGGATATCTCAGTCGCGAAGGCAAAGGACTCGAGCGCGCGCCCTATTTGGGGTGGCCTAAATTTGATCTAAAAAGCAGTTTGACCAAACTGTTCGACATGCCGGTGGCAATTGAAAACGTGAACCGGTGCATCGCTTTAGCCGAAACGCGATTTGGCGGCTTGGCCAATGTTGATGATTTGGTTTTAATCCGGTCTGCCCTTGGTCTTGGCGGGGCGGTCATGGTCGGTGGCGAACTGTTGCGCGGCGAGCAAAACCTCGGCGGTGATCTCGGGCATGTTTTGGCAGAACCTAAGGGACACATATGTTCTTGCGGAAAAAGAGGATGTCTCAACACAGTCGCGTCGGGGTGGGCGGTAATGATGAAAATGGGCATTACCAAACAGTCATACGGTACGATCAACCAATTTCGCTGGCACAATGCACAGCTTGAGAAATTGCTCGGTGACAATACCTTCGTTGCGGAAAAAGCCCATAAGGTGTTGGTCGAGGCCGGGACAGCTTTGGCGAGACATCTGATGCCGAGCCTGCAAATACTTAATCCAGAAACTGTCTGTCTGACCGGACCGCTGGGCCGGCATCCCAGTTACGCAAATGCTTTTCATCAGGGCCTAATCGAGCTTGGCTTTTCAGCAAAAATCACTCTGGCCACTGAGGCCGAGATTGTAACGCCCTCCATGGCATCTGCCTATCTGGCCCTGTCCAATCTGGTCTATTCGCCCAACTTCAGCTTTGATCAAGAACCGGACGCCATATTCAATGAAAAGGTGGTGTCCTTTTGACCGACACTGAGAGCCCCCATTTGACCGGACTGCCCAAGAGCGGCTTTATGCTCTTGAGCGTCGTATTGGTGTTGTTTTCCCTCTACACGGCACTTTTCGGCGTGTTTCCGGATATTATCCAGCGCGGGGTCCATCTGTCCCTTGTTTTATTGTTGGTATATGTCCGCCTTTACGGGATGGCCGATCAAAATGGTCAGCAGCTTAGCTGGACCAAGATGAAATTCGTTGTCCTTGGCGTAATTGCAGCATTGGCTGCAGGCTATCAGTTTCTTTTCTATGATGAGGTTGCGGCGCGTTACGGGTCGATGACCGATTGGGAAATGCCGATCGCGATCCTGGCGATTATCCTATTGCTAGATGCAACACGGCGCACAATTGGTTGGTCGATGGTAGGTCTGGCAGTCTTCTTTGTGATATACGCTCATTTTGGTCGACAGTTTCCCGATATGCTTTCCCATCGGGGGTATGATCTGCAGCGGATTTTGGAACAGGTCTATCTGGGAGCAGATGGTATTTATGGCACCCCCCTTGGGGTCAGCGCCACCTTTGTGATTGTGATTGTTGTTCTGGGTGCGCTGCTTGAGCGATCTGGCGCCAGCGGCGTGTTGATGGATATAGCTCTGGCCACAACAAAAAATTCGCGCGGAGGCCCGGCAAAAGCGGCCGTGGTAGGCAGCAGCCTAATGGGCATGATCTCGGGAACTGCCGTGGCCAATGTGTTGACCACCGGGACCATCAGCATACCGTTGATGCGGCGCGCCGGATATAAACCAAGTGTAGCCGCTGGCGTCGAAGCTGTTGCCTCTACGGGGGGACAATTGATGCCACCCATCATGGGCGCGGCGGCCTTTTTGATGGCCGATATTATGGAAGTTCCATATCTAGAGATAACGGCTGCAGCTCTAATACCAGCAGTGTTATTCTATATTGCAGTCTTTGCCACAGTTCATCTCGAAGCGGTCAAGACCGGCCTCAAGCCCTTGGATAGCCTCGAGGTGCCTGACGTAAGCCAGTCGCTGCTGCGCAGTGGCCATGTGCTCTTGTCCATTCCGGTCTTCATCGGGGCTCTGGTTTCTGGGTATTCGGTCATGTACTCATCGATGGCAGGCATAATTTGTCTTTTGGCACTTTCACTCTTGCGGCCTTCCAGCCGAATGGGACCACGGCAATTGATCCGCGCCGCCGTTTCTGCCTCCGAAGCGATCCTGCCCGTGGCTTTAGCCACAGCAACAGCCGGCATCATCATTGGTGTTGTCACCTTGACCGGGCTTGGGTTGAAATTCAGTTCTTTCATTATTTCCATCTCGGGCAACAACCTGTTGGTGGCTCTGGTGCTGACGATGGTATCATCATTGGTTCTGGGCATGGGTTTACCCACAGCAGCGGCCTATATCCTGGTCGCGACCCTCACAGCCCCAGCCCTCGTGAGCATGGGGGTCGATTTGATGGCAGCGCATATGTTTGTGTTCTATTCGGCGATGTTATCCTCGATCACTCCGCCCGTCGCACTGGCAGCTTTTGCAGCAGCAGCTATTTCACGAGATCCCCCCATGCGGGTTTCAATGGTGGCCGTTAAATACGGATTTGTAGCATTCCTATTGCCCTACTTTTTTGTCATTGAACCGCGGCTACTAGGCGAAGGCAGCCTCTTGGAGATTGCCGGCATTTTCGTGACGTCGGTGATCGGCATTCTGGTATTGGCCTGTGTTATTCAGGGACAGTTTATCAATCGCATTCCACTGGCAATACGCGGACTTCTGGGCGTGGCAGCAATCGCACTTTTGATGCCAGATACCACTTATAAAATTACTGGAGCAGCTATCGTTGTGGCCGTACTGATAGCTAAAAAATTGGCCAAAACATAAAACTATCCAAGCCATAAACACTTTATAGTAACCGGCCGATAGTTTTTTAAAGGAGGAGAGAAAATGAAACTTTTAAATTATATGTCAGCGACCGGTGTTGCGTTAACTATGGCGCTCGCCGTGCAAGCAAATGCCGATACCTATCTATCGATTGGCTCAAATCCCGTTGGCAACACCGCCTATCAATGGGCGGCTGGAATCTCTGAGTTGGTAAACAAGAACGTTTCAGGCGTGCAGGCTGCAGCAGAAGGTACAAAGGGATATGTAGCCAATGTACAGCTGATGCTCGACAGCAAGGTTGAGGCAGGATTTTCCAATACCAAACTGGCCTATGACGCGCATCACGCGCAAGGCACTTATGCCGGCCAGGCTCCGGGCCAAATTGTTGGCTGGATGTCGATCAAACCGATCGTCATGCATGTTATCGTCAAGGATAGCTCTGACATCAAAACGCCAGCCGACCTAAAGGGTAAGCGCGTTGGCATGGGGCAACCCGGTGGTACATCGATGTTGGATGCAGAAACGCTGGTCGCGACATTAGGTTTGGAGCCGGGCAAAGATTTCAAGGATTTTCGGGTGAAATTGCCGACGATGGTTGACATGCTGGGCGATGGTCAACTCGATGCTCTGATCTGGAACGGCTCACCGCCAATGCCTCCCGTCATCAAGCTGAAATCACAGCACAAGGTCCGAATTCTCGACATACCTCGCGCGCTTTCGGCTAAAATTCGCGCCGACGCGCCCGCTTATACCGAGGGCGATCTTCCCGCAAACACCTATGCAGATCAACCCGACAGCGTCATGTCCTACCGACTTGGAAATGTCCTGTTGATCAAATCTGAGGTCCCGGAAGATATCGTCTATCAGGCCACCAAAGCCGTGATGGAAAACCTCGATTTCATGGCAACGGTCCATCCAGCTTGGAAATCGGTTAAGAAAGATGCCATCCTGAACGGTTTCACTGTACCAGTGCACCCAGGGGCATTGCGCTATTATCGCGAAGCCGGCGTTGCTGGTGTTGAAGATTTTGTCAAACGCGTTGCCAAGTAAGGTATTTGACATCATAAAATGGCCGCGCGTTTTTCAACGCGTGGCCGCCATTTCAAGATATTTAGTGATAGTTTGCCAAAATGAAAATCGTCTTTGTACTGCTGGATTCGCTGAACAGAAACGCGATGGAGCCCTACGGTTCCACAACTGTAAAAACACCAAATTTCACCCGGTTTCAACAACGTGCGGTCACCTTTGACAATCATTATGTCGGCAGTTTGCCCTGTATGCCTGCGCGTCGTGATCTCCATACCGGTCGCAGCCATTTTCTGCATCGAAGCTGGGGGCCACTCGAGCCTTTTGATGACTCATTACCACAATTGCTAAAACAGAACGGAACATATTCGCATCTGATCACGGATCATCATCATTATTTTGCCGATGGCGGGGCGACATATCATCAACGTTATGCCTCATGGGAACTGGTGCGTGGACAGGCAATAGATCGCTGGCGGGCGCAAGTGGCCCCAGATCTGGATAATTTAAAAGCGGGCTATCATCCCAAACAACATCACCGATTAAACTATATGATCAACCGGCAATATATGGAAAAAGAGGAAGATTACTGTTCACCACAATTGTTTAAACTGGCCAATGAATTTTTGCTGCAGAACAAACAAGCGGACAACTGGTTTTTGCAACTTGAGTGTTTTGACCCGCATGAACCGTTTCATGCACCAGAGCGTTTCCGGTCGCATTATAAAACAAGCTACAAGGGGCCGATTCTGGACTGGCCGATTTATGACAAGGTCACAGAAACACCTGAAGAAATTGCAGAACTCAGAGCGAACTATTCAGCCCTAGTGAGTATGACTGACGAATATTTTGGCGAGTTGCTCGACTACTTTGATGAACACGACATGTGGTCTGATACCGCCTTAGTGCTGACCACGGATCACGGGTTTTTGCTGGGGGAGCACGATTGGTGGGCCAAAAATCGGATGCCAGTTTACGACGAGATCGCGCATATACCGCTAATGATTTATCACCCTGATTTCGCCGATCAAGGAGGGACACGACGCAGCCTGCTGACCCAGACCACTGACATAATGCCGACATTGCTGGATATGTGCCACATTCCCATCCCGGACGATGTAACGGGCAAATCTTTGCTGCCAAGCCTTACTGCAGATCAACAAATACGCGAGAGTGTCGTGTTCGGCTATTTTGGGGCAGCAATCAATGTCTGTGACGGACGCTATAGCTATTTTCACTATCCAAAAGTGGACGCGGCCGAACATCTTTTCGAATACACGTTGATGCCAACTCGGATGACCGCGCGTTTTGCCATTCGCGAACTGGCAGATGCCACATTGCACCCTTCGTTTAGTTTCACAAAAGGCGTGCCAGTTTTGCGCCTTAACCCAAAGACCGATGAACATGGCACACCGGTTGAGGTGCAGGGCCTGAGTTTCGCCGACCAGCAGTCCTGCCTGTATGATCTGTCACTGGATCCGGCGCAGAGCAAACCACTTGATGACCCTGAGATCAAGGCGCGTATGCAGGCGTATATTATCGACAATATGATAGCATTAGACGCCCCTGCAGAGTCCTATCAACGCTTTGGGTTTCCGCTGCCAAAAAATAATTCCGTCTGATCGCCACACTAAGTATTTTCATGGCCATAGCCAAGTAAATGGCGCAATCGGGTAGCAGAGATAAACAGCCAAGGCACTGGCCCTTTAACGCAGGGCACCCCGCCTCTTTTTCAGGACGGCGCTCTAGAGTTTAATACCCTTCAAGATTTTTTCAAAAGACATCAACTGGCCATAGGATGAAAGACTTTGGTCAATTTCCATCATCGGTTAGATAATCAGGTATAGGCATCCGATTTTCAAGGATTGCGGCGACATCACACTTGGAAATAGCGGGAAAGTGAGGCGCGACGGGGTCAATTCGCGGCAAGCGACGATTGGCTTTGGTACCATCTACCCCGCCTGTACCACGCCTGACATAACGCGCACCATCTCCGTTTCGTGCCACAAAATTCCAATCGGCAGGCGGGCCCGGCGTGGTCTTGAGAAATAATCGCTCTGCCTGACCTTGGCGAATGATGCGGTCGATTTCCTCGGGATCCCAACCATCCATCAAAATAAATTTTAGCCGTTTCAGTGTCGCCGCATGGGTTGAATCCTCAGCTAGATTATGAAGCTCGTTCGGATCTGTCTCAAGATCAAAGAGCAGGTCTGGATGACCATGGGTGTACATCAGCTTGTATCGCCCCTGGCGCACCATTCTAGTCGGAACACAGGGGCCGATGCCACTATAATCACAGATCACCAGATCTCGGCTCGGCCGACCGTCAAGCGCCGCCTCGAGACTTTCACCGTCGCATGGCAGCTTCACCTCACCGCTACCGATGCCCACCAGCGTCGGCAACAAATCGACGAGGGATACACATTCGCTCACACGACGTGGCGCGTACCGCGCAGGCGCCGACACCGTGAGGGGCACACGCGCGGACCACTCAAAAAAACTTTGCTTGAACCACATACCACGCTCGCCCAGCATTTCACCATGGTCTGCGCAGAAAACCACCACGGTGTTCTCGGCCTGACCACTGGCCTCCAACGCCTGCACCAATTCTCCCACCTTGTCGTCAATAAACGAGATCATTGCGTAATACCCTTGACGGGCGCGGCGCTGATCGTCCTCTGTCACCCGGTGCCGGTGCCTGCCATGTGCAAAAAACAAAGCACGAGAGGCGTAATCTAAAGCCTCGAAAGGCAGTGTTTTGACCGCAGGCATGTCGATGTCATCCGGATGATAACGATCCCAATACCGTTTGTCGGCAACAAACGGCGTGTGCGGACTGGTAAAAGATGCCAGATGGAACCATGGTCCGGCGTCCGCCCCACGCCGGGCCAGATCATAGATCGATTGCACCGCGCAATGCGCAACCTCTTCGTCAAAGTCTTCTTGCAAGGTCCGAGCCGCTGGACCGGCTTCAACCACGCCATTCATTCCAGTGGCAGAGGGCACAAAGGCTGGACCCGCCTCCCAATCTGCCACCCAATCGTATTCCGATGGATAAACATCCGTCACTGTGCGCTCGTCAAAACCATGCAGCTGATCCGGGCCGATAAAGTGCATTTTTCCCGACAGCACAGTATGATACCCCAAGTGCCGCATGTGATGTGCCAGCGTTGGTTGCCGGGATGGCAATTCACAGGCATTGTCCCAAACCTCAATTTTGGGCGTAAGCCTGCCAGACATCATCGAGGCCCGCGACGGAACGCACAATGGATAGTTGCAATACGCGTTATCAAACACCACGCTATTGGCAGCCAGTCGGTCAAGGTTTGGCGTTTTACAAACTGGATTGCCATAAAATGACAATGCCTGCGGGGCCAGTTGATCGGCCATAATAACTAAAATATTTGGCTTATCAGTCATTTAAGCGCTCCACTTAATTGGCGTCAGACGCACGCGCGACGGTAAACGGCATGTTCGGTTGTGTAAAATTGAATTGTCGACGGCCCGTTTGAGCCCCCAACCCCCATAGAGCTGTCCTTAATGCCGACAAACGGCAGATGATTTTCCGGAAAACTGCCTGCATTGACGTGCAGCATGCCGCTTTCGCTTTCTGCAACGAAACGTTCAACAAGATCGGTGCGCTCGGAATACAGGCAAGATGACAGTCCAAATGCAGTATCGTTGGCGATACTCAATGCCTCATCAACCGTGTCATAGGCAATTAAAGACAGCACCGGACCAAACACCTCTTGCCGGGCAATTTCCATGTCGCGCGTCACGCCGCGCAGGATCGTCGGCGCATAAAAATATCCCCCTCCGGGACTTTCAAGTCGGTGCCCGCCTGCGGCGATTACGGCACCATCCGACACGGCACGGCTCACGAACCCCGCCACATCCTCGAGCTGTTGCGCGCTTGCCAGCGGCCCGATTTTTGCGCCCTCAATCATACCATCCATAGGCTCCATTGCTGCAGCACGGGCAGCAAGTCCTGACACCACCGCCTCTTCAATATCTCGGTGAACAATCACCCGGCTGACGGCAGTACAGCGCTGCCCACATACGGCAAAGGCCGCCAATAAAATCTGATCCAGCACCTTCTCAAGATCGCTAGCGTCGTTAAGGATCGCCGGGTTCTTTCCGCCAAGTTCCAACGATACTTCGGCCAGATGCCCAGCCGCCGCGGTGGCCACGCGCTTGCCAACCTCAACTGATCCCGTGAAACTCACCGCATCGATGCCGCGATGTTCGGCAAGCGCCTGCCCCAACGCCCCCCTCCCAATCACCGCCTGCACCAAATTTTCGGGCAGTGTACTGGCTGCAACCTCAGCCATTAAAGCCACAGCCCCCGGGGTCAAAGACGCGGGCTTGAGGATAATCGCATTGCCATAGACCAGCGCGGGGATCGCCTTTCGCATCGGCGTACTGAACGGGAAGTTCCATGGGTTGATCCCCAGGATAACGCCACGTGGACGCCGGGTTGAATAGCTGACAGTTCCCGGCATTTGGGAGCCAAAGACCTCTCCAATGGGCGCATTGGCCCGCGCGACCGAGGCGCGGGCCTCACCCAGCGCTTTCATTGCCTCGCCACGGGCCTCAGCCAGTGGCTTGCCCATTTCTTTGGTGATGGACTTGGCAATTTCTTCGGACCTTGTCTCTAAAGCATTCACGAAATTGGTGACCATGACGCCGCGTTCAGGCTGGGGCAGCGCAGCCCATTTCAGCTGCGCCGCGCGCGCGCGCGCTACCACCTCATCCAAAGCGTTATCCGGTGTTTCATCATACGTGGCGACGATCTGATCGGGAGCGGCGGGGTTGCGAATTTCAATTGGCATGGTTTTAGGCTTCTTTCTTTATTAGATTTATTACGTAATACGTCACGCACCAGAGGCCGCGGCGCGGATCATCGCAGCAGCCTTGTCGGCGATCATATAGGTAGGTGCATTGGTGTTTGCAGACGTAATCCGCGGCATGACCGACGCATCGACAACACGCAGCCCATCGACCCCGTTCACCCGCAATTCAGGGTCAACCACAGAGCGGTCATCCCGTCCCATCCTGCAGGTCCCAACGAGGTGATAGACCGTACCCGCCATTTGACGTACAGCGTCCAGCACGTCGGCGTCGGTCTGGTACTCCGCGCCAGGCACAATCTCACGGCGCCATCGCTGGCGGAATTCAGGCCGGTTATAGAGTTCCCGAACAAGCCGAATGCCTTCGACGATCACTTTCTGATCTTTTTCTGCAGCTAAATAATTGGTCGTGATACAAGGGTCCGCCAGCGGATTGTCACTTACAATCCTTACCGAGCCCCGACTTTCGGGATGGCACTGCCAAAAGGAGGTCGTGAACCCTGAGAAGCGATGCAATGGCTTACCGGGCTTATCCACCGACAGCGGCATTACAAAGAGCTGCAGGTCGGGGCGGCCATTCTCAGCATGTTTGGTGCACGCGGCACCCCCAACTTGCCCTGCACCTACCGTCAGTGGTCCACGGGAGCCAAGCAGCCATTCCAACCCCATTTTCGCCAGACTGATCGGGTTGCGCATATGATCATTCAGGGAATTGCCACGATCCGCAAGTTCAACAATCGTGCGCATCTGCAGATGGTCCTGCAGGTTTTCGCCAACTTCAGGCGCATCGTGTCGCACCCGGATGCCATTGGCAGCCAACAAATCGGCGGGGCCAATTCCAGACAATTGCAAAAGCTGCGGAGACTGTACCGAGCCGCCGCACAGAATTACTTCGGTAGAGGCCTCGGCCTTGCATAGCGCACCGTTCTGAATATAGCGCACACCACTGGCGCGCTGACCTTGAAACGTAATTTCGGTCACCTGCGCAGCAGTTTGCAGCGTTAGGTTTGGACGCTGCAATGCCGGGTGCAAAAACGCTGTCGCTGCGCTGTCGCGCCACCGACCGCGAAGGGTCAACTGATACCCGCCAACACCATAAGAGCTTTCGCCGTTGAAGTCACTGTTCTGCGGCAGGCCATGAGCCCTTGCTGCACGCAGCCAGTCGTTGCAGGCCGGGTTGTCATTGCGTAGATCAGAAATCTGCAGCGGGCCATGCGCGCCCCGGAACTGCGACGGGTCACCGGCATACGTCTCTACCGCACGGAAATGCGGCAACACATCCCGATAGGACCAGCCATCTGCGCCCAAAGACGCCCAATCGTTAAAATCATCAGACTGTCCACGAATGTATATCAAACCATTGATCGAACTTGATCCACCAACTACCCGACCCCGCGGACAATCCATCTGCCGACCCGCGATGCCCGGGTCTGGCGCGCCGCGATAAAGATGAGAAACGCGTGCATTATAAATTGACTTATAATACCCAACCGGCAACTTCAGCCAAAAGCCTCGATCAGCTCCGCCGCCTTCAAGGACTAGGATCCGCGCAGAAAGGTCTTCCGACAGCCGCGCCGCAAGCGTTGATCCAGCCGTTCCGGACCCGACGATAATGTAATCATACGTCGTCAACCGACCATCCCAGTAAAAGTTCTATTTATGCGACTAATTCGTAAGCACTGGCATTGCAACAAAAAACCTATATATAGAACTTATCATAGGTCTGTTCTAATTTACAGTGACATGTCACCCCAGATGGATACCCAGTTTGATGACAGATACGCTCAGACAAAGCCGATCCCCGCTTTATCTGCAAATCACCGAGATTTTGCGGCAGAGCCTTAGTCGCGGAATCTGGAAACCGGGTGAGCTTTTGCCAACGATCTCGGTCTTGGCAGCAAAATATTCGGTTGCCAAGATCACCGTACGGCAAGCCGTTAAAATACTCGAGGCTGAGGGGTTACTCGAATCCCGTCGAGGACGCGGCACGATGGCTTTGGCGCCACCACAACCTAGGACCCGGCTTTGTCTGGGAACTCGGCTCTCCACGCTGGTGGATATGTACCGTGGTGACAAACCCGAGCTTGACCTTCTGGAAGACCGTGACGCTGAAATTCCGGGAATCCCGTTGATCGGGCATCTGTCGGAAAATGGCTATCATCTATTGCAGCGCACCCACTCTCGTGATGGCCAGACCTATTGCGTGATCTCAATCTATTTTGACAGGGCTATTTTTAGCAGGCATGAGGCGCGTCTCAGAACCGAGATCGCCCTGCCGATCCTATACGATTCTCCGGATGTAGAGGTCGCGCGCGCCCGGCAAGCGTTTACTATTGGCAAATGTAACTACGAATTAGCGGGTTTGTTGAGCCTCACCGTTGGTGATCCGGTGGTCGAGGTACGCCGTGTCATATGCGATGGCGATGGCAATGTGCTCTACCTTGCGGACGTAACCTATCGAAGTGACTTCGTTCGCCTTGAAATGGACCTTCTGGCATGATTGGGGTCGCCCGTATTCAGGCGTGGTCGTTCCGCTGCCCCACCCCAAAACCGGTTGCCACCTCATTTGGCATTATGTGCGACCGTCCCGCAGTACTGGTGCGGATTGAAGATCAAGATGGTGCTTTCGGCTGGGGTGAAATCTGGGCAAACTGGCCGGCTGCCGGAGCTGAACATCGCGTGCGACTGCTGGAGATGGACATTGCGCCTTTGATCGTTGGCACACAGGCCCAACACCCTGGAGATTTCTTTCACCGGCTTGAACAACAGACACAAATCCGCGCGATACAATGCGGTGAAACCGGGCCATTCAACCAAGTGATTGCCGGATTAGACATCGCGCTTTGGGACATGGCGGCGCGCCGCGCTGGACTGCCTTTGCGTTGTTTTATCAACGATGGAGCCACAAATCAGGTGCCTGCTTATGCCAGTGGTATTCAGATCGCAGCAGCAAACGAAATTTTGCCCCGTGCGCGAACACAGGGACACCGGACCTTCAAACTGAAGGTTGGCTTTGACATGGCCACCGATATCGCGACGGTCTGCGCGATACAGGCCGGATTGTCCGCATCCGAGGCGATCGCCTGCGACGCCAATCAGGCTTGGTCACTAAATCAGGCACAAAGATTTGTCGCCGGCATTGCAGGGGTACCCCTGCAATGGCTGGAAGAACCCCTGCCCGTATTTACACAAACGGCACAGTGGCAGTCACTGGCGCAAGATTGCCCAATCCCCTTGGCAGGTGGAGAAAACCTGAGCGGCAATGCGGATTTTGACGAAGCTATAAACTTAGGACATCTGTCCGTTATTCAGCCAGACGTGGCCAAATGGGGCGGAATTACGGGATGCCTCGCCGTGGCAAAAACTGCACTGCGAGCAGGGCGCTATTATTTCCCGCATTTTCTTGGTGCTGGCATAGGGCTGGCCGCGTCAGCAGAACTGCTGGCAGCAGTAGGCGGAGACGGCCTTTTAGAAGTAGATGTTAACGACAACCCGCTTAGATCCCTTTTCTTTGACGGCACAGAACCCGTGACAAAGGGGAAATGGATCTGCAACGACAGCATTGGCCTCGGGATTGAGACGCTACCCAATGCGCTTGATCAGTACCAAACGCTCTATGCAGAAATGCGCTAAGCCTGCCTCTCAATGGCTAGTAAACTAACACCGCAGCGCCACACGGCGCTGGCTCAGCCCCAGACCTTTTTGTGCGCTAGGTTGGCCAAGCAACCCGAAACCCTTGGTGGCTTGTTGAGCTGTCAGGCGATATTCCGGACCGGGCCGCAATCCGGTACCGATAGCAATAACTGCGGTGACACAGAAACGAGCCGCCCTTAGATGTCTTGTAGCCCTTCATCTTGGAAAGACGCGTCTTGACCGACGTCTTCAACGAACGGATCCTGTATGGGTCAGCTGTCCATTCCCAGACATTACCAATGAGATTGTAAAGGCCCCAAGGATTTGGTTCGAAAGAATAAACGGGTGCCGTTGTCGTAAAGCCATCAACACAGGTGTTCACCTTGGGAAACCGGCCCTGCCAGATATTGCAGGGCGTGATATCTGTGTCATTCGGCTCTGCCGCACCCCACGGAAAGCGAACATCCCCCTGACCGGCCCGCGCGGCGTGTTCCCATTCGGCCTCGGTCGGGAGCCGCCCACCAGCCCATCTTGCATAAGATCGGGCGTCGTTCCAAGACACGTGCACCACCGGGTGATTGGGCTTGCAAGCCTCCTCGGTGTCGGGACCATTTGGTGCAAACCAGCTTGCCCCATGAACCCGCCGCCACCATTGAGCCTGAGCAACGCCTTCGGTCTGCCCAACGCTTTCGGGGACTTGAGCCCAGAACACAAAAGACCAACCAAAGCATTCAGCCTCAGTGACATAGCCGGTGTCTAGAACAAAATTGCGGAATTCAGCATTTGAAACCGCCATGGGCGCCATACGAAAGGGTTTCACTGCCACTGTTCTGGCCGGGCTTTCGCCGTCGTCCGGAATTTGCGGTGTATTGGTACCGACAAGAGCTGTACCACCGGGAATTTTTACCGCGTCGTTGGCCACGCAGT
>ERZ807291.1947-NODE-1947-length-32283-cov-6.896829_pt1 | contig 32283 bp, 34 predicted proteins | sample MGYA00521257_ERZ807291 | MGnify/ENA primary metagenome ERZ807291 (study PRJEB31413, sample SAMN03169783) | marine metagenome | biome: Marine; feature: Water; material: Subsurface seawater | place: North Sea | collected 2011-04-28 | depth 1 m m ...
TGCCGAGAGGCTATACCAACAACCCGCAAACGGTAAAGTGCCTTGCCATTAACCTCGACCGCACTTACAACGGCCGTTGAAACGTCGTCGCTAATTTTACTCGCCCACTGTTCTGCCATAGCGCGTCTTGAATAGGCGGCTACATTCACAAACCAGCTCCCATCGCCAATGGACGATGGTGCCGGCGCGGCGCTTGTTTCCTCGGCGGTTGACTCTTCGGGTGTGGGTTGTTCTATTTGAGCGCTGACCGAGCGTTGTAAAAGCTCAATTTCCCGCGCTACCGCACCGTATTGTTCGCGTAGGCTTTCGAGTTGTAGTCGTAACGACTGATTGTCGCTTTGCAATATCTGCTCTTCTGCTGCCGTCATATCACCTTGGCGAGACTTAGTAGCCAGCGCATTCTCTAGCTGTGCGACAGTGTTCGTCAGCTTCGAGCGTTCACTAATAGCGCCCCAGCCACCCACAACGAGCAGTACCAATGCAGCGCCCATGGCTACAGTCGTCCACACGAGTAGTTTTGCTTTGGGCTGTTGCGCCGCCGCCTGATGGTCGACGAGTATGGCCTCTGCGCTTTGCGAATCGACCGTGGCTTCTGAATACGGATCTTCTTCAGCGTTGTTTGAGTCAGGCGGTGTCGCCGCTTCGGACCAATCTTCCGCCTCTTTATCGGTGCTGCCACCCCACTCTGCCGGCGGTGTCATTATGCGTCGTTTGTCGTTGTCATCCTGATCGGTCATGGTTCGCGCTGTCCTTTAATTTCAGCCGTATGCAAGAGCCTACCAGAATCTATAAGTCAGTTATGCCATTCGCTATTTATCTAAGGTATGAATTGCAGAAAATGCTGAATTGCATGACTGCTCGGGACTTATTTTCCGGTAGACTTTGCGCATGGATGTTTCTGATATTCTCAACGACTTAAATGATGCCCAACGGCTCGCGGTAGCAGCTGAGCCGGGTAATTTATTGGTGCTTGCCGGCGCAGGCTCGGGTAAAACCCGCGTTCTTGTTCACCGCATTGCCTGGTTAATCCGTGCCGAGCAGGTTTCTCCCCAAGCGCTGTTGGCGGTGACGTTTACCAATAAGGCGGCGAGAGAAATGCGCGGGCGCATAGAAGAAGTGCTCCATATGCCAACGCATGGTATGTGGGTGGGCACGTTCCATGGTCTCGCTCATCGCCTCTTAAAAGCACATTGGCGGGAAGCGAAGTTACCGCAGAATTTTCAGATTCTAGACAGTGATGACCAGCTTCGCCTGGTGAAGCGAGTATGTCGTGAGCTTAATCTTGACGAATCGCGCTGGCCCCCTAAGCAGGCGCAGTGGTACATCAATGGACAAAAAGACGAGGGCCTCAGGTCGAAGCACATCGAGCCACCCTATGGCGATTTACACGCCAAAACTATGCTGGGCATTTATACGGCCTATGAACAGGCCTGTGAGCGTGGTGGTCTTGTCGATTTTGCTGAGCTGCTCCTTCGGGCGCATGAGCTTTGGCTGCACTCACCGGAGACACTTGAGCACTATCAGCAACGCTTTAAGACAATTTTGGTGGACGAGTTTCAAGACACCAATACCATCCAGTACGCTTGGCTACGCGTGCTAGCTGGACAGGCGATTCCAGTCATAGCCGTTGGCGATGATGACCAGTCAATTTACGGCTGGCGTGGTGCAAAAATTGAAAATATTCAGCGTTTCAGCGACGATTTTCCTGCGGTCGATACTGTCCGACTAGAGCAAAATTATCGCTCTACCCAAACAATTTTGAGCGCCGCTAACGGATTGATCGCAAACAACTTTGGTCGTCTCGGTAAAGATTTATGGACCGACGGTGACCAAGGTGAGCTGATCAATCTTTATGCGGGCTTTAATGAGCAAGATGAGGCGCGCTTTATTGTTGAGCGTGCCGAGGCTTGGATTAACGACGGCCACCCTCGGCGCTCAAGCGCTATTTTATACCGATCCAATGCCCAGTCCCGAGTCCTAGAAGAAGCTCTAATCAGGGCGCAGATACCCTATCGTATTTACGGCGGCCAGCGCTTTTACGAGCGACTCGAAATTCGCAATGCCTTGTCATACATGCGCTTATTGCTTTCTCGAGCCGATGACATGGCGCTTGAGCGTGTACTTAACGTACCGCCGCGGGGCATCGGCAATAAAACCGTTGAAAACCTTCGTGATTTAGCGCGCAACAGAGGATTGCCCTTATGGGCGGCAATCGACGTCGCCCGCGATGAAAAACTGTTTGCCGCGCGAGCATTAGCGGCATTGGCAGGTTTCCAAGCGCTTATTAACGAGATGGACTCCACGACGTTAGAGCTGCCACTCGAGGAACTCACGGAACACGTTATCCACCAATCTGGCTTACTGAATTACCACCGCGCTGAAAAAGGCGAACGAGGCCAGGCGCGAGTCGAGAACTTAGAGGAATTGGTTTCAGCGGCGAAATCATTTGTTGCTGAAGATCCAGATATGTCACCCCTGCAGCAGTTCTTAGATGGCGCGGCCTTAGACGCGGGTGATGCGCAGGCTGATCCCCACGAGGACAGCATTCAATTAATGACTTTGCACTCTGCTAAAGGACTGGAATTCCCGCTCGTGTTTCTTGCGGGCATGGAAGAAAACCTGTTTCCGCACCGTATGTCTCTTGATGAGCCCGGCCGCCTCGAGGAGGAGCGTCGGCTGTGCTATGTCGGAATCACTCGCGCGATGCAAAAGCTAGTAATTACTTACGCCGAGAGCCGAAGGCTTTACGGTAGCGAGAACTACAATACGCCTTCGCGGTTTATCCGAGAAATACCTAAAGAGCTTATTAACGAAGTGCGATTAGGAAACACCGTTACTCGGCCGCTTTCATCTCTTGGGCCCTCTACCAGCGCGGCTCATGCTGAGAGCGGAATTAACCTTGGCCAAAGCGTAATGCATCAGGTTTTTGGTGAGGGTGTGGTGACGAACTTTGAGGGGCGCGGAGCAAATGCACGCGTTGAAGTCAGCTTTGCGGAAGGTAGCAAGTGGCTCGTTCTTCAGTATGCAAATCTACAAACCTTATGAGTAATAACTATGCTTGAGCGACGCCTGCTTCCAGTCATCACGTTAATTCTTGTGGCCCTACTGGTTTTAATTACAGGGCTTTGGGCGACTGATCGTGCTCAAACAATAACATCAGGGGCTGGAGTCGAAGGCGCTGATCGCTCCAACCAGCAATTTGAGTGGAAGCTTGTAACTACCTGGCCTAAAAATTTACCCGGTCTTGGGAGTGCTGGAGAAAATTTTGCGCGCTATGTTACCGAGATGAGTGGCGGGCGCCTCAAAGTGACCGTGTACGGTGCGGGCGAGATTGTTCCCGCATTTGAGGTGTTTGACGCAGTATCTCAGGGTGTTGCAGAAGTGGGTCATGGCGCATCGTACTACTGGAAAGGAAAAATCCCCGCAGCCGTGTTCTATACGGCAGTGCCTTTTGGTATGACCGCTCAAGAGATGAATGGCTGGCTGCATTACGGTGGGGGTTTGGAGCTCTGGCGTGAACTCTATGCCCCCTTTGGTGTGGTGCCTTTTGCGGGGGGTAGTACAGGCGTTCAAATGGCGGGCTGGTTTAACCGTGAACTCAGAAGCGCTGCAGATTTAAAAGGCTTGAAAATGCGCATTCCCGGCCTTGCGGGAGAGGTCTTTAATGCCTCAGGTGGAACCGCCGTCCGGATCGCCGGCGGAGAAGTTTATACCTCTATGCAAACCGGTGTGATCGATGCAGTTGAGTGGGTTGGCCCCTACAATGATCGTACCTTGGGGCTTAATCAAGTTGCCGACTATTACTATTATCCTGGCTGGCATGAGCCAGGTGCCATGCTTGAATTTATTGTTAACGAGCGCGCGATGGGCCAACTTCCCGAGGATTTAAAGGCCATCGTGACTTACGCAACGCGAGCCGCGAACCAAGATATGCTTGACGAATTTACTGCGCGCAATAACGAGTCTTTACAAAGTCTATTGGCCGATGGGACGCAGCTTCGGAAGCTGCCCGATGATGTTCTCCAGGTGCTTTACGACAACTCTAAAATAGCGCTAGAAGCGTTGGCGAATAGTGATCCTATAGCGGGTAAAATTGCCGCTTCGTACGCGTCATTTGCCACTGACGTGCGTGCGTACCACGAAATTTCAGAGCGCGCTTACTTGAATGCCCGTGATAAAGTCCTGCCGCCAGTGCTCAACACATCGCCTTGACGCCGATTAATGCTGAATTTGGCGAGTTCGTTTGTCAGAGTCGATAGCAACGTAAATAAACGTACCTTCGGTGACCTTGATTGGCTCTCCGTCGTGTCTCGAATTGATCCATACCTCGACCATAATGCGCACTGAGCTGCGCCCGACTTCCAATATGTCGCTGTAGCAGGAAACAACTGCGCCTACGTGAACAGGTGTTAAGAATGACATGCTTTCCACAGCAACTGTCGCTACACGACCGCCAGCCACTTCACAGGCTGTGACGTAACCCGCTAGATCCATTTGAGATAAGAGCCAGCCGCCAAAAACATCACCATGCGGATTGGTATCCCCAGGCATTGCCACTTGCTGGAGCGAGAGCTCACCTTGGGGAGTTGGGTTAGCATCGATATCGTTCATGTGGCCTCTGAATCAGTGAGATAGGGTTGGGCAATTACGCTAAAACTGCGTCGGTGGATGGTAATAAAAGTCGTTTTCACATCACGCTGGGTAACCAAGTAATTAGCATTGGCCATTGCCAGAGCGCTCCAAGTAGCAGTAGCTGAATAATAATAAAAGGTATGACGCCTTTATAGATGGCCGTTGTCTGAACTGATTCAGGTGCAACCCCGCGCAAATAGAAAAGTGCAAACCCAAAAGGCGGCGTTAAGAATGACGTCTGCAAGTTGATCGCAATCATGATGCCTAGCCAAATGGGGTCAAAGCCCATAGCCAGCAGTATTGGGCCAACAATGGGTACTACGACAAACGTGATCTCAATAAAATCGAGGATGAAACCCAGAAGGAAAATCACAACCATAACAATGAGAAGAGCTAGTTCGGGATGCCCTACTCGATCCTGGAAAAAGGACTCGATAAAATGATCACCACCAAAACCTCTAAATACCAGCGAAAATACTGCTGCGCCAATCAAAATCATAAAAACCATACTGGTGATACGTAGCGTTGCCAACCCGATTTCGCGTAATCGGCTGATGTTCATCTCGCCCCTGGAAACCGCTAGTAGCAGTGCGCCTATAGCGCCAACGCCTGCCGCTTCGGTTGGAGTCGCAGCGCCAACCAATATAGATCCAAGTACAAGAGCAATAAGGAGCAGCGGTGGAATGAGGCCGTTTAATAAGGCCTTGATGTCTAGCTTCTCGGTCTGTGCGGGGGGTGCAAGCTTTGGAAACAGGGTTGCACTACCCATAATGAAGATGACGTACAAGCCAACGAGTAGGCCACCGGGGATGAGTGCGCCCACAAATAAGTCGCCCACTGACACTGTCGCGGTATTAATGACCCCGAGCTTTAACTGTGCTTGTTGATAAGCGCTGCTAATAATGTCGCCGAGTAGCACGAGAGCAATGGACGGCGGAATAATTTGGCCAAGGGTGCCTGTAGCGGCAATGGTTCCGCTGGCCAGTGCTGGGCTATAACCCGCCCGCAGCATTGTTGGCAGTGATAGCAATCCCATAGTGACCACGGTGGCGCCCACAATGCCTGTGCTCGCAGCCAATAGTGCACCTACCAGTACCACAGACACCCCGAGTCCGCCTGGCCGCCTACCGAATAATTTGGCCATGTTGCTAAGTAAGTCTTCGGCAATACGCGCTCGCTCGAGAATATTACCCATCAGTATGAAAAGCGGTACGGCGATTAATGTTTCATTACCCATAGTGCCAAAAATTCGAGCGGGTAAAGCGCTGAGATAGCTAGGGTCAAAGACGCCGGATAAAGTGCCAAGTGCCGCAGCAATGAGCGATGTGCCGGCCAGTGTAAAGGCTACGGGGAAACCCAGCATTAATAGGATACAAACGGCGGCGAATAATACGAGCGCTAACTGGCCTTCAACCACGGTTGGGTTCCTGTTCAATGAGTATGTGTACCGACTTAAAGATTTCTCCTACGGCTTGCAGTGCAAGAAGAATAGCCATGAGAGGGATTAGTGTTTTTAATATGTAAACGGCAGGAATCCCCCCGGGCTCTGGAGACACTTCTCGGATTGACCAAGATTCGCCCACATAGCCTAAGCTTGAAAAAACAATCAGTGTACACAACGGCAACGTGAACATTGTGTGGCCTAGGGCGTTCACCCACGCCTTGCTTCTTAAAGAAAAATTGCGATAGAAAACGTCTACGCGCACGTGCTCGTCTGCAAGCAGTGTGCACGAAGCCCCGAGCATGAATAGAGCACTGTGGAGGTAAACAACGCCTTCTTGTGCGCTAATCGCACCAAGACCAAAGCCGTAGCGCAAGACCACCACAAAAACTGTTAGCGCGGCCATTGCCAAAGGTAGCCAAGACAGGCCCTGCGAGAGCTTCTGGACGCTTTTATCAATGCTATTTGCGATAGATAAATGGGCTGACAACCTCATTTCTCCTGCTTTTTCTGTCATTATTCTGAATGCTTGAACAGTTTACGCCCAAACAACGGTATGCTTGGTACTGATGACGCGCCAAGCAGGTTATCATTTCCAGCAAGTAGATAGCAGAGAGGTTGCACTGTGCTCACCGTTTTGTCACCCGCAAAAACCCTAGATTACGAGACACCGCCCGCAACGCGCAAAGCAACGCAACCACAATTTCTCGATAGGTCTGCCGCTTTGGTCGAAGACGCGAGGAATCTTTCACCCAGCGATATACGTTCCTTGATGGGTGTAAGCCAGTCAATTGCTAACCTCAATCATGAACGATTCATGAACTGGCAGCCAGAATTCTCTCTGGATAATGCCAAGCAAGCAGTACTCGCTTTTCGGGGTGATGTGTACACGGGGCTGGATGCGGACTCTTTGGATACTCAAGCGTTAAACTTTGCACAAAAACATTTGAGAATTCTGTCAGGCCTATACGGTCTTTTACGGCCCCTCGACTTAATGCAGCCTTATCGCCTGGAGATGGGCCTTAAATTTGCCAACCGCGGAGGCAAGAATCTCTACGAATTTTGGGGTGACGATATTACCGGAGCACTCAATGCTGACATCAAGAAGAGCAAGACTCCCGTACTAGTTAACCTGGCATCAAACGAGTATTTCAAGGCGGTAAAATCAGGGAAAGTAGACGCCGAGATCATCACTCCCGTATTTAAAGATCTGAAGAATGGCAAATACAAAGTGGTGAGTTTCTACGCTAAAAAAGCGAGAGGTTTGATGGCCAGGTACATACTCGACAACGCCTTTAACGACCCCGAAGCCCTGAAAAATTTTAATTGCGAGGGTTACTATTTTTGCCCAGAGCAATCAACTGCCAGGGATTGGATATTTTTACGGGACGCGCAAACGTCAGCCTGAACCGTCACTGTTTTTAAAGGGCAGCAGCTCACGCGCTTGGTTTTGGTATTGTTTGACATGATCGCACTCCTGCCGACAAAAATTCCCAATAGCGTCGCGAAATCCAGGCTCTGCGACCCAATGATTTGAGTGCGTAAGCGTTGGCTCGAAGCCACGCTGAATCTTGTGTTCGCCTTGCGCGCCAGGATCAAAGCGCTCGATACCGTTATCAATGCAGTACTCGATACCGCGGTAATAGCAGGCCTCGAAATGTAAGAAGTCGTACTCTCTTAGACACCCCCAATAGCGTCCGTATAACGTGTCTTTACCGCGAAAGTACAGTGCTGCAGCCACAGGTTGATCTGCGGTATATGCAACGACCATAACCGTATGCTCAGTGAGCTGTGGACAGACTTCTGTGAAAAATTCGCGTGTGAGATAGCCACTGTGACCGCTGCGTTTGGCGTAGGTTATTTGATAGCAGTGGTGAAAGAAGGACCAGAGTTCGGATGAAATGGCTTCACCTTCTAATGTCTCTAAGCGTAGACCCTGCTCTGCCACCTGCTGGCGTTCCTTGCGTAAATTCTTGCGTTTACGACTGCTAAACGCTTCGAGAAAATCGTCAAAGCTTGTGTAGTCCCGATTGAACCAATGAAACTGACACGTCTGGCGCCGTTCAAAACCTTCATCACTGAGTGCCTGAGCAAGAGATTCGTCATCAAATAGCAGATGCCAGCCTGAAATCCCTTGCTCCTCGCACAGGCCCGTGACTGCGGTAGCGAGCTTGCTGAGGGGTTTATCTGCACTGCTGCTGACATAGAGGCGAGGCCCGGTTGCGGGTGTAAAGGGGGCTGCAGTCACAAGCTTGGGGTAATAGTCTCTTCCCGAGCGCTGCCACGCATCAGCCCATGCCCAATCGAATACGTATTCACCGTAGGAGTGCCCCTTGAGGAAGGCCGGAGCTACTGCAATGACTGTATCTGACTCTTTGAGAATTAAGTGAAAAGGCCGCCAACCAGTTTCCTCGTTGGTGCATGCCGCGGCCTCTAAGCCCTGTAGGAGACGCCAGCGCAGAAAGGGATAATCCTTACCAAACCAGCCGTCCCAGTCAGCTTCATCAATGTCACTTATTGACGTGTGGATATCGAGCTGTAGTTGTCCCAAGGGCGCCTCTATATTGGGGTCAATATTGGGGTCAATGTTTAGCGAGTCATACGCTAAACAATGCGAACTGTGCCACTAGCCCCGCGAGCACGATGACGCCAATCCATTTACTTTGATTAAAAGCGACAAAACATGCATCGGGAGCGCGATCTTTGATCAGCCATTGGTGCCAGAGAAACATGGCAGCGACACCTGATATGGCGAGGTAGTAGGGAGCATCGAGTGCAAAGGCTTGTCCGCATGCGACAAAGCAGCCAATTGACGCGACTTGCATAAGAGCGATGATGCGGCGATCTAACTCACCAAACAAGATAGCAGTAGATTTAATGCCTACCTTTAGGTCATCTTCGCGATCGACCATGGCGTACTGCGTGTCATAGACCACAGTCCACAGTAAGTTGGCAACAAATAGCCACCAAAGCCCTGCTGGTAATTCGCCTGTACTGGCTGCAAAGGCCATGGGTATCGCCCAGGAAAAAGCGGCGCCGAGTACGAACTGTGGCAGATATGTCACGCGCTTCATGAAGGGATAAGCGACGGCGAGAAGTGCGCCTACAAACGAGAGTTTTATTGTTAGTGTGTTGGTTAAAAGCACCAACCCCAATGCAGTCAGCAGTAAAACAAACAATAAGGCGAGCGCTTCAGCGACACTGATCGCACCTGTGACCAGGGGTCGGGCACGCGTTCGTTCGACAAAACCATCGAAATTGCGATCTGCTAGATCATTTGCCGTACAACCGGCGGCGCGCATAACAATGACGCCAAAGCCAAAAATCAGCGTCAACTGCCAGCTAGGCCATCCGTCATTAGCAATAAGAAGCGCCCAAGCGGTGGGTGCTGCCAGTAGAAATGTGCCGATGGGTTTATCGAACCGCATAATCTCCCAAAGGCCAAGTAGCTTAGAGGGGGATGTTTGTTCGCTGGCGGTGTGTGGTAACACCATATCAAGGAGATCTCTTCTAGTTGGGTGTACAGTGTAGCGTGACTAGCGGCGGCTTCCGAGGGTTATAAAAGATTAGTCTCACACTCGAGCAAAGGCGCGTCTCTCGCCAGTCCATCGATCCATTAATCGCCGTGCATTTTTTGGGTGGAGCTGAGCAATACGCTCTGCTAACTGTGAGACCTCTTCGAGAAGGTCTTCATGCTCAGGTAGTTGTGCTACTCGGAACGTCATGAGCCCCGTTTGGCGCGTTCCTAACAGCTCCCCCGGGCCCCGGAGCCGCAGGTCCTCTTCTGCGATAAAAAAGCCATCATTGCTCTCGCGCATCACGTTTAAACGCAGCTTGCCGTTCTGGCTGAGTGGTGACTGATAAAGCAGTACACAAAAACTGGCTGTTGCACCTCTGCCGACTCGACCGCGCAACTGATGAAGCTGAGCTAATCCTAAGCGCTCAGGGTTTTCGATGATCATGAGGCTGGCGTTGGGAACATCTACGCCTACTTCAATAACGGTTGTTGCCACAAGCAAGGCGATATCGCCCGCTTTGAAAGCGCCCATAACTGCTTCCTTTTCGGCACTGCTCAATCGGCCATGAATGAGACCAATCGAAACACCGGGGAGCTGCTCTCTGAGTAATTCTGCAGTGGTCTCTGCAGGGCGTGCATCTAACGCCTCTGATTCTTCAATAATAGTACATACCCAATAGGCCTGGCGGCCTTCGCGACATGCATTACCCACTCGCTCAATCACATTAGAGCGCCTTTGATTGTCGACTAAAGAGGTGGTGACGGGGGTTCGTCCCGGCGGCAACTCATCGATGATAGAGCAGTCTAAGTCTGCATAAGCCAGCATAGATAATGTTCTAGGTATCGGCGTCGCGGTTAACACGAGCTGATGCGGCATACCCTGATCTTCACCCTTTTGTGTCAATGCTAGGCGCTGATGGACACCAAATCGGTGTTGCTCATCGATGATCACCAGGGCTAGTCGCTGAAAAATAACGGCATCTTGAAACAGCGCATGGGTGCCTACGACGAGACGCGCGTGCCCCGAAGCGATGTTGTCCAGAGTTGCGCTGCGCTGTTTTCCTTTGACTTTACCGCTTAGCCAAGTGAGTTCAATGCCAAGCGGCGCGAACCAGTCACTAAAATTCCGCAGGTGCTGCTCGGCAAGTAATTCGGTCGGTGCCATCAGGGCTACTTGGTAGCCCGCGTCGATTGCCGCAAGCGCTGCGAGCGCTGCCACTAGCGTTTTGCCCGAGCCGACATCTCCCTGTACAAGGCGCAGCATAGGTACCGGCTGGTTTAAATCGCTAGCGATTTCTTCTAAAACCCTGGTTTGCGCACCTGTTGGTTCAAACGGCAGCCGACTCAGCAAGCGTCTTTGAAACTCACCGTTGCTATTAATGACCGGCGCTTTAAACGCGCGCTCTTTAGCCCTGAGGTCACGCATGGACAACTGATGCGCCAGTAATTCTTCTTTAGCGAGCCGCAGTTGCGCGGGGTGGCGCCAAGCACGAATCGCTTCAAGCGTCGCACCAGCGGGTGGGCGGTGCAAATAATTGATGGCTTCAGCCAGTGAAAACTGTTCGTCTGCCGCGTCTTCCAACAAGTCTTCAGGTGGGCTTCGAGTGAGCTGGGAGAGCGCTTGATCGGTAAGGCTTCGCCATACGGCTTGCCCGATGCCTTCAACGGTGGGGTATATCGGCGTAAGCGCTTGATCGAGTAATGGATTGTCCGCGCCAATCCGATACTCGGGATGAACAATCTCGGCACCGGCGTTGCCTCGCCTGCACTGGCCAAACAGCGACAGCCTGACACCTGGCTTCATTTGTTGAACTTGAGTTTGTCGAAAGTGGAAAAACCGCAGTGTTAGCAAGCCGGTTCCATCATCCACTTTAACAATCAGCGAGCGTCGACGGCCCGGTACAACGCTTGCCGCGCGCACCTCGGCACAAACCACCGCCTCAACACCGTCTTGCAGGGCTCCAATTGGAGTGACCCGCGTCCGGTCTTGATAGCGAAGTGGAAAATGAAAAAGCAAAGCCTCGACGGTATCAATGGCCAACTCTTCCAATCGCAGGCGTAGCTTTGGCCCCACTCCGCGAAGTGACGAGATTGATGTTCTGAGGGTGTTATCTGTCACTATGGATGAGGCCTTTAAGCTAAAGCTGTAGAGTACGCCATAATAACGAGGGGAGGCGCGTGGAGTGAAGCAAGAACATCTGGCGATTATAGGATGCGGTGATATTGGCACTCGCGTTGGTTTAGGTCTTGTCGATAAAGGTTGGAAAGTTTCTGCATTACGTCGTAATCCAGCGAAGTTGCCCGATAGCTTTACGCGCTTCTCGGGGGATTACACGCGCGCAGAAAGCCTGGGACTTATTGCTGAGCTTCAACCCACCCACGTTTTGTTTACACCCTTACCTGCCGGTCGCGATACTGCAGGCTATGAGCGAGGTTTTTTAGGCGGCGTAAACGCACTCATTGAATCGGAGTTACTGCGATCCTCGCGCTATAACATTATGGTCTCGTCAACACGCGTTTACGCTGAGGTCGATGGCGGGCGTGTTAATGAGGAGTCGCCACTAACATCGGTCGACCCCGCTGCTGTGGCTATTATCAACGCTGAGCGACGTTTTTCAGAAACAGGTCATGCACGTACTTGCGTACGCGCCTCAGGAATTTATGGCGATCTACCTGGCATGCTGTTAGCACGGGTTCAATCGGGCGTTGCCAGTAGTGATCCCAGTAGAATCAGTAACCGGATTCATCGGGAAGATCTTGCGGGCGTTCTTGAGTTCTTATTTCTTGAAGACGTTGCCGAAAAGCCCTTGCCAGGCTACTTAGTAGCTAGTGATAGCGAACCCACGCCTATCGGCGAGGTTGAGGCTTGGCTTGCGGAGCGTCTGGGTGTTCGCCTAGAGCGCCCTCTAACAGGCGTTGGTAGCACCAGAGGTAATCGTCAGTGCAATAACCAATGTCTTAAAAGTTTAGGATACGGTTTCAAGTATCCAAGTTTCAGGGAGGGTTACCGCAGCATGCTTGAATCACGAGCTTAGCGTTCGTAGCGTTGACTCAAAGCGCGAGGATAGCTTCGATTTCTATTCCCACACCTTTTGGTAAAGCTGCAACTTGAACACATGCACGGGCTGGATAGGGCTCTGCGAAATGCCGCATCATGACTTCGTTAACCGTGTTGAAATGGGCTAGGTCGGTCAGCGAGATATTGATCTTTACGGAGTCGGCTAAGCTACCGCCCGCGGCGTTCGCAATCGCAGAAAGATTGGAAAATACCTGCTCCGCTTCTTGCTCAATACCGCCGGTGACCAGCTCCATAGTGTCTGGGTTAAGTGGAATTTGACCGGAAATCCACACGGTATTGCCGACTTTAATGGCTTGAGAATAAGGTCCGATAGCCGCTGGGGCTGATGTTGTTGCAATAACGGCACGATTTGACACGTGATGCTCCTTAGCAAAGTAATTGAGGCGCCTAGCGTCGCGACGTGCGATTAACTTTACGCACTCCGTCGAGGGTGCGCAGGCGCTTCATGATTCGGGCAAGATGGATACGGCTGCTGACTTGTAACTCGATATCCACGTAAGTGAACATCGCATCTTTTTCAACGGTGGTTATACGATCAATGTTCATTTCGACTGCATTCAAGCGTGTTGCGACTAGCGCGATTAGACCCCGACGATTTTCAGCCTCTATTCGCAAACCGACTGGGAAAAAGCCGGTCATTGTGTCATCCCAGTGGAGGCCCATTAGACGTTCAGGTTGATCCCGTTTGTCTCGCAGATTTAGACAGCCCTCACGATGAACAACTAACCCCTTTTCTTGGCTTAAGTAGCCGCCAATGGGGTCCCCCGGCAGCGGACAGCAGCATTTCGCATAGGTTAATGCAAACCCCTCGGTGCCTCGAATAGCCACGGATTCCACTGACAGTGGTTTACTAGAATCCGGGTCGGAGAGCTGGTCGGAGTGAGCGTCTAAAAGATGGCTGGCACAAATATGAGGTAAGAGATTTCCGAGGGCTACATCCATGAATAAATCATCGGGACTTAGGCGCCCTAGCCTTCCAACTGCTCGTTGTAATTGGCTCGCGGTTAAGTCTGCTAGCCGCAATCCCAGGCTCATTAACGTCTTGTCGAGCAAGTTACGTCCGAGCTCAACCGAGTCTTCGCGGCGTTGGTCTTTTAGGAAATGACGAATATGGGTGCGTGCTCGAGCAGTAACAACGTAATTAAACCAGGCAGGGCTTGGACGCCCTGTGGGTGAGGTCACGATCTCTACAGTTTGACCGCTTTCTAACGGTTCAGATAGCGGGGCCAGCCTGCGATTGATGCGGCAGGCAACGCAGCGATTGCCAACATCCGTGTGGATCGCATAGGCGGCATCGATGGCTGTAGCTCCACGAGGAAGCTCCATAATGTCACCTTTTGGCGTGAATACGTAAATTTCGTCGGGGAAAAGGTCGACTTTGACGCTTTCAATGAACTCAAGAGAATTGCCCGCCCGCTGTTGCATTTCTAGCAGGCCCTGGACCCATTCTCGCGCTCGTGCGTGAGACGCACTGGCGCTTCCCTCGTCAGATTTATAGAGCCAGTGAGCGGCAATACCGTTGTTTGCCATATCCTCCATTTCGCGGGTGCGAATCTGAATTTCTATGGGCACCCCGTGCATCCCTTTGAGGACGGTGTGCAGGCTTTGGTAGCCATTGGCTTTTGGTATGGCAATGTAGTCGGCAAACTCTCCGTGTACCGGCTTGTAAAGGCTATGCACCAAACCTAATGCTCTGTAACAGGTATCAACCGAGTCAACGATGATACGAAAAGCAAAAATGTCCATGATCTCTGAAAAGGATTTTCGCTTGCTACGCATTTTCTGATAAATGCTGTACAGGTGTTTTTCTCTACCAATTACTTCAACGTGCAAACCTTCTTTTTCAAGGGCGGTATCAAGTTGGTATTTGATTTGTTCGACCAGGCTTTTGCGATTACCTCGCACGCCGCGCACGGCTGCTTCGATACGTCGAGCGCGCATAGGGTGCATCGCCTTAAAGCCCAAGTCCTCGAACTCCATACGCACGCTATTCATACCTAAGCGCATTGCAATGGGCGCGTAAATCTCCAGTGTTTCCATGGCGATTCGGCGAACTTTTTCTCGATTGAGTACACCAAGGGTGCGCATATTGTGGAGGCGGTCGGCAAGTTTCACCAAGATAACGCGAATATCGCGCGCCATGGCTAGCGCCATTTTCTGGAAGTTTTCAGCCTGCTTAAGCTCAACACTATCAAACTCGATATGAGTTAGCTTACTCACGCCATCGACTAATTCAGCGACCTCTACGCCAAATCGTGCACCCAGATCTTCCTTGGTGACCCCTGTGTCTTCAATAACGTCGTGCAGCAAAGCGGCCATCAGGCTCTGATGATCCATATGCATTTCGGCCAGGATGCCAGCGACCGCTAGAGGATGCGTCACATAGGGCTCGCCGCTGCGCCTCACCTGGCCGTAGTGTGCCTGCTCTGCAAAAAAATAGGATCGTAAAACCGTTTTTGTCTGATGATCTGTCAGGTAGGTACGCAAAAGCGCTTCAAAGCTGGCAAGACTTCGCTTGCCAGTTGTTGCTGGTGCGCTTGTCGCGGTGGACTGCTCCCCGAAACCGAGGCGCATTGAAACATCGGTGATAGACCCGGTAATTGCCCCTAGTGTCGTTGCAACCACGGCTCGGGTCTGATCGTCTTAGTAGGTAGGTGTCTCGAAGCTCGCGGCCAGTTCTTCTTCGGCTTCAATTTCTGTTTCGCGGGCCATGAGTTCTGTGGTGACCATGCCTTCTGCAATCTCGCGCAGTGCGATCACGGTTGGCTTGTCTGATTCTTCGTCAACCAGTGGATCTTTACCACCTGTTGCAATTTGCCGCGCGCGTTTTGATGCCAGCATGACCAATTCAAAACGGTTATCTACATGATCCAGACAATCTTCTACGGTTACACGTGCCATATCTTTGGCTCTCTCCTGTATATACTAGTTCCGGTTCAACGCCCGGCCGGCCAGTATAGCGCAGTTATTGCCTGTGGGTGCTGTTTGCTCGCAAGCTGTGAAATATTTCGGCCATATGGGTATTCAGGCGCCATCGGCAATTTGAGCCGCAATCATCTCGAGGGTGGCGCTTTGCGCATCGCGGCGAAGTTGCCGCGCTCGTACGATTGCTTTTAGGTCATTCAGCGCCTGATCAAAATCTTCGTTGAGCACCAAATAATCACCTTCGCTGCAGTGCGCGAGCTCGGTCTTTGCTTCCGCCATGCGAGCATTTATAACGGCTGTTTCGTCTTGCCCGCGGTCCATCAATCGACGCCGTAGCTCCTCAAGCGATGGGGGCACTATAAAAATGGCACAGCTTTCGGGAAGAGCTGCTTTTACCTGGCGAGCGCCCTGCCAATCAATCTCTAGGATGACGTCGAATCCCTCCGTTAGCAGTGCCTCAACTTCACTTTGCGCAGTACCGTAAAGATTGCCGAAAACCTCTGCCCACTCAAAAAAGTCGCCACGCGCGCGCTTCGCTTCAAAGTCAGGGCGAGTTACAAAATGGTAGTTGACGCCATCTTGTTCTCCGGGACGCATGGTGCGTGTCGTATGAGAGACACTTACACGGATATTAGGTTGTGCGTCGATGAGCGCTCTGACGAGTGACGTTTTGCCTGCACCACTAGGCGCAGAAATTGTAATCAGCTGACCTTTTTTCGCGATTTTCAATGCATTTACCTGCTTTTTACTCGATATTTTGAATCTGTTCGCGCATCTGCTCGATCAACACTTTAAACTCAACGGCAGTATTTGTGGTCGTTAACGCCGTCGATTTTGACGACAGGGTGTTGGCCTCGCGATTGAGCTCTTGCATCAGAAAGTCTAGCCGTCTACCGCAAGGTTTGCCGCTTTTAAGTGCATCGGTTATAGCGCCCAAATGTGCGTCTAATCGATCCATTTCTTCATCGACGTCAGAGCGCTGTGCGACGTAAATTAACTCTTCTTCAAGACGACTAGCGTCAGGCTCTATACCTGCTTGCTCAAGCTTGCTCAGCAGCCGCTGTTTTTGCTGTTCCCGCAATAAAGGCAGCTGGCTCCTAAGTGTTACTAGTATTTCGCCCATTGTCGCCACGCGGGTAGCGACCATGGTTGCGAGTTTCTCGCCTTCGGCATGACGCTGCCCATGGAGCTCGTCGAGTGCATTTTTGAGTGCATTCTTAGCGGCCTCTTTGACTGCCGTAATATCCAGTTCTTCGGCGTTAGCTACCCCCGGTGTTTGGAGTATCGCCAGTGTGTCAGGTTGCTTGGCGTTGGGTAGAATCTCTGATATCTCGCCGAGCGCGGTACCGAGCTGCGCTAATTTGGCCTTGTTGAGTGAAATAGCTTCGGTACCTGCTTCCAATTGAAGTCTAAAAGCCACTTCAATTTTGCCTCGATCTACATGCTCGCCGATCAATTTCCGCCACTGAGTCTCTTCACTGCGTAGATTGTCGGGACAGCGAAAGTGCAGATCTAAAAAACGATTGTTCACTGAGCGTAGTTCAACGATGACCGCAAACGAGGGGGTTGTTACACTACCGCGAGCAAAGCCCGTCATGCTTTGAGTCATTTTGTGCCTCGTATCGGCTGTCAGCAGCTTAGTACATCCCGCTGGCCTAAAGATGAAGGCGTCAGTCTAACATTTAGTACGCAAGTGTTGGGTTTCAAACACCTAATTCCACTCCATGGTTTATTAATGAGGAAGCAGCATGCCCCAATTTACCGGACGACCTAGCGGTCGGACCCCTGAAGCGTTACGCCCTATCAGTTTTCAACGACATTTCACCACTCACGCGGAAGGTTCCGTGCTGGTGTGTTTCGGTGAGACAAAGGTCATATGTACCGCCTCGCTCAACCCTGGTGTTCCTTCGTTTTTGCGGGGTAAGGGACAGGGCTGGCTTACGGCCGAATATGGAATGCTACCCCGCTCCACTAATAGCCGTATGGACAGAGAAGCCGCCAGAGGTAAGCAATCGGGCCGGACCGTTGAAATCCAGCGCTTAATTGGGCGGTCTTTACGTGCTGCACTCGATCTCAAGGCCCTCGGTGAAAATACGCTTATGATTGATTGCGATGTTATTCAGGCAGATGGCGGCACACGAACAGCATCGATATCTGGAGCGTGTGTAGCAGTGGTAGATGCTTTAAATAAGTTTCAGCGTAAAAATACGCTCAATGCCGACCCTTTGCGCCACATGATTGCCGCGGTTTCGGTAGGCGTCTGGCGTGGACAGCCGGTTGTCGACCTTGATTACGCGGAGGACAGCACGGCAGACAGCGATATGAATGTTGTAATTGCCGACGGCGGTGGTTTGATTGAGGTGCAGGGAACTGCTGAAGGCTCAACCTTCAGTCGCACTGAGCTTGATGCTTTGGTTACCCTTGCCTGCGATGCGGGTGATCGTATTATTGAGGCACAAAAAGCGGCGCTTGCAGAAGGCTGAACGATTTTTAAGCGGGCGAAACTTACTGGGTGGCTTTGCTAGCTCTGCGACGCGCGCTAGCAAAATCTCAGCCATTACTTTTGGCCTACCAATAGGGTTACTAGTCGATATCGTAGTCCACGATTACGGGCGCGTGGCTGGAAAATGCCTCGCCGGTGTAGATGGCGGCGTAATCGATGCGACCAACGAGTGACGAACTTACGACGTGCGTATCTGAGCGCACCCCACCCGCGTCATCACCTTCGGGCCACCAAGTAAATTCATCGGGATCGTTATTGTAGGATCGGAAAGCATCGCAGTAGCCATTGCGATACAATTCTCTGAGCCACATCTGTTCGATATCCGAGAAGCCAGGGATATCGACCCGGTTGCCTGCCTCTTCTGCATCGATGGGCTTATTAACGAGCTCCCAGCCTCCGCAAACAATGAAATCTCGACGCTTGTTGCGTACTTTTTGTAGATGACCACCAAGGTCCTGCATAAATTTGAGCTTATCGTTCATCGCTGCGTCCGGGCCTAAGCCACTGGGCATCAGCAGAGAGCCTACGCTGAAATTGCTGTAGTCAGCTTGAATATATAAACCTTGAGAGTCGTAATCTATAAACCCCAACCCTGACATAATAGCTTTGGGTAGGTCGCGGCAATAAATAGCTACGCCATTCTTGCGATGATCATCGTAGTGATCGAGGAAGTAGGCATTGTATTCGCGCGGGAAAAACTCATCACTTGTTAACGAGTATTCTGAGCACCGAGTGTCCTGCAAACAGATAATGTCTGCATCTTGCTCCATAAGCCATTTGAAAAGCCCAGCATCTCTCGCTTGTTCAAGGCCTTCCACTACTAAACTGATGACTCTCATTATTAGCCCTATCCCCGTATCCTGCTATGATACGGTATACGGTGCGTTGCGCTCCATTGGACTGTGATGTTTTTTAAGATTCTTTAATGTTTTTTTTGTTGCGGGGAGCAAAATATGTCATCTGACACGATTGAGAACGCAAGAAAAGCGTTCATCGATCTCGCTGTTCGCTGTAATGTCTTGCGCTTTGGCGAGTTTGAGTTGAAGTCAGGCCGATTAAGCCCGTACTTTTTTAATGCGGGGGGATTCTCCACAGGTTCGGCGCTCGCTACACTCGGTCGCTGCTATGCCGATGCCATCGCCCACTCGCCTTTGCTCCCCGATATCTTGTTTGGCCCTGCTTATAAAGGCATTCCTTTGGTCGCAACCACTGCGGTCGCGTTAGCGGAGCATCATGGGATTGATCTCCCTTATACATTTAACCGCAAAGAAGCCAAAAGCCACGGTGAAGGCGGTAGTCTGGTTGGCGCACCGCTTGAGGGTAAGGTTATAGTCGTCGACGATGTGATAACAGCAGGCACAGCGGTTCGCGAGTCGGTAGAACTGATCAAAGCAGCAGGCGCTGAGCCGCATGGTGTGGTGATTGGTCTAGATCGCTGCGAGCGCGGGCAGGGCGCGCGCTCGGCGGTGCAGGAAGCCAGTGAGGATCTTGGGATGGCCGTGATCAGCGTAATCAACATGCACGATATTATTGCTTGGCTTGAAACACAGGAGGCCTACATCAGTCATCTTGCGGCTATGCAAGCGTATCGAGATCGCTACGGTGTTTAGTGTGCGTGGGCGGCATATCGTTGCGGTGCTGGCAGTTTGGGCTGCTTCGCCACTCGTTCAAGCGGCCAATTTTTATCGCTACACAAACGACTACGGCAGTATCGTCGTTGATTTTCGTGTCCCGGCTGAGTACGTTAATCGTGGCTACGAAATCTTAAATGATGATGGCATGGTGATTCAGGTTGTGCCTCCAGCACTCACTTCCGAGCAGCGCAATAACGAGCAGGCTCGCCGCAAGCGCGAGCTTGATGCTAGTTTGGAGCAGAGACGATTACAAGAATGGGACGAGTCATTGCTGCGGCGCTACTCGACTGTTGAAGATATCGAAGCGGCTCGAGACCGAGCACTCCGCGACTTGAAGATCCGAGTGTCTATTCTGAAAAGTAATCGCCGCAGCCTCAGACAAAAGATTGAGAATGCTCAGGCCCGTGTCGCAGAAGCTGAGCGTGTAGGTGGTAAACCTTCAGCCACTGATCTCGATATGATCGAAGAGACTAAACGCGAGATTGACAGCACCGAACGCGCAATTGCTGACCGTGAAGCCCAAATTGAAGCGGTTCGAGCGGACTTTTGGGCCGATTCTCAGCGTTTCAAGCAATTAAAGGAGGTTGTAGAGCTGCGGCGCTCCCTCGAATCACCCCAGCGTTAGGCGGGTACTGGACGCATTATATCGGCAGTGATGATGGCCCATTGATCGTTCCAACCCTCAGTTGCAGAGCGTTTAAATCGACTGCGGACAAACTGCGAGATGCGCCCCTCAGCTGTGGCCAACATGAGGCCGGCAGCGTCATTTAAAACAATACTTGTACGGATCTTTTCGTTGAGTTCGGCTTGCCGAAGCGTTGATCTTAGCTGTGTTTCTAGGCGATCAAAAAGTTGTACCACACGTTGATGTAGTCGTTCGGGTTCACCGGCTAACGCCTCGCCGTGTAAAATTCGAGTAATCCCAGGATTGCGTTCACAAAAGCCTAAAACCAGCATCAATATGCGATTGCATGTTTCGATGGCCGGTTGCTCATCCGCCACAATTAACTTAACGCGGGAAAAAATGGTTTCTTCTGAGAACTCTATTAACGCCTCAAACATTTTTGTCTTGGAGGCGAAGTGGCGGTAAAGGGCCGCCTCGGAGACACCCACTTGCTGAGCGAGTCTTGCGGTCGTTATTTTAGATTCCGGGCCTGCCTCAAGCATTGCAGCAAGAGCTTGCAAAATTTGGTCACGGCGGTCAGAGCGGGGTTGGGGCATAGGTTGGTTCGCTATTAAAAGAGCATGGCACTGATGCTAGCCAGTCACAGCGGCCGGCGCAATGCTCAACTGTTGTTAGATAAAGAACTATTGGTGATGAGTGTACCAATACCAGCGTCGCTGAAGATTTCTAAGAGCGCTGCATGGGGTACTCGCCCATCGATAATATGGGCGCTGGTCACCCCTTCTTTGACCGCTTCGAGTGCGCACTGTATTTTCGGGAGCATACCGCCACGAATTACGCCTTTATTGATAAGCTCATCTACTTGCTCGGTGGATAGGCCGGTTAACGTATGCCCTTCGGTATCAAGGAGGCCTGCGACGTTAGTGAGTAGCATCAGTTTCTCAGCTTTGAGTACCTCAGCTACTTTCCCTGCCACAAGATCTGCGTTGATGTTGTAAGTTTGTCCATCCGCCCCGCCGGCGACGGGTGCGATAACGGGAATGTAGTCACTGTGACTGAGCATATCCAGCACGTCGGTGTCGACGTGGGCGACCTCGCCTACTTGGCCAATATCAATATCATTTTGTGGGCCAAATCCGCCTCGCAACTTGCGCGCGGTCAGTAGCTTTCCATCTTTACCGGTTAACCCTACCGCGCGGCCGCCATTGCGATGGATACTATCAACAATTTCTTTGTTGACGCTGGCACCCAATACCATCTCGACCACGTCCATAGTACTTTCGTCGGTAACGCGCATGCCGCCGACAAACTCGCTTTGAATTTCTAGACGCTCGAGAAGCTTACCGATTTGCGGACCGCCACCGTGGACGATAATTGGGTTCATACCCACTAACTTCATAAGCACGACGTCACGAGCAAAGCTCTCGTGAAGTTGCGGATCTGTCATAGCGTTGCCACCAAATTTAATGACAATCGTCTTTCCAGTGAACCGCTGAATATAGGGTAGAGACTCCGTAAGGACTCGAGCAAAGTCGCCCGCAGCGTCGAGACTCAGTGACATAAGATAGCGCTCCCCGGTCGATACCGGCCTGTATAAATAACGTTAAAAAGGTAGCTCGAGATCGGGCATCTCTTTAGCTATCGCCTCGCGGAAGATAGCCTGAACATGCTTTAGCCCCTTCGCACCTTGACCTTCAAAGCGCATGGAAAGCGCTCCTTCGTTGGATGCATTCCGCACTAAGCCCCAACCGTCAGGATAGTCTAACCGAAGCCCGTCCAGCGTTGTAATTCTTGCGCCAGGAAAATCTGCGGTCGTGGTCAGTTTTCGCATCAGCTTCTGTCGCGTCGCTTTATCGGTGGCCAGTAAAAGCTCCGGCGTGCTGATTGACTGTGGTAGGGCGTCTACCATCATGTCGTAGCTAGCGCTTGCTGCGGCTAAAACTTCGAGTAGGCGAGCGGCTGTATACAGGGCATCGTCTAGTCCATGCCAGCGCTCAGAAAAGAAAATATGCCCGTCGAAATCGCCACCCAAAATGGCACCTGTCTCGAGCATCTTCTCTCTGACGAATGCGGGTCCGCTGCTCGCTAAAAGGGATCCACCACCAGCGCGAGCGATAAAAGGACCGAAATGCTGGGTAAACTTTACGTCATAGACAATATTTGCGCCTGGGTGTCTCTCCAGAACATCGCGTGCTAGCAGCATAAGCAATAGATCATTGTCCACTGCGCGGCCTGTTTCCGTTACGGTGTGAATGCCGTCGCCGCCATTGTCGAATAACAAGCCAATATCGGCCTGTTCTTCTCGGACTCTCTTCCCAAGCTCTTCGAGTGACGTGCTCAATAGCCGGTCATCGGGCTCCACACCATCCTGCGGCTGGTTAATCAAAAGCAATTCACAGTCGAGAACCTCAAACAGCGCTGATACGACGTGAGCGCCGCTCCCAAAATCGCAATCGATGACCACTTTCAAAGGTAGCGGTAAGACAATATCGAGAGCAATGTTATCGATATAAGCGGGCGCTAAGTCTTGTTTGGCGGTGCGGCCCGATCCTTGAGGTCTTCGCCCTGAACGGATTGTGGCAAGGATGTCTTGAATATCACTGCCTGCGAGGAGCGTTTGATTAAAAATGATTTTAAAGCCATTAACAGACTGCGCTGCGTTGCCTCCGGTAATCATAATGCATGATTGCGTGGCGCTGTTGTGAGTGGCGTAGTGAGCGAGAGCTAGGGGTACCTGCCCAATATCGACGACGTCTTTGCCACACGCGAGCAGCGTTTTAACGAGTTTTGTGCGGATTCTTGCGCTGCTAGGGCGCGCATCATGGCCAACGGCCAACGCTTGAATATCTCGGTCATCGGCTATTGCAGCTATTGCAGCTGCAATTTTTTCGACCATGTCGTCGGTGAGTTCGGTATCGGCTATTCCGCGAATACAATCATTTAAGAATATATGGTCAGGTAATCCATCGTCGCTTGTGCCCCTATCCTCAGCGGTTTCATCATCAATCTCCACAACGTCTGCCGTGGGTGACGAGGTGCTCATAACGCGAGCATCGTCCGTAATGTTTTGCTCTGGGTTCTGACTTGCTTGCTCAGCCGACTCAACGCTTTGACGCACGCGGGTGACCACTTGTCGCCTCGACTTATGGCTTAGTTGCCGCAGCATTTTAGCTATGGGTATCAGGGCCGATATGTCTAGCTTGAGGGGTGCTTTATTGTCGGTTGAAGCAAGAATAGCGTGTGTGTCTCTTTGCAATATACGACTTAAGCCCGTAACAAGTACGCCAAGGCCTATCGCTCCTGCACTCAATGTCATTACTAAGACCGCGAGAATTCCCGACCATCCTGGAAGAATATCCGATAGCCAATCGTCGTTGGGTGCAAATTCGAGGCGCCAAGCAGTGCCATCGACGGCGGCGCTTGCCAGTGCTTTCTGTTCGGATAAATTGCCCGCTATCACTGGTCCATTGCCGCGCGACAATGTCTGCACTAATTGGTAGCTGCCTTCATTATTAGTGCTTTCAACCAAATCTGAAATTCGCTGATTACTGAGTTCTGCGAGCACCACGCCCGCTGCGGGTTCACCAAATGTTCGCGCTATTAATACATGGGTATTTTGCGGTTTAAGCACAACTTCAGGGGGTGGCTTTTCGCCAGCAAAAGCTCGGCGTATAAGATCGACCCCTATGTGAGATGAGATCCCATGTGTTCCTGGCGTGAGGTTAATCGTACCCATTTCATCGAGAGGTATGAGGGTTATCCCCACACCATCCAATGGCGTTAGCGCATGCTCTCGTAGGCTGGTCTCGGTCGCCCCAGGTTCGATGGTTGCAGTAATAGCGTCGACTTGCGCCACGAGATCCGAGACATAGCTAGAAATTAGTGATGCTTTAGCTTGGGTGATTGATTGCGCGACACTCTCAGCACTGTTGTTACGCATGTTCGGCTCGCGTATGGCAACCAACCATCCTAAAGAGAGTAACGGTGGCATCAGAGTGATAAGCACGGCGCGGATTAATAGTTTCTTAAGGGTGGTTTCATCTGCCTGTACTTCAATATCGCTCGCCGCTTTGGCTTCATCCTTCACTATTGCAACTCCTTATTATTTTATTGGCTTGGCGCTGCCTTTCACGTTAGGTGAGGTTCACGTTAGGTGAGGTGCAAAAATCTCTAAGAGCTGTTGCGATATAAGTTGCTTACTTCCGATGGGAAGATCAGTAAGTCCGCTCCGATCAACCACGCTGACACAGTTAGAATCACTATTAAATCCGATGTCGCCTCGCGAAACATCGTTGGCGATCACAAAATTGAGATTTTTCTTAATTAATTTACCCTGAGCATGTTCGAGAACGCTCTCGGTCTCCGCCGCAAAGCCTACAACCAGCTTTGGGCGCGCTTCCAAATTTGCAACCATCGCAATGACATCGGGATTTTTTGTGAGTGCTAGCGAGATTTCATCGTCAGACTTTTTAATCTTTTGGCAGCTGGCGTCTGAGGGTCGGTAGTCCGCAATGGCCGCGGCACCTATAAATAAATCTGCGTGAGCGGCCTCTTTCTCTGCGACGGCATACATCTCCAGAGCGCTGATGACGTCAATCCTATCGACATTTTCCGGCGTGGGGAGGTTCACCGGGCCGCTAATTAGGGTCACGTTTGCACCCGCTTCGCGCGCTGCTCGAGCGAGAGCAAAACCCATTTTCCCCGAGCTATGGTTGGATAGGTAGCGCACGGGGTCGAGCGCTTCTCTGGTTGGTCCGGCGGTGATCACTACTCGTCGACCAGCGAGAAGCTGGCTATCGAAGTGCCCCGCTAACTGAGTAACTATTAATTCTGGGTCAAGCAGCCGCCCTTGGCCGATATCACCGCAGGCTTGCTCACCTGCATCAGGGCCAATAATTGTTATCGACCGACTGGCTAGCGTCTTGATATTGCTAGTTGTACTGGCATTAGCCCACATTTGCTGATTCATAGCGGGTGCAACCATAACCGGCGCCGGTGTCGCTAGGGCGACGGTACATAAAAGATCGTCTGCGCGACCCGCGACCAACCGTGCTAATACATCTGCCGTCGCGGGTGCGATGAGTAATGCATCGGCCCATCGTGCAAGTTCAATATGCCCCATGCCTGCTTCAGCCGCCTCGTCGAGCAGCTCTGTATGTACCGCCTCGCCCGAAAGTGCCTGCAGAGTCAGTGGAGTAATGAACTCAGTGGCGCCGCGGGTCATGATGACTTTTACGCGGGCGCCGGCTTTACGCAGTAGGCGCACTAGCTCCGCCGACTTGTAAGCGGCTATCCCTCCGCTGACTCCGACGATGATATTTCGGTTAAATAGGTGTCCCATTGGCTCAGAAATTCATGAAAACTCCCGCTAACACTAGCACTTGGGGGTTGTTTTGGACACACATAGTCATATGAAAGATAGCCGAGATCTTCTTGGGCTCCACCTCGTTGCGAAAATCATAGGCACTCATACGGTAGACGTTGAGCGCGAGTTCAATCGTCACATGCCTACTCACTGGGGCTCGGTGGGCGAATGGGTTAACGCATTGATTCACGGACGAACAAAAGCCGGCGGTTTAGATGCTCTGCAATTGCATCGGCTCCATGCGGCACTGGAATTGGCCTCGCTGGTGGCTTACGAAGAATTGTGCGCAAGACCGGTTCTCAATACGCCGCTAGATTGTGAGCATTATTTACGCTGTCATTTAGGAGGGCGGGAGAGAGAGCTTTTTTGCGCGGTATATCTCAACGGTCGCAACCGAGTACTTGCCTGTCACGATTTGTTCGAAGGCACGGTTGATGGTGCCGCGGTATATCCCAGGGACGTGGTTGCGGCAGCGCTAAATTGGGGCGCAAGCGCCGTTATTGTTGCCCATAATCATCCCAGCGGATCTCTTGATCCCAGCGAGGCCGATCGGCAAATTACGCATCGTCTAAGGGACGCGCTATCGCTGGTGGACATCAGGTTACTCGACCATTTAATTGTAGCGAGGGGTGGAATTTACTCCATGGCAAGCTATTGCGAGGCGGGATTCTAGGTTGGCCTGTTGCAGTTCCTTTATTGCTCTGGTATAAAGCGCACCCTTTTTTCAATTGCTGACAGGGTTGTACCATGTCTCGAGTATGTCAGGTCACCGGCAAGCGTCCGGTTACTGGAAACAACGTATCACACGCCAAGAACCGCACCCGTCGTCGGTTTTTGCCTAATCTTCATAACCACCGCTTTTGGGTTGAGTCTGAGAAGCGCTTTGTATCTTTGCGGGTTTCTAGCAAAGGCATGCGCATTATTGACAAGCTTGGTATTGAAACCGTGCTTGGCGATCTCCGTGCCCGCGGCGAAAAATTTTAAGGAGCCAATATCATGCGCGAAAAAGTTCGTATGAATTCATCCGCTGGAACCGGTCATTTCTACACGACTGACAAGAACAAGCGGACTACTCCCGAAAAACTGGAAATGAAAAAATATGACCCAGTTGTTCGTAAGCACGTGATGTACAAGGAAGGCAAAATTAAGTAAGTTTGCCCGGCTAAACGCATCTGAAAACCCCAACTCTGTTGGGGTTTTTTGTTTATAAGGCTTTATTTATGTACTCACAGCGCGCGCGCTTTCGAAGCGTTATGATGGTGTTCGCTGTGTCTTTAGAAGCCGTGATCACGCTATGCCTGAATTGCCTGAAGTTGAAACTACCCGCCGCGGTATAGAACCGCATATAACTGGACGAGAAGTACGGCAGGTAATTGTGCGCGATCACCGTTTGCGCTGGCCTGTGCCGCCTGATTTGTCGGAACATTTGGTTGGCCAGCAGCTTATTGCTGCGCGCCGGCGAGCCAAATATCTATTACTCGATACCGCTTCAGGAACGGTCATGATCCATCTTGGTATGTCGGGCTCGCTACGAATCATGCCGGCTGATACCCCAGCTCTCTTTCATGATCACGTCGATATCGTGCTCGATGATGGCCGGTGTCTACGCTACAACGATCCTCGGCGCTTTGGTAGCTTCCACTGGCTGTTAAACGATGATCACGTACTTTTGCGCCATTTGGGCCCTGAGCCGCTTTCTGATGATTTCACGGGGAAGTACCTTTATCAGCGTTCGCGTGGCAGAAAACTTGCGGTTAAACAGTTTTTGATGGATGGCAAAATTGTTGTCGGTGCGGGCAATATCTATGCTAACGAGGCGTTATTTTTGGCGGGCATTAGGCCTGACCGTGCGGCCGGCCGAGTGAGCCTAGAGCGCTACGAAGTGTTGGCGATGAGGGTTCAAGAAATTCTAGCGGCTGCAATTAATCAAGGTGGCACGACGTTACGCGATTTTGTCGGTGGGGATGGTAAGCCAGGCTATTTTGCGCAACAGCTGCGAGTTTATGGTCGAGGCGGTAAACCCTGCAGAGTATGCGCTACGACCCTGAAAGAGATCCGCCAAAACAACCGTGCCACAGTGTTTTGTCCCACCTGTCAGCGTTAGCTCTTGAATTTTTCAGTCAGCGCCTCTGCCACTGCAGGCGCCACGAACGGCGTTATATCGCCTCCTAGTGATGCAATTTCTCGGACAAGAGACGAAGATATGTAAGATAAGTGCTCAGCAGGGGTCAAGAATACGCTTTCGAAATCAGGTTTGATGGCCCTGTTCATATTGGCCAGCTGAAATTCATATTCGAAATCGGCTACTGCGCGCAGGCCGCGAAGAACACAGTTAGAGCCCTGCTGTGTGACAAAGTCGGTGAGCAGAATATTGAATCCCGCCACTTCGACGTTGTCCAAATGTGAGAGCACTCTGCGGGTTAATGCCACGCGCTCCTCAAGAGAAAAGAGCGGATTCTTGCGCTCGCTCGATGCAATAGCAATCACCACTTTATCAAACAGTCGAGCTGCACGTTCGACGAGATCAATATGACCATTGGTAATGGGGTCAAAAGTCCCAGGATAGACAACAGTATGTGTGCGCATTCCTTTGATTCCTATGGTTCATCGCGCGAAACTGTACACAAGCGATGGCGGCTAGACAATTGGTTATAACTATTTCACTTCCAGAAGTAGATAGCGAACATCGCCTGCTTTTTTATCTTTCCGTATTTCAAATGCATCGACGCCGTTTACCAGCGGCGCACGTGCACTCTGTTCAAGGTAAATTTGACTGCCTTGTGCTACTAGGCGAGCTTCGAGGAGGTGGCATAACGCCGCTTGCCATAAGTCGTCATCGAAAGGCGGGTCAATGAAAACAAGGTCATAGGGTGTCTCCGAAGACCATTCGATAGCGTTAGTTTGAATGACATTACTGCGCGTTGTGCCACCTAGCTGGTGCAGGTGAGTGATTAACGCCTGCGCTGGCGGTCGTCCTCGTTCAATAAAATCGCAATGCGCAGCTCCTCGCGAGAGCGCTTCTAAACCTAGCGCGCCGCTCCCGGCAAACATGTCCAAGCAGTGCGCTCCCCGAATAGTGGGTGCAAGCCAGTTGAAAAGCGTTTCGCGGACGCGGTCAGCTGTGGGTCGAAGTCCTTCGTGATCGGGGAAATGGATAATACGCCCACGCCACTCACCACCAATTATTCTGACTTTGCCTGTGTTTGCCATCTTTACGTTTTACTCATTTCTGTCCGGGTGGGGCGAGTGATAACATGCTCTTGCTTTAGTTAACATACCCTGGCATCACGCCTAATGAGCAAGAATTCATGAAGTTGTTTAAACGTTGGCAAAAATCTGCAGGTAAAGCCGCTGAGCATGGCAACACAGAATCGAAAATAGACTCAGCGGACGCGCCGACCGCAGACCTTGAAAATAACGATACAGAAAGCGCCAGTAAGCTCGACATGTCACCCATGGACGTCGTGGAGAGTGATGCCGAGGCCGCTGTTAGCTCGGAATTTGTGCTGCCTACCCCAGCGCCTGAAATGCCGAGTGAGCCAGTGCGAGAAAGCGAGAACGCTGCTCCAGAGATTGGCTTTTATGCGCGTTTAAAGCGGGGGTTGAGTCGAACAGGGAATCAGTTGTCGTCCGGCCTTGGAACACTTTTCCTCGGAAAAAAAGTTATTGATGATGAATTGCTTGAGGAGCTTGAGTCGCAATTATTGATGGCGGATATGGGTCTTGAGGCGACTCAGCGGGTAGTTACCGATATCACTGGGCGCGTATCACGAAAAGAACTCGCCGACGGTGAGGCGCTCATGCAGGCTACCAAAGCGGCGTTACTCGACATCATTCGCCCTTGCGAACAATCGTTAGAGCCAATGGGTGTCGCTCCCTTTGTTATCTTGGTTGTCGGCGTCAATGGTGCTGGCAAAACCACGACTATTGGGAAGTTAGCGCATCGCTTAAAAGCAGAAGGAAAATCAGTCATGCTCGCCGCTGGAGATACTTTTCGTGCAGCTGCGGTAGAGCAACTTCAAGCATGGGGCGAGCGTAATGACGTGCCTGTAATTGCACAGCATACGGGCGCTGATAGCGCTTCCGTTCTGTTCGACGGTCTACAAGCTGCGAAAGCACGAGGAATCGATGTATTAATTGCTGACACCGCTGGCCGCCTACAAAATAAAGCCCATCTGATGGATGAATTAGAAAAAGTGGTTAGGGTTATGCGAAAGCTCGACCCTACCGCACCCCATGAAACCTTGTTGGTATTAGATGCGGGCACGGGTCAGAACGCCGTTTCCCAAGCAGAGCAATTTGATAAGTCGGTAGGTGTTTCTGGGATTGTGCTGACAAAGCTAGATGGCACTGCCAAAGGTGGGGTTATTTTTGCTATTGCGCAGAAACTTGCGCGTCCGATTCGCTTTGTTGGGGTGGGTGAGGGCGTTGAAGATCTCCGACCTTTTGAGGCGAAACCCTTCATTGACGCGCTTTTTGATCAGCGCGAGGCGAGTGAGCGTTGATTCAGTTTGACCGGGTCAGTAAGCGCTTTAGTGAGCATGATGCGCTGCGCGACCTTTCCCTCACCATAGACACTGGTGAAATGGTTTTTCTTACAGGGCATTCGGGTGCAGGTAAAAGCACTTTTTTACGACTCCTAATGCTGTTGGAGCGGCCTACTAGTGGCTCGCTGACGGTCAATGAGCGAGATACTCGCCGCGTAAAGCGCCGGGAGATCGGTGCTTATCGGCGTGATTTTGGCATTGTTTTTCAAGATCACCAGCTTTTGACTGACCGAACGGTCTTCGACAATGTTGCTCTTCCATTGGAGATCGCGGGTTTTGAGCAGCGTGATATCAATCGGCGCGTTCGCGCTGCCCTTGACAAGGTTGGGTTGCTTGATCGTGAGCGCGCGAATCCCGCAATACTGTCTGGGGGTGAGCAGCAGCGGGTGGGTATTGCACGCGCCGTCGTCGCGCGCCCCAAGATCTTGATTGCCGACGAGCCCACCGGCAACCTTGACCCACAATTATCGGCTGAAATTATGTCGCTTTTTCAGGCATTTAATCGAGTAGGCGTCACGGTGGTGATTGCCAGTCATGATTTAGCGCTGATTTCTCGGCTTCGACATCGCATCATCACGCTTAAAGATGGGCGCTTGGTGGGCGGTGGGGGTTTGGCGTGAATAACGGGCGCCGCTTGGGTGTTGGGCCCAGACCTGTGCTGTCCGCGTGGATCCATCATCACCGCCAAGCAGCGGCGGATAGCTTACAAAAAATGCTGTTTGAGCCGGTATCGACATTTCTAACATGGCTTGTTGTTGGGATCGCTTTGGCATTGCCTGCCACACTGTTGGTGTTACTTAGCAATGCCAACGAGTTAGCTGAAGGTGTCAATATACCCGCGCGTTTCTCACTATTTCTCGACGAGTCGACGACGTTAGAGCAAGCCGAGGAGACCGCGCGAGCAATAGAGCGTCGAGTAGATATATCTCAAGTCACCGTACTCGATCGAGTCACGGCACTTGCCGACTTTGGCGCTGAGACCGGCTTGGAGTCGCTTATTGAATCCCTCGATAGCAACCCGCTGCCCCACACACTACTGGTAGAGCCTGCCGTTCACATCGACGCTCGTCGCATGGATGAGCTGGCTGTCGCACTGGCAAATGTTCCTGGCGTAATCGACGTTATCTTTGATACTCAGTGGTTAGCGCGCTTGGAGGTTACGCTGGTTTTTATTGAGCGATTAATCATTGGACTGGGCTTACTGATGGTCATGGGTGCGGTGCTAATTCTAGGCAACACTATTCGGTTGGCGATTGAAGCCCGGCGTCCAGAGATAGTTGTTATTAAGTTGATTGGTGGTGGCGATGCATTCGCGCGACGCCCTTTCCTGTACACCGGATTATGGTGCGGTATTGGCGGCGGTGTACTAGCCATAGTCATGGTCTTTATTTTTTTATCCTTGCTCTCGGGCCCTGCGAGTGCACTGCTTGCGCTTTACAGCAGTGAGCGTCAGTTTCAAGGCCTTAGCTTTGTGGCGGCGCTGCAACTTGCTTTGATCGGTGGAGGGCTGGGTCTTCTAAGTGCTTGGCAGGCTACAGCGCTGCACTTGAGGCGTATCGAACCAAGATAACTTATCGAAAAAGCCCCTGTTAAATGTGAACTTTTTCTTGTTAGCACTCTCTGAATGAGAGTGCTAATATAGGAGTCATAGATAGGAGGACCTCGCTATGAAAGAGCCAAAAAACGCTATCGCTGTGGGTAATGCCGCCGCGCTAAGCATGGTGCCAGGCGCAAACCTTGCGGCCTATGTGCAGGCCGTTAGTGCGATTTCCATATTATCTGCCGAGCGCGAGCAAGCTTTGGCAGAGAAATTGTTTTATGAGGACTGTGTTGACTCTGCAAGAGAGTTAGTACTTGCTCACTTGCGATTTGTTGTCCATATCGCCCGCAGTTATTCCGGTTATGGCCTTCCCGAAGCGGACCTAATTCAAGAAGGCAACGTTGGGCTCATGAAGGCGGTTAAACGCTTTGACCCGACCAGAGGCGTGCGCCTCGTATCCTTTGCAGTGCATTGG
>ERZ807291.1951-NODE-1951-length-32213-cov-10.875739_pt1 | contig 32213 bp, 21 predicted proteins | sample MGYA00521257_ERZ807291 | MGnify/ENA primary metagenome ERZ807291 (study PRJEB31413, sample SAMN03169783) | marine metagenome | biome: Marine; feature: Water; material: Subsurface seawater | place: North Sea | collected 2011-04-28 | depth 1 m m ...
GGTCCGAATTGCACCTCCCTGATAAACAGATTGATTACTTTGAAAATTCGCATTCGAAAAAGATAAAGTTGCACCCTCTGCATAGACCGCCCCCCCCTTGGACAAACTCTGGTTATTCGAATATGTTCCATTTACATCCGAAAAAGTGCCCCCCTCAACATTCACCACACCAGCACCATTATTTTGGGTGTTTTGATTTGAGTTAAATGTACAATTTGTGGCGTTGACTTCTGAATCAATACTATTGAGCACTCCTCCTTCGAGTTCTGATGAATTGTTGGAGAATTCACAGGATTCTAAAATGAGAGTGGAATTATTTGCATCAATTACCCCGCCTATTGTTGAAAACTGACCGGTAAAGACACTGTTTTTAAATGTTGCATTCGAATCGATAATACAGACACCTCCCCCGCGTTGATAAGATTGATTATCTATAAAACTACAATTTGAAATGATAAATTCAGTACGATCAGCAAAAAGTCCGGCTCCAAGTCCGCGGTAATCTGTAAAATTTTGGCTCGCATTACCATCCCGGATCACAAAGCCATCCAAGGATGAGTGCTGGGAAGGGATAACGACATGGTAGGAATTATCACTACCGTTTCCAATCGTACCAATATCCCCTGATAATGTGGTTACATAGGTACTGGAATTCCTCTCCGAACGAATACTCTCAGTACCAGAAAAGCCCCCTAGCACAGGAATACCTGGAGGTAATATAAAGCTGTCAGCTTGGGTGTTCCCTGGATAATAAGTTCCTTCGGCAACCCAAACTTCTGTAAATTCATTCATGCTCACCAAAGCAGAGCGGAGGTCAGTGTAAGCATTTGCCCAGCTTGTGCCATCCCCCCGACCCGTTGCGTCCCGATCAACATATAGAATACTCGATCGGCTAGCCTGTAAAAGATTCCCCACTGAATTTGTGGATAAGGTTTGAGATGTGATCACGGATGGTGAAAAGCTGTAACCAGCTAAACTTGGGCTAATCGTACCGCTCCAACCAGAGGTAAGCCCTATGCGAAAAGTTCCGTTCTCGTCTGTCTGAGTAGTTCCTCCAGAATTAGAAAAATTCAAAACCACCTGAGGAATCCCCATCCCGAGCTCATTCAAAATGACACCTGAAAAAATAGGATTCGTATCAATGGATGTCCCCACATCAATCTCAGTAATTTGTATGCTAGTGGAATTAATACCTGAAGCAGATAAAATAAGAGTTCCACTACCAGCAGAATTATCTGTATCAGATTTTGCAGAAATTTGGACGGGATGGGGTAAATTCCAATTTGTTGAATCAAACTGCAGGGATGATGGCCCACTGAGAAAGAGATCATTGTCCCCAGACATTGCCAAGTTCACGGTTAACGGACTACTGGGCTCAACAGTCAAACGAACACTGAAGGATGTTGAATTTCCCTCCTCCACAAAATAGGAAAAAGATGTGGGTAAAATTGCCTGGACCAAAGATCTTCTAAAATTTGACACATAGGGTGCAGTGGACGCAAGAACCTGTGCATTATCCTCTGAGTTTACATTCCCTGTAGCAGTCGAAAGGTAGGTGACATCAGGGTTCGAAAAATAAGGAATCGTATTCGGGTAAGTGGAGGTGGGGGTCGTGTCATAGGACATGACCGTTGCATATCCCTGACCATTCTCAATCCATCGCTTACCAAATGAAAAAGACGCAAAATTATACCCCGTTCGGTCACCATCAGAATCCTCGCGGTTATGCAAACATCCCATATTGTGACCAATTTCATGAGCGAGAGTGTAACTTGGAGCACCAAGCTGATCCCAAATATTAACATTGAAGCCTGAAGATTCGAAGGCGAGACTGGGGTGAGACATCGTATTAGCTAAGCCTCCGCTATCGCTTACAGTGGTAAGCATAGCGACCAAGTCAGCCCCGTAAGTATTTCTTAATGAATGAATTTCATCCATATACCCATCACTTTTACCCTCCAGTCTTTGAAGCTCAATGGCGAGCGTACCCGTAGGCGTATAATTAACTTCTGCTGAATGCACTAATCGGACTTGGATCTGAACCAGGCTATTTTGGTAACATAAATTTGTATCCGCAATTGCACTGGCAATCAGTGCCTGCAATGCCGTAGTGCCACCCGCCGCAGTTTTAACTACCGTTGGGTAGACAACCAGTAAATCAATTAGATTTGCGTCTCCATCATGCCATGTACGCTGAGATTGCGCCGCATGCCTCGGATCTGGCGGCAGGCTACCTTTTACTTGGCACCCACCACACGATTTGAAGTTTTTTCGTGCAGGCTTGAACAGAAGTTCTCCATCCTGTCCTGTAAAAGTAAAAATCCTACCATCTGCCATTGAAATTGAACCATGGTAATAACCGTCCATGCAAACAAAGGATAAAAAACTCGTTGGAGCATCATCGACTTTACCTGTCCATGAAAATGCCCCATTCCCCAAGTCTGCCGAACCGGTTTTCTGAGCAAAAACTTTTTCTTCACCTAGAAGGTTAAGAGATAATCGAACTGTACTTATATTTGCATGTTCTAAAGGCAGTGCTTCAGAAGCATTCAAAATTGAAGCTTCAAATATAAAAATGAGTAAATATAAAGTGAAGCGATAAAACTTAAACATACCCCCAGAATATCGCATCGTGGCAAACTTCAAAGAAAAATCATAACATTTAAACATAATCTTTTAATTTATCTCGAATCAATCTAATCATAGATTCCATAAAATGGAAATTCCAATAAACCAAATACCTGAATATCTTGAAGCTGAACCGGGATATTTAAAATTTAAATGCCCCCCCGAATATCAACACTCCGATAACCCGGCATCCTATTTTATGGAATTCTCCCGAAAAATAGGTATTCCCTTATCCCAGAACACTAAAGGCGAGACTATACTAAGTGTTAAAAATGAAGGATGGGATAAAAACGACCCAAGAACAAGGGGTCCAAACACAAATAGGAAACTTAGTTTTCACACCGATCGTTGTGATGTAATTTGCTTCCTTTGCCTGCAACCTGCAAAATCTGGAGGTGAAAATCAAATCGTGAATAGCATGGAGGTGGAAAATTTAATAAAACAGGAAGCACCTCACCTTCATAAAACACTCTGTCAAAAATTCCCCTACAAAACTCATACGATTGATCAGGCAAACCCACTACCCTATTGCGAACAACCGATCTTTTCCTGGCGGTCTGAAATGTTTGCATGCTCTTACTTGCGGGTTTTGATTGATCGAGCGGATCAAGATCCTCAATGTCCAAATCTAACAGAACTTCAAAAAGAAGCTCTTAACTTCTTGGATGCTGTGTGCGAACGTGAAGAACTACAAGTTCGGTTTACACTGGATAAAGGAGAAATTTTATTAATCAATAATTGGACAACTCTGCATCGTCGAATGGCCTTTGAGGATTTTGAAGATGTAAATAAGCAAAGGCATCTACTACGCATATGGCTTTCCATGCCCAACAGCAGACCCCTTGACCCTGCGTTTCAAGCAAATTTCGGTTCGGTGGAAGCGGGTGTGCTTCGTGGCGGGATTAAACCCAGACTGTAAACTAATGCCCAAAATTTCAACTTCATCTATAATCAAAGTGCTTGCACTCATTTTAAAAGCTTTCAGTTTTAAAATATGAAATTCTTTTTCTTATATTCATTTCTTAATTTTTTAGGTTTCTCGATTTACCTTCAATCCTGCCCGACTAACGAAGAAAAAGAACTTCAGGAGGTAATCAAAGATATTGACTCACTTCTTAGTGAAAATCCAACAGAATCTAATATTATCCCGGATATATCCGTTAAAATGGGGAGCTCGAATGGGAAGTATATCAACGAAAGCAATACGCACCTGCTCATTTTCGGCGGGGGATACTCTCCATCTGGAAATCAAGTTTCCCTGGAAAGTAATGTTAAATATTTTTATAAAATTCGAGAACGAATTGGATTAAAAAATGCGAAAGCCTTTACTTTCTTTGCTGATGGGAAAGATAATGCAAGAGATTTACAATTTTTTGACCCGAGCTACTCTGTACCGAAAATTAATGCGGTACTTGCTGAACTCTTTGGAAAACCTCAAAGCATCCGTTATCAATATCGCTCAAATCAATTAAACCCCAATGATGCATCATCTCTCAGCTCAATTGATAATTGGTTTAAACAAAGAAAAAAAGCTCTCTATCCAGAAACTAACCTGATCTACTTCACCGGTCATGGAGGAAAAGGTGCTACAAAAACTCCTCACGATACAACTGCTTATTTATGGTCAAATGCTAAGCTTAAAGTATCCGACTTCGTAAAAAAGCTCGATCAACTCCCCCAAAGACAATCGACCATCCTGATTATGGTGCAGTGCTATAGTGGAGGCTTTGCCAATATATTATTCAAAGACGGAGACCCTAAAAAGGAGCTCTCCCAACACCCAAGAGCTGGGTTTTTCTCAACAATTCAAACCCGCGTAGCCGCTGGATGCACTCCGGATATTAGGAGTGAAAATTACAAAGAATACAGCACATCTTTTTGGGAAGCATTGAGTGGAGTTTCCAGAACTGGACAAATAATTACCCAACCAGATTATGATAATGATGGCGAAACATCTTTAATGGAAGCTCACTCCTATGTAATCATAAAATCAAATACGATAGATATTCCAATAAAAACTTCTGATATCTTGCTAAGAAAGTATTTCCCCGATGCTTTTTCTGCGAAAAAAGATAACAGCAAAGAAACAAATGTCTTTAAGAAATACCTTCCAAAAATCTTTAAGAAGAATGAGGGGAACTCGAGTTCAGAAAATAATTTCAGGTTGGAAGAACTTTCAAGGGTAACCCTTCTCAACTGGGCGGGTGATGAGGAAAAGGCAGTTTTTCTGGGACTTTCCAAAATCCTTAAATTGAATGATGAAATTCCGGGAATTGAGATAAAATCACTTCAGGAAAATTTAAAAAAAGAAAGGCAGGCTATTGAAAAGAAGAAGAAATCCGAAGTTGATCAAAAAAATAAATTTCGGGACGAACTTCGTAAAAAAATTCAAAAACTCTATCCAGAAATATCCAATCCACACCATCCTGTAACCACAAGTTTAATATCCTCTTCTAAAAAAGAACAAATATTAGAACTCGTTAATCAAAATCAGATTTGGCAAAAGCTTACGCAACAAGTTAAAAAGATCGGGGAATTTGAAAACCAGCGATTTATGATTGAAAAGAAAGAGGTCAAAATAATGAGGATTAGAAGATGTATGGAGAATATCGTCTTAACTCATGCCCTTCTTGAAAATGGAAGCTCAAAGCAAAAAGCTTATTTCAAAAGGCTTGTGGATTTAGAGTGTAATGTACCTCAAAATCAATAAAGATATCAAAACACTCAAAGCGTTCCTTATTAAACAGGAACATTAAGGCTCAGCAAAATTAAAATCCTCTACCCCGAAGAGCAGAATCTAATTGTTTCTGGAATTCTGCAACATCCTCATCAGATGGTTTATAGGCATCATCTCCACCGGAAAGTCCAAGTCTACCAAATTGATCGAGCGTCCATTTCTTGCTTTGTCCATCAGAAAAGACCACGCTACCGCTAGCCATAGCACCTGGTGGGTTTACTGTATCCAATTCCACTGAAACCCCACCCTCAACAGGGGGTTCCAAACTGGCCTCACTCTTAACACCTTCGTCTTTTTCATCAGGAACAACCGGTTCTTCCTCATCTACTAATGTAAGGTTAAGGTCATCGACAAGGAAGCGAACATCCATGTAAGTCATAACAATTCCAAAATCATTATTGATCCTCTTTTGGATATCAGAAAGTCCAACCCCCTCAGCCACCCAATTAGAGATCTGCTTTTTTTGGTCAGCAGAAGGTTCAGTCGGTGAGTTAGCACTAGATTCCGGTTGATTGGAAAGGTCATTAGATGCAAAAGAGTCTTCAGTCATAATAAATTAAGGTTCAGTTGGTAACAAAATGTAAAGGAAAGACAAGCAGGTAAAACCAAATTGCTCGAATTTAGTTTATTCAATAGATTGAGAGAGATCTTCATTCAAGTATTCAACTGCATATTTGATTGAATTATCCTGATCCATCATATTCTCAACTGTTTTACATGCGTGAATAACAGTTCCGTGATCTCTTCCACCAAATGCATTGCCAATTTCCTGAAGAGAATGCTCGGTAAGAATACGCGAAAGATACATTGCTACCTGACGAGGAAAAGCGATATTTGCAGGACGACGGCGGGAAAGCATGTCAGCCATGCGCAGATGATAGTAATCAACTACTTTTTTCTGAATCGTTTCGATGGTGATCCGGCTGAGGTTTTCTTCGCGAAGGATATCTCGTAGAAGCCTTTGTACAGTCTCTAAATCAGCTTTCCTGCGGGTTAATCCGACATAACCAGCAACTCGAGTCAAAGCACCTTCCATCCTGCGGACATTCCGGGCAATACTTTTTGCAAGGAATTCAATAATCTCCGGTTCAATCGAAATTCCCATTGCATCTGCTTTACGGGTAAGAATGGCAACACGGGTTTCCCAATCCGGGGCTTGGATATCAGCAACCAGTCCCCATTGGAAACGGGAGAGTAACCTACTTTCGATTTTGTCAATTTCTCCAGCAGGGCGATCGCTCGTTAAAAAGATCTGACGCTGTGAATCATAGATATCATTAAAGGTGTGGAAAAACTCTTCCTGAATGCGCTCTTTTCCTGCAAGAAATTGAATATCATCAATTAAAAGATAATCGACGCTTCTATAGCGAGAACGGAACTTAGTTAGAGAGTTTTCCTGGATTGCTCGAATAAATTCATTGGTAAACTTCTCACAAGAGACATAGGTTATACGACAGGACGGATTCCGGTTAAGCGCTTGATGAGCAACTGCATGCATCAAGTGGGTCTTACCCAGTCCAGTCTCACCATACAGAAAAAGGGGATTATAAGCATGGGCAGGGGCATTGGAGACAGCTACGCATGCGGCATGGGCCAACTCACTCCCACCCCCTACAATAAAATTAGAAAAAGTATTTTTAGGATTAATACCCAATGAACGTCCTTGCAGGGCAGGACCAGTCATTCTTGAAGCGCGTGGAGCATTTGGAGTCGGAATCGAAGAAATTCGATCGTTACCGTTTGAGGTGTCGTTACCTAAATCACCAAGAAGTTCAACGGTGAAAGGACGGGCAACCAAGCGATCAGCTTCACGCCTAATGATATCAAGATAATTATCTCTAATCCAAATAGCAGAAAACTCGTTAGGGGTAATTAACTCACAACCATCTTCGTCTAAGCGACCAACTCTAATGTTATCAAACCAAACACGAAATGTATCTGCAGGAATGACTTCTAATAAATTGTCTCGGAGACTACTCCAAAAGGTTTCAGGACTACTTGTTGTTTGGGACATTAAAAATTAAATTCAGGGGATTTATTCACAAAGCGAAAGCTCTGCGAAAAAGGGGTTTAAACTCCTGTGAGGGACTGAGATAAAGAGAGAATGATTGGTTAAAGTGCTTAATGAGTGCAGGAAATAAAATTTCGCACGTAAGCCGCTAACAGCCAATATTTTATGGAATAAATCAGACACTTTCAGGGGGTAATTGTTAATAGTTTGTTACAATAGGGAAGACATACTTTTGAACAAAAAACAGAGTTAAACCAAGAAAAAAAATCAAAGAAAAGAAGAAACTTCCTAACAAGTTATTAACAATCGATAGTCCATAAGTTTTTATACACTTTTTAGTTGCCAAATTTATTCTTAATATAATTGTTCCGAGAGCCTTGGTATTTCGATAGTTAGAACAAATAATTTTCGAATTAATAGATAGGTTCGAGCTCACCCATTCATTTTTTTTAAAAGTTTTTCATTAAAATCATTTGCAGAATCATGACCCAATTGCCGAGCCGCTTGAACCATGGCCGCAACTTCGACTAATCGAGCCATATCACGACCTGGGCGAAGCGGAATTTCCATATTGGGTATCTCAATTCCAAGTATATCAAATATTTTCCTGTCTAATCCGGTACGATCAGGTTCAATCTTTTGGGAATCTTCGAGAAAAGTTACAACCAAATCGATTCTTTTTTCTAAACGGATAAAACGGATACCAAAAAGTTCTTCAATGTTTATAATACCGATTCCTCGGCATTCCATGTAACCTCTGCACATATCGTCACAAAACCCAACGGGGGTGTGATCACTAAGAAGCTTAACTTTTACAATATCATCAGCAACTAGGCTATGCCCGCGTTCAATTAAAGCAAGGGCGGCTTCACTTTTCCCGGCACCACTATCTCCCCTAATTAATGTACCGATTCCGCGTATATCCAAAAGAGTACCATGGCAACTTGTCCGAGGAGCAAACCTTTCCTCTAGAAGCATGGTCACCTCTGTGGTAAACGCTTTTGAAGACAATGATGTTCGAAAAAGCGGAACACCTTTTTTCTCTAAAACATCGATCATCTCTGGTGTGGGAGCCAAATTTCGGGAAACAACAACGCATGGAATTTTTTTGGCTGCCATGGTTTCCATTACATTTCTACGCCTAGTAGCAGATTGTTCACGAAAAAATGCCATTTCACCCGCACCAAAAAGTTGAATTCTCTTATTTGCAAAATACTTAAAATAGCCAGTAACGGCTAAAGCAGGGCGATTAACACTTCTTTCGCGAATAGTGCTTCTTCCCAGAGTTTTCTCGGAATTAACCAAACGTAAACACAACTGCTCCGCATAATCCTTAAAGAATTCTCGGACTGCTATACTTTCGATATATTTTGATTCAGTGGGGGAAGAATATGGAGGACTCATAATAAAAATTTTAAATTAAACTTCAAAGTCAGCACCTAAATACTTTTCTCTGGTTTTAGGGTCTGATAAAAGAAAATCCGCATCTCCGTGGGCCAGAACGCTTCCATCATACAACAAATAAGCACGATCAACTGCACGTAAGGTCTCCCGTACATTATGATCGGTGACAAAGACTCCAATACCCTTAGCTTTTAAATCTAAAATGATTTTGGTTACTTCGCTGACGCTAATTGGGTCCACTCCGCTAAATGGCTCGTCCAGCAACAAAAACTTTGGTGATAGGGTAAGAGCACGCGTAATCTCCAACCGTCTTCGCTCCCCGCCGCTTAAAGTGAAGGCTTTTTGCCTTGCAAGATGAGTTAAATTTAGCTCCTCAAGCCGGACCTCCACTACTTTATTTTGTTCTGCTTTTGTCAGAGCAAGAGTCTCAGCAATCGCTCGAATATTTTCCTCAACGGTAAGTTTTTGAAAAACAGATGATTCTTGGGGCAAATAAACAAGCCCTTTTCTGGCACGCATGTACGCCGGGGATGTGGTTAAATCAATTCCGTTTAGTGACAATCTGCCCGATGTTGGGCGCAAGAAACCTGCAACCATGGAAAAAGTTGTAGTCTTTCCTGCACCATTGGGACCAAGCAGCCCAACTACCTCTCCCCCATTTGCCTCCAAGTCAACACCACGAACAACTTCTTTACCCCCAAATTTCTTATGTAACCCCTTAACGATTAATGAATGACTCTTTTCAATGCTCATTACTTCGCTTTAGTCTTCTTAGGGTGAGTGCTAAAACCGAGGTCCGGTAAAGGAGGCAGCTCAAGTTTGGGTCGGCCATTCTTACCACCCAATACTTTAGCCATTCGTTTACCTTTTTCCAAAATAATAGTTTCCCCAGCAGCTTCTCCCCATTCATCGTCAACAACTCGAGCATTGCCTCGAAGAAATGCCGTTCCTTCTCTTAAATCCAAGGTCATACTATCACTGAATGATGTCCTTCCATCCTGCTTTAAAACAATATACCCAGTTGCATAAATCATAGAAATTTTACCGACCGGTGAGCTCGATGTATTTTCATCTTTATTGAATAACACTTCCATTTTCTCACAGGTTAAGAATAAGTTAATTCCTTCAACACTAACATTTCCATCCAGTAGAAAACGATGCGAATTCTCTTCAATTGATAAAAACTCCAAGTAATCTGCCTCAGCAATTGTAAGTTTTAAGCTTTTATTGCTATCATTTTTTTTCTCATCGTTAATTTCAGAATTACACGAAAACTGTGGCTCTCTTTTATCCATTGCAAAAAAACTTCCCAATCCTTCTTTAAATGTAACTATGCTGCGTTGTCTAAAACTTATCTGGTTCTTTCCCCTTTTTGTTGAATTATTCCAGATCCAATCTTTCCCGCTTGCAGTAAATCCATTTCCCTCAACATTGAAAATGCTATCGCCATATGCTTGCCCTAATTGAAGAGAAAACACTCCAAGTTCACTTCTTGCTGTCGTTTCTATAATTTGATCAGAATATAGATATAACATCGGGTTTGTAGTTAGAAAAAGATCATTTCCTTGTGGGCTAACTGTAGCCGCATGAAGTTCCCAGTCTAAATAACCACTCTCGTTAAAGTTAGGGATTCTTAATTTTGAAACACTTGAATAACTCTCCTCAGCATGCATGCAAATAGTGATACCTAAGAATCCCAGTAGACTGAAAACTCCCGTACAAACAAAGCGAAACATGAAATTCAAATTAAACGGGTGCCAATAAGGATAGAGCTGAAACCTAAATAAATTCTAAATTTCACTTTTTGGGAAAACCTCCACCTTTAGATTTAACTTCAGCAAGTGGAACGAATTTAAGAACCGTTCCATTGATACAATATCTTTTATCAGTTGGCGTATCGAATCCTTCACCGCTAAAAACATGACCCAAATGACCGTCACAAACATTGCACCTCACCTCCGTTCGAGCATACCCCAAGTGATAATCTATTGATGTTTTGACATTTTTAGCTTTGGACGGGTCATAAAAAGATGGCCATCCACAATGGGAATCGAATTTTTCCTTCGAGGAAAATAATTCGGCGTCACACCCTGCACAGTAATAAGTACCGGGTCCTTGCTTTTTAAATTCCAAATAGACTTTTCCATTCGGTCTCTCCGTACCAGCTTCACGTAAAATTCGATACTGTTCAGGAGAAAGGATTTTTTTCCATTCTTCCTTAGTTCTTTCCATTGGAGAATTCACCTCTTTCTTTTCACCATCAATCTTGTCAGAACTTTTCAGAGGAAGAATTCCAGATAAACCGATCAAGGTGATTACGCTTATTGAACAAAACAAGGTAATTGATTTCATTCTTTAAGTCTAAAGCATTTAAGGATTATTGGTCAAATAACTATCTAAAAATTCCCTTACCCCAATCTTTCGAGCAAGCTCGCTTCGTTAGTGTATGTAATTGCAGTCTCTTTTGAAATCACCCCATGCTGGTAAAGGTGCAATAAATGCTGCTCCATAGTCATCATTCCCTCCTTCGATTGCGTTTCCATAGTAGAATAAACTTGTTGCCAGTTACCAGTCCGAACCAAGTTTCCCAGTGCAGGGATATTTTTCAATACCTCCATGGCTAATATCCGACCATTTCCGTCAGCACGAGGGACCAATTTTTGACTCAGAACAAAAGACAAACTGAAAGATAACTGCAAACATAAGCTCTTCGTCTGCTCAGAAGGGAACATATCTACAATTCTGCTCAGTGCACCCTTTGCATCACGTGTATGAAGAGTCGAAAATACAAGATGACCAGTTTCTGCAGCACTCAGAGCAAGAGATGCAGTTTCAGTATCTCTAATTTCACCAACAAAAATAACATCCGGATTTTCACGCAAGGCGCTTCTTAACCCACTTGCAAATGTAGGCACATCCTGTCCAATTTGGCGCTGAGAAACCATAGAGCTTTCACTTTTAAACAAAAACTCAACCGGGTCTTCCAAAGTGATAATCCGGGTTTTGCGATACAAGTTTACATGATTGATCAAGGAAGAAATAGTCGTTGACTTTCCACTTCCCGTTACCCCCGTTACTAAAACAAGCCCGCGTTTTAATGTGGTGATATCCTGCCATATTTTTTCTGACGGAAGACCAACCTCTTGAATCGGTGGAATATTTGAAGCGAGCACTCGCATTACAAATGCGAGTCCATCACGGTCACGAAAAATGTTCAGACGAAAATTGACTGCTTGTTCCTCCCATTCAAAAGCAGTGTCGACATCCTCTACTTTGTCTTCAGATAAAACAATAGAGAGATGCCTTTCACTTAACAAAACTCCCAGCATATAACGAATAACCTCGTCACTCACAGGACCCGCACCCGGCATGGGAGTAAGATCATCGTCAATCCGAAAACTAACTGGGCGACCGATTTTAACATGCATATCGGAAATTCTAGATAAATTCCCCCGTTTGTACGCAGGATCAATAAAATAATTAAGCATTTGCGAAAAGCTTAAGGGTGAATCCCCAACTTGATAGATTGGTTGATTAATATCGTATTGTTTACTCATGAATAAATTGTAGCGGTTAAAAGTAAGATTACAGAGTGTTTTCCCGATCAATGCAAATCTCCTTTCAACAGAATCATTATTGGATTGCAAAAAGGGTTCTAAATTTCGAAAGTAAGGTTTAGTTACCTATTACATGAAAGTTCATTTCAAAGGAACTCGTGGTTCCATACCGATTGCCCCCTCCTCTACTGTTATAAGAGAGAAGATTGTTGCTACTCTCTTGGCAGCACGAGGCAAAGACCTTCGCTCGGAAAGCCAAATTCGGGAATTCGTTGATCAACAATTACCTTTTCAACATGGATCGACCTACGGTGGAAATACTCCCTGCGTTCATGTCGAAACTGGATCAGAAGATTTTCTCATTTTTGATGGAGGATCAGGGATTCGTCCATTGGGAAATGAAATACTCGAATCTGGTCAATCAGGAAAAACTTTCCATATCTTTCTTTCGCATCTTCATTATGATCATGTGCAAGGCATTCCCTTCTTTGCACCCGCGTACATCCCGGGCAATAAAGTGATCTTTCATGGTGGACATGACACAATAGAAAAAGCCCTGAGGGATCAAATGAAGACTCCGTTTTTCCCGATTCCCTTTGAAACATTTGCTGCGGACATCTCATTTGAAACTCATAAACCCGGCGACATTCTTGATATCTGCGATACCCAAATCACATTGCACGAACAAAACCACCCTGGCGTTTCCTATGGCTATCGTATTCAGCAAGGAACCAAAGCGGTGGTTTACTCAACGGATGCTGAGCACACCAGTCCCGCACATGGTAAAGAATATCCTTTTCTTGAATTTATAAAAGGGGCTGATCTTTTAATTTTCGATGCTCCCTACACACACTCTCAGTCTATCAGAAACAGAGAGCACTGGGGGCATTCGAGCAATATAATGGGAGTCGAGCTTGCCGCACGCGGAGAAGTTCAATCGCTCGCGATATTCCATCATGACCCGGCATCCAGTGATAAAGACATGGACGAATTCCTTTCCCATACCAAAAAATTCCTCGACCGTTCAAAAATAGCTGTTCGAGTCACGAAACCCGGAATCCCGGGAGCACCTTCTCCTCGGGCTAATCCGAAAGAAGTAATTGTGGCCTACGATGGCTTAATTTTTGAAGTCTAACTAAGAAATGACTATTCAGGAAGAGGAAAAGTATGAGGATATTCCCAAACGACTTGAAAAAGATGTTGTAAGCAAGCTTCCGTTAATTCGGTTTCATGGGGCGATTCAATTCGCAGAAGATGCAAAATCATTTCAAAAATTAACAGCAAAGCTTAGCAAGCAAAGGGTTTTAGGGTTTGATATTGAGTGTAAGCCAAATTTCGTACGTGGTCCAAATAATCCACCTGCCCTTGTTCAGTTAGCAACATCGGATCAAGCTTTTCTGTTTCGGCTCTACCCGATTATGAAACTGGGGCCCTTGGTAAAAATTTTGGAAAATCCAAATATTATTAAAACGGGTGTCGCAATTAAAGACGACTTAACCAATTTACAAAAAATTGAATCATTCTCACCCGCTGGATTCGAAGATTTGGCGCCCCTTGCACAATCTCTTAAAATTGAACAGACTGGGCTTCGTAACCTAACTGCAATATTTTTCAATCAACGATTATCCAAGTCTGCACAGCTTTCAAACTGGCAAAAGAGACCACTTTCTCCCTCGCAGATAAAATATGCTGCTACAGATGCATGGATTAGCCGAGAGCTTTATCTCATAATGAAAGCAAGGCTCGATCGAGTAGATTAAACAGCTTCAGTTTGCTTGCGCCTCATACATTGAGATTTTTTTAAATACTCATTTTCCAACCCCGCTTCTTTAACATATCCAAAAGAACAGCCAGTAAAAGTACAATACCAAGTACCACTTTTTGAGTATAACTTTGGACCCCGGTTAAATTCATTCCGTTTTGGATAACCGCAATAATAAAAGCTCCGATAAGGGTACCAAAAACTTTTCCGCGCCCCCCCGAAAGTGATGTTCCTCCAACCACCACTGCGGCGATCACATACAATTCATACATTAAACCGTACTTGGGATCACCACTCTTAAATTGAGAGGCCATGATAACTCCCCCCAAACCTGCCAATGCACCACAACTGGCATATACCCACAATAATATTTTCTTGACTGGAACCCCAGACAACCGAGCGGCTTCAGGATTTCCTCCAACAGCATAGATATATCTACCAATCGTTGTTCTGCTCATTGTTATATGAGCAAGAAGATATAAAACAATCATAAGCACAACGGCATTGGGAAGTCCTCCAAAATCATCCCCCCGACCGAGCCAGTCAAAAGATTGGGGTAATTGATAAATCGAAAGTCCACTAGATAACATATAGGCCAACCCACTACCCACCATCATCATGCCCAGGGTTGCCACAAATGGAGGGACTCCAAAAAAGGCAATCATTGAACCCGAAAAAAGACCAAGTGCTGAACAGGCTACTATGGCAAGACCGCAACCGGTAATCATACCACCCACCGTTGCTTCATCTCCTCCGAACCATTCCCGAATCACCCAAGTAGCCAAGACGGCGGATACGGCAATTAAGCTCCCGACAGAAAGATCAATTCCCGCAGTGATGATAACTAATGTCATTCCAATTGCCAGAATGGCAATCACTGCGATTTGATTAGCCACATTTAATAAATTTGAAGTTTTTAAAAAATTTGGCCAATACGATGACTCAGGTGACATCACTGCTACATCAGACATTTTTGCCTCAGAGTTACGAAAATTCTGAAGAACTGCCAACTTTACAAACGACTGTTCACAGGCAAGTACATCCAGGCTCTGATTCTGATCAAAGGCCAACCTCAAACCTTTTCCTAACTCAGGCGGTCCTCCTTCAACGACCCCAGCAATTTCCCACCCGGCAGCTATAAGTAATCCATGTAAACGTGTGGTAAATGCTTGGCCTGAATCGGTTTTTCGCCCAGCAATTAAAACACGACCGGGTTCATTAAAATCTTTGCTAATAGATCGGTTAAGCGAATCCGCCGCATCTCCCCCCTCGGGTTGCTGTTCCTCAAAAGTAATCCAGCTAAAAAAAACACAAAGAAGAACCAATACTCCAAGCATTCCATAATCAGAAGAAAAAATTGTTTTTAACCATTTCATGATATCATCCTTTTAATTATTTAAGCCGCTTGCTCTACCTTCTCTCCAATGGCCAGGCTCATCAATGTCTCCTGAGTCACATTAGGACCGTTTGTTAATTCTCCCATCAACTCCCCTTCTTTCATCACCAAAATCCGATCACTCATTCCTAAAACTTCTGGTAATTCAGAGCTGATCATAATGATGCCCTTTCCTGCCTTTGCCAGTTGGTTCATCCATTGATAAATCTCATACTTCGCCCCCACATCAATGCCTCGGGTCGGTTCATCAAAAATTAAAATTTCCGCATTCCTCTCCAACCACTTCGCCAATACCACTTTTTGCTGATTGCCACCTGATAATTGAGAAGCCAATTGAAGATGCCCCGATACCTTAATTTGAAGCTTTTCAATATAGTCGCTAAAAGAATCAGCTTCTGCCGATTTATTAATCCATCCCTTATTGGAAAACTTTTTTAAATTGGGGAGTCCAAAATTATCCCGGATCGACTGGCCTAAAACCAAGCCCTGATCCTTCCGATCTTCCGTTAAAAGACAGATTCCTGCCTCTATGGCATCTCTTGGTTTACGAAGGATAAGTTTTTTTCCATCGAGTTCAATATCACCGGAATCCGGCTGATCCGCCCCAAATAAAAGCCTTACCGTTTCTGTTCTGCCAGCTCCCACTAATCCGGTCAGGGCTAGAATTTCTCCCGACCGTACATTCAGGGAGATATTTTTCACTTTTTGCCCACGGTTCAACTTGGTCGCACTCAAACGAATCTCACCCGGTGAACGAATCTCCTTGGGAAATTCATTCTCCAATTTTCGCCCCACCATCATTTCGATAATTTTAGCTCGATCAAGTTCTTCTCTCGATAACTCCCCTACCCGTGCACCATCCCTCATTACGATTGCCCGGTCAGCTACTCGCTCAATCTCCTCCAAGCGATGGCTCACATAAACAATGCCAATGCCCTTTTCCTTCAGGTCGTCAATGAGCAGATAAAGTTGTTCCACCTCCTTCTTGGTGAGAGCCGCACTGGGTTCATCCATTACTAAAATTCGGGCTTCCCGAACCAAAGCCTTGGCAATCTCAACCAATTGTTTTTCAGCTACGGTTAAACGATCACATAATGCATCGGGATTAATATCTGCACCAATTCTCTTAAACACTTCCCGAACTTTTGCTTTCTCCTCTCCTTTTCGCACCCACCCAAAATCCTGAGGCTCAATTCCCAGAAAGACATTTTCCGCAGCACTTAATCCGGGCACTAAATTAAATTCCTGATATATGATCGCTACACCTGCGTCCAGAGAATCTGTTGGTTTAATCCAATTCTGCACAAGACCGTCAACAGATAAAGAACCAGCATCCGCCTGATGAGCTCCACCCATAACTTTAATCAAAGTACTCTTACCTGCACCATTCTCTCCGAGGAGGGCAACACATTCACCACCGTCTAATTCAAAATCAACAGACTTCAACGCATGAACTCCGGGGAATCGCTTATCAATCCCCTTTAATTCAAGAAGCTGGCTCGGTTTGGTGGTCAAAAAGTTCAGCTCCTGCTCAAAATAAAAATCTTACTTAAGTAATTTCCTACGAATACTCTCCGCGGTCTTTATGCAGGATTTTCCAATTTCCTCAAAACGATCTGGTTCAAGCCTAAAGGAAGGAGCAATCACTGTAATCGCCCCGACTGGATATTGATAATCGTCAAGTATCACAGCGGACACACAATGAATTCCTTCTAAACCTTCGGCTAAGTCCAGTGCATATCCACAAGCCCGAATTTTCTCCAGATCCTGAACCAAGAGAGAACGGGTCGCTAAAGTACGCGGCGTAAATCTTTTCAAATTTACTTCACTTAAATATGATTTCAATTCCACCTCAGGAAGTGCCGCCAAAATTGATTTCCCGGGGGCACAGGAATAACACGGCACTCGTAATCCAACTCGAGCCGAAACCTTGATGGCTTGATCGGAAACACATTGTTCCAAAACCAAGGCCTTCCCTTCTACCATAGCCAACAACTGAGAGGTTTCACCCGTTATATCACGAAGTTCCTTTAACGAATCCCATGAGGAGACAACCAGACTCTTATCGTTGATCTGTGGACGGGTTAGATCAGCCACCCGGTTTGTAAGGACATACCTACGATCATCCTCCCGTCGATAAAGCCAACCACGCTTATGCATGGTTTCAGTAATTCGCCCCACGCTGTTGACCGGGAGACTCAGGGCACGAGCAATCTCACTCGACGACTGCCCGGTTCGAAATCGACCCAAATATTCAAGGATTGCTAGAGTTCTCTCCGTTCCTTTGGCCGATGCCTCAAGACTTATTGCTATAGATTCTACCATAATTAAATTCCTGATACGGAAACTATTCCTAATACGGGAAAAGCGCCCAATCAACTACAAAAAAGATTTGGTTATTTAAGGGATGGATCATTCAATCCATCTTCCTGTTTATACAACTCAGTTGGAATGAGAACTTCCTTTTCCACTTCAACACCCGCAAAATAATCCATCATCAACTCCACTGTTTTCTTTCCGATTAGACCAGGGAATTGAATTGGATCTGCAAAAATCTTTCCATCCTTAATCGCCTGTTTGCCCTCAGGTTGTCCATCAAAAGCAACAATTACGACCTGATCCTGCTTACCCGCTTTCTCCAAAGCAGCACGCGCACCGAGTCCGGAAGGATCATTAATAGCAAAAATACCACGCAAATCCGGGTGAGCCTGCAAGGTATCCTCGGTTACTTTATACCCCTCATCGCGCACTCCACCTCCGTCCAATTGGGCAACCACTTCAATTAAGCCCGCACTTAACCCTTGATTGTAGGCTCCAATTACTTCCTCAAAACCCTGCACCCGTAATTGACAGGAGTTTGCTTGTGGAAAATGAACCACTAACACTTTCCCGCCCTGTTCGCCCAATGCTTCAATCATTGCCTCTCCAGCTAGCTTTCCTCCCTGTAAATTATCACTCCCCACATGGCTTACTACTTCTGCACCATCTGCGACGCATTTCAAATCACAGGTGAATACTGGAACACCTGCGCGGTTTGCTTTTTCAATGGCCGGTCCAATAGACTGTCGGTCGCATGGATTAAGGATAATCGCAGCTACCCCCTTGGTTAAAAAATCGTCAATTTGATTGGCCTGCTTCTGCACATCACGATCCCCATCTACGACCACCACATCATATCCATGTTTCGCCGCCTCCTCCTTCACACCGTCCGCAATTACATTAAAAAATGGATTACCTAAAGTGAGCACAGAAACTCCAATCGTCCCCTTACTTTCCGATTCGCCTTGAGAATTTACATTCTGCCCATCTCCCCCACAACTAGTTAAAAGAAGGGCAATTATAGGCATGACCAACATGTATATTATTTTTTTCATTATTTATCCTTGCAGATTCGGGTTTATTTCTAAGTTTGGAAACACAACCATAAATGGAAAACAATGAATGAACTAAACTTCAAGCAAGAACTTACCGCCGCATTCGGGCAACCGATTTCTGAAAATCCAACGCAGGTCATGATCGAGGCAGCCTACCAACACCATAACCTGGATTGGCGCTATCTTACAATCGAGGTCGGACCAAACGATTTGGAAGCAGCCGTACGCGGAGCCAAGGTTATGGGATTCCAGGGGTTCAACTGCACCATCCCTCATAAAGTAAATGTCATCCAATACCTCGATGGATTAGGCGAATCAGCCTCTCTCATGGGAGCAGTAAATTGTGTCGTTCGAAAAGACGGAAAATGGATCGGGGAAAATACGGATGGCAAAGGTTTCGTGTCATCCCTTCGAGAACTGACCGAACCCCAGGGTAAAAAAGTCGTCATTTTTGGTGCCGGTGGAGCCGCTCGCGCCATCAGTGTGGAAGTCGCCCTGGCCGGTGCCCATCATATAACCATCGTAAATCGTTCAGCCGAACGCGGAGAAGAACTGACTGCCCTTTTACAGGACAAACTTCCCTGCTACGCCGACTTTACAAGTTGGGACTCAATCTTTTCCATACCCTCCGATACGGATGTGGTTATTAACGCCACTTCCATTGGCCTTTTTCCGGATATTGAAGCCCGACTCGATTTCGAACCCGATAGCCTCCTATCGAACATGGTGGTGGCTGACGTAATCCCCAATCCCCCCGCAACCAATCTAGTTCGTGACGCCAGGGAAAAAGGTTGCAAAGTTATTGACGGCTTAGGCATGCTGGTCAGCCAAGGCGTTATCGGAGTAAAACACTGGACAGGAATTGATCCTGACCCAATGGTGATGCGAAAGGCCTTGGAAAAAGTCTTTGGATAAGCTTGCATTACTCCTTTACCTTGCCAACACCCACCATGAAAAAAATTTCAATCCCCCTTTCCTTAATCTTGTTTACACTTGGATCTTGCTCCGAAAAACCAACCGTAAGCATAGATTCCTACAGTCAGTCAAATGAAGGCAGCCAAATTGATTACCTTGATAGCTCAACCCAATATCCTGGAAAAACCTTCACTGCGAACTGGTCAGTCTCCAAAGAAATTCTGAAGGGCGGGAAACAGGATGGAGTTGAGCTGTTAACTTTAGACAATGGAAAATTGCAAATTTGCGTTATTCCTGCTCGGGGAATGGGGATTTGGGAAGTTAAATGCGGAAAAGTCAGGTTAGGTTGGGACTCCCCAGTCAAGGAGATCGTCCACCCAACCCATATCGACTTGGAAAGCAGAGGTGGACTTGGTTGGCTCGAAGGGTTTAACGAATGGATGGTTCGCTGTGGTCTGGAATTTGCAGGACACCCCGGAACCGATGAGTTTATTGATAATACAGGGAACCCATCGACACTCAACCTTACACTTCATGGAAAAATCCAGAATATCCCTGCCTCAGATTACGAAATATCCGTTGACCCTGAACCCCCTCATCGCATTCGTATTCGAGGCACGGTTTACGAAAAATTCTTTTATGGACCAAAGCTCAAACTCGTAACTGAAGTCTCCACTATACCTGGATCCGAGACCTTTCAAATATCGGATCAAATTACCAATGAAGGAGCATTCCCACAAGAATTCCAACTCATTTACCATGGAAATTACGGATCATCTATTCTTGAAGAAGGAGCAAGTATTTTCACCCCAGCTAAAAGCGTCACCCCGATGAATAGTAACGCTGCAAAAGGCATCAACAACTGGAAAAATTACAAAGGACCGACGCCTGGGTTTACAGAGGAAGTTTACTTGCTCGAACCCCAACCCGACGGCGAAGGCAATAGTATCGCTCTACTTACGAACTCAGACCGCACGATAGCCACTTCAATTCGATGGAATACAAACGAGCTTCCCTACCTCACTGTGTGGAAAAACACTGCTGCGGAAGAAGATGGATATGTCACAGGAATCGAGCCTGCAACAGGATTTCCTTTCAATCGTAGGATAGAAAGAAAATATGGACGCGTTCCCATTTTACAAAATGGAGAAACTCGCTCGTTCACTTTAAATTTCGGAATCCATAAAGATGAAGATTCTATCCAATCCATCATGGGGGAAATCGAAAACTTACAAAAAAACACTGCCCTAATTATTAACCGGGAGCCACCTACAACTGAATAAATAATCTCCATCCTTGCACTCTGAATCTTTCCACTCGATGGTTTGATTTTCCGAAGTATCCTGCGTACTCAAAAATTTTATCATTATGAAGACTAAATTGCCCCTCCTCTTTCATATCGCCCTGATTGCATATAATTTGGCCAATCCCCTTGTAGCACAGTCAAAAGAAATTGATTCCCAAACGCCCCCAGCAATTGAAAAAAAGTTAACTGGCATCCAAATTCCCGGAGTCCAGTTTTTTGAAACTCCTCTACCCGAAGTTTTTATTGAATTGCAAAGACAGTCCAGGAAATTTGATCAAGATTCTTCGAAAAAAGGTTTAAATATCCTTACTTTTAGAAATGGAGATGAACCATACCCCAATGTAACGATCACCTTAAACTCAATGCAACTCGGAAAGATGATTCAATTTATTACCGAAATGGTTGGATGGACTTATGATATTGAAGCCGATGTTGTGGTAGTTTCTAAGTTCGGAAGATCTAAAAAACCGATATTGGAGACAGAGTTTTTTGAACTTACCCAAGGAACGATTAATCGAATGACAGGGGGCGGTGTATCCACTGGGACTGATCCTTTCGCACCACAAACTGGCAAGGGAGATGCCACAGGAATCAAAATTATGAATTTTCTGACAGGTGCTGGAATTCCTTTTGTCAGCTCAAAGGGGCACTCATTCGTCTTTGATGGCTTTCAAATGATTATCTCTCATGAACGAAAAAGCCTGGATTTAATAGAAAAAATAATTCGCAAGTTTGATCCCGACCGAAGTAAGCAGATATCGATTAATATTAAGATTTTTGAATCCTCCATCGGGAAAATTGATCAAATTTCCTCAAAATTGAATGATCAGAATGGTAGAAATTCACAAACCTCTATTATTGAACAACCTGTAGCCGAAAAAATAATTCAGGAACTGCTTTCCTCAACAGAATTCGATTTATTACACTCGCCCAATATCGTTGTGGTCGAAGGCCAGGTTGGACAAATTTCCACTGGCGAAGAAATGGTATACCCAACAGATTTCCAAAGAATCTCAGCTACTCAGACTCAGAGGGCTCAATCGATAACACCCAGCTTTGATTCACTCGGACCGGAAGACGAGAGACCAGGCTTTAGGCATATTGGCTTGACCCTTACCATACTCCCCAAAGTTCAGAAGAATAATTTCATCGCCCTTGAAATCTCGTCTAAACTGACAAGATTATTGGGACATGAAGAATTTGCACCAGGGGTCAGACTGCCCAAGTTTTGGTCAAATAAAATAAATACCTCGGTATTAATCGAACCCACTCAGACCCTTATCATCAGAAATACATCCTCTGTTCCCAAGAACGAAACTATCATGCTTATTCAAACATCTATTAATTAATGAAATCCTTCTTTTTCCTCATTCCATTTATTTCTTTCCTACAACTAATAGCAGTCGACTGGCCTTATTGGCTCGGCCCCAATGGAGACGGAACCTCTTCTGAGTCCGAGTGGAGTAATGAAATGAACGACCCCACCTGGAAATCCAAGGTCGGGATTGGGTTCTCTGCGGTTTCCATCGCTAATGGAAAACTCTACACCATGGGGCACGATGGAAAAAAGACTGGCGGACAGGAAACCGTCTACTGCCTGAATGCTCAAACCGGAAAATCCATCTGGACTCATTCCTACCCCGCTCCGCTTATTGACTACCTCCACGAGGGAGGCCCCTGCTCCACCCCCACGGTGGACGGTTCAACCACCTACGCAATCAGTAAGCACGGCCTTCTCCACGCTTATCAAGGGAAAGACGGAAAAGTAATTTGGAAAAAAGACATGATGAAAGAAGCGGGTATGAAACGCCCACCCGAATGGGGCTTTGCCGCATCTCCCTATGTTTTGGGTGATCAACTCATAATCGAAGCTGGAGCGACTTATTCACTCAACAAAAAGAACGGGGAAATTATCTGGAAAAGTAAGACCTACCGCCCGGCTTACGGTACCCCCACCCATTTCAAACCCGGTGGCAAATCAATCATCGCGGTGCTCAAGACAGACGGGCTCGTATTGCTCGATTCCAAAAACGGAAAAACCCTCGCCTTCGAAAAATGGGAAACCAGTTATCGGACCAATGCATCCACTCCTATTGTGCAGAGTGACAAAATTTTTATTTCCACTGGCTATCAACGCGGATGTGCCCTCTTTCAATGGAAGGAAGGAAAACTTCAAAAACTCTACGAAAACAAGATTTTATCCACCCACATGAACCATGCCATACTCGCCGATGGTTTTCTCTACGGATTTGATGGGAATGTCCACATGGCGGGCAAAAAAGACTTCGTTTGTATGGAATTCTTAAGCGGAAAGGAACAATGGCGCGTTTCCGACCGCGGACTCATGGTCGGGTCTCTTATGGTTGCTGGCAAAAGAATGATTATTCTTGGCCAGCGGGGTGAACTCGTTTTCGCCAAGGTCAATCCAACCAAATTCGATGAATTTAATCGCGATCAGGCAATAGGTGGGCGATGTTGGACAATGCCTATACTATCAAACGGACTGCTCTATCTGCGAAATGCACGAGGTGACCTTTTCTGCATGGACTTAAACAGCTAAACTGGCATCCGCAGGAGAACTCTTTTAGATCGTATGTTCAATCGAGATACCGGCAATCTCTTGTCTGTAATTAAGAATTGAGCTTTGTGATTTATCAGGCCTCTACTTTATAAACTAAATAATTGAAGTTATCTAATTGCATAAACATCACATTTAAATTAGTTTGAAGTTCTAAAATATCATACTTTCAATCCATTCTTAAGATGTTCAATTACAAGTTATTTAAGACCTTTTTCTTATTACATTTTTCCTGGCTGATATTATCAGCACAAAGAGCTCCACAAGATACATGGTACTTGGATAAAGAAATTAAGCTTCCAGAAATGCCGGGATTTAGAAAACCTTGGGGAGTCACAACAGATTCTTTGGGGAATTGTTATGTGGTCGATCGAGATAATCACTCCATCACGATTTGGGACCAAAATGGAAGCTTCATTAAGCGAATCGGTAGTTACGGATCTACGGATGGTAAATTCAATCACCCGAGCGATGTGGCTTTAAGTGCAAATGAAATCTTTGTAGTCGAGAGAAGTAACCACCGTATTCAAGTCTTTGACTTAAACGGTACATTTCTTCGAAAATGGGGAAATTACGGCTCTGGCGAAGGCCAGTTGTACCACCCTGAAATGATTACATTAGATATCAATGGAAGTGATGTTCATGAAGTGTATGTTGCCGATAGATATCATCACAAAATTCAGGTATTTGACACCAATGGAACTTTCAAAAGATTCATCGGAGGGCATGGTAATGAGGATCACCAATTGAACGAAGCTACTGGGGTGGCAATCGGACCTGATAATTTACTATACATTTCATCAAAAAATAATCATAAAGTTAAAGTATTTGAAACAAACGGAACTTTTGTTCGGTCTTTTAGTACAATCGAACAACCTTACACTTTAAGTTTTTTTGGTGATAAGCTCGCTGTTTCACTTGCTGGCAATCATAAAGTTCGAATTTTCGACAAAAATGGAACAGCCCTATCTTCTTTTGGCTCTCATGGAACAAATCCCACTGAATACGATAAATTTTACAACCCTTATGGATTAAGTTACGACTCATCAGGAAACCTTCACATTGCAGATAGTCACAACGATCGCATTTTGGTTTTCGATCAAAACAATAGCTTCATTCGCAGTTATGGCTCGTTCGGTGAAGCAACCTTTGCCCCATACGGACTGCATATTACTCCTGAAAATACCTTTTTGCTGACGGATGTCCAAAATCATAGAGTATTCGAGGCTGATGAAAACGGAACCTTCATGCAAATGATCGCCACTCAAGGCAGCGGTGATGGAAAAGTCACCAACCCCAGATCTGTGTTTCTTGCCAATGACAATCGAGTTTATGTTGCCGATACAAATCGCCATCGTATCCAAATTTTTGAAAGAAATGGCACCTTTGTCCGAAAATTTGGCACTTCGGGCAGCGGGGATGGCCAGTTCAATCAACCCTATGGTCTAGCCGTATCAGAAAATTTAGAGATTTTTGTTGTTGATCGTTACAATAACCGAGTTCAAGTCTTTGATTCCAACGGAATATTTTTAAGAAAATTTGGTAGCTACGGAACCTTAGAGGGACAAATGAACCAACCCCATGACATCGATTTTTCTGACCAAGGAAATGTGATGGTAGCTGATTTTCATAATCGTCGAATTGTACATTTTACTAAAGCTGGGGAGTTCGTTAAGCATGATTCGTACAACAACCACCCAGAGACTATCTCCAACCTTAGGCATGGATTAACCGCTGTTACGCGTGGTACTCAAATGTACATTTTGGATGACGATGGAGATATTGTGAAACAATGGACTAGACCAGGAAATACGGGTACACACGATGTGTTAGCTGATGGAACAATTGTTTGGATGAATTATGATTACGACAAAATTGAATTTTATCGACCTACTTACCGTACGGTTCGTCCACCGGTTTCTAAGGATATTCCATTACCAGAAATTATTTCGGTCGTCCAACCAGACAATACTAACCACCTCGAAATCACATACCGTATTAACGATACAGACAGTTCCCACGTGAACGCAAAATTGCTTGGTTTTATTGACGGTGGAAACGATCTGTCCAAAGTTATTGTTCCAATGAATTATATTGGTTCAATCGCAGGCAAACTTGACGATAATGTGTCGACTAACCAGAACCACACAATTACATGGAATGTGGGAGCCGACTGGAGCGTTGGCTTTGGTGAACTTGAGGTTGCCATTCTCGCAAAAGATGATCGTGATCTTTTCAATCTCCATTTTTTAACTCTTCCAGCGAACGACTCGAACGGTTCTGATATTCAAATTTCCCGTTCCCCTCTCACCAACTCCGATTTACTCAATGCATGGTACTGGTTACTAGCGAATGGCGACGCTGGGATTATGCATTCAACTGAACTATCCTCAATTACCAAACCAGTTGCTGATTTAAATTCGACCGCTTTATTTGATCCAAGTAGTATCAGCAGTCTCGCTTTGTGGCTCGATGCAAATGATTCTCAATCCGTTACCCATACGAATGATATCATCACTCAGTGGAACGATAAGAGTGGTAATGCTCGCCATGCCATGTCCGAAAGTGGAACACCTACATTTAGCTCAAGCGGAGGCCCGAACGGCATGTCATATATAGAATTCCGAAGAGATAATGGAGAAGATTACTTAAAAGTGTCCGGAGATTCATTTATGGCCAAACACATGTTTTATCTATGTAGAAGCCCCAACGAGAAATGGAACTACTACGGTGGTATATTAGGGCATCAATCCGGAAGATCATCAAACTACCTTTTTGAACCGAATGGCTACAAGTTCCACAGTAACCAAAACCCGCTTGCCGTATCCAAGAACGGTTTGGATCTTTCATCTTCAGGTGACTTTAACATGAAACCACTGACAAACTTTATGATTCTTGAGATTGTGGTTAATAGCAACAGCCCTTCTCCTAAATCAAATTACAAAGTCGGAAGAAATGATAATATGTCAATGGATTTTGATGTAGTCGAAATTCTTGCATTCACTCATGAATTGAACGCGGAAAGAGAAGATGTACTGAACTACTTATCAAAAAAATCAAGTATTCCCATTGTTGGGTTGAGCCTTGCTAAAGGCAGTAGTACAACTGGAGTTGGCCGGGGATATTTATTTGACAAGATGAACCTTCGTGAAGCCACACCCGATGAACGAAATCGTGCGCGGGAAGGAGCAATTTCAGGATCTGTAAATGCATTCAACCCCACTTTTAAAGTTGGTCCAAACGATCGACCAAACAAGGTGAATGAATACGGGTTCGACACCGGTACGACAAGCGGATACTGGGTGACACCCAAGTAACTTTTCCTTTGTACATTTAAGTTCGCTCGATTTTGCCACTCAGTAACTAATGAAGCTGTCCACAACATGGGTAATCTCTTCCATTTTTTCAATGGAATGGCTTATGGCTTTATTGTTTATTCTACCTGCTTTCTTATCTGCTCAAAATACACTCGAGCAAAAATCTGTCCCACCTGGACTATTCTCAACAAGTAACCAGACCTTTAACACAAACACCAGCGTCACCACCCGGACAATTTCCACCACTTCTGGAAATTACGCCTTTACCCACTGGACTATCAACGGCATCCGTATGAACGATGCCAACGGGCAGGCTCTCCACAAGGTACAGTTCAATCTCACCGAAAACACAGTTGCGATCGCCCATTACCTCAATAGTACTATTGATTACGACGCCGATGGTATTCCCGACTGGCGCGAAATCAAAACTTCCGGAAACCTTAATCAACATGCATCCTCCGATTTAGACGGAGACGGATTCCCTCTCGAGCATGAGGTCAAGCTCGGATTGAATCCCTCTATTGAGAACAATGTAACTGAGGGGGGTATTTCCATGCGTCGTTCCCAAAAAGTTTTTGTCAATCTTGGTGGAGCCCGTAAGCTCACTGTGCGCAGTGACCCGGCCGGCCTCGTCTCCTCGCAAACCACTTACCCTGAAGTCAACTCGACCTATAATTCGTCTGCTTTAAATGGTCTTTCTAATGGATATTATTTTTCTCATTGGGAAGTAAATGGAGTAAGACAGGCTGACTCCAAAGGAGTTGGCCTGAGCAAGACAACTCATGTCATGACGATCGACAAGGATATTGTGGCCAAATATTTTAAAGACGATTTAGATTCCGATCAGGACACGATTCCAGATTGGTACGAATGGCATGAATTCGGTCACCTCTCCTACAGTGGCAATTCAGACCCGGACGGAGATGGTTTCTCAGTTGCTGATGAACGAAGACTTGGCTTAAGTGCAGTCATCGACGATAATATTACGGAAGGTGGAATTTCAATCCGGAGGTCCGCTAAAATGATCGTTAATTTGGGAGGTGCCAGCAAAGTAACCTTAAAAAGCTCACCTCCTGGTCTAATTCCTTCTCGAATAACTTTCCCAGAAAGAAATTCAACATTCACATCAACCTCCTTAAACGGTCTGTCAAACGGGTATTACTTCTCTCACTGGGAAATCAATGGCGTTCGGCAAGCAGATACTAAAGGTATTGCCCTAGGTAAGGTCACTGAGGTTTTAAACGAAGACAAGAAAATCATAGCAAAATACTATGACCAAAATCTGGACTCTGACTCTGACAGTATCCCTGATTGGTACGAACTGCATGAGTTTGGTCATTTAAACCATTTTGGTAGTTCCGATCCAGATGGTGATGGTTTTTCAATCGCAGATGAACGAAGGTTTGGATTAAGCGGGGTAATTAAAGACAATATTAACGAAGGCGGCCACTCCATGCGCCGGTCCTCCCAATATTCCTATGTCCGCGATGCCAACGATACCACTGATACTGATGGGGATGGCCTAACTGATTCACAGGAAATTCAATTGGGCACCAACACAAAAAAGGCTGATACTGACGGGGACGGATTTTCCGACTATCAGGAAGGGGTCGACGGCACCAACCCACTCAGTGCCTCCTCATTCCGAAATGTCGCCCCCTCCAGCGTGGTTGCACCCGCCGATGGTCTGTCAGTCGAAGAAAACCGTACCATTGGCACCTTCGTGGGCAACTTCAACGCCAACGATGCCAATGATCCTGCTAACTCCGGCACCTACACTTATACGCTAGTCGACACCAACGGATCGAATGATAACTCCAAATTCAGCCTTGAAACCAACGGTACCCTTACCACCAATCAGGTCTTTGACTACGAACCCCTCGCCGAACTCAATGCCACCGATCTTTCCATACGTGTCCGCGTCAGCGATTCCGAGGGTCTCTTCGTTGAAAACAATTTCACCGTTTCCATCATCAATTTAGTTGAGGACTTTGACTCCGACGGAATTGAGGATCACCTCGATCCCGACGATGATAATGACGGATTTTCAGATGCGGTTGAACTCGCCGCCGGTACTGATCCGCGCAACCTAAAATCTATTCCTAATCTCCCTCCCTCAACCCTCGACCTCAATGGCAGTTCCGTGTTGGAAAGCTTGGCTATCGGTTCTCTCGTTGGACAATTCACCGCCACCGATCCTGATGCCAACTCCACCTTATCCTTCTCCCTCGTCGACGGGAATGGCTCTGCCCACAACTCAAAATTTTCAGTCGATACAAACGGTACCCTGCGCACCGCCATCATTCTAGACTTTGAATCCAATGTCACCGTGTACCATGTTCGAGCCCGTGTCGCTGATGAATTCAACGCCACTCTCGAAGGGAATTTTACAATTTCTCTGCTCAATGCCCTGCCCCCCTTTATCCGGACAATTGAAAACATTACAAGCACCGAACAAAAAATCACTCTCTTTGGGGAAACCGCCACTGTAAGCCATCTTCCTCTTCTCACCTATGGCTTTCAACTCAGTCAAAGCTCCCTCCTTTCCAATTCCACCACATGGAACGGTATCTTACTCTCAGACTCTAACTTCTCCACAGAAATTCCCCTTTCCGAACTGCAACCGGATACCAAGTATTTCTTTCGTGCCTTTGGCCGCAATGCCGAAGGAACAGTCCATGGCGCAATTCAGTCCTTTCAAACTCCCTCACTCTCCTCCTCTGCTGCCCCCTGGTGGGAATCCGTTCCTGAAATCGCTGGTGGTTGGCGTACTTCTCCCTGGTTGGGAACCTTTCTCGCTTATCCAGAGGGTTGGATCTATCACGCTGATCTCGGGTGGCTCTATGCCCATTCCGGACCAGATACTCACCTTTGGCTTTGGTCCTCCGATAAGGGCTGGCTCTGGACTGACATTGGAATTTATCCATTTCTTTATCAAAACTCCGCATCCAATTGGCTCTATTTCCTGAAAAAAAAGGATGGCGTCCCCTATTTCTACGACTACACCACCAAGTCGATTAAGTAGAAAAAATAGCTTTCATTTTTCCACTTTTAACATTTCCGTCATTGGTCTATGCCAACAGGGCAAAGTTTCCCTTACTATTAAGAAAATGTAGAATTTTAGGTGGCAATGGTGCAGGAAAAATAAGCTGTGCAGACCTAAGAGTGTAAAATCCCACTAAGGTCGAAAATTTAATACTATCGGAAAACAAAATTCATATTGATAAAATATGGAAATTACATAATATTAGAGGAGGTTTATGAGTGTAGTTTTATGAATAAGGGTATAATTATGAATTATAAATTTAAAATATTTCTATGGTTTATTCCTATACTTTTCACCTGCATCATAGCTAATGCAAATACTTACACTTTTACCACTGCCGGATCGAGCGGACGCGAGGGACCCACTCAAGCTCAAATTGATTCAAATTATGCAGGCACTAATCTGGCGAACTCAATTTCCATCAATACTAGAGGTATCCAAGAATGGACAGTTCCGGCAGATGGAAACTACTCCTTAGAAGTGTGGGGGGCTCAAGGTGGCCGAGGCGGGGTAGACGATTCAATAGTGGAAGGTGGTCTCGGGGCTAGAGTTAAAGGCATTTTCAATCTATCCCAAAACCAAGTATTAAAAATAATAGTTGGCCAAAAGGGCCTTGGGGGTGGAGATGGTGTAGGTGGCGGAGGAGGTGGCGGTTCATTTATAGTTGTCGGTTCCACTCCGCTTATCGTAGCAGGTGGCGGTGGTGGCGGATCTTACAATTCAACTCATGAACCAGGCGTTGACTCAAGGATAGGCGGAGAAGGGAAAGCAGAACTATCAACTTCCACGGCAGCCGGTACAACTTCAAACGCTTCTGGTGGAGCGGGTTTTCTGAGCAATTCAACTGCTGGTAGCTCAAGCGGTATCGCAAAAAGTTTTACCAATGGCGGAACCGGAGCGACTGGAAAAACGAATCATGATGGCGGATTTGGAGGCGGTGGCGGGGGAAGCTTAAGTTTTCCATCCGGAGGAGGTGGCGGGGGGTATCAGGGTGGAAACGCGTCTGGCCAAAGTTGGACTCCATCAATAGGTCAGAGTAAAGGCGGATATTCATACAATTCAGGAACTGATCAAAATAATACTTCGGGAATAAATTCTGGCCATGGAAAGGTTATTATCACCCCTTTACAGACTACGACCTACACATTCACAAATGCTGGAGCAAGCGGACGGGATGGACCAACCCAAGCTCAAATCGATTCAAATTACAGTGGTACTAATCTCGCGAACTCTGTTTCCATTAATACAAGTGGTATCCAAGAATGGACAGTTCCAATTAGTGGCAGTTATTTTTTTGAACTTTGGGGAGCATCTGGTGGTGAAGATGCTAAAGCCAACACTTCTAATGTTGGTGGAAATGGCGGATATGCTTCAGGTAAAATCAGTTTAAACTCGGGAGATATTATTTACATACTAGTCGGGCAGCAAGGAGTTGATACCTCTCAAGGAGTACCTGCACGCGGAGGCTTCAACGGTGGAGGTGACAACCAAAGGTTTGGTGGTTCCGGAGGTGGAGCATCGGATATCAGATTTAATGGAAGCGAACTTGTAAATAGAATTATAGTCGCCGGTGGTGGCGGTGGTGCATACGGAGGTTCTTCTTCAGGAAATGGTGGTGATGGTGGAGGTTTAAGCGGACAGAATGGAACTTCTGGCAATGGAGGAACTCAATCTTCTGGAGGCAACGATGGAGGCGTTTTGGGAGTTGGTGGGTTCTCCAACCATGCAGATTCAGGAGGAGCAGGCGGTGGTGGATACTACGGAGGAGGAGCTGCAAACTCATCTTGGGGTTCCGGCGGAGGAGGTTCCAGCTATATTGGTGGAGTGCTCGAAGGCAATACAACATCAGGGGTAAACGAAGGGCATGGTCTAGTCGTCATCACGGTACTTTCTTCCTTTGGCAACCTAAACCAAGCACCTATCATTACTCAAGGAATTGGTCCACAGACCAAGACCATCGACGAAGATACCTCAGCCACCTGGACTGCCAGCGAATTGAATGCCACCGATTCCGACACCAATGCATCTTCGCTATCTTGGACACTCTTAACTTCCCCCTCACATGGCACAGCCATAGTTGACGGAAACGGATCATCGCCAGCCAATTTCTCCTATCAACCCAATGCCAACTTTAATGGTTCAGATTCTTTTTCCGTTCAAGTAAGTGACGGGGAAAACAACG
>ERZ807291.1968-NODE-1968-length-32038-cov-6.815715_pt1 | contig 32038 bp, 25 predicted proteins | sample MGYA00521257_ERZ807291 | MGnify/ENA primary metagenome ERZ807291 (study PRJEB31413, sample SAMN03169783) | marine metagenome | biome: Marine; feature: Water; material: Subsurface seawater | place: North Sea | collected 2011-04-28 | depth 1 m m ...
CAAATACATCAATTCGCTGGTGTATTTAAGCACGACTGTTTTTTTTATATATTACCTATGGAATCGTCACCTACTACGCCACAAGTCCATTTGAAGCGCCACAAAGGTCTACACGACAACGATAGCCGATTCGTGGAAGAAGTTATAAAAGTAGTAAGCAGTCTCGACGGATCTTCGACCATGAAACTGAGGGTATATTCCAAATTCCCTACGAAGTTCTCCATGATATTGTGTAACCCCCCAAAAATGACATTGAACGATATTTCGCAAATTCCGATGATGAACAACAACGTTATATCCATTCAAGTTGACTTGAATACGTCGGAAATCAAAATCGATGCCTACAAGCATAAGGAAGGGACGAAAAAACGAAAACACGACATTGAATTAGACGAAAGAGATATTCCTATAAACTATGATCTCACAATGGTGGACACTATTGATAAACAGCATGTCAGAGGAATATTCCGCAATGTTCTAGGAATGACGTATATGGAATTTAACAGCGAGATAACATTACATGCAACGCACTATATCCTCCGAATTACCGATATTGAGTTATTTGATTCGGCGTATATAAAGGAGTTGACTGAGAAATACCGTGCTTTTATCGCAAAAATTGTATTCGATTTCCCGCGTAAATCTTTGGATATCAAAATTCGTCGGAACGATGTTCCAATTTTTAATATACAAGCAAAGAAAAGAAAAAAGCTAAAACTTCTCAAGTAGTGTGGTCCATTCTTCGGTTGTCATGGCAATTTTTTCACCGTCCCATTTCTCATTTAAATATTTAACAGATGGTATGTGGCTATTTTTATTCTTAGGTAAAACAATTGTTAGCTTGTTTTTTATTGCCAATTCTAATCCCTTTCTAATACGACTTTCCAGCCCTCTTGAGCTCTGTTTCCATTCTTTTTTCACCTGTTTGGGTTTTATTTTTTTGTTCTCTATTTTTAATATAATCACAGGTTTCCAAGACCCAGCAGCTCGCTTCGTAATCCGTGGTCCACCACTCTCCAACCCGTTGTGCTGATTCAAACGTTTCAAAAAATTTTCGGTGCATCCAATGTAAGTATGCGTCTTAATTTCAGGCTTGTTATGACTAATCAAATATACATACAGTGGCATTTACAATAAAAAGTATACTATTTATATGCTAAAATGATTTAATATATATACACAGATGGAAGACGTTACACCATTGACGGACGAACAACGACAAAAAGTACGGTCTCTTTTAAAACAACTCGGCGAGGCATCGGTCAAGCGTTCCAAACGGAAACAACAGTTTTACAGCAAGGGCAAGAAAAGAAGAAAAGTTTCCAAAAACCTATCTGTAAAGTTCAATAGAAAAAAATCCGCAAATCCATTCGATGATCTTGTCAGTGGTAGGACCATTGATGGATTAAAGCTTCCACCAGTGTGCCACGAAATGACCGTCGTACAGCGGACGAGGCTAATACTTTATCCTCTCTTCTATGATGGTATTCTGTTGTCGAAAGAAGAACTAACAGATATTGTATTGCAAGACCTCGGAGCCGACCTCTCGGATGAACAGTCATCCGAAACGTTACGCTTCGTGGTTGAGAATAACCCGCCGATAAAATATCTGTATATACATTTGGAGAGTGAGGAACATAAGTTCAAAGTAGTTGGATGGATGTTTGTAGTATGATTATATAGTATTTATCCATCTAAACCCATTCCATGTACGTTTGTAGAGTATGCTATCTCCTTTGCTCATGTTTTCCGGCCCCCATAATGGCTGGAGGTTCGTGTAATGACAACATTGTCTCTGCTGTTCGGGATCGCTCAGGTCAAAGGAAGCACATGGCATCATATGATCGATGTGCCATACTGGTCCATGGTTCTTCCATGTCATTCCGGGAAGGAATTGCTTTTCGAGATGGTCCTTTAAGTGTGATATGGAACAGCCCACTAACTTCATGGTACTCGCACTCTTGGCCAAGCCTTTGAGTGCCATTCGTAAGCGAGCACGTAAAAGCTTTTTAAGTCTGTACTGTGGATCAGAATGGTAACGTTCCTTTTGCCGTGCATTGACTCGTTTCTTGTATTCCGGGCGTTTGCTGCTCTTCCTATGACTTGCATTCTTTTTCCCCGGGTTGTTTTGTGCCCACTTCTTGGTAGCTGCATAGGCTTTCTCCCGGTTGTTTTTGAGATACTTCTTTTTATATGCCTTAGAACACACTTTGCATCGGGATACGAGTCCATCAGGCTTTCGACAATGCTTGTGAAACTCCGTGAGCGCTTTGCTCTGGTTGCATCCGGTACAGGTCTTCATTTTGATTGGAATTTGTGACTTTAAATAGTTAGAAAAGCATTCCAATTCGTTTTCAAAATGTTTTCAAATGTCTTACAGAAGAGATTAGTTATCATTCCCATGTTTTAGTGGTACTCACGGACCATCGGACCATCATCCCAACATCCCAACATCCCATCTGGTACATAATAACCCTAATTCTAACATTCATAGACAGGTTTGCCCAATCTTACATTCACAGAGTTATGAAATTCGCACAACCATTTCTCTGTCATTTCGATTCTCCTGTTGCTGATGTAATCGGAAATATGAACTTTACAATCCTCACAAGGATACAACACACTCAATATTTTTATAAGGTTCATGAAAGCTGGAGAATACTCGGGATCCGCGTGTTTAACTATCTCATGTAGTAAATGCCATGTAGATCGACCGAGCTCAGTCTTCTCATCGCACTGTATACATTGCTGTGCGGAAACGGTACATAGTAACAGGAAGAAGAGAATAAGTTTCATTTAATAGTTATTAATTCATTATTTATACCTTATTTAAAAAAATTAAACAGCGTCGTTTTTTTGCTCTTCTTCACAATTTTTTTGGGCTGGAAAACAGGCTCTGATTCACGCGGTCGCTTCTTTACCCACGTTTTGAACATTCCTGTAATGCTTGGCTTCTTAATGCTCTTGCAAAGGAAGAGAGACCTCGGGTTGTCGCATAATTTCTCCAATATTCGTAGCATCGGCGGTATCAGTTGCTTGTTTTTGTAATATTCGATATCAATCACATATTTTCCACTTATAATTTCTTCTGGTAGCACTGCATTTTCAGACACCTTACTGGACGAACCTCTCGCAATTACATATGGTACGCGATCTCCAGCTACGAAGCCATGCTGTTCACCTCGTTCTTGGTTGATACGCATGGCCAATTGCACATGTGCTCCCTTCACTTTATAGTCACAAGGTGAACGCGATAATTTTTTACTCATCGTTAATAATTTCAATGGTACTTTTCCTAACACCAAGTCTTGCACTGCTTTACTGACAATGTTGCATGCCTTCTCAACGTTCATGGTATCCATCAGAATGGTCAACATTTCTTTCTGGGTCTTCACCAAGAGAGGACAGAAGTCACGCCTCACGCATTCTACTCCCTTCATATCAATTTTTACATGACCCTCTTCATATTTTTTTCCACAATAGCGTTTCTTTTTCAACAACATAAATGGCAAGTATATTTTCTCAAATTCCAACTCGACCGGACGAAGAAAATGCGAATCGACATATTCACCCATCTCCCTGCCTATTTCCTCTGCTCGTTTTACGGTGGCCTCTGGAGTGTCGGCATCGCAAAGTGATCTAGGAAGGTGACAAAATACCGAGTCCGTATCACCGTATACGCAACGAACGCCGTGCTGTTTCCCCCACACTGGATGATTCTCAATCAGATCTTGAGTTTTTAATGTTAGTCCTCGGCCATACTTCGTAACGCTTTCGGCGATTCGTTTTTCCGGAAGAAACCCAACGGATGCCCCCGTGAATCCGTAGATAGAGTTCATACAGACCTTGAGACCAAGTTGACGACCATTTGCGATTTTGTACTGAACGGTATCTGGATGGTGTTTCTTCATTTGTTTTTTGACCCGTTTACGTTCTTCCCACAGAGAAGCTAATATCTCAGGCATAATGCCGACGCGTGTTTCTTTTGTTGCAAAAATAACATTTGTATCGTAGTTAATCTTTGTTTTCATTCTACCGTCTACAAATGAGTAGTCGGGTACCGTTCGAACTTGATTCCCTTCTGTCCATTTCATACTCAGCATCTTTTCCCTTGATACAATAGTTTCATACGACATGTTCATACAGATCATCACGGAAGGGTACAAAGATGCGAAATCCAGTGTTGCTATCGCATCCTTGTAGAACTTAGGCTTAGGCTCTAACACAACAGCACCTTGAAATCCTTCGCTCACTTCCTCATTGTTCTGTGCAATTCCCAGCTCGTTTGTCAAAACGTTGAACTTCTTGAACTTCGCCTTCGTCTCCCTCCTTGGAATAAAGTACGGCGGACTTCGACGTTTACAGTAGCGTAACATAAGCGCAATAGTCCGAATACCTTGCCCACGATTCAGGACATCATTAATTGGTATACCTGTAACACAGGCCAGTTGAAAAGAAACGAACAGCTTGTTGAGTTTGTGCATAACCTTTCTGGTCAACCATGCGTCTTTCACACAGTATACTGCCAGTTCGTCGCGTCCTTCTTTGGTGTGGTACTTTGGATAGATCTCGCTGTAGTCCATTGGATACTTTTTCGTTCCCAAGAAGGTTGAAGCAACTTCGTCCAGCTTGTAAGAATTCAAATTGTGGTTCTTTTTCATCACTTGGTACCCATCGTGATCGATACGGCCCGGGCAGTACAAGGTCTTTGTCACGTTTTTTCCAGCTTGATTGCTTTGGAATACCTTCTCTTTGATGTACGATTTCCTATTCAAGAACCTTCCCCATATGGGCTTGTTCCCACATAGTGTATCATACCGATCAAACAAGTATGGGTGGTCGAATAATGCGGTGTTGTACCCTTCGATTATATCAATATCGTTCTCGACGATAAATTCATTGAAGGACTTCAGCATCTCCAGCTCACTATCGAAATGGTAAACTACAATATCATCCGAGTTATAGTCATCTGGTGGGTTTTCTATGGGTGTGAGCTTTTCGATTGGATCACCATTTGGTGAATGTATCCATACGTACTTGTCCACTTTCTCATTTACTTGTAAAACAGCGCCAATTGTGCACACTGGATCGCGTTCGGCGCTTGGAAATTCGAATTTTCCATTACCTCTCGGGTGTGGTACCGACTCAATGTCATAGGAAAGTATTCTCCATGGGGCAACCTGATCGCATGGAATCTGGCGAATATCGCTTATATCGATCTCAATGTCACAGGTCGTTAATTTTTCTTCGACAGGTGTCCCTTTAACTTCCATCCACGAACAGGAGTATATGTCCTTCTCGATTAGGTATTGTAGTCCGTAGTCTACTTGGTCATTGTAAATCACAAAGGGCCGACCCAACATGTAATTCTTTGCTTTCTTTAACTCTACGTTATCCGCGTATTTTGATTTCATATTTAACAAGCGCATTATTCCATCAACACACTTGCTCACCTTTTGCGAGACAATATACTCACATTTGCGCGTTAGAATGGCCTTTAAATCATTGTATGACCACTTGTCTTTCGTTGTGATCTTTAAAAATTGTGGACAGTCACCTTCTTTGTAATCTGTAATATCTTGACCGGACACAACCTTAAAATACGCGTGACGCTCATTTTCACACGCACGGGATACATTTTTCTGTGATTTTGTTGGGTCACGTAGGATGAAGCGACTGGACGAATAACAAATTAAAGCATAGTTAATACGAGCCATTAAGGTGTCCGCATCCCCATCTACTTTGATATACAGACTTGGTTGAAAGCCGTGTACGTGTACGGCAATACTTTTCCCTTCCAACGTTCTACCAAACAGAGTAATGGCGTTCGCCGGTGATTGTGTGTCCAAATGTTGAAATTTATACATTTTATATGTGAATCAATTTATATATAGTCGGAAAAATGTGTATAAGTATTCTTTATTCAAAAAGAAATGAAAGAGACTTCTTCCGAGACTTCCGAAATATCCGAGACTTCCGAGATTATTGATTTTCCATTAGTTGGGGTTGTACTCTTCATCGCTCTTTTATCGTCTGTATGGCAGTCAGGATTTTTTTTCAATTATTGTTGACCATATGGGATTGTTGACCAGATGGGATTACTTGGTTGTTGTAGCGACATCCAAAATGCACACCACACACCATAGCCTAAAATTTTTACCGAAAAAAAAGTACCATTTTGCCTGCTATTTAATGCTAGCTACTGTGATCATATACTATTTTACTAGCTATTTCAATACTAAAAATTGTTGTAGTCAACATCAATTTATACATAGGCATATCATAGAAGCCATTCTTATTAACATGCAATACCATTAACACCCTAGCCTCGACGGACGGGAGCGTACTATAGACTAAAACGTGACCTACACAGCATTGCACCACACAGCATGGAGACGTTACACCACACACCATTGCCTATCAAACTCCAAATACGTACTTAACCAAAAAACCGAATACAAACGTTTTAGATGCTCTGTGTATGAGGACTACATGGCAGAGTGGGGAAAACGATACCCCCTCTGTCGAAAAAAAATATAGTGTTTGCAAAAAAAAGGGGGGTTGCAACATGGTTTGATGCTATTCCCCCCTTAATAACCCCTATACCCTCCCATGCTTGTATTCTATATATAAAAAAAAAAAATTAAAAAAAAAAAAATATTAAATGGAAGAGGGGGGTATGGGTAGTTCCCACTGTACCATGTAGTCCTCATATACAGAGCATCTACTACGTTTGTATTCGATTTTTTTATTAAGTAGGGATTTTCCATTTGATAGGGTTTTAATTAATGAATCTCTAATATAAATATACATATGGATTTAGTAAATGTTGCGTAGATTCTTTTCTATTAAAAACCCTAAGATTTGGACAAAACGAAAAAATGTGTTGCCGCATGAGCATGCCGAAGCAGAAGAGAAAGAAACTTGGTGGCAAGATCAATTGGCGTCTGGCGAGACATGGGAAAAGCCTAAAGAGTCCGTACTGAGTAGCCAGCCGCCTTGATTTGTCCCGAAAATTCCTCGAGTCTATCTATTGTGAATTCGCAGTGTGCTACGTATCCACCAGTGTAATCTACATCACACAGTCGATGAAGAAGATCCGCATCTCTGTGGTATGCCGAATACGAAGTAGGTCCTTTGATGAATAGAGCGCTTGCTCCTTGATCCTGAATTTTCATGTTCCACCAGATTTTAAGAAGAGCGTTGTCTTTCCAGTTTTCCAATTCGTCCATATTCCATGGAAGAAAATCGTGCATGTGGCCCCCAAGGGGAAAGTATTCTTTCGACATCAGTGATTTTAGGTAAAATGTTGCAAATAAAAGATAAAATACAAAATAACTTTAGTAAGTTGTATGGAGAATTTGTTATTCCTAAAAATGCTTACGAGAAACATTTTTGTAGTGTACTGGACTGGAAAGCAATCGATAATCGATATTACGATGCGTTCGACGGTACCAGCTACATAGAATTGAAGAAGGGTCAAGGTGGGATGCATTTCGATCTTATTCGATACGCTGAGATTGTGCTTGGTACGGGTACATGTAATACCATTACGGTATTTTTTAAATGGAACAAGCAGCATATGAATGTTACCGAAGCGATGGTTATTGATACTACAAAAATAATTGAATTTTTTAATATCACGCACGAAAAGGCCTTAACTTTAATAGAACTTCACAAAAGTGTTCCTAGACAGTTAAACATACTTGCAAGTACCACTGCTAGTGATTTGCGTAAAATGTCTACCTACATAGTGACTACGCCGACCATATACGAAGAAGAAATAGCTGCTACTTTAAATGAAGTGGAATGGCCGAAGATTATGAGTATATATATAAATGAAAGTACCTCAAAATGAGTTCTACACAGTCCAAATTGCTGGGAGAGGGCGTGTATGCAAAAGTATACCGCCACAATAATAATGCGTTGAAGATTACCGAAATAAAAGGTCAACAAGACTTAATATCTGTGGTTCGGGAATATCATGTTTTGCAGATGCGTCTTCCCTACTGTGTTCCTATTCATAGTTTTTACTACAAATGGAACTGTATGCATGTAGAGTTGACTTTGGCAGAGTCTACCTTGCGAAAACAAATGAAAGGGTTGTCGTACAAAAAAATAATGATGTATGGTAAACAAATGCTACTGGGTCTGTCTGCAATGCACAAGAACAATGTCATGCATAGGGATCTAAAGCCAGACAACGTGCTGATTAAAAATGGAAAGATCTTGCTCTGTGACTTTGGTCTTTCCCGCCAGTATGCAAACGATTACGGTGAAGCTACTGGCTACATGGTGACAAGGTGGTACCGTGCCCCGGAGATTTGGATGAAACAGCGGTATACGGAGAAAGTAGACATGTGGTCGGTTGGATGTATCTTACACCAAATGTTGTATGGTGACGTACCGGGCAAAACATTACCAGAAATTCGCAAATGTGTTGCACACTTGCCAGAGGATACCACATTAGACAAGCTTATCAAAGGTCTGTTAAAAGAAAATTCAACGGAAAGATGGGATACCACGCGTGCACTACAAGAGTTAAAGACAAAATGCAACTATAAGATTACACCGTCAGAGATAAAAACAGACGTACCATTCACAGATCAACGACAGGGGTTTTTCATGGAATTTTACAGTAGATTTCCTGAAGAGCACCGTTGTTTATCACATGGGCTGATGTTGTTCGACCAAACAGTATGTACAATGGAAAATATGTACAGTGCTATGGCCATATCATGTATGTTGTTTAAAACGCGACCATCGAAAATGCTGAAGTATGTCTTAAATACGAGGAAGCTACCGTTAAAGATAATTGCAAGGTTCGTGAATGATGTGTTACGTTTAAAACTAAAGACATCTGAATGGGAAAAATTTGACGGAAGTTTTGAGGAATATTTAAAGCTCAATGGAATAAGAGCGATAAAGAAACGAAAAATATTTCATTAATGTACTAATCTATATGCATAAGTTAAAAAGCTTGTTTTCTTTTCAGTATGTGTTCCTTGCTGAAAGTTGTACCGACTTCTCCACTTCTTTACATTGTCTGCAATTGTATCCGATGTAACCAGTCGATGTATCTCTATATTGTTACGTTGGTTTATCCTAAGCAATCGTCCAATGGCCTGTTCTTCTCTCGCTTCATCTAACCCGGGGTCAATAAACACTAAAGTATCTCCTTCTTCCAAATTTAAGCCCACATTAGCAACATTTGTAGACAAAAAGAACAGTTTACACTCCCCACTTTTGAATCGTTCCAAATTTTTTTTCCTTTGTGCTCTTGTACTTCTCCCTGTGATTATACATGAAGAGAAAAGGGAAGAATAGAATTTCAATACCGTATTAAATTGAGAGAAAACAACAACTTTGTTACGCTTTTCAAGAAGTTGTTTCAAGTATTGAACACGTTTGCTCTCTCCCTTCCTGTCGTACATCGATGCAATGTCTCCCGACACTTTTCGTTTCCCTCCTACCGAGTCGTATACTATTATGTTGCCATCTTCAAGCGTCTCTTCCGATTTCGGTGTAATTTCTTCCAAGGTGTCTGTCGCGATGGTCGATCTACATACGGGGCATTTTGAACTGTATTCCAATGCTCGATGTATACAACCGCGGCAAAACATATGGAGACACGGTGTAATAGTAGGTCTTTCTATTGTTTCAAAACACAATGTACAAGAAGTTTCGGATAACTTGTTCAGCGATTCCTTTACTTCTTTTTGGTACGTTGTGGTATTTAATCTGCTTTGCAATTCATCAACCGCAACAGTTCCGGAGTCACATGGATCGCCATATTCCCATAAGGGCAATAGATATGGGTCGTTCGCGCATATACAAAGCTTGTTAATCAATGACTTTATTACCATGTAGTTTTGTGTTTCGGATTGGTAAAGTTCTTCAATTTTTTGTTTTATTTTCTGGTAGAGTACATCATACAATTTTCTTTCGTGTTGATCCAATTCAAACGTCTTATGCACCTCTTTCGGTTGTGGTATCTCTACTTCTAATGTCGGTTGTAAAACGAGGTTTTTCAGAGCATCCAATACATATCGTGTTCGTGGAAGATCCGTGTAGTTCGTGTTCACAAAATGAAATGGTGACCTCTTCGTATGAAATGGTTTTATTCCGAGCATTTTAATTTGTGTGGCTAGGTTTTTGACCACCCCCCTACGATATGGAGTTGCGGTAAGACACCATTTGTATTTGGCATCGACAGCTTTGCATGCGTTAGCAATACTACAATGAAATGTTTTGATGGTATGCGACTCATCAAAAATAACGCGGTCAAATTGAATAAATACATCATGGTACTCTGACTCCCTGTATATGGATGCCAATGTTCCATAAGTAGTGACGGTAATGTCGCTATCTGTTACATATCGTTTTGAGTTGTAAAGCTCCGAAACGGTCAGGGAGGTAAACTTCTTTATTTCCGATATCCATTGGTCCATGAGCGACAATGGTACGACAACTAAAGTGCGTTGAACGCGTTTTCCTACTATTAACGCCAGTGTACAAATGGTTTTTCCATAGCCGGTTCGGATGGCTAAAATACCACCGTAGAATTTTTTTTGTTGCTCAAAGCCACTTATAATGTTGAAGGACATGCCCATCTTTGTTTTTATATCGAATACATATCGTGGGTTCTTCTCTCTTTGAAACATATCAAAAACAATTTCTTTTTGAAAGTCTTTCAATGGTAGTTTCATGGGAACTTCTATAGTCCCAGTTGGAGACTTGAGAATTGTGGGGATGTCCGACAAATGGGTCATTATTCTACACACATAGTCGTATATGAATGAACCAGAATGGTTGACAGTACGATGGGTTGGATGCTCTGGAATACGAATAACCACCCGGAGATTGTTGTCGTGGTAAGACAGGGACGTTTTAAATATCTTTTTGCCCGTAATGTAATTCTCTACTCGTAAGGCTCTTCTTCTTTCGTGAATTGATCGATTCAATCTATCGGCTATGTATGGTAGGCAGTCGTCCGAGATGGAATTCAACAATTTTGTGTCGGATTGATGTTGGTACAATTCATAATCGTATTCGAGGAACCATGGCTTAAATTCTCTCTTCCAGTACGCCCAATGGAATTCAAGCCATAGTAAGTCCACCAGAACATCTATGTCCTTGTTACTGGATCGAAGACATCTCGTGTTGGACTGGTGCAAAAAGAACCATAGATCGAGTCTTAATGAATTCGGATCTGGTAAACATTTTGCTGAGTACGATGATTTTAATTCCACAAAGAGGTCTTGAAATGGTATCTCCATTACTCCAACTGTAGTCCAATTGTCACAGAACGGATCTGGGTTCAATGCCTGTATCGTCAGTTCATTTTCTTTCACCCAAAAACAGGTCATGTCGTTACGTCGAATAAACATGTACCTGTCGGCAATACCCTCGTAATCAAATACATATCCCGAACTCCCTCTGTAGCTTGCCAGAGCTTGAATGTATTTGTTAGACAAACAGCAACAGCGCAATTGATAATTTGGAAAGGTTTGGTCTGTTTTTGTTATTCGATTTGAAAATATAGATATGGTAATAATGTGGCGTACATGCAATGGTTGTAGGTCAATTGTGTCCATCTCACGTTTCACTACAATCGCTGGTATACTGAAGGTGTCCGCATCATACAGCAGCCACGTTCCCACCTGTAAATTCCTCCGAAAGCCTTCTGTGTTTCTCTCAACGTTACATGGACGCACACCTGTTGTGGCGTGACGATATGGTTGAAATCTACGTTTTAGTTTGAGTCCAAACCGTTGATTTGGGTTAATGTCCGATACGAAATATTCTGTCGAATTCCAAATAACTTGGGTTCCCACTTTAAATTTTGTATTAAATAATGGCTTTCTTGGCATTAATTATTATTAATTATCCATCTGTGACTATTTATACTGCAAAAGAAGTTATTAAATGCGTTTTATTCTAGCTGTATCGGACGATAACAAAATCGCTTTAGGTAATAAATTACCATGGAGGATATCGCACGATTTCCAATGGTTTAAAATGAATACATTTGGCGAAACAATCATAATGGGACGTAAAACTTGGGATACCTTAAAGAAACCACTTCCAAACAGAAGAAATATAGTTGTATCAAGAAGAAAGGTACCGGGTGTAGAAACCATAGTTAATATTAATAAAATAAAAGATTACAAATATGCGTGGATAATTGGTGGTAGTCAACTGTGTTCGCAACTATGGAAATCTGGCGATATTCTCGTCTTAACCTACGTGCATACAACTGTACCAAATGGTCTGCCTATAGACATACCGCCGTTAAAATGTCTGTGGAAAAAGTCGTTCGATGGGTACACATTTACGATCAATAAAATCAAGTAAACCCCCCCGCAATAGCCACCATAATGGCACATATCGCGAACATGATTACAGCCAACCCAACTAGCATCCAAAATAGTTTCCAACTAAACGTCAATTTTCTTCTTGGTGGAAATGCTAGAAGTTTTTCTTCCGTTGACAGTTCCAATATTTCCAACGCACTTGCCATCAACAATGCATAACTAAACATTGATATTCGCCCAATAACATTGCTATTGTCATACATTTCGCTACAGTCGGTCCATTTGAACGAAAATAGCCATTCGGACGGTTTGATAGACATTATTATGAATGCCCCAAACACTGTTGTTACCAGAGGATACACATAGGATAGGACCCTCTCATAATAAAAGAACAGTCCCAAAGTGACTAAAAAGTGTAAAAAGGTTACAAGAAAGAAAGACCAATGGTAGAGACGACAATCGTTGGATGGGAGAGTGTCGGTCATTAGTTCATTTATGTGTTGGTGCCATACTGATACTGAAAACAAGAGGATAATAGTTCTGGTAATGGTATACATTTTATTATTTATCTCTTTTATTTATACACGTGTACTTCCCATTCATTTTTGTACAGGTATGCAAAACCTTGCTGTTTTTCTTCACAGTTTCCTTATTACCATCAAAGAAGACGAACTGTTGTGTCTTAAAGTAAGCGGTGCATGGTTTTTTACCACAATGGGTCATCCACTTGGATCCATACTTCCAATCCACGTATTCTTGGCGTATCGTCGGAAGAAGATATGGTCCATAGGGCACCCATTGCGGTGGGTATAGCCATTTTTTTGGCATTGGACTGCAAACTCTTCTGTCTACTACCCTGCAAAAGTCGTTGCAGTTTTCCTTCGTTCCCACTGCCCCGACACATTTGACTTTGTTATTCTTCTCTTGAAACAGCCACAGATCAATGTATGGCTTTGCTGTGGTAACTCCGGGGATGTGCACATGATACCCAAACGAAGTATAGCTATGTTTCAATTTTAACCGCTTTAGTGATGCTTCAATTTTTTTCAAGTCGATGCTCATGAGCAGGATATCCGCGTCTTTGTCCCAATGGTACCAACCATGGTTACGGTACGCTCCTAAAGCTGAACCAGCCATTAAAAAGCTGTCAATGTTAACACTGTTCAACTCTCTCATGATGTTCGCAACCGTATCGTACTTGTTCTTGTCTTTCTTTCCCCACAACTCTACCCATTTCGGAATTTTTCGAAACAAAACATCGACTGCTTGGTTTCCAATGTTAAATACCTTTTCTAGTCCATATCCTTTACTTTTCATAAACCGTATAAGCCTGTCTTTTTCATCACGTTGTGCTTTTGTCTTTACATTACGTTCTACCTGTACAAATGTCACATCAAAGGTATCAAAATCGAAAGTTTTTAAGATGGCGAGCTCCGAACCTTCTGTGTCTACGGTCATATAATCTACATGAAACATGTTTTGCTCTTTCAAAACATTGTTTAAATCGACACACTGAACGGTTACAATTTTATCGATTTTATTGGTCCATCTTGGATCGTCCACATGGTCGGCAATACCACTCCATCCCATAATCTTAGACGATGCAAATTTAACCTCTTTCATGCCCGATGGGCAAACAGCATTGTTGTAAATGGTCGCGTCACGAACTTGTTTTAAGTGGGGGATATATTTTTTCTCGGCTTCTATCATTATTCCACGCCAATTGTAAGCTTTTTCAAAGTAAAAAGTGTTGCTATATTCGTCTCCCTTTAGCCCGCCAAATTCTACGAATGTTCCCGTGTTTACTTTTTTGTCTGAAAACTTGGAATCAACATACTTGTCTTGACCGGCCTGTGCTATAAATTTAGCTTTTACCTTTTTAACCTTTGGTTTAACCTTTTCAACCCTTTTAACCTTCTCAACCTTTGGTTTAACTTTCCACACAACATCCCAGTGTTTTTTCCACGGTTTGTCCTTTTCGAGCAGTTGGACTTTGCCGTTGGCGTTGTATGGTGTCAAATGGGTAGATAGGGTTTTTATTATATCATTAATGGATGAACAGCGTTTCGCCACTTGGCCCCACTCCATTAAGATACCTTTTACATCGTGTGTTTTGAAGAATTTAGTTGCACCTTGCATCATTTCACATTCTGACCCTTCTATATCAATTTTCATGATGACTGGTTGGTCGTTGGGTATATTAAAACTATCCAAGGTGTATGCCATCGCATAATCTTTGTGTTCTTCGCCCTCTAATATATTAATATCGTTGTCCTCAATTGTTTTTGTGCCACCAACATTTTGTTTCAAGGGTTGGAATTTAACCTTTGTTGGTCTGTTCGATAAGGCCACCCCGTACAATTTGATGTCTAGTTTATTATCAATAATGGAATTGCACTGGCGTTGTAAATTGATCTGCAATGGCTCAAACGCGAATACTTTATGACCCTTTGCGGATGCAAATAGAGAATACATACCAATGTTGGAACCAATATCAACAACATGAGCAGTCGGGTAGTTGTTCAACATGGCTTCAAATTGTGAAATAAAATGTGGTTCCCACATTCCTTTCTTTTGCAATGATCCAGACACGTATACGTCGTCTTTGTATGGGTGTGTATATATAAAAAAAGGAGGGTTTGTTTTCGTTATTACTCGTTGACCAGACGTTTTTGTTTTCTTACATGGGTAGATTTTTTGTGGGCACCCATATTGACCCTGATGTCTCTCACAGAAGTCATGTACCATAACACCGGCAGCACATGCAAAACATTCTTTTGTCAATTCGGTACAACATTCTGGCATTGTATTGTGTAATGTTTTCTTTAGTCTTTCCTTTAAATTTTCCGCGGTGTCATAGACCTGTGTTTCTGTAACTTGAGCACCATAGTACAAAATAACGATGGAAGATGCGGATAAAAGGATAATTAGGAACAAGTAATCGCTCTTCATTTACAACGACCGGGGGGTCTTATATAGTTTCATTTGAGGGTATAAATACCTTGTATGTATTAAAAAATGTGGAAAAACCTCCAAACGTGGACAAATGACGCTCTAACAGACATGGGACACAAAGAAAAGTCCTTAAACAACTTGGAAAATGCGTATACCTATTTCATATTGGCAAAAGACATTTCGAATGTAAAGCAAATATTACGCGACATTCCATGTACGTCATTGGAAGCAGAGTATGACAAATACATTCACCCAGATGTTCGAATTCTTCGTTTTAAGGGTTTACGTGGTGTATTCGCTACAAATGATATAAAGGAAGGCACCGTAGTGTTCAGCATTCCCAGAAAAGAGTGTTTGAATGGAACCAAGGAAGAACTGGTGGAACGATTGAAAGAAGATACGGCGTATACAAGATCAATGCCGGACACCAAGTTTCCAGTAATGTGGTCGGAAAAGGAGAGAGACGATATATCTGTGTCGCCGCTACGTTTGGAGCTGGAAAAGAAGATAAATTCTATTGATAATTTAAAGCTACGCTCATTGGTGGGTAGTCGTTGCTTTGCTGATAAGGAAGTGGACTATCTTGTGCCGTTTGCGGATATGATGAATCACTCCAACAATAACAATATCGAATGGTTTTTTACAAAGGATGAGTTTGTGATGAAAACATCAAAGGATGTAGCCGCTCATACAGAGTTATTTGATTGCTATGGTATCAAAAGCAATTACGAAACCTTTCTACATTATGGATTTGTCGAAAAAAATCCGTGGAATGTTATTCGTATGATTGCAACTTTACCGCCAAAAATATACAAGCATCGTGTTAATCCAAATTATTTTCAAGAATCGTTCGAGTTTGAATTGAACGGTCAGTACAATGGAGGAACAGTTGAAATATTTTCGTTCTTGCGTTATATTCGCTCGAACGATCCAAGATGCCCCACGTCTCTTCAGGGCTATTTTCGTAAACCGATTTCACGTGAGAACGAAGTATGGGTTTGCAAAATGTTGTATAACATCTTAAAAAACGAGGTGAGACGTCGTGTCGAAAAAACTGCATATGGTATTGAAGCCCCATTAGCAGTCTCGTTGCTACAAAGCGAGATGGAGGTGTTGGTTCATTGGGGAGAAACGCTGACAACAGCTATTCGTGTCATGGAGCAAAGCGACAGAAAGTCGTTAAAAAATACGAAAAACGTGTATTTGCAAATGATTCGCAATTTAAAGTTTTACAATTAAGTATAAATTTAAGTATATTACTGATAAATGAGACTGTGCCTAGTTGGCGATTGTTGTGGGAAGTCCTCCTTGCTACAAAGATGGATTCGTCCACATCATCCCCCGATACCAGAAAATACTATAGCAATTGATATGAAATCTTTTGCACTTACCGTTGATAATAAGAGAATAGTAATTCAGGCTTGGGACTGTAGTGGAGACTCGTCTTACGACACTTTGCTAGACAAGTACATTTTTAACTCTACTGTGACTCTTGTTTGCTTCGATTTAACCCGACATGAATCGTGGGTAAAGGCCCAATACTGGATAAAACGTTGTCACAACAAACCTTTTTGTTTGATTGGGAATAAATTAGATCGAGAGAGCGAAAGGGAAGTGAAGGAATACAGTGTGAGACAATATTTAAACGACAATGGACATGTGTTTGCGATATACCACGAAATTAGTGCCTTCACAGGAGAAAACTGTAGAGATTGCTTACGAATGATTGTGCGTGAAACAATACGACAAATAGCTGTGTATACTGTAAATGATTTTAAAGACAAACCCGCTTGTTTTGTCATGTAAATGTATAAATATAGCTATCGTGTAAGTTAAATGGATATTAATGATGCTGCAACAAAATTTGAAGACTGGTTTATGATTATTGTGTATGTCCTTTTAGGTGTTATTGTTCTCCTAGTTCTCAATGCTCTGGCAAATCTAATTTCGTGTTGTAAATGTATATATAATTGCATTTGTTGCCCTGCTCGATGTTTTCGAAGAAAATACCAACCAGTGTCACCTTAACCGTTTTCTTTTTCTCGATTGTAGAAATACTTGATCGTCTAATTTGGTTATTAGTATCTGTTCCTGCTGAACAATTTTTTTGAGATCGATATATATTGTGTTTCGGTGTGTTTCCAATGTAACAAAATGTTTGTTTTTTTGCGAGCATCTTGCAATAAGTTTTCTAAAATGTAATACGTTTTTCACTTTAGTGTTATTAACCTTCTGAATAACATCGAATGGGTGCAATGCTCTCTGTGTATCCAAATACGTCTGCCCGGGTATATGTGTACACACCACTATACTTTTCATGTTCATGCTGTCATTAATAGCACTTGTTATGGGGTAACATTTATCTGCTGGAATATACATTTCTTCATCCTCGTCTTCTTCCATATGATTTAACGATAAGTCCATGAATACAGCGCCTCCAAACGTTACATGTGGTATATCTTCCCAACAATGAAACTTCTCTCTTGTTTGAAAAGTAATAATGGATGGATGAACAGAAAGGGTCACATACCGTTTTCTTTTGAATACTACAAATTCAATCGTTTCTGGGTCCAGAGACATGATGAATTCGTTGTTTGAGATATGAACGCGTTTTTCTGTCCAGTCTACTTTGACTAGTCCATCGGAGTCCACGTCGTACGTACCATTCCCATTTTTAATTTTAACAATGATATCTTTCGGTGCGAGACCAGCCTTATCACAAGCTTGATCTGGTATTACTTTATCGACCAAAACTCCGTTCATTTGGTCCATTTTGTGGTACTTCAGGTAATCTTCTGTAAGAATTTCAGTGTGTAGGCCCCATGAGGGTAGTTTCATCAATGGCGTCTTGTAAGAGGCCCAGTGCTTGAAAAATCGGATAATTTGATGAATGGGTACACACAATCCAATGGCTTCTGTGTCTGCCTCCGACGCCGTACATATTCCGATGACCTTGTGATTATGCATCAATGGGCCACCAGAATTTCCACCATTTAAAGAAATGTTAATCTGAATCATTCCTAGACCTCTACCACTAATTTTACCGCCACACAATTGCACGTCACGGGACAAAGATGGGAATCCAATGGCGATTACATTTTGCGAGTTGCCTTTCACGCATTCTGTGTTTAATCGTAGGTTCGGAATAGTGTCCAGAAAATCTTGAATGTTTTCGTCTCTCCAAGCGACATGTTGCCCATTTGGATCAATGGATAATATGGCAACGTCCAGAGTTGGTACAACGTGTATTATCTTAGCTGTAAGTCTGTTGAATCCTTTGGACGGGTAGCATAGCTCTACGGTTTTGGATTGGACCGAATCCACCACATGGAAATTAGTGAGTAAGTAACGGTGTCCCATCTTAGCAAATGGTGCATCGCCCAAATCATACGGGTTGATAAAGAAGGCAGTACCACCAGCTTGGTATTCCTCTTGTACCATATTTGGTTGGGACCAATTGAAGCCGGTGTGGACTCCCATGACCTTCATGACGGATTGTTTTGCACGTTGAACATCTTGTGGTCGCATTTACTAACTTCGGAGTCATATATATACCCCAAATAAAAATACAAAAACAAATAAAAAAAGTATAAATATAAAAAAAATACAAAACAAAACCAAAAATGTCTGGTTCTATAAAAGAATCGTTCGAGAGAGCTTTTAAAGACAAAAACACCGCCAACAAGAAGGCAGAAAAGTATGAAAGCGATGATGATTCTGGTAAAGAGCAAGAGAAACAGGTCGAAATGAAACGTGCCAAGAAACGGAAGCGTACAACCCGAAAACCTAACAAGGCCAAAAAAAGTGTTTCACAATTTAAAGTCCGTACCGCCCCTACAAAAGAGCGTGTAACAAGTGATAAATTCCCTGAAATACTGAGTGTGGACAAAGAGTTTTCCTCCAACCATCAGCAGACTGAGCTAATTATTGCCCAGACGAGGTTTTTCAAAAAAGAAAACCAAGATGCTTGGTCACGCACAGGTGAGTATCAACATATGAGACCAGTCGATTACCTGTTTGTGCGTGCATTGATTCAACGTCCACCAATTCCTCATTTCGATATTCATCAGATGAATGACCGTGAACGTTTAAGAAGCAATGTCGAACCAGTGACACGTGCATACGAAGAAAACTTTTTATGCGAACCGGTTGGTTCTCAGCGTGCGTGTCTCATGGGAAACGAATGCGAAGGATTGTTCATCCACAATGCAAAAGACCGTGCCTTTATTCTTCGTGAATTCCTCAAGCCGTCTGAGCATACTATTTATCAAAATACCGGTAAGTACCCTTCTGAACCCCGTTTATGCCTCATGTGCAAGAGAAAAGAACTGGCAAGAGCACACACAAATGTTCGTGCTGATGGCATGGGCATCCGGGAGGATACCATTCTAAGCGATACACGCAATCTGGTCGATGTTCCGGGCGAATATTGCCTCAAGGACTGTATTGTTTCTTCCAGAAATGTATATGAAGGTATATTGGACCCTGTGGTCTTACATGTACGGTCTGCATACCGTTTAAAGGAGAAAAACGGAATCAGACACTACGAACAATGGCGAATGGGATATCCCAGCAAGAAGAAGGAGCATTTGTTCAATTCGCCCCCTCGTTCGCCCCCTCATCCGTCGAAGTGAGCGGGGCTATTTACCCTTTTCTCGACGATCTAAACACAGTTTTACACCCACACTTTGCCGGAACACAGTACGAGCAATGTTTTATGGGTAACTTCGTCGATAGGGTACACACATTCGACCTTTCGCAATGGAATACCATGGTCTGGAACCCGGCCGGTATAACCCATGCGGAAGAAAATAAACGAATTTACTGCACGCTGGGTTACCAAATGTCATTAATCGACGATCTAATGCAAATGTCTCACAATAACAATGAAATTCAATATTTCTTGGCAATGTACATGGACATGCATGTCCCTTTAATGATTCACATGGAAGACGTGCAAAACTATACGGATGAATATTTATTGACCGATTATGGGAATGATGCACCCATTCAAACATATGAACCAAACATCAAATTCATATTTCACCAAGGACTCATTCCGAACGTCATCAACTGTATCACAGAATGCTCTTTTTGGTCAGACATTCGATGCAAAGCCAATCCTATCGTTCATATTTTATCCAAAGGACTACCGCAACGTTGTCAAATACGCAATATGAGGGAGATACTGAATAAATATTCGCGAAAACATGAACTGGTTTACAACTTTATATTTTCTTGTTTAAAATGCTCTTTGTTGGGAATGTACAAGTCTTGCATAAAACGTCCCAAACTGAAGGTCAGAATTCGATTGCATCGCACCTTCAATGGGATAAGTAAAATCGGTATGTTGCAATGGATGCTAGGCGAACATCAACAGTTGCTGTTTTATGTTATAAAGGAATTCCTCATCTTCGGCGTGCGCGATATACCGAGCATATACGATGAAATTGAGAGACGCTATCACTGGGATAAATTTGAAAAATGCGTGAATGATGCCATGAACACGGTTCGTGAAATGATTGAAGATAGCGAACAAATTATGCATTTCAGAGGGATTGAAAGTTTATTGATTACAAAAAACAAACAACAGGTACATCACCTTTTCCGACCTACGAAACACAATTTTTGCAATGTTGTCTTGACGGAATGCGACAAGATTGATGACGCGAATTTCGTAGACTACATTCGAAAGGAAACAGACAAAAGCAGTCTCAAGCTGATGTATGATATGTCGATACGAATTCCCGTTTCCAAAAAGACTGAATTTGATTGGTTAAAGTACTTTCAAGTTTCTGAGCATGTCATAAAGAAAATGAATCAACTGCAAGATATGTACAACATTGATGGAACGAAAGGATGTTTAAAAACATTTTTAACCGATTTGTCACGATATGAATTTGAATGCGTCCGGGATATTTGTGAAGCCTTCAATCGGAAATTTAACATTCGCATCTTCAGTTTACCGACACACCTTTATATCCAACAATGCAAAGCCTTACGACGTAAGTACTCTGTGCCAAATGGTGAAGCTTTAAACGAAAAGATTGGGAAAACATTCATTTGCTTTCAATGCAAACAGTTTAAAGGATTCATTACAAAGAAAGACAAAGGCAAAATAGTCAATTTGTACGCATATGGCCACTCTAAAATTCTAATTGATGATGAAACGATGAAGTTTTATTGCGGCAAACGCACTGAAAAGGTGGACTCTAAAAAACGAAATCAACAAATTCCAGAGTACTCCTCCTTCATCGACGTGGACTTGGAAAAGATTAAAAAAGCCAATGACACGAGAAATCGAAAGCGTCATGCAAAAGAAAAAAGGAAAGAGCTCAAAAACAAGGTCTGTTCGCAATCCGAACTAGTTTCACTGAATCTATCGGGCGTTATGCTCGAATTTTACGGAAATTTATACACGATATGCCCATCATGTGCAAATTACATGCAGGTGACATCCGAAAATTTCACTGAACATGGACTATATTGTGGTTGCTGCCTCCAAAATGGAAAACTTTACACAGATGTATTTTGTGAATGGTGCAAATGTGCGAAGGGCAACGAAGCTTGGTCCCCGGTCACCGTTCTTGACGATGGGAAAAAGAAAGACATCTACCTGTGCAATGGTTGCTTAAAACCTTGGATTCGAAACGCCGAAGTCGCTTTACCTCTTGATACGGTGAGAAAGGGGTTGGAGCAGAAATGGAAGCGCCTACAGCATCCGGGTCTATAAATACATATTACTTATTTTATAATGAAGTATCATCTGTACATAATTCTCAATGGCATCGTACTAACATACTTTAATACGCCAATGATAGGAATCTGTGCTTTCTTTCTGTACGTCCTATTCGCATGGTTCCATTCGTCTATATATTTAGCTGCATACCCGATGGATTTTAATACAGGGTCCTATTGTATACAATGTCGGAAAACAACCGGGACAGCGATGGAACATTGTAATGTATGTAAGAAATGTGTACCGAAAGAATGGAAACACTGTGCATTGCTACACAGATGTGCTCCTCGAGATCTTAGAAAAAAATGGTTAATAACCTTGAAATTATTTATACTGTGGTACATCGTGATAACGGTAATTTGTTCATTGCAGTACGTCTACTTGTCATTTTTGCTACCAGTTCATCTAATTGTCTTAAAATCCACGTATCGGAGAGCGAACAAGAGTATAAATTAAAAATATATATATTATATAATGAGCCATATTGCATTTGAAGAGATAACAATGGAAGCTGAACCTACAGTAGACTACATTGATATGGCGATGGCCGTGGGTATTTTTTTGTCATTAATGTTATTTTTAAGAAGTATAAAACGTTAAAATACAAATCCATTTTTTGTTAAAACCCTCGGTTTGCGGACCGGTGTATATTCTTCACTCTCCCATCCATATTTTACAATTGCTTCCTTTGTAAACCCCAGCTTATCCCAATCTGAAGCAGCCGGCTGGAAGTAGGTTTTGATATCGGTCAAATCGTCGGTCAGTAAGCGTAGAGTCTCGCAATTACCACCTATCTGTTGCAATTCACGAAGGCGAAAGCCTAGCTCATGCAAATGGGCAATATCTATCTTTAAATCGGCCAACTGTCGAATGGTTAAACTGGTCTTCATCATATCGGATGCTCGTAAGTTTAACACCTCCGTCATCTGATGCCAGTCAATCAACTTAAAATGTTCCGGTTTAAACCCCATGGTTATCATATGGTGCCATCTACACCCGAAGTCTATCAGGGACGACGTTTTGTAGATACTGCTCAGAGTTGTCCAATCTACTCTCTCTTCTATCAAATCCTCTGGTGTTACACCCTTTAATTTCAACGTGTCGAGCGAGGTTCCGGTTTTAATCATGTTTAATATAGACTTTTCCGTCAGCCATGACATAAACCCTTTCTTTTTATCTTCTACATGGGACCGACGAGCATCGATGAGCGATTGAATGGCTCGCATGCGGTCTTCGCCCAAATTGATACAGGACTTAGCTTTAATACATACAGGACAGGTGGTAGTTATGTATTCGCGTGAATAGGTAAGAATACAGGAAAGATGAAATTCGTGGCCACACGCAAAGGTAGCCACATTCGGTCTTACTTTGCCCGACACAATTATTTCATCGTCGCATAAAATACAAGACATTTGTAAAGAAAAATAAAACTTTTATAGGGTATAATATTAATAAGGATTCCTTGGTTGCAAGATTACTTCCACACGATCACCTTGACGAGCATAGGACGCACATTTGCCAATAACACGTTTGTTCAATTCTTGGTACGCTTCTAAAAACCCCTTCAGATCTGCTACACTCGAACCTCCCAGTGCTTTCGCTTGTAGTTCCGCCAACCTCTTCAACGCTTCCGTTTTCTGAGTTAGAAAAATGTTGATTTCGTCCTCGTTCTTTTCAGATACGGCTCTCTGCAAATCATTTTCGATTTTATCGAGTGTTTCCCTTGCCGATTTCAACAATTCAACTGCGGCATTATTCGGTACTCCTCTCAAATTAAGATTGGCATTTTGGATGGCTTCATACATCATATCGTCCCCGACCTTTGTTTTTACCAAACAGAAGCGAATTTTGTCTCGAGGGATACCTTTATCATGAGTAACACGCTTGTTGATCTTCAAATTCAAGCCAAGTGACACGGAATCTCCGGGTTTCAATTGGTCTGGTCCCTCGTTGATAAGAGTGACAACGCCACCGACTTGAGCAACAAAGCCTTGTTCGCTGTAGGCCTTTGTAGGTTGGTACTCGGTGGACGCTACACCAACGTACTGAACTTGACTCAAGATATCTTTTTCTACATAGGTGGACGTTCCAGTCTTACCAGCAGAACCGGGCATGCTCGATTTAAGTCCATTGGCGAACGAGAAGCAGTGGGTGTATCCGTCATGGTACATGGCGCCCTTCTTCATGCATACAAGAAGTTCACTTTCTTTCACGTCGAAATTTTCTCGTCTGGTCCTTCCAGCTTGCAAGAGATTTGTGGTCGGTCGTACAGACATGGCCTCAGCCATAGTTTGGTCGTCGTATCGGACATTTAGGTGGAATCCGGGTCCAGCAATTCTGTTTTGTCTACGATTGAAACTCATCTTTAGTTATTCTATATAACAGAAACAAATACTTAAATAGTTTACTTTTTTAGTTAAGAGAAGATTAAATCATTAGGATCTCAATTCTAGGCAAAAGCGTGTATTGGTCGCTTTCTCGAAGTGCCCTCATAATAAAGCTATTCGATGGAACCTTTGCCACAGCGTGCGATACGACCCCCAATGGTATGCGGTGGACGAGTCTACCTTTGGCGTACTGGCACTTCCCGTTCACTGTACCAACTATTTGGAGTATTTTATTTTCAAGAATAACTGACCCGGGCAACAAGTTCCCGTTTGGATGAACGTACATTCTGTATCGTTGTCGTATATTGGTAACTTTCTGTACTGCTAGACCAAGGGTATCTCCCCGTTTTAGTTTTGAACCGAATATATTTGCAACCATCGCACGTCCAAACACATCGCAATTGTACAGCTTTTGCAACATACTGTTGGCCATCATGTCATTCCGCATGACTCCAAACAAACGCCAGTCATCTAGAAGCTGTTTAAGACTCTCCGGACACATTTTGGCCAATGGCTCTTTGATGCTGTTCTGTGCCTTCGACGTTTCAAGAAGGTAGTTGAGAGTCGGAATGTCCGCGGCGGTGCACATATGACGGGAACAATCGGGACCGGCAAATATACACGATCCCTGATGGAACCCTTGCTCAAATCCCTGTGACCATGGTCGTACCATCAATGGGAGGGAACCTGTCGTGTTGGTATCGTACGTAATTTTCTGGTTTGTCAAGGTTGGGTTGCGCAATTCTTGAAAAGATGGTGGTGCTGTACTTCCAGCACGAGGTCCACCCGTACCACGCAAAGAACCGGTAGTTGCAGCATTGGATAATCCAGAATCGGGCTTTAGGGTCAAAGGTATCATTTAGTAATAATAAATGGATATATATAGTCCAATTTTAATATTTACGAAAAATCGTATGGTTTTATACTGTGAGACTCTTTCTTTTTGTCTTTTCCAACGGATGTCCTATAATACTTGATTAAATCCAATTTATGTTTGGATAGTTTAATCCATTCTCCCATGGCTTTCGGATTAATCGTTTTCCTTCCGGTTTTCATGTTCTTCGTAGCAACCTGATTCTTTCTAAAATGGACCTGCATGTTGTTTATTTCCAGTATCTCTTTCGATACAATGTCTTTCAAGTTCAATCGATGGAGCGTGTAATGTTTTCGTAGTTGCTCGACGGTAATTTCAGGTGCTTGAAGACCTTGGTCCAACAATGGTTGACGTACTTGAGCATCGTATAATGCTGCTAGGGTTTTGTATATTTCTTCACTAGAAGTGTTACCTGTCATACTTTGTTCCATTTGATTCATTCGTTCAATAACGCTTGCATCGTTTTGATGGTATTGACAGAGAGGACAATCGTGTTCTTCTTCCTCAGTAATCATGTCGCATACTTCGTCTACCTCTTCGTCCATTTCTACCTCTGGGTCATCTTCAACTAATTGATCAAATATTCCGGGCATTTGTTAAATAGGTAAGATGTTATATAGGTAATTATTCATCTTCCAGATCGATAAAATGGCCCATTTCTCGTTTGTTATCAACCTCTGATTTTTCATGAAATATAAGTTCTATGGTGGCGTTGAAATCCAATTTTTGAAAGCATATACCCTTGCATTTTTTATTCAGGATGGACAGCCATAGAATGAAGGCGTGTTTCACGGATGTTCCTTCCGGATTTGTATAAAGTCTGCCTCGAAAGCACACATAATATTTCCAGTACATGTTTAAAATGACTGGTACAGATGAACTCCGAATGGCCCCCAAGTGTTTGTATATGTTTCGTTCAGTTACCGTAAACAGTTTGGTGAAGCTTACATCGTACATTGATTTAAAATGGGCGTGAATGAGTCTCAAATGAAGAATTTCTTTGATACAATCCATCTTGATAATGTCATCGTAGTCTTTGTACGTGCACAATTGTTGAACTTTGGTAGGCAAAGCACTAGGAAACCTTTGATGAATTGTGCCATACAGAGATACTGAATCGCCCAATTGGTCATGTGACCCCAACGCATGATCGCCAAAATTTAATAGCTGAGGCCATACACATTCTACAAGATGATCTCTGAATCGTCGTGTCAATAGGTGTCTTTTTTCGTTCTCTATCCAATCTACCCAATTGGTATCTTTTATTTTTCGTACCGCCAATGTATCTAAAGGACCTTCTCTCCATTTGGTATACTGAAACATGGTTTGATGAAACCAGTAATATCGACTGACGCCCGCCACTAAGCACAATGCGTTCGCTCTGTATGCCTTACCAACAGGGTCTCTGTACTTGTCAATGTTCATTACTTTTCCGGTCTGTACAAACAATGAAAATTTAGCAGATACACGCCACATAATTTCTAATAATTCATGCAAGGAACCAGATGGACCTGACGGATCCAAATTTTTCCATCGTAAGCTAATTACGTCCAACATGTCTAAGTACGTGTGAAGCTTCCACGATTTTGTATCTGTATCTTCGTACATGCGTAAACGATGTCGAATGCAATATTGATGCACATGCTCGGGAATTTCAGGATATTCTGATTGGTGTTGTAGTTCGACCATAGTCATAATTATTACATATAGTAGCATACTATGGGTGTAGCCATACAATCGTCCCGGGATCGGTTCGTGTAATTTGTGGTAGTGCTTTAGCAGGTATTCGTGTAGTTTTTCGCGCTGTCGTACCAATTGGCGAAGATCAATCTCTTCTTTTCCAAGAGCAGCGTTCAACAACACATCGTAAAGGTCGATCAGATACAAATACATATCGGTCATATCATCTTTTATCTCAAAACGTAGAGCTTCTGTAATATTTTGAATACGATACAACGATTTGTAAGCTGTTTTAAACATCTCTAAAAAAATATATAGACTTAAATACCTCGTAAACAATTTAAAAATTGCACTATATATTAATCTTTTATTCTTCTAAAAATGTTAAGAACTGGTTTTCAGTACGGAATTTTCACCTTTTTGGGGGCAGCTTTCATTGTACTGATAAGTTTCGTCGTAGAAAAGGGCGTGAAACAGGTCGATGATATGTTGGTACCATGCCAGCATGCGACTACCTATGTACAGGGCAAATGCCGATGCGATGGGACTCCCTTCAATGGAACTTACTGCTCAAACTGCATGTGCGAGCATGGTATTTGTTCAACGTCCCCAACGACGCCATTTAGTTCGAGCGATTATGGTTGCAGGTGTCCAACACAGAGCAAGCGTTTTGGATTTCTGTGCGACATGTGCAATACCATAGATTCAGCGTGTGAGGGCGATTGCAAACCTGAGTTTTTTGGAACAAAATGCGAAAAAATATGCTTTGCTGACTTAGCATATGACAATACAAACGACGTCTGTAAAACTATGCGGTCGTCTGGTGGTGCGTGTAGTACATGTCACGGCCATGGAACATGTAATAATGGAGAATGTGAATGCGACGAACATTGGTACGATAATGGTCGTTTGCAGTGCACAAGAACATGTCCGGGAACCCCAGTCTGCTCTGGTCACGGCGCATGTACTTTGTTTGGAAATAACCCCGGCTGTCTATGCGAAAATGGATGGAACGGTCCATTGTGCGATCTACCGTGTCCGGGCGTTCTAGAAACTGGAGTTCCTTGTAACAATGTGGGAATATGCAATGTCGATTTTGATGCCAATAGCACTAGCTGTGAGTGTTTGGAAAAATTTACAGGAATCGATTGTTCTTATGAGTGCCCCGGTGACTTTGTATCTTGCAATGGCCATGGCGAATGCGATGATGTAGGCGTCTGTACATGTGAAACCAACGTTCCATGGTCTTTACCATCCTGTAAATGTTCCGATCTACTAACCTGCAATGGAAAGGGACAATGTGGTGACAAAGAAAGGTGTGAATGTTTTGGAAACTTTGCAGGTGAATTTTGCAACGAGTGTAAACTGAACTGGCATGGTGAAAACTGTGACCTATACTGTGACCCATACTTAAAAAGGAATTCTTCTGATCGTGAAGAAGGTGGCTTTGGATGCTTCGGACACGGTACATGTTTACAACTAGACGAAAAAATGCATTGTAGTTGTAATCTTGACACTACACTGAGAATAGAAATGGATGGCTTGGTGAACGATTACAATATGTACTACGACTCTTCGATGAACTGTGGTGAATGTTTGCCAGATTATTTCCCAAAACAATGGGTAGTAAACCAATATGGAATGCCACCTGACTACACTGTTCCATGCGAGGGATCATGCAATCCAGCATCTTGCAATGGGTATGGAACATGCAATCATGAGTTTGGTATACCCGGAGAATTTTTATGTTCCTGTGATATAGAACATCTAGACGATGCAACTTTATGCACCGAATGCGAAACCAATTGGTTCCCTTTGGATTTCAGTAAAGCCAATTTTTGCAACAAATACTGTATTGCAGCAGGTACTTTACCAGATGAGTGCGATGGCACTATTGATTGCGTGCAATGCAATGGACATGGTACATGCACAGACGAAGGAATTTGCCTCTGTACTGACGGTTATACCGGCGACGAATGTCAAATTTACTGTACTTCTAACGATGGCCTGATATGCGGTGGACACGGTGCATGTGAATCGAATGAAATACAAATTTTAATGGAACATGAATTTCGCAAAGAAGGTGGTATACCATTGTTTGGATGTACCTGTGACCCCCAAGATCCTGTGGATGCAAATTCACGAATTGATTGGGATGAGAAATTGGCTTTGGGACTAGTAAATGGTACCTTAGATCCACCGCCGAATCCTGAGTTTTATGGTGAGACATGTACACACTACTGTGTAAAGCCACCATGGGAAGATTCAGACGAATGCAACGGACTTGGTAACTGTACTATTATTACTATTATTTTGGATGGGCAAACTACATCATGTTTTCGAGATTCAGATTGCACAGGTAATACGGACATGATGCGTACGCTATCTGGTGATGCAACATGGACCAACAAAAAAGGACCGTTTTGTCACAAACAAGATGAAGTTGTAGGGTGCGAACGTAGTACGGATGACTGTTATGAAATTTTGTTGAAACAACGACCGATTAAAATGAGAAGCGAAGACTGCATGGAAGATGATTGCATGGATGCAATAAACAAAGAAGATTGGAAGCAATATTGTGATGTAGTAGCTGAAAAGCAACAACCTGCTTCATTTGCTTCTTGTAAATCCGTGGAATCGTTTTGTCCTGCACGAACCATACCAAATTTTTGTAAAACGATGGTAGATTACACCGATGGTACTTATGTGTCGTATAAATTGGACTTGGCGTATGAATTTGACAAACGAAGGTATCCCTTGGAAATATCGGAGATCTACCGGACGAACGAATCGACTTTATTACACGATGAAGCGTTGGCCGCTTTCGAAAATGGTCCAAATACTTCTTTGGTCTTACCGGCTAACTTTTGTCCTCTGTATAGTTCAAGATATCCACAAATTGATACAGTAAGAGAAAACAAACAATACCTGTGCAACGGCATTATAGTAAATGATACTTCTTGCGATGGTATTCTAGAGCCACTTGTGACGTTTTATTCACCGTTTCTTCTACGATGCCAAAACTCTGTGACTGGTTTTCAAGATTATATAGAGGCGTTGAATAACCGAGAACCGGGTTGTTACATTGAAGAGCAAAACAAAACTCATGTTTTTGTCAACACTACGGGTCAGACCCTTATCGATGCTACTTGTGCTCATATAAACCATCAATTTCCATCGTGTACATATCCAAAGCCATGTGATTTCAACCCATGTTCTATCGGTCACACATGTGAGAATAAAAATGGTCTTGCCATGTGTTCTACTAGGGGTGTACTGAACAGTACATGTTTGAAAGGAGAATCGACTAGACTCACTTTCACAACATACTCCTGTAATATTACAGTACCGGATACAAGTTGTCCAAAGGAGATTACCTTCGAGACAAATTTAGCAGCACACTGTCTACAAAACAATCCGATTGTAGATCATATTTCAACTATTGGAGAAAGTGAAACGAAACCCTTTACAGAAGCGGCCCACGTCCATTTCGAATTTAATGCAAAGGATATAATAGGGACATCTACCATTCTGGAATTTTCAGATAGTGTAATCATATACATTCGCCAAGGTCAGTTGCAATTGAATGATATTGAATTGTTACAGGCCTGTCCCTTAAACGACCAACAATGTCACACAAATTTTTTATATGAACCAAACCAATGGTATCGCGTGGAATTGGAATTAAATACAACACATGTTACAATGGTATACAACAGTAACCGTAAAACAAAAGAACGTCTGACAAATAACCCCATTACAACGATAAAGACAACGCCCGGAAACTCGATTGCTCAATATAGAGAGATCGTATCTGAAAATGATATTCCGTCTCCGTTTTCATGTACCTACGAAACGTGTGATTTGGAGCAATCCTATCGCTCCGTTTGCTCGGATATAATTCGCAATGTGGAATATCCATCGTTGCTACAACCGAAGCACAATGTACTTCAGGTGTGTTCAGATATGCATGATAAAACTAGACTTCCAGACCATGAATACAAAACGTTGGAATCGCTGTACGCATTACAATGGGGGACATACTGTGAGTTTTACAACAGTTTGGAATCGAATCTAGTAAAGCCATACTCTGACTTGGAAGATTACAATCAATGTCGCGAATTTGTAGATCCTGTAGACGGCCAATTAAATTGTATTCATACAGCGCTACAATACAATTGGACACGAGCATGTACGGAATTGGATCATGCCAAAGTTCCAGACTTTATAAAGGAAAAATGTCCTGCAAGATGTTTCAACCACTTATTTGACACTGGAGATTTTTGCGAAGATAGAGCCGATATCTTTGTGACAAACACAACTGTCATTGATACGTGTGACCATGATTGGTATAACTACTGTTTGATGGAAGCAAAGGGATCTCTTCAAGGAATTTGCTCCGCTGCCGAATGTGTGTGTGAAAAAGAACAATACGAAGGTATTAGCGGTCAGTCGTGCGAATTACACTGTCCAATGGGAAACGATGGATCTGCATGTGCAGAAAATAGTAGAATGGGACTTTGCGACTACACTCCAGCACAAAGGGAAGTTTTAAATTCGGGGAGATTGTTCGATCCAGTATGGGCGTTGGAAGGCGACTGCAAATGTTTTTTGAGTGAAGGAACAAGGGCGTGCGATATTGAATGTAGAGACTGTAACAATGCAACATATGGCACAGGAGAGACGGCTGGCCAGATAGGCATGTGCAACAATGCGAGAGGGATTTGTGAGTGCTTACCCCCTTTTACTTCTATAGAATATGAGGACAGTATAGATTGGAAGGGGAAACCAATTGTTACCATTGCTCGTTCATTCAGTATGCCGTCTTTTGATAGAGCAACAAGATACAGAATACGGATGATGCAAGGTAAAGAAGCGTACATAACAAACGCTCTTGAGGTACTGGATGTACAAGAAAAGGAAATTAATATAACGGTGGAAGGCGGAGTATTCGTATGGAACAAAATTACAACAGAAGCACCTACAGAAGCTCCAACTACGGAATCTTCTACGACTACGGAAGCTCCTACGACTACGGAAGCTCCAACTACGGAAGCTCCAACTACGGAAGCTCCAACTACGGAAG
>ERZ807291.1974-NODE-1974-length-32002-cov-8.555169_pt1 | contig 32002 bp, 30 predicted proteins | sample MGYA00521257_ERZ807291 | MGnify/ENA primary metagenome ERZ807291 (study PRJEB31413, sample SAMN03169783) | marine metagenome | biome: Marine; feature: Water; material: Subsurface seawater | place: North Sea | collected 2011-04-28 | depth 1 m m ...
CCGGAGTTCCAGAATGAAAATCAGCTTTTCCGCCCCTTCCCTGCCGCGCAGCGGACCTGTCGTTGTCGGTGTACTTTCCGGGGGCAAGCTGCTTGCCACCGCCGAGCGTCTGGACAAGGCGGCTGACGGCGCGCTTTCACGCGCGATGGATGCCAGCCGTTTCAAGGGAGAAAGCGGCCAGTCGCTGACAGTCATGGCACCGGCAGGCGTTGGCGCCAGCAGGGTGGTGTTGATGGGCCTCGGGGAAGCAGAGCGTTTTGACGACCTTGCCGCCCAGGCTTATGGCGGGCGCGCCTACAAGGCGGTTGCCGGTACGGGAGATAAATCTGCCGTTATCGCGATTGATCCCGTTAGTGGCGCGAAGATCAAAACATCCGGCGTTTCGGCAAACGCCGCTTACGGCGCGCTGCTGGCTTCCTACCGGTTTGACAAATACCGGACCAAGGAAAAGGCTGATGCCAAGCCGAGTATTAAGACGCTCATCCTGTCTTCCCGCGATTCGGCCGACGCAAAGAAAGCGTTTGCTCCGCTCGCGAAGATCGCGGACGGCGTGTTCTTTACCCGAGACCTCGTATCGGAGCCGGCAAACATACTGTACCCGGTGACTCTGGCGGCGCAGGCGAAGACCCTCGAAAAACTGGGTGTGAAAATTCAGGTGTTGGACGAAAAACAGATGGCAAAGCTCGGCATGGGCGCGCTTCTCGGCGTTGCGCAGGGATCGGCGCAGAAGCCCCGCCTTGTCGTTATGCGTTGGGACGGTGCACCGAAGGCGAAGAACAAGGCACCGATCGCTTTTGTCGGCAAGGGTGTGACGTTTGATACTGGCGGCATTTCCATCAAACCCGCGGGCGGGATGGAAGATATGAAATGGGATATGGGCGGCTCTGGCGTGGTCATCGGACTGATGAAGGCGCTGGCCGGGCGTAAGGCGAAGGTGAACGCCGTTGGCGTGGTCGGATTGGTCGAGAATATGCCGTCTTCCACTGCGCAGCGTCCCGGCGACGTCGTCACCACCATGTCCGGCCAGACGGTCGAGGTACTCAATACCGATGCCGAGGGTCGTCTCGTTCTTGCGGACGCCATGTGGTACTGTCAGGACCGCTACAAGCCGCATACGATGATTGATCTTGCGACCCTTACCGGGGCGATTATCGTCTCGCTCGGCAATGAGAATGCGGGCATGTTCGCCAATGATGACGAGATCTGCGAGCGGCTGACGGATGCCGGCAAGTCCGTCGGTGAACCAGTCTGGCGCATGCCGCTCGGCGACGCCTATGACAAGCTGATCAATTCCGACATTGCCGATATGAAGAACATTGGCGGCCGCTGGGGTGGTTCGATCACAGCGGCTCAGTTTCTGCAGCGCTATGTGAAAGACGGCGTAAAGTGGGTCCATCTCGATATTGCGGGTGTCACCTGGTCCAACAAGGATGCGCCGACAGTGCCGAAGGGTGGGACCGCGTTCGGCGTCCGCCTGCTGGATCGTCTGGTCGCAAACCATTACGAGGGCTGATATATCTGCGATGACGGAGATCAGCTTTTATCATCTGCTTCACACGCCGCTTGAGCGCGCTTTGCCCAAGCTGATCGAAAAGGTTCTGGAGAGCGGCGCCCGTGCCGTGATCCGAACCGGTTCGACAGACCGTGCGGAGGCGTTGAACGGTGAACTCTGGACATTCGACGATCACTCTTTCATTCCCCACGGCACTGCGCAGGATGGTAATTCAACCCTTCAGCCGGTGTGGATTACGCCTGATGAGGAAAATCCCAACGGCGCCGATATCCTGGTGCTGACCGATGGGGTGGAATCCACCGAAATCGGGAACTATCGCCGGTGTCTGGAAATGTTCGATGGACGGGACGAGGTTGCTGTTGCCGATGCCCGTCGCCGCTGGGCTGCCTATAAGGATGCGGCACATGGATTGACGTACTGGCAGCAGACCGAAAGCGGTGGCTGGGAAAAGAAAGCCTGACGCTGAATGTGCCAAACAGGGGTATTTCCGTGCCCAATCAGGTCTGTCGATCTCGCACCTGCGAAATGTAGAGGTTGCCCCCTTATCGCATAGCGTCTATAAGGCCGCCGAATTCACGAACAGGAGCTATTGCCCCCATGTCAGTCGAACGTACGCTATCTATTATCAAGCCCGATGCAACGCGGCGGAATCTCACCGGTGCGATCGTCGCCCGCTTCGAAGAAGCTGGTCTGAGAGTTGTCGCCCAGCGGCGGATGCGCCTGACGCCCGAGCAGGCCCAGCAGTTTTACGCCGTTCATAGCGAACGCGCGTTTTTTGACGACCTTTGCGCCTTCATGACCTCTGGTCCGGTGGTTGTTCAGGTGCTCGAGGGCGAAGATGCTATCGCCAAGAACCGCGAAGTGATGGGTGCGACGAACCCCGCGAATGCCGATGAAGGCACGATCCGCCGCGATTTCGGGGAATCTGTCGAGGCAAACTCCGCACATGGTTCTGACGCGCCTGAGACGGCAGCCGAGGAAATTGCCTTCTTTTTCCGCGGAATCGACATCGTCGGCTAAAGGTCTGCAACAGCCAGATTTAAAAAGGGCGGGTCATTGACCCGCCCTTTTTATTGGTACCCGGCCAAAAGGCGGGCGCCGACTATACCAGCGTCAGACCCATGATCCCGACGATCGCGACGACAATGACCGTGGTGACAGCCGACCATTTTGCGAAATCGGCCCAACCTTTTTGATGCCGTTCGATTTCTTTATCCATGTCTAGAGCCATTGGGCTGCTACTCCTTGAAGTGTCGAAAAATTATAAAACTGCTGCTGAAGATATAGCGCGGATTTTTGCCGGGGTGAAGCGGGCTGTGAGGCAAACCTTCAAGAAGTATCACAAGATACCATCATCCGGATTAAGAGTTATCCCTGCTGGCCCGCCGGCACCCTCGATGATCACGGTCTCATCGACGATTGATGTCCGCCCCTCGGCAACCAGACGAAGCGCATGCGGGTAGCATCTATGTTCTGCCGTGAGGACCCGCGCCGCGAGACTGTCGGCATCGTCTGCCGGCAGTACCGGGACCGATGCCTGGACAATGATCGGGCCGGCATCCATGGCGGGCCGTACGAAATGGACCGTGCAGCCGGTGAACCTGACGCCTTCTGACAGGACGCGTTCGTGGGTGTGTAGCCCCTTGTAAGCCGGCAGCAGGGACGGGTGGATATTCAGCATGCGGTCGAACCAACGTTCGACGAACCCCTCTGTAAGCAACCGCATGAACCCGGCAAGGCAGACAAGTTCAACGCCCGCTTCCGTCAGCTCGGCATGGAGGGCGTCCTCAAACGGCGCACGACCGTCAAAATCACGGTGGTCGATTGCTGTCGTTGTAATCCCGGCCTGTGCGGCGCGTTCCAGGCCTCCTGCGCCCGGGACGTTCGAAATGACGCGGACGATCTCTGCCGGGTAGGCGGGGTCTGCCGCAGCATCGACCAGCGCCTGCATGTTGGAGCCGCGGCCGGATATCAGAATTGCCGTCCTTAACCGAGCCATGCGGTCTCCAGTCCGGGGAGGGACACGCGCTCGCCGTCATGTCCCGACGGCTCGTTTCCGGCGACAATCTCGCCGATATCGCAGACCTCTTCGCCCGCGTCCGATAAAATGCGAAGCGCCTCGGCGGCATCTTCTGCCCGTACGATGGCAACCATGCCGATCCCGCAATTGAAGGTCCGGGCCATTTCAGCGGGGGCGACGCCGCCTTCCGTCATTAGCCAGGAAAATACCGGCGGCATAGACCATGCTGCGGGATCGATTCGGGCCCCCATTCCGTCGGGCAGGATACGCGGCACGTTCTCCGTCAGGCCCCCGCCGGTGATATGGGCAAATGCTTTGGCGAGCCCGGCTTTGTGGAGTTCCAGGCAGGATTTTACGTAAATACGGGTCGGCGTGAGCAGTGCTTCTCCCCAGGTCAGTTCGCTGTTGAAGGCGGTCTTTACGCCATAGTCTATGCCGAGTTGATCGAAAACGTGCCTGACCAGCGAAAAGCCATTGGAATGGATCCCGGACGAGGCAAGCCCGAGAATTCGATCGCCGGGCGTAATATCGTCGCGTGGAAGCAGGTTCCCCCGTTCCGCCGCGCCCACAGAAAACCCTGCGAGGTCGTAATCGCCATCGCCGTACATTCCCGGCATCTCCGCGGTTTCGCCGCCGATCAGCGCGCAGCCTGCCTGACGGCACCCCTCGGCAATGCCGCTCACGACATCCGCTGCGGCACCGGTATCGAGCCGGCCCGTGGCGAAATAATCTAGGAAAAAGAGCGGTTCCGCTCCCTGAACCACGAGATCGTTGACGCACATGGCCACAAGGTCGATTCCGACCGTGTCGTGGTGTCCGGTATCGATGGCGATCTTGAGCTTGGTGCCGACCCCGTCGGTCGCCGCGATCAGAACCGGGTCTTCGTAACCCGCCGCTCTGGGGTCGAAAAGCCCACCGAAACCGCCGAGTCCACCCATGACTCCTGCACGCAGGGTCGATTTTGCCATAGGTTTTATGCGCTCGACGAGTTCTGCGCCTGCGTCTATGTCGACGCCCGAATCTTTGTAATTGGGACCGTTAATGACTGCGCCGCCTCGATTGAAAATGTTAGACTATACGGATGATGGATAAAAACTTAACCGCAATGCGCAGGATAGCGAATGCGCGACCGGAAATGAACGGCGTCCCGCGAATCTGTCGGCGAATTTCCGCATGGCTCCGAATTGGATTAATCGGAACGATTTTTATCGTAACCGGAGGGTCAGGCATAGCCACCGCGCAGACAGAAAGTGTCTACACGGTAGGTGGTGTAAATGTCGACATGACGGCGGATACCGCGGCAGCTGCGCGGGAACAGGCAATTGCTGCAGGCCATGACCTTGCGTTCAGGCGTCTGATCGCGCGGCTCGTTCCTGACGTCGGGCGCGCCCTTTTGCCGACCCTTTCGCCGGCAGAGGTCACGCCGTTGGTGCTCAGCTTCGAGATCGAGTCCGAGAAACGATCATCCGTCCGATATCTGGGAACACTCAAGTTTCGTTTTCGTCGGTCGGACGTCCGTGAATTTCTACAGAAAAGCGGGGTCGGTTTCGCGGAAACCCGATCCAAGCCGGTGCTGCTATTACCGGTATATGATTTCGCCGGTGCAAAGCTTCTCTGGGATGACCCAAACCCCTGGTTTCTGGCATGGAATGCGGTGCCCCCCTCGGATGGCCTTGTTCCTGTGCGTCTGCCATCAGGAGACCTTGCGGATGTCCGGGATATCAGCGCAGAGCAGGCAGCAGCCGGCAACACTGACCAGCTGGCACTCATCGCCGAACGGTACGGTGCCAGTGCGGTGCTGGTTGCGGAGGCCTCGGTCACGGCTGATACCGGGTCGGGCACGCGTGGATTGACGGTGGCTACCCGCTACTTCGGTGGCACCTCGGACGGCCGGACAGCTGTTCGCAGCTTTTCATATGTCGAGGGAGAGACCGACGATGTGGTCATCGGTCGCGCGGCGATGCAGGTTGCGCTTCAGATCGAGGAAGACTGGAAACAGGAGAACCTGATCCAGTTCAATAATCAAAGCAGCCTGATCGCGGAAGTCGCGCTGGCCGATCTTCGTCAATGGGTTGAACTGCGTCGTAAATTACAGGGCATCGCGTTTCTGCAGAACTGGCAGCTGGTTGCAATGTCGCGCCGCAGCGCATCCGTGCGTCTTACCTATTATGGCGACGCGGAACAGTTGCGTATCGCGCTTGCACAGCGTGACCTGGTTCTTGAACAATCCACCGTGGACTGGGTGTTGCGTGATTCCCGCCAGGTAAGGGAAGTTGCGCCGGGCCCGGTGTCGCCAGACAGCCCCGCAATTGTTCCGGCGGATGGTGCGCCGGTCGCACCCGATGCGGAGACGTCTGTGCCGCAGCCGGCCGAAGGCAGGGCGGAAGGGATTCCTGCCCGGTGAATCTACCCAATCTGATTACATTTGGACGCCTGCTGACGGTCCCAATCACTGTGTATCTGTTGATGCAGTCCGCGTATCTTTCGGCGTTCATCCTGTTTCTGGTGGCCGGCGCATCGGACGCGCTCGATGGATATCTTGCCAAGCGCAACAATCAGACCACTGAACTCGGCGCGATTCTTGATCCTCTCGCTGACAAAGCGCTGCTGGTCGGTGTGTACGTGACGCTCGGGCTGCAGGGGAGCCTGCCGAACTGGCTTGTTGTCCTTGTCGTGTTCCGGGATGTGCTGATTATCGGCGGGGTCGTTATTCTGTATCTGGTCCGGCTTGAAGTTAAAATGCGTCCGCTCATTGTCAGCAAGATCAATACCGCGGCGCAGATAGGCCTTGCCGCCACAGTATTGGCAGAGCTTGGTCTGAGGCTGGACATCATGGGGCTGGTGGAGGCCATGGTGTATCTCGTGGGGGTAACCACGGTTATATCGGGCGCGAGCTATATAGTGTCTTGGAGCCGCCAGATGACCGGGATTGAAGACGATGGACCGTCGGCGAAATGATGGCGGGGAAGGCCACCCAGCTCGCTCTTGATCTGCGCCATCGTGCGGCGATGGGCCGAGAGGACTTTCTTGTATCGCCGTCGAACGATGAAGCCGTTGCCTGGATCGACCGCTGGCCAGACTGGCCGGGGCATGCTCTTGTGCTGGTCGGCCCTCCGGGGTCCGGCAAGACGCACCTGGGCCAAGTATGGCAGGGGCGGGCGGGCGCACAGCCCTATCGGGAAGATATGCTTTCGTCGAGCGCCGGGCTCGGTGGACCGGTGTTTATTGACGATGTCCACATGACTGGACGGGACGAAGAGCTGTTCCATCTGTTCAATGCGGCGGGCGCGGCCCGCACTTTCGTGTTGTTTGCCAGTCGAACGTCCCCGGCCCGCTGGGAGAACCGGTTGCCGGACCTGCGGTCCCGCCTTGCAGCGGCGCAAAATATCCAGATTCAGTCGCCCGATACGCCGTTAATCGCGGCGGTGTTAATGAAAATGTTTGCCGATGAGCAGATGGATGTCGGCGCCGATGTTCTCGACTACCTTGTAAACCGGATGGAGCGGTCTTTTGAAGCTGCACGGACCCTGGCCGAACGCCTCAATAACGCGTCCCTGGCGACGCGACGGGGCATAACCATTCCGTTGGCGCGTGAAGTGTTTGAGGCGCTCGAGAGCGATAGCGGAACTTAAGAAGTTTTTGGCGGGGTATCCGGCGGCGGTCCCAGTTCGGTCTCGAAGCCGATGCCGGCGAGGGTGCGACGGCAGATATATTCTTTCCACACCGCGCCCCGTGTCCCGGTCCATACCTGTTCGACCGGCCTGTCGGCAGCATCGACGAACTGGATCAGGCCGTCTTCCCGACCAAGGCTGATACAACGGAAACTGTAGCTGAATTCAAAAGCATTGGCTGGTAGGCCGTCGGTGCGCGCGATGAAAGTGCGGGCGGCAAGCTCGCCCATCGGTCGTCCCACTGCGCAGCTCATCCGGCATTTGCCTGCAACTTCAGCGACTACGTGGGCCGCGTCGCCAACGGCAAGGATGTCGGGGTGACTGATGGATGTGAGTGTATCGTCAGTGATAACCTGGCCGCTTTCAGTCACCGTGATGCCGGCATCGGCGGCGAGCGAAGGTACCAGGAAGCCCGCCGCCCAGAGACATTCATCAAAGGGAACGGTTCCGCCATCTTCCATTTCGGCGTGACCGGGGTGAACGGCGGCGATGCGCGCGCCGGTGACGATATTTACGTCCAGACGGCGCAGTGTCGCGATTACATGATCGAGACCGGCCTTTGAGAGATCACCCGGATTTACCCCCGGTGCAAAATTTCGCCCCGGTGTGAGAATAATTTTCAGGCCGGGGAGGCGTTCACCGAATTCGCAGGCGGCTTCTATTGCGGTCAGCCCGCCGCCGGCGATCAGAACGGTGCCGCCAGCACCGGCAAGTGCCGTCAGCCGGCTTCCAAGCGCCGCCGAGCCTGCGGTCGTATCGAGGCGGGAGGCGTGTTGATCGGCACCGGAGACAGACTGAGTGTCGGTATAGCTGCCCAGGGCATAGATGAGTGTGTCGTACGGGATCGTATTTTCAGCAAGGTCCTGTCCGTCTTTGACCGGGTCAACGAGCACCCTACGCTGGTCGGGCTCGATGCGCAGGACCTTTGCCTGGACGAACCGGCCCCGGCGTGTCGCCATGAAATCATTGTAGGGCAGGTGCCGTGGTGTGCTGCCGCCGGCAATTTCATGAAGGCGAATCCGTTCGACAAATTCAGGCTTTGCATCAATGAGCGTGAGCGACACATCGGTTGTGTTCTCGCAGATGCGCGCCGCGGCGGTCAGTCCGGCATAGCCACCGCCGATTACGACTACTCTGTGCGGGGCAATGTTTGTCATGCGGCGGCCTGTGGTTAGCTTGGTATTTCGATAACCTTGATGCGGGCACCGTCAGCGGTAAGGGCAATTTCACCGCGTTTAAGCCGCAACGCGTCTTCACCGAACACGTCGCGCCGCCATCCGGACAGAGCGCGAATGTCTGCTTCATCGTCGGCGGCGAGCGCTTCAATATCGCCCGAAGACGCGATCAGCTTCTGCGCGACCTTGTGGCTGTCGCATCTGAGTTTGAGCAGCACCTTGAGAAGTTCCATCGACGGGCCGTTATCGGACGTGTCGACCCGCTCGGGCGGCGGCGGTGGATAATCGGCAGAGTCCATCTTCCCCACCTCGGCGAGCACGGCGATAATTTCGCGGGCGCGGTCGTTCCCGACACGGTCGCGCGAGATAGCGCGGAGCGACATAAGTTCTTCTGCGCTTTTCGGCATGTGCGCAGCTATTTCCGTGATGGATTCGTCCTTCACTACCCGGTTCCGCGGAACGTTATTATCCTGGGCTGTTTTCTCGCGCCACGCCGCCAGCGCCTGCACCGCGGCCAGGTACTTGGGCTTACGGCTCCGGGTCTTCAGTCTTTTCCAGGCGTTTTTCGGGTCGACCAGATACGTCGCCGTGTCGGTCAGGATTGCCATTTCGTCGTCGAGCCAGGAGGTACGGTCGTTTGCTTCGAGCCGTTCGGCCAGCTTGCTGTATATCTTCCGCAGATGTGTCACATCGCCCAGGGCGTATTCGATCTGCTTGTCGCCGAGCGGCCGTCGCGACCAGTCGGTGAACCGCATGGTCTTGTCGATGGACTTCTTGGCGATATCCCGCACAAGACGCTCGTATCCGACCGAATCTCCGTAACCGCAAACCATGGCTGCAATCTGTGTGTCGAAGATCGGGGTCGGGACTTTTCCTGCTAGGTTGACGAAAATTTCGACATCCTGGCGGGCGGCATGAAATACTTTCAGCACCGTTTCGTCGGCCAACAGGTCGAAAAGCGGCGTTAAATCGATACCATCCGCCAATGCGTCGATTGCGACCGCTTCGTCCGGCGTGCCAACCTGAACGAGGCAAAGCACCGGCCAGTAGGTCTTTTCGCGGATAAATTCGGTGTCGACCGTCAGGAAGGGAAAGTTTGCTGCCCGCTCGCAGAATGCCGCAAGGGCCGTCGTTTCTGTTATTATGCTCATGAAACAGTCATACACGGAATCCAACATAACTTGAAGCGCGGCAGCGTAGGCTATAAAACGCGCTGCGGCTCAAGCCCGCTCTGGCAAGCGCCAGATGATACATATCCGAACACCAGATAATACTTATCCGAATAAAGGTCAGACCATGCACGCATACCGCACCCATACCTGCGGCGAACTTCGCGCCGAAAACGCCGGCACAGAAGCCCGTATTTCCGGGTGGGTTCACCGCAAGCGCGACCACGGCAACCTGCTTTTTGTCGACTTGCGCGATCACTACGGGCTGACCCAGTGCGTCATCGACAGCGAATCGGAAATCTTTTCCCAGATCGAAGGGCTGCGGCTGGAAACAGTCATCTGCGTGACAGGCCGGGTCGAGGAACGCACCGACGATACGAAGAATGCGGATCTGCCGACCGGCGCGGTCGAGCTGCGCATTGACGCCTGCGAAGTGCTGGGAACGACCGAGCCGCTGCCACTCGAAGTGAATAGCGACCGCGATTACGGCGAAGAGATTCGGCTGCGTTACCGGTTTCTCGATCTGCGGCGCGACAAGGTCCATCAGAACATCATTCTGCGCAGCTCGGTCATATCCAGCATTCGCCGGCGGATGATCGACCAGGGCTTCATGGAGTTCCAGACCCCGATCCTGACATCGACCTCCCCGGAAGGCGCGCGGGACTTTCTCGTGCCCAGTCGTCTGCATCCGGGCCAGTTCTATGCGCTGCCACAGGCGCCTCAGCAGTTCAAACAGCTGATTATGGTCGCCGGGTTTGACCGCTATTTCCAGATCGCGCCGTGTTTCCGCGATGAAGACGCGCGGGCCGACCGGTCGCCGGGCGAGTTTTATCAACTCGATATCGAAATGTCGTTCGTCACGCAGGACGACGTATTCAATGCGATCGAGCCTGTCCTGCACGGTGTATTCGAGGAATTCGCCAACGGCCGGAAGATATCGCCCCAGCCGTTCCCGCGGATTACCTATGCGGATTCGATGCAGAAATACGGCAGCGACAAGCCGGACCTGAGAAACCCGATCGAGATGAGCGACATCACGGATACCTTCCGGGGGTCGGGGTTCAAAATTTTCGCGGGCATGATTGAAAAGGACGAAAATGTCCGGGTCTGGGCAATCCCGGCGCCTGGCGGTGGATCACGTGCCTTCTGCGACCGGATGAATTCCTGGGCGCAGAAGCAGGGCCAGCCCGGTCTCGGCTATATCTTCTTCCGGGACGGTGAAGGTGCGGGTCCCGTCGCCAAGAATATCGGTGAAGAGCGTACCGAAGCCCTTCGCGCGGAACTTGGGCTGAAAGACGGGGATGCGGTGTTTTTTGTCGCCGGTGTTCCGAAGGATTTTGCATCCTTTGCCGGTCAGGCGCGGACCCAGGTTGGCGAAGCCCTCGAAATGATCGACGAAAACAGCTTCGAATTCTGCTGGATTGTGGATTACCCGATGTATGAACTGGATGACGCGACCGGCAAGATCGAATTCAGCCACAATCCGTTCTCCATGCCGCAGGGTGGAATCGAGGCGCTGGAAACAATGGATCCGTTGGATGTGCTTGCCTACCAGTACGATATTGTCTGCAATGGCGTTGAGCTGTCGAGCGGCGCGATCCGGAACCATCGCCCGGAAATCATGTACAAGGCGTTCGAAATTGCCGGCTATTCGCAGACGGAAGTGGAGACCGAGTTTGCCGGCATGCTGAACGCGCTGAAATACGGCGCACCGCCCCATGGCGGTTCTGCGCCGGGTATCGACCGTATTGTGATGTTGCTGGCGGATGAGCCGAATATCCGGGAGGTTATTCTGTTCCCGATGAACCAGCAGGCGCAGGACCTCATGATGAACGCGCCGATACCGGTCGATGAAGAACGCCTGAAAGAGCTTTCCCTGCGGGTGGCATTGCCGCCGGCGGCGAAGAAAGACAGCTAACGGCGCTGCTCCTGTGGTGCGGCAGGGTTACTCGGCCGCGAAACGTCCGAGCGGGCCTTTCTTCTGGCGTTTGACGTAATACATGGCCATATCCGCCCGGCGGATCAGGTCTTTGGGGGCGTCGTCGGGCCCATAGGGTTCGATCCCGAGGCTGACCTTCACCGGCAGAATCTCGTTCTGGAATTTACAAGGTGTGGATTCGAGCGCCCATTGCAGGGTGCGCGCGCGTTTCGCGCCATCATTCCAATGTGTCTGTGCAACGATCATGGCGAACTCGTCTCCGCCCAGCCGTGCAACAGTATCGATTTCGCGCAACGCGTTTTCCGAAATCGATGCAACATGGCGCAGGACGGCGTCACCCGCGCAATGCCCGTATAGGTCATTGAAGTCCTTGAAGCCGTCGATGTCGCAATAGATCAGCACGCCGGTATGTCCGTAACGCCGGGCGCTGGCGAGCGTTCGTTTGAGCTGTTCCGAAAAACCCCGTCGGTTGAAAAGGCCCGTCAGCTCATCGGTAAAGGAGAGACCCTGAAGGTACTCGATCCGCTCGTTCTGGGTCGCGATTTGCTGTTCCGCCTGAGCGGCATACATCAGCGCGCGCTCCAGAAGAGCGTCTTTGCGCATTTCCGAGCCGGTTTCCTCGTCGGGGATGTTTTCGATCAGGCGCGACGCGATTACCCCGATCATATTCATCAGTTCAGGGTCGTTTGCCGTCAGCGAAGCCGAAACCTGTTCCATAAGGATCATCCGTACACCATATTCAGTCGATGAGAGTATTCGCGGTGCAGGCATGCAAGACCTGTGCCAGCTTGAAACGTTACCGGAACGGCAGTGGAACAGCGCTTTGCATGATCTTTCAGGAATAATCCGAAACTGTCGGGCAATAATTACCCGGCAGATTTTGCCGGGAGCATGGTTTTTTTGTACCGGTGCGGTCCTAATCGTTCTCGTCCCGGGGGCAATGGCTTCGGACCTGGCACCGCATACTGCCCATTACACGATGAAACTTCTGTCTGCGCGAGGCGGGAGTGGTATCGAGGCGGTCACCGGCGATATGGGGATCCGCTGGGAGGGCGCCTGTACGGGCTGGACGATGAGCAACCGGACCGTATTCGACGTGACCTATACCGGCGGCGAAAACGTGTGGGTCACGATGGATGCTTCGACCTGGGAAGCCGCGGCGGGGGATCGCTATACATTTCTTGTGCGTACCCTGTTCAATGACAAGGAGTCAGAGCGTATCGAGGGCAAGGCTCGCCTCGCCGACGGGGGGGCAATAGCGGAATTTACACTGCCTGCAGCGAAGACCATCACGTTGCCTACCGGGACAATGTTCCCGACGACCCATACAAGGATGGTCCTTGATGCTGCCGGTGAAACGCCCCAAATTATTCGTGCGACGGTTTTTGACGGTTTCACCGATGGCGGCGCCCAGTTCGTCAATGCGATCATCGGTAAACGACTGACGGGCCGTCCGTTGGCTAATTCGTCGTTTCCCGAATTACAGAAGGGCCCTTCCTGGAACGTCAGTCTTGCTTTCTTTGACGCGGATAAGGCGGATGCGGAGCCCAACTCGGAAATCAGGCTGAAAATCTTTCGAAATGGGATTGCCGAAGTGATCGAGATGGATTTTGGTGATTTTCGGCTTGTCGCTACCTTGAAGGAACTCCGGACCGGGAAACCACCCGTGTGTAACTAGGGGCTCGTCGTGGCTCATTCCGATCCGGTATCGGGCGTGGCAGGCCGTCAGTGCCTGTGTCGTTCGCGCTGGTTTGTTTCAGGAATGCTCCGGCCATAGCCATGCGGCCCCGCGAACTCCGCTTGAATCGCCATATTCGGGCGCGAGCAATGCCGTCTGTACCGTATCGGAAAACACATACTCGGGCAGCAGGGGCGGTACGTTCCGGTACAACCGCTGGATTCCCGACAACCCGCCGCCGAGAACCACCGCTGCCGGGTCGAGAATATTGATCACGGTGGCGAGTGCGCGGGCGAGGCGATCTTCGTAGCGTGTCATTGTTTCTTCTGCATCGGGGTCTCCGCTGTCGGCGGCGGCGACGATATCAGGTGGAGGAAGACTTCGTCCCGTCGCGGCCAGGTGGTCGGCGGACAGGCCGGGTCCGGACAGGTAGGTTTCAATACAGCCCGCCCGCCCGCAATAGCATGCGGGCCTGCCCGTTACCTCCCCGGGCATCGGGTTGTGCCCCCATTCACCGGCGATGGCGTTCGGGCCGGCCAGCGGTATACCGTCAATGACGATACCGCCCCCCACACCGGTTCCCAGAATGACGCCAAAGACCGATGAATATCCCGCGGCTGCCCCATCACGGGCCTCCGACAGGGCGAAACAGTCTGCGTCGTTGGCGATACGGATTTCACGCCCCAGGGCCTGGGCAAGATCCCTGTCCAGCGGCATACCGATCAGGCAGGTGGAATTGGCGTTTTTGACGACGCCGGTGACGGGCGACATTGCGCCGGGGATCCCGACCCCGACCGAACCTGTATTTTTTGTAATACTTTCGATGTGTGCGACGAGGGAGGCAATGGTGGCGACAGTGGCGTGGTAGTCGCCTGCCGGTGTCGGGATGCGCTCGCGAAACAGTATGTTTCCTGCAGCATCAAGGGCGATCCCCTCTATTTTTGTGCCGCCTATATCGATACCAATTCTCATACAGGACCCGTTAAACTTTCTGGCATTCGTTCGTGTGAAGGATGTGTTCCGGGGTGGATAAACCTTTGACTTGGACGACTTTCCAAGAAACATTACCAAATGTTAACGAATTATATGGATTATGGCTCTGAAGGTCCCGAAATGACGGGATTGATGAACGAATTTGCGAAGGGCCACGATCGTTGACGATTGCTTTCAACATATGGCGTCACCGAGACAAATTGCACAATTGCGTGCATGCCTCCAGATTCAGGGATTGAGATGGACCAGAAGAAAATTCTGATTGTCGAAGACAACGAACTGAACATGAAACTCTTTCATGATCTGCTCGAAGTTCACGGCTACACGACATTGCAGACTAAAGACGGTCGAGAGGCGCTCCAGCTGGCGCGCGAACACCGTCCTGACCTGATCCTGATGGATATTCAGCTGCCGGAAGTTTCCGGACTGGAAGTCACGAAGTGGATCAAGGCTGATGACGACCTGAAATCTATTCCGGTGATCGCCGTCACGGCCTTTGCAATGAAAGGTGACGAGGAAAAGATCCGCAGCGGTGGATGCGAAGCCTATATCGCGAAACCGATTTCGGTGAACAGCTTTCTGGAGACAATTCAGACGGTGCTGGGGTAATAAGGGAAAACGATGTCTGCTAGGGTACTAGTCGTTGACGATATAGCCGCAAACGTTCGTTTGCTCGAAGCAAAATTGCTGGTCGAGTATTACGAGGTTCTCACCGCTAATGACGGTGCGACGGCTCTTGAAATCGTGGCGGACGCGATGCCGGATATCGTGTTGCTGGACGTCATGATGCCCGGCATGGACGGTTTCGAGGTCTGCCAGAAAATCAAGGAAAACCCGGCAACGGCGCATATCCCGGTCGTAATGGTGACGGCATTGAGTGAAGTGTCGGACCGTGTCAAAGGCCTGGAAGCCGGTGCTGATGATTTCCTGACAAAGCCCGTTAATGATCTTGCGCTATTCGCCCGTATTCGATCACTGGTCCGCCTGAAACGCGCAATGGACGAATGGCGGGCGCGAGAATCCACGTTTACACAATTTGGCCTTAACAATGCCGTCGCACCCGAAGACACCGATCCGTCATTGCTGCAGGTGCTGCTGGTGGCAGACGAATACGGCCCGTCGCAGCGGATCGTCGATACGTTGTCGGAAGAAGGCTACACGATAGAGCATTCGACATCGACCGATGAGGCCGCGGCAAGGGCGCTGGACGGTGATTTTCATCTGATCCTGGTCGATGACCGCGTCGGCGGCGACGATGTTCTTCGGTTCTGCTCACAGCTTCGTTCCAGCGGGGTGACACGTCATTCCCCTATCCTGATTATGCTCGATGACGGCGACACCGAACGCCTGGCGAAAGCGTTCGACCTCGGCGTAAATGATTACCTGGTGCGCCCGGTCAATAAGAACGAGCTTACAGCGCGGGCAAAGACGCAAATCCGGCGTAAACAATTTGAAGATAATCTCCGGCAGCAATATGAAAAAAGCCTGACGGCAGCGGTCACGGATAGCCTGACGGGACTTTATAACCGGCGCTATCTGGAAACTCACTTTGAGGAGCTTTCGCGCGATCTGCGGGGCGGCGGCAAGCCGATCTCCATGCTTATCATGGACGTCGACCACTTCAAGTCGGTGAATGATGATTACGGGCATGCGGCTGGCGATGAGGTGCTACGAGGTCTCGCGCAACGCGTGTTGAGCGGCATTCGCGGGTTCGATACGGCCATCCGTCTGGGGGGCGAGGAATTTGTCGTTCTCATGCCGAACGTCGAGGGCCGCTCGGCCGTCGTCGCGGCGAACCGCTTGCGGGAAATGGTCGAGGCCAATCCGTTCGATATCGACGAAAACGGTGGAACGCTTGGTGTTACGATGAGCATCGGCGTCGCAACGGGACCGGCCGGCGACATCGGACTGACTGATTTGCTGGAACGGGCTGATCAGGCCCTGTATGCGGCCAAAAACGGCGGACGCAACCGGGTGGAGGTTGCCGACGACCTGCCGGCTGAACCGGATCCGTTACCGGAAGCCGCTCGCGCCTGACACGACATCATTCCCGACAGCCAAGACGCCCTATAACAAGACGCCCTATAATATGAAAAACGCCGCCCATTGGGCGGCGTTTTCGCATCAACAGGCTGAAAGCCTATTTGATTTTTGCTTCTCTGAACGCGACGTGCTTGCGCGCAACCGGATCATATTTCCGGAATTCGAGCTTTTCGGTCTGCGTACGCGGGTTTTTCTTCGCGACATAGAAATAGCCGGTATCCGCAGTACTCAGCAGTTTGACGACGATCGTGTTAGTTTTGGCCATTCTATTTCTCCTGAAATGCAGGACCTGAAAATTTGCGGGAAACTGACCGGTTCAGCCCGGTCTGTCAAGGAATTGGTGGTCCTGTTGGTCGAAAATCAGCGTTCTGCGATCGCGGCGCCACCATCTCGAAGGGCCCTTGTGTAAAGCGATTTGTGTTCCAGCAGGTATTTGGCGATTTCCTGGTCTTCTGTGCGCTCGGCCCGGGCCGGCGGGCAGCGTTCCCGGGCGAGGTCGGGATTGCTCCGAATGGCGGACCGCGATGCCAGCGCCGCATTCAGGATCGTACCCGCAGCGGGTAAATCGCCACGGATGGCGGCCATCATGTCCGCTAGCTCGTTGTCAGGTGAGGATGTGCAGATGGCCGGGATGATGCCGTGGCTCTGCAGGTTGAAGCCGGCCGGCGCGATCATATGAGCCCAGGTCAGCGTCAGCTCACCGCCGTTGGGCAGGCGGATTATCGTCTGCACGCTGCCTTTGCCGAACGAAGATGCCCCGATGACGATAGCCCGTCCGCGGTCCCGGAGCGCGGCCGCGACGATCTCGGACGCAGATGCGGAGCGGCCATTAACGAGGACGGCGATCGGGATATCGGTGACGCGTTCACCCCAGGATGCATTGAATATCTGATTCGAGCGCTGGTGACGGCCCTTGGTCGAAATGATGCGTCCGTCATTGAGGAAGAAATCAGCGACGGCGACGGCCTGGTCAAGGAGGCCACCCGGATTGCTGCGCAGGTCGAGAACAATACCGTTCAGTGGTTTCCCGTCTTTTCGGTCCGCGGCTGCGAGTATCTTGCCGAGGCTGCGTGATGTGCCCTGGTTGAAGCCTGATAACCTGATTGTCAGGATGCCGCCTTCGCGTTTCGATGTGACCGTCGGCAGGATGATATGTGCCCGGACGACAGCGATTTTCAGCGGCGCGGAGGCGTCCTTTCGGATGATGGTGAGGTCGGCCTTGCTGTGCACCGGTCCGCGCAAATGTCCGATTGCAGCGTTCTGGCTCAGTCCCGTGAGCATTAAACCGCCAACGTGGGTGATCAGGTCGCCTGGCTTCAGCCCGGCCTTGAATGCCGGCGTGCCTGCGTGAACCTTCTCGACGTAAACATCGCCTTTACTGTAGCGAATTGTGACACCCAGCCCGCCAAAACCTTCCCGCCGGGCACGGGTATTTCGGGCCTGCGAGGGTGTTGCGTAACGGGTGTAACGGTCGAGTTCGGACAATGCACCGCGGAAAAACTGCGCCAGCACCAGCTCATGGTCCTTTTCTCCGAGCTTGGGGGCGTCGTGGCGGGCTTTCTCCAGGGCGTCGGCTACCACGGCCGCCCAGGCATTATGATCTTCATCTGCGGGCGTCTGCCATTCACCAAGGACCCGGTCTTCATAGGTAACGGCGATCTTGCCGGCCTGGTCGTTTATGGCCAGCAGGGTATCGGTATCCGAGAGCGCTTTTAGCCCGGCAACCGACACGGTTCTGGTGGAGACATCCGCGGCATATCTGAGCCCGATGTTCTTGAAGGCTGTTTCCAGCACCAGCCGGTCGCTGCCTTTTTCTGGAGATTCTGAAGGTGGAGCAACACAGGCAGCAGCAAGGACCAGGCCGATTGTGATCGTCGCGATTATACCGCGGTGTTTCCGAAGCGGCTTCAGCCGCCCGGTCGCCGGGGCTCGGCAGGTGTTCCTGTTATCCGATGCGTTGATGCGCATTTTCTCCGCGTTCAACTGGTGTGTGGCGGTCACGTCCGCGCAGGTAAGCCCCTAAACTAACGTTGTATTTAAGGAATGCGAATTAACTTTTCGTTAGCGGGGCGTTTTTGACGGAGCCCTGCGTTTGCCTTTGTTTTTATTGGGCTTTTTTGGCCCTTTTCGGCGTGGTTTATGCGGGCTCTGCGGTTTTGCCGTTGCCGCTTCCTGTGAGCCCTCCGAGCCGACCTCTGAGCGGACCTGTGATCCGCGAGCGTTCCGCGTATTCCCGGTGCTCCGTGTGTTCCTAGTGTTCCGTGTGTTCCCGGAGCCCCGCTGCCGTGTACCCCGTTCCCGCCGGGCCTGTGAAAGCGAAAAGGCCATCGACCCGGTGTGTACGTTTGCCTCTTCAAGGGTGACCTTGACCGGGTCGCCAATATGATAGGTCACACCGCTGCTGCGGCCCTTGATCACCTGGCGCTGCTCGTCGTAATCGAATCGGTCGTCTCCCATCATCGACATCGGCACCAGCCCGTCGGCACCCGTTTCGATGAGCGTGACGAAGAGGCCCGCACGATGCGTGCCGTTAATTCGCCCGGCAAATTCGGCACCAATCTGGTCGGACAGAAAGATCGTCGTGAACCGGTCGATAGCTTCGCGCTCCGCATCGACGGCGCGGCGCTCGGTGGCCGAGATATGCTTGCCCAGCTCCGCGAACCGGTCGCCGTCATTCGGGGTGAGGCCATCCTTGCCGAGACCAAAGGCCGATATAAGAGATCGGTGGACCAGCAGGTCCGAATAGCGCCGGATTGGCGAGGTGAAATGGGCGTAGCGCCGGAGTGCCAGGCCGAAATGTCCCAGGTTGGCCGGGCTGTATTCCGCCTGCGCCTGGGACCGCAGCACGGCCATGTTGACGGTTCGCGCTTCGGGCTTGCCGATGACCTGCGAGACGATGCGCTGGAAAACCTCCGGCTTGATAACCTGGCCTTTGGCGAGTTTTACACCGACCGATGACAAGACTTCGCGGAGGCCTTCAACTTTTTCCGGCGATGGCTGATCATGAACGCGGAACATGCAGGGTGCGTCTTTGCGCTCCAGCGCTTCCGCCGCCGCGACATTTGCCGAGATCATGAATTCCTCGATCAGGCGGTGGCTGTCGAGCCGCTCAACGGGCTCGATTGCTGCGACGTTCCCCTTGCGGTCGAGTTTTACCTTTCGTTCGGGCAGGTCGAGATCGATGGTGCCACGCCGGACCCGTGCCGTTTGCAGTGCTTCAAAGGCGCCGTAGAGGGGCGCAATGACGTTGTCGAGGAGCGGCCCGGTGGTATCGTCGGTGTCGCCGTTTCGCGCTGCCTGTACCTGCTCATAGGTCAGCCGCGCGGCGGACCGCATAATACCGCGAATAAATTCGTGGCGTTTCATATTTCCGTCGGCGTCGATCCACATATGGACCGCAAGGCAGCCCCGGTCTTCGTTCGGTACCAGCGAACACAGGCCGTTCGAGAGTGCTTCGGGAAGCATCGGAACGACGCGGTCCGGGAAATACACCGAGTTGCCGCGTTCATGTGCATCATTGTCCAGCGGTTTGCCGGCGCGCACGTACCAGGACACATCTGCGATCGCGACCAGAAGGTGCCAGCCGCCCTTGTTCTTCTCGTCGGTGTCCTGCTCTGCCCATACGGCATCGTCGAAATCGCGGGCATCTGCGCCATCAATGGTAACCAGCGGTATGCGCCGCAGATCGGTTCGCTCATCCGCCGAAACGGGTTTTGCTGCCTGGGCGTCCGCGAGGGCGTCCGGTGAAAAATCGACCGGGATATCGTTGGAATGAATAGCGATCAGGCTGGGCGCGCGCGGCCCCGATGCATCGCCTATGACTTCCGCGATACGGGCTTCCGGCAGTCCGAAGCTGCGCCCGCCGATGGCCTGGGCTTCGACCAGGTCACCCCGGGAAGCGCCGTTCTCCTGGCCCGGCGGGATCGCGAATTCTGTGCGTATGCGCCGATTGGTCGGGATCACCCGGCCTTTGCCGCCGACCATCTGGAAGATGCCGAGTACCCGTTGCGGGGCGGCCTGGATCAGCTTGATCACCCGCGCGGTGTAGGTGCCTTCACCCGTTGGTGCAAGCCGGGCGAGGATCCTGTCGCCGACCGCCGGCGCAGGGCCTTTGCGTTCTGTACTGAGGAAAACGGCAGGCGGCGGGCCTTCGCTTTCCCAGGTAACGGGGCGTGCTACCGGGTCGCCGTCGCGATCGATACCGGTGACTTCTATGACGCCGACACTGGGTAAGGTACCCGGCTTGGCGAAGCGTTTGCCGCGCCCCTTGTCCAGGTTTCCCTCGTCGCGGAGATCGCGAAGAAGGCCGTTCAACCGGCCGCGGTCTGCGCCGCGAATGTTGAAGGCGCGGGCAATTTCGCGCTTTCCGACGGGCCCTTTATGGCCGCGGACGAATTCCAGAACCTGTTCCTTGGTCGGAAAGGGGATGTCGGCGGGCGTTTTGCTCACCGGCGGCATATCGTGACCAGTGTCACGCCTCTTCGCTTGCTGTCGGTTCGGCGTCGGGCTTGGCCGCGGACTTGGTCTTGGCTTTCGACTTGCCTTTGCCCTTGGCTTTCCCTTTTGCTTTGCTCTTGGCTTTCTTCGCCTTTTTGGCCTTTGCCTTTTTCTTTGGCTTCGAGCCGACTTTTTCTGCACGCGCAGCGATCAGCTCAATCGCGAGTTCCAGCGACAGCGATTCCGGTTCCATGTCGCTCGGCAGGGATGCGTTGATCTTGCCATGTTTGACGTAAGGGCCATAACGGCCATCGCGCAGCTCGATCGGTTTGCCGTCATCGGGGTGGTCACCGATTTTCTTGCCGGTCGATTTTGCCGCACGTTTTGCCGGTGCTTCGGCGATGATGGTCACCGCGCGGTTGAGGCCGAGCGTCAGCACATCGTCGTCGGGTTTCAGTTTCACATAGCGGTCGCCGACCTTCAGATACGGGCCGAAACGTCCGACGCCGGCGAGGATCATGTCGCCGCTTTCCGGATGGGCGCCGATCGGCCGCGGGAGCGACAGCAGCAGGAGCGCAAGATCCAAGTCTATATCCGACGGCACCTGGCCGCGCAGCAACGATTGCCGCTTCGGTTTTTCCTTCGATCCCTTGACCGCCTCGCCAAGCTGAACGTAAACGCCGAACGGGCCTTTACGCATCGAGACCGGCAACTGGGTTTCAGGGTCGATGCCCAGCTCTTTCGGACCGGTAAAGGCGGCATCTTCGTCTTCGTTGCCGGTAATGACCGTCAATGCCGTCGTGTGACCGCAATCGGGATAGTTCGAACATCCGATAAAACCGCCATTCCGGCCGAGTTTCAGACCGAGGCGGCCGTCTTCACAGGCAGGGCATTTACGCGGATTGCTGCCGTCTTCGCGTTCCGGAAAGAAATGCGGGCCTAGCTCAGCGTCGAGCTTGTCGATGACCTCGGTGATGCGCAGGTCCTTGGTCTCGCCTATCGCGACGGCGAACGCTTCCCAGAAATCGCGCAGCAGCGCTTTCCATTGCATATCTCCGTTGGCGACATCGTCCAGCCGGCTTTCCAGGTCGGCCGTAAAGCTATATTCGACGTAGCGTTCGAAGAACTCCGACAGGAATGCCGTTACCATCCGACCGCGGTCATGCGGCGTGAAGCGTCGCTGCTCCAGTGTCACATAGTTGCGATCCTGCAGGACCTGAAGGATCGACGCATAGGTCGACGGCCGGCCGATGCCGAGTTCTTCCATCTTTCGCACAAGGCTCGCTTCGGTGAAGCGCGGAGGCGGCTTCGTGAAATGTTGTTCCGGCGTCACGTCGCCGCGGTTCATCGTGTCGCCTTCGTTCATCGGCGGCAGGATGCGGTCGCGTTCATTGCCTTCATCGTCGTCGACTGTGGCAGCGCGTTCATCCTGGCCTTCCTGATACAGCTTCAGGAAACCATCGAATTTGACGACCGAGCCATTGGCACGGAGCACAGTGGCCCCATCCGGGGACGCAAGATCGACGGCGACCTGCTCCATGACAGCGCTTTCCATCTGGCTCGCCACGGCACGTTTCCAGATCAGGTCATAGAGCCGACGCTCGTCTTCTCCGAGATACTGGCGGACCTCATTCGGTTTGCGCGAAAATTCGGTCGGACGCACCGCTTCATGGGCTTCCTGCGCATTTTTCGATTTATTGCGATAGGTGTTGGGCTGGTCCGGGACGTAATTATGTCCGTATTCCTGGCCGATCGTCGCGCGCACTGCGACGATCGCTTCCTGACCGAGGCTGACACTGTCGGTTCGCATGTAAGTGATCAGGCCGACGGTCTCGCCGCCGCCGACATCCACGCCTTCATAAAGTTTCTGCGCCGTTCGCATCGTCCGGGTCGCGCCGAAGCCCAGCTTGCGTGAAGCTTCCTGCTGCATGGTCGACGTCGTAAACGGCGGTGCTGCGCGGCGGTTGACCGTTTTGCGTTCAACCGATTTGACCGTATAGCCGTGTTTTTCGATCTCGGCGACGGCAGCCTTGGCCGCTTCTTCGTTATTGATATCGTAGCGGTCGAGCTTTTTGCCGCCGAGGTGGGTCAGGCGCGCCGGTACTGCAGCATTACTTGCCGTCGTAAAGGCGGCCGCGATGGTCCAGTATTCCTGCGGATTGAAAATCTCAATTTCGGCTTCGCGCTCACATATCAGGCGGAGGGCAACGGATTGCACGCGGCCCGCTGATTTCGACCCCGGCAGCTTGCGCCACAGGATCGGCGACAGGCTGAACCCGACAAGGTAGTCGAGCGCGCGGCGGGCAAGATAGGCGTCAATCAGTTCCTGATTGAGGCCGCGCGGATTATTGACCGCTTCGATAATCGCATTCTTGGTGACTTCGTGGAACACGACGCGTTTGACGTCGATATCGTCCAGGGCATGGCGTTCGTTCAGAATTTCCTGAAGGTGCCAGGAAATTGCTTCGCCTTCACGATCCGGATCGGTCGCGAGATACAGATGATCTGCGCCCTTGATGGCATCCTGGATGGCCTGAAGATTTTTTTCTGCCTTGGGATCAACGGTCCAGACCATATGAAAGTCTTCGTCCGGTTGAACGGACCCGTCTTTGGAGACGAGGTCACGCACATGACCGACGCTGGCGAGGACCTTGAAGTCCGCGCCGAGATACTTGTTGATGGTCTTCGCCTTGGCAGGCGACTCTACGACGACTACGTCCATGATCACCGATAATTCAGTTTGCGGGCGACGTTACTATAAGGAACGTTGGTTGCCGCATTGTTTAAAAAACCAACGAGATCCGGTTTCCCGGATGTCTCTCAATCCGCCCCGCCAGTTCAAGTTCAAGCAGCATACTCTGTACAGAGGCGGCAGACATGTGGCACTCGCGAACCAGTTCGTCAACACCTGTTGGCGTGGCGCCCAGTAATTCGATGATTTTCTCGTGCGCCGTTTCCGGCTCTGTTTCTGGCGTAATTTCAACGGGTTGCGGTGTTATTGCCCGTGATGTCACCTGCTGTGGTCTGAGCATCTGCTGCGACAGGGCCGACACGATGTCAGCCGCGCTCTCGGTCAGGATTGCGCCCTGTCGAATCAGGTCGTTGGTCCCTTTGCAGCGAGGATCCCGGGGGGAACCCGGTACTGCGAACACCTCACGCCCCTGTTCGAGGGCGAGACGGGATGTGATCAGCGACCCTGATTTCAGGGCGGCTTCAATAACCAGTACGCCCTGGGAAAGCCCGGAAATCAGGCGGTTCCGCGCGGGAAAATGCCGCGCCGTCGGTCGGGTGCCGACCGGTTGTTCGGATATCACAGCACCGGTCGTGGCGATTCTGTTCTGCAGATCTTCGTGTTCCGGCGGATAAACGACGTCTATTCCGCCGGCAATTGCTGCGACCGTCCCGGTTTCCAGCGCGTCCGCATGGGCGGCGGCATCGATTCCGCGAGCGAGGCCCGAGACGACGATGTATCCCGCCTCGCCGAGTTGTCCTGCAATTTCCCCGGCCAGTCGCCGTCCGTTGGTGGATGCATTGCGCGCGCCCACAATCGCAACGCTGGGGCGTGTCAGCAGTGTCTTGTCGCCGCGCAGGAACAGCATTGGCGGTGGGTCGGCAATAGCCGCCAGCCTATCGGGATAGTCCGGCTCACAAAGGCCTATGGCGCTGCCTCCTGCCACCGAGAGGGCGGCCAGTTCGGCCTGGATGACGTCGCGGTCGGGGGGGACGAATTTTTTGCGACCGCCTGCCCGCCGGGACAGTTCGGGCAGAGCTTCGAGCGCGGCGGCGGCCGTCCCGAACCGTTCTATTAGTTCGACAAACAGGCGCGGACCCACGAATTTGGTGCGGATCAGCTGCAACCAGTCGATACGTTCTGTGTCAGTCAGAGGTTGTGGTGCCGTTTCCATCCTGCAACGATGGGTGGCATTTTGGTCGGGGTCAAGACTTGCGGGATGCACCGATTTTTGATTCTTCGCCGCGCAGCAAGCGCCGGATATTTTCGTGGTGCCGTATCCAGACCAGGACAGCCATGGCAATCGTGAATTCGGTGCGTTGAGGGTCGCCGAGCCACCACATGAATGCCGGGCTCGCCGCCAGAGCGATCAGCGCGGACAGTGACGAGTATCGGAACAGGGCAGCCACCAGCAGCCATGTAAGGCATGCGAGGCCACCGACCGGCAGCGACAGGGCCATCAGAATGCCAAGTGCTGTCGCGACGCCCTTGCCGCCGCGAAACTTCAGCCAGACAGGAAAAAGGTGGCCGAGCAGCGCGCCACCTGCGGCGACAATGGCGGTATCGGGCCCGTAGATCTGTGCGATCAGCACGGCGACGGCGCCTTTGGCCCCGTCGAGCAGCAACGTGGCCGCAGCGATTTTCTTGTTCCCCGTGCGCAGCACGTTCGTTGCACCGATATTGCCGGAGCCGATTGTCCGGATATCGCCGAGCCCGGCAATCCGCGTCAGGATCAGGCCGAAGGGCAGGGAGCCGAGCAGGTACCCGCCGCTCAGCGCTGCCAGGATATACGGCCAGCTATACGACCAGCTTATCGGGTCGATCATCTCTCAGCCCATCAGGGAATGGACGTGACGGCCGCCGACGATCGTGCACATTGCTTTGCCCTGGACCGGCATCTGGTCGAAGGGTGTGTTCTTGGACCTGCTTTTGAGTTCCGTGGTCTCTATTGTCCATTCGTGATCGGGGTCGAAAATCACCATATCGGCGGGCAGACCCGGCGCGAGACGCCCTTCCTTCATCCGCAACAGGCTGCCCGGTGCAGAGGTCAGTCGACGTATGAGATCGAGAAGGCTGATGCCTGCTTCTCTGTGGAGGGCCAGTGTCAGCGGCAACAATGTTTCGAGTCCGACAATGCCGGGCTCCGCCTGGACGAAGGGAAGGCGTTTTGAATCCTGATCCTGGGGGCGGTGGTCCGACGCGATCACATCAATCGTTCCGTCGCGCAGGCCTTCAATGACGGCGAGCCTGTCTTCCTCGGATCGCAGAGGTGGCGACACTTTGGTGAACGTTCGGTATCCGTCCGTTGCGGCATCTGTCAGCGTGAAGTAATGGGGCGCGGTATCGCAGGTAACCGGCAGCCCGCGCGCCTTTGCCCCGCGGATGACGTCGATGGCGGCGGCCGTCGTGACATGGGCCGCGTGATAGCGCGCGCCGGTCAGTTCGACGAGCCTCAGGTCGCGCTCCAGCATCATGACTTCGGCGACGGCAGGAATCCCGGCAAGACCGAGCCGTGTTGCCATCTCGCCTTCGGTCATCTGACCGTTCCGGGCGAGCCTCGGTTCTTCCGGGTGCTGGACGATGAGCAGATCGAATGTCGATGCGTAGGACAGGACCCGGCGCATCACCAGCGTGTCGGCAATGGCGCGGGTGGCATCGGTGAAGGCAAGTGCGCCCGCTTCCGACAATATGCCGAACTCGGTTAGCTCAGTACCTTCGAGGCCGCGGGTGATCGCGCCATAGGCATAGATTTTGACGATGTTGGTTTCACGCGCCCGGCGCGCAATAAATTCGATGACCGAGACATTGTCGATTGCCGGGTCGGTATCCGGTAGACAGATCAGCGACGTCACGCCGCCGGCCGCGGCCGCCGCACTCGCTGTTTCGAAGCTTTCCTTCTGTTCACCCCCCGGTTCGGGCAGGTGGACCCGCATGTCGATCAGGCCCGGCGCCAGGCAATAGCCTTTGCAGTCTGTGACCTGAACATTGGGTGGCGGGCCGTTCGGGAACAGGTGCGGCCCCGTATCGACGATTTTGTTCCCGTCGATGAGAACCGTGCCGGTCTGATCGAGGCCACTTGCCGGGTCCAGCAGACGAGCATTTACATACGCGCGCAGTTGCTCGGTCATGCTGCGTCCTCGCCGTCATTGCGGGACAGACTTCGGGTGACCAGATCGAGGCAGGCCATGCGGACGGCGACGCCCATTTCGACCTGTTCGTGGATAACGCTGCGATGGATATCGTCGGCCAGCTCGGAATCTATTTCAATGCCGCGGTTCATCGGTCCCGGATGCATGATCAGGGCATCTGGTTTGGCGACCGCCAGTTTGTCGCGGTCGAGGCCGAAAAACCGGAAATACTCCCGGGTCGACGGCACGTAGGACCCTTGCATCCGTTCGGTCTGCAGGCGCAACATCATGATGATGTCCGCATCCCGAATGCCATCCCGCATGTTGTGATGTACCTCAACGCCGAGTTGTTCTATCGCCGCGGGCAGCAGAGTTTTCGGCGCTACCAGCCGGACGTGAGCGCCCATGGTATTGAGCAGGTAAATGTTCGAGCGCGCGACACGGGAATGCAGTATGTCGCCGCAGATCGCGACGGTCAGGCCTTCCAGCGATTTCTTGCGCCGCCGGATTGTAAGCGCGTCGAGCAATGCCTGGGTCGGGTGTTCGTGGCTGCCGTCGCCCGCATTGATAACGGAGCATGTGACCTTCTCGCTCAGCAACTGAACAGCGCCGGAATCGCTGTGGCGAACGGTCAGAACGTCGGGGTGCATGGCGTTCAGGGTCATCGCGGTGTCGATAAGCGTCTCACCCTTTTTGATGGCGCTGGCGCTCACCGACATATTGATCACGTCGGCGCCGAGCCGTTTGCCTGCGAGTTCGAACGATGTGCGGGTACGTGTCGAATTTTCAAAAAACACGTTTATCAGCGTCCGTCCGCGCAGGATGGAGCTTTTCTTGTCGTGCTGCCGACTTTGCTCGATATAGGATTCCGAGAGGTCGAGGAGAGTTACTATCTCTTCCCTTGGGATGCCTTCCATGCCGAGAATATGCATTCTCGGGGGGTGAAGGCCTGCGTCATTTAGCGGGTTTGCCATCAAAATCTGTTTATAAGAGGCATCGGCCAGAGCGGCAAGGCATCGATACGCCCGCCGATTCGGCATGGGCGACAGGGCGGAGTTTATTCTCCCTCGGCAATTCCGTCCTGGCGCAGCCGCGTAATCTCGTTTTCGGTAAGGCCCAGCATGTCACGCAGGACTTCGACCGTGTGTTCTCCACGGACCGGTGGCGGTCTGCGATAGGTAACGGGCGTTTCCGACATTTTGGCCGGGGCTGCGACAAGATTCACCGATCCCGCCTGCGGATGCGGCATTTCGATCGCCATGCCGCGTGCCTGGGCGTGCGGGTCGTCGAATACCCGGCTGACGGTGTTGATCGGCCCGCAGGGCACGCCTGCGACCTCCAGCGTCGATACCCAGTCATCGGTGCTGCGTGTGCGGAAAATGTCGCGGATATTCGGCAGCAACGTGTCACGATTGCGGATACGTGCGGGATTGGTGGCGAAGTCAGGGTTTTCGGCAAGTTCCGGCGTGCCTGCTGCAGCGCAGAAGCTGGCGAACTGCCCGTCATTGCCGGCGGCGAGGATGACATGGCCGTCGGCGGTCTCGAACACTTCATAGGGCACGACATTGGCGTGGGCATTGCCGAGCCTGTCCGGGTCCTCGCCGGTATTGAGATACTCGACCGCATGATAGTAGAGCCACGATATCTGCGTTTCGAAGAGCGACAGATCGATGTGTTGGCCCATGCCCGTCGCGTCCCGGTGGCGCAGGGCAGCGAGAATGCCGGTTGAAGCGTGCATGCCCGTCATAATATCGGCAATGCCGACCCCGGTTTTCATGGGCATGCCTTCGGGCTCACCCGTAACCGACATGATGCCGCCCATGCCCTGGGCCAGGAAATCGTATCCTGCCCGGTCGCGATAGGGGCCGGTCTGGCCGAAGCCGGTGATCGAGCAATAGACCAGGGCCGGAAATTCGTCGCGCAGCTCGTCATAGCCGAGGCCGTACTTGGACAGGGCGCCGACCCGGAAATTCTCGATCAGCACGTCGCACTTGCCCAGCAGCTTGCGGATCAGCGCCTGGCCGTCCGCCTGCGATATATCGACCGCGACCGATCGTTTGTTGCGGTTGGCGCAGAGATAGAAAGTGCTTTCTTCGGTATCGTTGCCGTCAGCGTCCTTGACGAAGGGAGGGCCCCAGCTGCGCGTATCGTCCCCGGCACCTGGCTTTTCGATCTTGATGATGTCGGCGCCGTAATCCCCCAGAAGCTGAGTGCAGATCGGTCCGGCGAGAATCCGGCTCAGATCGAGAATGCGAATGCCGGTGAGGGGACCGGCAGCGGGCGGGGAAATGGCGGGAGTCATGACAATTTACTCGGCTGCCTGGGGAGGCTTGCCGATCAGTTCCTCGGGCGTCCGTTTCTCCATCTGGAACATGTTCGTCTCATCTACCCAGGAATAATCCTTGTAGCCGAGCCGGGCGATGGGCCGGACCCGAGCGACCTCGAAAATCCCGTCTTCGCTGATTGCCTCGTCAGCGATATGCACGCCCACCACCTGGCCGAACACGGCATGATGGACGAACATCTTGCTGTCGCCGGGCAATACGACGATTTCGTGCAATGTGCATTCGAACTGTACCGGGGAGCCCTTGATGCGAGGGGGGGCAACCATGTTCGACGGGATGCCTTCAAGCCCGGTCTGGGCGAGTTCATCCTGCTCGCGGTCGATGATCAACCCGGTCTGGTTCATCTGCTCGCGCTGGTCCCAGGTCGCCATGTTATAGACGAATTCGCCGGTTTCCTTGATGTTCGCAACGGTGTCCTTGTCCTCATGGTCCTCGGCATGACCGCCGGCCGAAAACATGCAGAACGGCGGATTGTAGCTGAGCACGTTGAAAAAGCTGAACGGTGCGACGTTTATGTCGCCGGCCTTATTCACCGTTGTGATCCAGCCGATGGGCCGCGGCACAACGCAGGCCTTGATCGGATTGTAGGGCAGTCCGTGGTCGTTCTTGGCGGGTTCAAAAAACATGTTTCTGCAATTTCCTCCTGATCAGATGTCTGGCTAGATACCGGTGCCGTCCGTATTGAGTTCCTGGGGGGAACTGCGTGTCATCTTTGTCAGGCTCCCCGATCCCGAACATCATCGGGCGATTAGAGCCTAAAGCGCCTGATGCGGCAATTGCAGCTTGGGGCCCCTCAGTTCCCGAGCAGGGATATCCAGACCGGCAGGGTGATGATTGCCAGCGCCGTCTGCGTCGTCAGGATGCCGGCCATCAGGCGTGCATCGCCGCCCAACTGGCGGGCGAGGATATACGCCGATGGCGCGGTTGGCAGGGCGTGGAACATCACCAGCACGTAGGCAGCGGCGCCCGTCAGTCCCAGCGCCTGCGCGAAACCGAGCGCGATCAGCGGCATGGCGACAAGCTTGAGCATGGCGGACAGGCCGACCCAGAACCGTCCCGCCCGGGCGGCGGCAAGGTCGAGGCCCGCACCGACACAGATCAGGCCGACAGCGGGCGCAGCGCGGCCCAGAAGCTCGAAAAACGTGGCGAGCGGCGTTGCCAGGCCGAGCCCCGAGACTTTCACGATGATCCCCGCGACGCAGGCGATGATTAGCGGATTTCGCGTCATTTCCTTCACGGCCCCCAGCGTGCTGGCGTTGCCGCTGCCGTATTTGGCCAGCACCCAGACGCTGACGACATTGATGAACGGCACCATGAACGCAATGAATACAGCGCCCAGCGCGATGGTTTCGGGTCCGTAAAACGCGATCACCAGCGGGATACCGATATAGGTATTGAACCGGATCGCGCCCTGGGTGAGCGAGGTGAAACCGGGCCCGTCCAGTTTCATCGCGGGCCGGAAGATCAGCAGCAATAACGCCATCAGGGCGGGCGTGCCGACAACGCCGATGCCGAGGCTTGCGATGGGCAGATCGTCGATCTTGGCGGTTGCGAGGCTCACAAACAGCAGTGACGGAAACAGCAAGTAATAGGTTATGCGCTCGATCGGGGGCCAGGCCTCTGCCGGAAAAAGTTTCGTCCGCCGCAGGCAGAATCCGGCGACGATGATCAGGAAGATTGGCGCGATGGTGGCAACGACGACGAGCAAATGACTATCCGGGGCTAGGTGGGCATGTTGCGCAGAAAGTCGAGTGCGCCCTGAAGGATAAACTGCGCCGCCATTTTGTCGATCACCTCGGCGCGACGCTTGCGGGTGACGTCCTGGGCGATCAGGTGGCGTTCCATAGCCTGGGTTGACATGCGTTCGTCCCAGAAGCCGATGGGCAGGTCGGTCTTTTCGGCGAAATTTGCGCCGAACTGGCGGGTCGACTGGCAGCGCGGGCCTTCCGTGCCGTCCATGTTGACCGGCAGTCCGAGGATGATGCCGCCGACATTGAATTGGGGGAAGACCGCGAGCAGCGCTTCGGCATCCCTGGTGAATTTGGTGCGGCGGATCGTGTCCAGCGGCGACGCGATCATGTGGCTGTCATCGGAGATCGCCATGCCAATGGTCTTGTCGCCCAGATCGAGGCCGATCAGGCAAGAGCGCGGCGGCAATGCCCCGGCGAGTTCGCGGATGTGTTCGATGATCACGGGAGCGTTCATAACGGAGGATCGGGCCGACGGGAAGCGTTCTTGCCGATCCCTGAATGATAGCGTTCCGATCCCTTGCCGATCCGGGGGACCGGTGATAGTTTCCGCCCGCTTTTGCGGGAGAATTCAACGACATGGCTGTTGATCGGGATACTGTCATACGTGTTGCGCGTCTGGCGCGGATAAAGGTGCCGGAAGGCGACCTGGATACGCTGGCGGGCGAGTTGTCGAACATCATGGGCTGGGTGGAGCAGCTGGCGGAGGTCGATACCGATGGTGTCGATCCGATGACGTCGGTTGCCGACATGAAACTGCGCTGGCGCGCCGACGAGGTTACCGATGGCGGTATCCGCGACCGCGTCACGGCGAACGCATCGGATCCGCGGGACGGGATGTTCTCAGTCCCCAAGGTGATCGAATAATGACCACCCCGACGGATTTCACTATCGCCGAAGCACGCGATGCACTTGATAGTGGCGCGGTTTCCGCTCGCGAACTGGCCGAGGCGCATATCGCCGCGATGGACGCCGCGCGGAACCTCAACGCATTCATTACCGAGACACCCGACCGAGCGCTGGCAGATGCCGATGCATCCGATGCGCGCCGGGCCAAGGGGGAAGCGCTGGGCGCACTCGACGGCATTCCGCTGGCTATCAAGGACCTGTTCTGTACCGAAGGCGTTATGACGACGGCGGCATCACACATCCTTGAAGGATTCGTGCCGCCGTATGAAAGTACGGTTTCCGGGAACCTGCAGGCGGCAGGCAGTGTGATGCTGGGCAAGACCAATCTCGATGAATTCGCGATGGGCTCGTCCAACGAGACCAGTTATTTCGGCAATGTGGAAAACCCGTGGCGCCGCGATGGCGACAACCGGCCGCTGGTGCCGGGTGGGTCGTCCGGCGGAGCGGCAGCGGCAGTTTCCGGACGGTTGTGTCTTGGCGCGACCGGGACCGATACCGGCGGG
>ERZ807291.1976-NODE-1976-length-31996-cov-15.037694_pt1 | contig 31996 bp, 19 predicted proteins | sample MGYA00521257_ERZ807291 | MGnify/ENA primary metagenome ERZ807291 (study PRJEB31413, sample SAMN03169783) | marine metagenome | biome: Marine; feature: Water; material: Subsurface seawater | place: North Sea | collected 2011-04-28 | depth 1 m m ...
TTACTTTACAATTATACTTGTTAATGTGTGCAATAATATCTTTTGCTTCATCTAACACACCTTTGTTGTAGTCACTTAGTACAACATAGTCGTACTGTGAAAAATCAGTTTCTTGTACTTGTTTTAGTACTTCCATTCCTTTTGCCGATGCATCATCGTCGATACGTGTAATATAATGTCCGTCACAGATTATTCTAGTTTTAACACTAACGTCTCCAGGTGTTTCAAACATATCAACATCAACACCTAAACTTTTTAAATTTTCATATACAAGTCCTGCACCGCCTCTTGTTTCTTTTTCATCAATGTAAGTTATTACAGGTACAGGTGCTTCTGGGCTGATACGTGTAGACGTACCGTAAATATATTTGTCAATAATGACATCGCCTATCACTAATACTTTCATTCATAATCCATATATATGTTACCACTAATAGTTGCTCCAACTGAGCCAGGACGTACATAGTGTTCTAAGAAACTAGGAAAAATAATCATATCTCCTGTCTTTAATTCTGGCCTAAAGTCAAGCGGAAATTCTTTTACATTTGTTCCTAAATGGTTTTGAATATCTTTGAACATAGGATTCATAAAAACAGTTTTTGATTCTTCTACAGTTTCATATATAATAAAACTCCAAGCACTATTTGGATGTATGTGTATATCTTGCCAATCAGTTTCTTTATACTTGTTTCGCCATATAGGTCCAAACCTTGGATTAGGACCAACTAGATGCTCTAAGTTTTTAGAAATAACGCTTACTAGATATTCGTATGTTTCAGGCGAAATTTTATGTTCTTTTGTAAACGTACTAGGAGTTTCACTAAGCCATGTTGGTTCAGTTTCTTCATCACTTATGTTGATCTTTTCTAAATCAATAGTGTCTATGAATACTGGTACACTAAAAAGGTCAGCCCGCATTATGTTCTCCAGGGTTGTGCCGCTGGTAATGGCTTTGCTCTCATTGTTTTGTACACTAATGTTGCACGTAGTCCTTTGTACATTTCATTAGGTGGGTTTCCGTGATGTGGTATTTTACCTTTGAATAAAAATACTCTACCCGGCTTTGGATAAACTTTTTTCCATTCGTCATCGAGTTTAATAACAGTTTCTCCGCCCCATTCTTCTTTCCATTCTCTATTTACATAATAGATCCAACTAATGCCGTTGTCACATTCACAATCTGAATGTGGAGTAGTATTATGTATATATTGTTGTCCGTTTACTAATATTTCGCCTACTTCTAATTCAAAAGGAATTAGTTGTGCTACAGCATTATAAATCATGCTCCATACACTGTCGCTTGCTGTAGGACTTTGTGGTGGAAAAATTTGTTGCTTGAATGCAGGAACTTCTGGCCAATCAGGTATTGCACCTACGTCTGTTTTTGGATCTTCCGGATAGTTGCTTGTGTGTCCATAAAACCAATTGTAACCGTTAAACACTAAGTCATGTGTGTGTTCAATAATATATTGTGGGAACAAATCATCAATAACAATCATTTGATCCTGTGCTAAATCTATTCCAGATAAGTCTTTTGCTTCTTTTCCATTAACTAACATTTTCTACCTTTGCTAAAATTCCGTGTTCTGCTATGTACAGATATTCAATGTCACTATTAGCAAGAGTTCTAAAAGCATCATCTAATGTTTCAACCAAAGGCTCTCCCCCTAAGTTAAATGATGTATTGAATATAATAGGAACACCTGTCTGTTTATAGAATTCATTAATGTAGTCATAGTATAATGGATTCTGTTCTCTTGTTACTGTTTGTATGCGACATGTGCCGTCAACGTGTATAATACTTGGAATTTTTTCGCCAACGCCTGGTTGACAATTCATTGCATACATCATATGTGGAGACTCTTTCATTCCACGCATATCAAACCATTCTTCTGCATGTTCAGCTAATATAGTGCCAGCAAATGGCCGGAAGTATTCTCTACGCTTAACTTTGTTAACATGATCTTTGCCGTTAGGATCTGTTGGATCATACATTAGACTTCTATTACCTAATGCTCTTGGTCCTGATTCTGAACGTCCTTGGAACATTGCTACAATGTTTTTATCACACATAAGTTTTACAACTGATTCTACATCTGTTGTTTCTAGCGTAGCATTATATTTTTCAGCTGTTGCATTCACTTGTTCGCTTGTATAATTGCGGGGTAACCCTAAATATAAACTTTCACCGAATGGTAGTACTTCTTTATTTTGCGATGTTTGGTGATATGCAATAAATGCTGCACCAATTGCTGTTCCTGCATCACTAGATACTGGTTCAACATATAAGTTAATATCCATATCTTTTAAGGTGTCTAAATAGTAATAATTAGCAACACAGTTAAGCCCATAACCGCCACTTACTACAACGTTTTTATTGCCTGTACGTTCTACAGCATCTAAAATTAACTTGAGTACTTGTTCTTGACTTTCACTTTGCAATGCATATGCTAAATCTCTTCTATTATCTAAATCAACAAGTTTATCTTGCATTGTTCCTTCTGGTGTGTGTAATTCTTTAAAAAAGTTTTCATTTACTAAAGCACCGTTTGGATAAGTTGGTCTAATTAAGTTAGCGTTTGCTACTGTCCAATCTCCGCCAGCTTTGTGATATAATGGAGGGATATTATCATTTGGTTTGCCATAAGGTGATAGCCCCATAGTTTTGCCTGCTTCGATTGCACTAAATCCACAGTACTGTGTTACAGCTTCATATGCTTTAACAATGCCTGCTCCGTCGTCAATAATAACTTCGTGTGTACCTTCTTCATCAAATTTTTCACTAGTCATATTAGGAATATATGCAGCTCTAAACGGTCCGTTACCTCCTAAGTGTTTCCAAATAGTTTTTATATTATATGGGTACTCACATGTAAAAATACTTTCTAATTCGTATAACATATTATCCCAACCGTCCATTTGTGTTGGTATAAATGTTCCTGCACCGTCAACAATTACGGCTGTTGCTGTTTTAAATCCACTTCTATAAAAAGCACATGCAGCATGTAGTTTATGATGTATATGACTTAGGTCAACTACTTGTGGATGATTTAATACATCAATGCTTGGACTATTATCAATTAGTCCTAGTTTACGTGCAAGTCCAGTGTATACATCATCACCTGTAAAATCTACTTTCCCTGCTGTTTCGTTTACTGGTTGTGTATGTGCAATAACTAAAAAATCAATCTTGTCAGTGTAATCTAAAATTTTAATCATAGATGCATAAGGACCGCCATCATATTTTTGTCTACTTAATCTTTCTTCTTCAATAGCAAATACAATTTCGCCGTCTTTAAGTAAACATACACCGCCGTTGTGTCCTCTTGTAATTGCAGCAATCCATTGACTCATTATTTTTTATCTCCAATTAAATTAGTATTACCTGGTACTAGTTTAGACATTTGTTTTTTAGTTTCTGGTGCCTTTACTACTGTACCCTTGCCTAAATGTTTTCTTACGCTACTACAGATTTCTTCAATTTGTTTTTTTGTTAATTCCATAACTTCGTCGTTATGTCTATCTTGTTCTTCTTCCATAGTTAAACGTATTGGCGCATATACACGTTTTCCGTCACCTACGTCTATAATATCAAACTTAGGATCATCTGGATAAGAAATATTAATAGGATATGTTGATCCTGTTATAATAGTTGCACTTCCACCTAGTGCTTTTACCATATGTTGTCCCAAACTATCACATCCTAAAAAGTGATCAGCTACATCAATTATACTTGACCAAATACGTAGATCTGGTATTTGTGGCTGTGCTACTGGATATTGTTTATTTTCTGTTTCTTCTAGCGGAACTACTATTTCGCTCATTATAATTACTGCGTATTCTTTTTTTAGTACGTTAATAATATCTACAATATTGTTTAGTTGAAAACTTCTACTAGTCGGATCTACAATAAAGTCGCCGTGTGTTTCAGTTGTTCTTCCAAATGGTTGTACTACTAATACTTTATCTTTACCAGTACCTTGTTTTATTTCTTCAACAATGGTTGCAGCTTGTACAATTTCTTGCTTGTTAGCATATATTTTTGGATCACCAACTTTACGTAATCCTTTGTTATTAATATCAATATCAAATGCTTGTGCTAAATCACATTTTTGATTGTAGTATTCCCAAACCCTATATGGTTCTGGTGTTACACAATTTCTATCTTTGATATGTTCTTCGAATAACCCTTTATGCCAATGGTCATATGCTCTATTGTGTAGAGTAGGATGTCCTTTGTAAAAGTCCATGCCGCCTTCACATACAATGATAAAGTCGTCGTCTGGATTTTCTTTTTCATATAGTTCAAATGCTGGCAAGGAACATATCACTCTTCCTGCTCCGCCGTTAATAAAAAATGCTGTAGATCTTGTCAAATTAAACTCCTTATAGTGTTTATTATAACACCATATTAGTGATTATACAAGATATTTATTGAGGTTTTTTCAAATGAGGCGGAAAAGCGAATGCAACTATTGTTACACTCGCTTTAGAATTTGTTGTTACATTACGATTGAATCTGTATCTGGATCAATCTGTCCTGTTACTGGATCTGCTCCAACTTGAATTGGTTCCATGTTGTACGCCATTATTGGCGGAACGTTTGCATTTTGCATTACTGTTGGCCAGTCACGTAGTCGTTGACGATATGTTTCCCACTCTGTTCTAAGTGCTGCAGGCATATCATCAGTAATTTCACTATCACTGTTTTTTAAGAACTGATTACGTTTTGCTCTAACATCATCCCAAGTAATGTCTCTTCCAATATCAATACCCATAATATAATCTCTAGGTTCTTTAATTGGTATTGTTGGTACACCGTCTGCATCAAATGTTACTTGATCATCATGGTAAAACTGATATGGTAATACCGGTGTTTGATATGTAAATGGTGCATACCCAGTAATTGCTGTTGCTCCAGTTGGAGTAGCTTCACCTGTATGGTCTTCTTCCATTTCGTCAATAACCGGTCCACGTAATTGACACAGTTCTGGATATTCTGTGCAATCTATTTCTACATATCTGCAATCAGGTGGAATTGGTCTTCCGTCGTTTTTTTCAATCTCTGTGATAGGTCCTAATTCTTCTCTGTTTGTAGTATTGTTTACAATGAAGAAAAGTTTATCAGGTCCGTCATACTGAGCTGTTCTTGTATTTCCATCAGTAAAAGTATGGTCTACACATAGTTCGTTTGGAACATTATATGTGTAATTAAATTGTATCATTGGCATAATATATTTCTCTCCTGTATTACTATTTATTTATTCTTAGTAAAAAGTTAGTTTGACTAATCCCGGTCCGCCTGTGCCGCCTTGGCCACAGCATCTACCGCAATAGTTTGATGTTGCACTTTGTCCACCTTGCCCGTATGGTGCAATCCAGCACCCGCATCTAATCCAGCAATAGTTTGAGTTTTGTTCAGGGTTACCTGTATTAAGTGCTACAGCACCTGTTGAGTGTCCTATGTGCTTCCAACAGTGACAAGCACCGCCTGGATACATATATGACGAAGCCCCTTGCCAGTTACCGCCGTGTGTATAACCTACATAGTCGCCACTTGCACTTGTACCGTTACACCCTGGTCTTACACAATATGGCATCTCTGAGAAACATGAATCTGTCCAAGAGCCGTTTGCACAACCACGCTGTCCGCCACATGCACAAACACAAAGTCCTGCACCGCATACAAATGATGAACAACCATTACAGCCGTTACACTCTCTACTTAAACATCTATAAACACCTGCCGCACACATTCTATATGTACAACCAGATGTCGAAGTTATAGATTTACTTGTGTATGCTCCGCCCCCTGGAGGTCCAAAGTGTTGACATCTATTACATGAACATGCACCTGATCCGTTGCCGCCAGCACCCCATAGTTCAAAGTTTAAATTTCTAACTTGACTTGGAACCGTCCATAGACAACAACATCCTGCTGAACATCTACACGGATTTCCCCATGTCCATTTTACACACCAGTTGTCTCTGACTCCTGCAGCAAGGTTGTTTGCATCAACAGCACCATCAACAATTTGTGCACCTGTAACTTTTTTATAACTTCTATAACTTGCCATTTTTGTTCCTAAATATATGTTACTCTTATGAGGCCGCCGCCGCCAGTTCCGCCTTGTCCGCAACAACTACTGCCACAATAAGTATTCATTGCACTTTGTCCGCCTGTTCCGTACGGTACACTAAAGTTACCACAACGTATCCAACATTCTCTAATACCTTGTGTACTAATGCCGCCGATAATTGGCGCAACACCTTGGTGTATTTCTTGAGTATGGCAATGACAATATCCTGACGCTGTTGACCATCCTGGATTGTTTGGCACAACATACATGTCGCCATTGTTGTGTGTTGGACATCTACAATATGCGTTAGTGTAGAAACAACCGTTTGACCAACTTGTATTTGCTTCAGCTCTATATCCGCCGCAAGCACAAAATCCTGACATATTGTATCCATTTGCATAAGTTGTACATCCATTACAACCTACACATTCTCTACTTAAACATCTGTACACACCAGCCGCACATAAAGTATATGTACAGCCCGGTCTTGTGCCTAGTGTTTTCGAGTTATGACTGCCGCCCATGGCTGCTTTAAAGTGATGACATCTACTACATGAACACGCACCACTACCATTGCCGCCTGCGCCCCATAAGTCTACAGTTAATCTGCATACTCCGGTAGGCACAGTCCAGTTGCAACAGCAACCGCCACTACATCTACAAGGTACACCTGATATCCATTTTACACCATAATTATTTAATGTATTTGAATTAATATCATTATCGGTTAATGTTCCATTAACCATTTGGTCGCCGTGTACCTTTTTATAACTTGCATAACTTGCCATTAAAAATTCCTTACGTAAATGTTAATTTTACTACTCCTGGACCGCCTGTACCACCTTGGCCACAACAACGTCCACAATATGTAGAGTTTGCACTTTGTCCACCATGTCCCGGAGGTGCAATCCAACAACCGCAACGCATCCAACATACTGATATACCCTGTGAAACGTTACCACCTAACATAGGTGCCGCTGTTGGTCTAACATATTGATGGTGACAGTGACAGTTGTAAATTCCACTAAACACACCAATGTGACTCATAATGTGCATTTGACCTCTGCCTGTTCCACATCCTGGTCCAACACAACAACCCCAACAACTGAAACAATAGTTTGACCAGTCTGTGTTAGCGTTACCGCAACGTCCGCCTACTGTACATAGTTGACAAGCATTGTAACCGCAAACATATGAAATACATCCGTTACAAGCAGAACACTCTCTACTCAAACATCTGTATACTCCACCTGCACACATTCTGTATGTACAACCTGGTGCTGTAGTAATTGATTTTTGATTATAAGAGCCGCCGCCTGCGCCTTGATAGTGGTGGCATCTGTTACATGAACAAGCGCCTGATCCGTTGCCGCCAGCAGCCCATAACTCGAAATGCACTCTACGTGTACATCCTGGTGCAGTCCACAAACAACAGCAACCTGCTGAACAACGACATGCATCACCGATTAGCCACTTTGTACAAAGTCTATGACGAACGCCAGTTCCCATTTTATCTTCGGTAACTGTGCCATCAATGATTTGTTCATTTGTAACTTTTTTATAACTATCGTAAGTTGCCATTCAACTTTGCTCCTATTAGATTGTAAAGATACGCCATCCGTAAGTATTATTGTGGAATACCATTTCAAACGCTGCATCTTCTGTAGTAACTGTTAGGTTTGACGAATCGCCGTTAATTAGTTTACCATTACGTGCTACTGTAAAGTTTGATCCACTTACTAAGAAAAATCTAACTCTATCACCTTGTGCTGGCGAACTTGGTAGTGTAACTGTGTGATTTCCTTGTACCCAATTTGTTTGCCAACTTAATGTTGTTCTTCCACCTGTAACAGCAACGTTTTGAAATCCGCCTACTGTCCAAGCTGATCCTGTGTACCACTCTAAATGACCGTAGTCAGTGTTAAACCTTACAAAGCCTTCGGACGGAGAGCCGGGGCGTTGTGCTGTTGTACCCTGAGGTATTGTCATGTGTGTTGATGTTGCAGCTGTTAAATATTGTGATGTTAGTGTTCCTGCGACATTTATAGCGCCACCAACATAAGCATTTTTCGCTACTCCTATACCACCACTAAGTATTAGGCCTCCTGTTGCTGTAGTTGTACTTTGTGTAGTATTTTGTACAAGCAACTGTGGATTTGCTGGAATAACAACATCACCTGATCCATTTGGTTCAATGGTAATGTTCTCGTTTGGAACAAGACTTGATAGTTTGTTGTCAACACTCACCAATCGTGCTAGTAGAGGTCTTCCAACTGTTCCTGTGTTAATTCTGCGCATGTCTGCTCCTTTATGCTGTTGCTGTTTCTATACCATATACTACAACATTTACGTCAGTACTGTTAGAATATACTACAACATTTTTAGTTGCATCTAACACAATTCCGCCTCGCTCTAGACTACCATTTCCTAGTAGTTCGGTATCGAATTCTATATATTCAGCATTAGTTGGCGTTCCTGACGCCGCTAGTGCCACCCTAACATCTCTTGATGCTGAATTTCTATTTGTTACATTAACAGTAACTACTGCAAATGTATCCGCAGGTACAGTATACACAGTGGTGTTTGCCGCTGCTGCTAAATCTGCACTTCCTAATATTCCTGTTGCCATTTTCTTTTTTCTCCGTTTATCTTAAAAAGTAGTTGTAAGCCATTGGTAAACCAAGTACACTACCTGTAAAGTTTACGTTTGCTTTTATATTTATCTGTTCTCCACTAACCGTTGTAATTTGATTAGTGTTGATGAATATGTCACCAGCTGTTACACTGTTGACGTTAAGTGTAGCACCACCGCCACCAATTTGGGCTTCGATGTATGCTTTCACCGCTCTCTGTGTTGGTACTACTGTGTCACTATTAGCTGTAAAGAACGGGTCTGTACTAAATTCACTAATACTTGCAGAGTTACCACCTAGTGTAACTTCACCTAGTGATAGTTCTTGTAGTCCTGCAATGTTGAACGCTTCAGCATTCAATGTCGCAACACCAGTTGCCTGTTCAATACTAAACAAGTCACCAACTCTAAAGTTACCATCTTGGTCAGTAGCTGTAAAGAACACTCTTCCGCCATTGTCGTCTTTGGTTTCTTTAGCTTGGTCTGGTGCTATAGTTGGTATGCCAGGGTAATTAGTAGTTGTAAATCCTCCTGTACCAATATCTAAGAAGTCGTGTCCTGTTAGACGTACTTGACTAAATCTAATACGCATTGTTACTGGATTACCATCTACTGGAGCATCTGTAATACTCATGTCTGGTGATAATTGTAAGAACGCTGTTTTAGAACCATCGTTAAGTCCTACTAGTGAAACTGTGTTAACTAGTTTAAAGAACTGTCCTGGTAAGCTGTCAAACTCAACGTTAGAACCGTTTACTGGTGTTGCACTTAATCTTCTAACTGCAACAAACTGTCCACTTTGTGTAAAGTCTGCACCACCGTTTGATGTTGGACCATCAACTTCTGCACTAGCTGTAATAAAGCTAGTACCTCTGTTAATAAATGTTGGGTTAGCCAATACGCCATTTCTAATTTTTGGAACTAGTACAACATCTTCAATGTTTCCTGGATCTGTAACTGTAATAGTAGGTGCTGCACCTTCGTATCCTGATCCTGGTTCTGTCATTCTAATTTCAAATATTTTCTGGTTAGCAACACCTGCTCTACCTAATGCAGGAGCTCCTCTGTAAATTGTTTTTGCTGTATTACTTGTATCATCAACACTTACAAATCTACCTATTGGTGTTGTTGCGCCAATTGTATGTGGATTACCAAACGCTACTTTCTCACCTATATCAGTTAAGCCAGTAACTTCAGTCCATTTAACTCCATCAAACGACTCAGCTATTACTGTTTCATCGTCGCTGTATGTAATTACAAATACACCTTGTCCGTATGCAATACCACTTGGTGTAGCTGTTGCATTTGGAGTGCTTGCTGCTACCCATGTTGTACCATCAATACTATATGCCATGTTATTAGCACCTGTATCGCTTGCTAGTGCAACAAATATACCGTTACCCCATACTACGTCAATCCATGTTTTACTGTTTGGAAGTGTTCTAGCCGTCCATGTTTCACCTGTTGGTGATGTAACAGCATTAGTACTTCCAGAGTCAAGTGCAACAAACAATCCTTTACCATATGTTAAACAATCATAACCAGTTCCTGGTAATGCTGTTGAATATGTTGACCAGTTTGTTCCGCCATCATCTGAATAAGCAACATCTTGATCTGAGTTTGATGTAACAACAAATCTATTTGTTCCTAATGCAATATAACCTGTTGCAACATTCATTGCTGTACCTGCTGTTAAACCGCTAAGTGTCTTGTCTGCCCATGTACCTAATGCATCATCAACACTTACACTAACAACATTTGAGCTTACTCTAGTTGCCACTGCTGCATGAGGTTTAGCTGTACTTGAACCGTCATTTAATAATGCACTTGCTATGTTTTGGTGATCACCTGTTTTAGTAATTGCTGTCCAACTTGCTGCTGTAGTACCGTCTATACTTGTGTAGAAGTTACCATCTGCTAGTGCAATAAAGTATCCTTTACGTCCAATACCATCAAAATCAAAGTCAACTATTGCACCAGATGCATTAACTGTTGTAATTGTAACAACTATATCGTTGTCTACATCTGTACCGCCTAGCAATCCGCCTTTAATAGTTACTGTTGATAGTCTAGTAAATTCTTTACCGCCACTTGCAACAGTTACATAATATTTTGCACCGTTACGTGTAACATTAAATGTTGCACCGCTACCGTCACTGTTTGATTCACTTACAACACCTGCATATGTGTTTGCTGTTTCAACAAATTCGATGTTGTTAAAATCATCAGTTGCAATAGTTTGCACAGTTGCTACAGCATTTGCTGGAGCTGGAATTGTAACTCTTGGTTCAACTTGATATGTTGAAGAACTGTTTGGGGCGACAATAGTTGTTCCTGGAACAACATGACTAAATCCTGAAACTCCGTATCTATCTACAACGTTAGCTAATTTACTTCCTGAATTGTATGATGTAATGTAACCATAGTTACCAACACCTGCACCACCAGTAACATAAATTGCCATACCAACATAAGCACTTGAAATACTACCGTCTGTGGCTGCTAAGTTAATACTTGTTAATGTTCCGGCCTGCGCTGTGTTTGATACAACAGTATAGTTTGTACCACCAGCGTTACTAGGTGATTCAATTGTTTCACCAATTTGGATTCTGTTTATTGCGCCGTCTCTAAATTCATCTGCTAATAATGATTCATCATCTCCTGAGCCAAATATATTAATATTTGCTTCAGTATAATCATTACCTGCATGTGAATATTCTAAACGTTGTATTGCGTCAGTATTTGTAAATACGTTGGTTATTGTAGCGTTGTATTGTGTTGAGTTATCTACAACTGCTGTTACTGGAATTTCATCTGGATCGACTCCTTCTGCAACTGAACCGTATGTACCGTATGAGTTGTTACCGTTTGTAGCACGAGCTCTTCCGCCTGTTTCACACAAGTACCCAATATGTGAGTAGTACGTAAACACTGACACAAGTTCTGCTCTACCATTGTTAAGCAACCATGCTCCGATACCATCACTAATAACTTGTGTAAAGTCGTTACTAACAATTGAATCGTTACCGCCATCATGTAGTGCGCCGTCAATTTTTTGTCCTACAGCTGCATAACCAAATGTTGTACAGTTTTGTACGTATGGCGAACGTGCTGTAATCCATACACGCTCATCTTTTGGTCCCCAACCTGGATCAAGTGATGCATACGCACCGCCTGTTGGTCTACTTGTACCGTAGGCGTTTGCTGGACCTAAGTCGCCTTGTAGTCCATCCATTGTTTGTAATCTAACACCAGTACCGTTACGTAAGTAGTAGAAATCTTCTTCTTGTGAACCAAGAACACTATTTGCATAGTATCTTGCACCTAACGCTGCTTTGTACCAACCTGTGTAGTCAACTGCTAATACATTTGTATCATATGACACCAACGGAGCGTTATATCTTTTAGCCCAGTTACGTGAATATGCAGCGTCCCATTTCATTCCGTATACATATTCTCTAACATCTCTTGCACACAATGTTCTGTTATAAACATATGAACTCTTAACTTCAAACATTGCACTATATGTGTTATCAATATATTTTACAGTTTTAATAACAATATCATCTGCATTACGTTTAATTTGTATTTGAGCTGCTTTTAAGTCAGCTGCTGCACCGTTTACATCTGGATATGTTGCTGTTGGTAAGCTGTTTGTATTACCTGCTGTAATTACATCTTCAATAAGTTGTAGTAGTGTTTGAGAAAGTGTACCTTCTGTTGCACTAGCTGCTGTTCCTGATGTATCTTGGTTAGCTGCATTTCCTGCTGATTTTGATACAGCAACTTCTCTAATAACTTCATCAGTTACTACTGAAAGTCTGTTATAAGCTGCCGCTGTTGCTGCGCCTTCGCCTGCGCCACCTTGGTATACGCCATCAACAAAATAACTTCTTGCTGCTTGGTTACTTGCACTTGTTCCGCCATACATAATATCATAACGTAGTGCGTCAATTACATAACCAACATCTCTTTCACATTTTGCTACATCGTAAGTTAATGCAGGATAGTTAACAGCAATCCATGCTGTAATTTCTGCAATCATAAATGCTCTGTTAGCACCTAATTGTGCTACAGCATTAGTTGTGTTTGCTGATGCGCCTGCTGGTGCTGGATACGTAATTGCATCTGCACTTCCAACGCCGTTATTTAAGACATCAACAATTTCTGCAAAGAATGCATTTGATCTTGATAGTCCTGTTGTACTTGTTCTTACTTTGTAGAGTTCTGCAACTTTAGCTTTTGTAAAATTAATACCTGCTGTTGTTTGAACTAATTGCGCTCCATTTGCTACACTAGCACTTGCTCTTTGATAAGCAAGACCTTGTGTTACAGCATTGTAGTTAGTTCCTAGTGTAATATCATAACCTACAGCATCTAAGAAATATCCAGTATCTCTACGACATTTGTTTTTGTTATATTGGAAAGCTGATTCAGTAGGATCAAAGGCAAAAGCTGATCCATTAACTGTTGTACTTACAATAAAAGTTGTATCACTTTCAATAGATTTTACATAATATGTTGTATCTGCGTCAGCTCCTGCTTCTGTTAAGGCATTAGTACTATCATCATAGTTTACAAATTTTAATCCCATTCCTGGAGATAACCAGCTTGTATCTGCAACGGTAACTGTACCATTTGCTTCAACTTTTGAAACAGCTGCTTTATAACATTCATCTGCTTCATTGAGTGCTTCTTGTACAATCCATTCCTTGTTAGTTTCTAATTGGTATTGTGCATTATAAATCTCTGGATCTACAACTTGTTTATTTGCACCTTCATAGCTTGCTGTCCAAATAGTGTCGTTAACCCATTCAAATGTTTCTTCAAGTTGTACACTTGTTTCACACTGTTCACTTGATAATACTGCCTGCATTTCTCTCATAGCAAACATATTAGCTGCAATAGTTGCATCTTTCTGATCTGCAATTACTTTTGTTCTTGCAGGTTTTCTACGATATGAGAATGCTGTAATAATACTTGCAATATTTGTTCCAAGTAATGCATCATATTTTGCGGCATCAAAAATTAATCCTAAGTCTCTTGTACACTTAGCATGATCAAATTTGAAATCACTATATGTGTCAGTTACAAACTGTAGTGTAGTTTTAATATGTCCGTCTCTATTTGAATCAAACAATGCATAGTCAGTAGCTGTTTGACCAATTTCTGTACTTGTTACTTCAGTAATTGCTGAAATTCCGTTTGGATTATCAGCTGTAATAGCATTAGTAACTTCAGTAATAAATGATACAATTAATGCTTCTTCAGTTGCTGATGCAGGATTACCATTTGTACTTTGTGTTTGTGTGTTACCAGTTTGTTTTGTAATTGAAACTTCAGTAATAACATCTTGTGCAACACTTGATAAGTGTCCGTATGCTGCAATAGTTTCTGTTGCTTCACCCGGAATAACACTTGCACCGTTTAAGTTAAAGTATGATTTAGCAATACGTACTTGAGCAATATTTCCGCCGTACATGATATCATGACATAATCCGTCTACAATAAATGCTACGTCTCTTTCGCAACGTGCTCTATCATATACAAATGATCCTGGAGGATTATTGTAAGTATTTTCAACATAATTTACAACATCATCAATTATAAACTGTCTATTAGATACTAATAAGTTTTTAGCTTTAATAGCATCTGCTGTTGAATTATAACTTGGAAAAGTTAGTGCATCTTCAGCTGTGGTGCTATTTTGTAAAATATCTACTACTTCATTATAGAATGATGTTGTTCTTGTTATATATGTTGAGTCAGTTAAGTCTGCTAATTGTAGATCACGGAATTTTCTAATTGCACCTACAGTTTGACTTTTTTGTGCACCTTGTAGATATTCAGATGTTTCTCTTCTGTATGCTCTACCTGCTTGAATAGCTAGATAGTTTGATCCAGTAAGTGTATCATTCTGTGCGCCTTCTGAAAGTATTTCTAAGTCACGTCTACAAATACCACTATCGTATTTGAAGCTACCAAAGTTTTTGCTAATAAAGTCAATTGTGTATTCGCCAACTTGATCTTTTGCTGCGTCAATTGCTTGTGTATCTGCAAACGTAAGTGCGTTTGCTCCTGCAACACTTGGATATACTTCTGATACTGTGCCAACACCACTGTTAATAGTATCAGTAATATCATCAAATAAGTTACCAATTGTAGTTGATTCACTAGCTGTTCCGCCAACACCTGCAATTTGTGCTACATCAGTTTGTAGTACAGGTGTTACCGTAATGTTACGCTGTACAGTTTGTACTAGCTGTTTCATAAATCCGTAAGCTGCAATAGTAGCGGCTTTTTCACTTGCTGCAATTTCTAGTACTGCGCCTGTGTAATATGCTTCACCTGCAACAACTGATTGCCAGTTACCACCATATGTTAAGTCATATGCAATAGCATCTAATATAAATCCAATATCTTGTTTACATTTTGTACGACTGTATTTTAAGTTTGGATAGTTTTCAGTAATATATGCTGTGGTTTCTGTTTTAATAAATTCTCTGTTTTGTAAAAACAAGTCACGTCCGCGTCCTGCATTTGCATTTGTCATTTCCCATGGCTTAGGAAATTGTGCATAAAGTTTTTCGCCTAATTGTGCATCGATGTTTCTACGTATACCACGTACTTGACGTGTTAAGCCTTCCCATGCTTGAGGTGTTTCTGCGTAAGGATATGCTGTTGTTTGTGTTAAAGTATTTCCTGTAGTTGGAGTCATTGTAAGACCCGATGCTACGTTACCAACAACTTGCTCAATTCTTTCTAAGGCTTTACTTGTATATCTGTAATCACTCTTAGGAGTTAGTGTTGAGTTTGTAGACTTTCTTGGTTGTACGTTAACTGAACGAAGTTCGTCTCCCATTATACAACATTCTGCTGGAATAATAATCGGTAGTACTTCTCTATATTGCCCAGTTGTTACTTTAATTAATGTTTTCCGTATGCTTCTTGCCGGAATGTTTGTTGCATTACCTGCGGTAATTGCATCTGTAATTATTTTTCCTAAACTGGAAATAGTTGCAAAATTAGTAGCCATTAGTATCCTCCGCCCTCGGCATATCCGCCCTCTGGTGTTTCATCTGAGTAAGTGCCTCCAGAACTGCTTCCGCTTATTGTTCCATCATACACAATCGAATCCTGTGCCCCGAGTGCTGTTTCAAAATATTGTGGTACAACTCTAGTAGAGTTATCACCGTTTGTTGTTTGGTAGTTAACTGCTGGTGCAGCTTGTTGTAGTACTTTTTCAATTAGTGTTAAACCGTAGTTAATACTAGCTACAGTTTCGCCTTCTTGACCTAGTGCATAAAATTGTCCTGGATCAGTTACATATGATAATGCAACTTCTCTTGATTTTATATTTCCACCATGTCTTAAATCATAAATGAATGCATCTATAATATAACCCATGTCTCTTTCGCATTTTTTACTATCATATTTAAATGAACTTGTAAAAGGACTTGTATTATTAGCAATTTGGTAGTCAGTCCACTCAACAATTTCACGTTGTATAAAGCGTCTATTCATTTCTAATAATCTTGCTGCATCATTAGCTTTAGTTCCTCGCTCAACTTGTTGGGCTGCATATCTAATACTCTTAAACGGTCTATCAATGTTTTTGCCATAAATCGGTGCAGGTGCATCAGTGCCATGTTCTGCAACATAGTATACATCTACTGATTGTCCCAAGAATTCCCAGTTTGGTACACCATTTGAATTTACTGTAAGTATTTGTCCATCTTGACCAATTGGTAATCTAACTGGAGTTGCGCCACTGTAATAAACCATGTCGCCTTTGGTAGTTAATACTGATTGCTCAGTACCAATTGCCATAATATTCCAATATGTACCTGTTGTATCTTGATCTGGTCTTGAATTAGCTGCAGAAATGCCGCCTGTTCCATCTGGATCACCTGACGAACCGTCATCACCTTCAGAAATATGTCCTTGTATACAAACATATGAGTTATCACCGTAGCGTACAACGTCACCTAATACATAAGTTGCGTCATCTGCCCAATTACCTTTCCAATCAAAACCTGTACTTAATTTTTCCCAGTATGTTGTGTTAGGTGGAGTTTGAGTTCTGTGTCCTAAAATACAACGATACATGTAACCGCCTAAGCGTACAGTATCACCTGGTAGATAATATCTGTTTGTTGAGTCTTCTTCCCAGTCTCCTTGGAATTTCATACCACGTGCAAACAAGTCCCATTCTGGAGTTCCTGTTGCTGTAGTAACCCATATACCACCTGATGTATATGCACCAAAGCTCTGTGAATTAACTACTGATGTTAATGCTCTATCTGTGTATAATTTAAAAGTGTTAGCTGTTACCGCACCTACCCAATAGTTATTACTATTAAGATCAGTCATACCAACTACACCAGTAATGGTAATTTGTTTTCCGTTACTAAGTTCGTGTAAGTTACTTGTAATAACTATTTCAGCTGCTGATGATGCACCTGTAATTACGCCGCCGCTATCACCTGGCTTAGGACCGAGTGTGTCTTCTCTAGCAATGTAACTATTTCCGCCAAACTGTACAACGTCACCTGGTTGATAACCAACAGCGTCATTCCATTCACTTTCGTATTGGAAGCCTTCAACAAACTTAGTCCATTTTGAACTGTCTGCTGCAAACGTTGCTTGTGATGTATGATAAGCGTTTACAATCCATAGACTAGCACCAAATTTTACAACGTCATTTAATTTATAACGTATGCTCGGCGCCCAATCATTTTTCCAATCAAACCCTTGATTAAATACTGTCCATTTTGATAAGTCAGCTTCTAGTCCTAGTGTATCGGTTGCTGCACTAATGTGGTAAGTGTTACAAACATATGTTGAGCCGCCGTACTTAACTAAGTCATTTGCTTTGTAATCATATGTTGTAGCCCAATCGCCTTTGTAATCTAATCCTGTAGCAAATACGTCCCATTTAGCAATGTCTGGTTCTAACCCTGTACTTGAATCAACGGCAGATGTATGATCCGTTTTACAGATATAAACTGTAGCACCGTAGCGTACAATATTATCTCTAATATATGCTGTTTGTGGTTGCCAGTCGCCTAACCATTTTTGGCCATCAGCCATAATGTTCCATTTGCTTGGAATAATGTCTAGATCAGTAAAGAAGCTTGCTGAACTATCATGTCCTGTAACACAAATGTATATTTTGCCGCCGTATTCTACAACGTCATCTTTGAAGTATGTAGTAGAGGTTACCCACGTACTTTTCCATACAAATCTAATTCTACCTAACTTAAACTCTGCCATTTATCTGCTCCACTATTGTATTTATCATTGTTGCCATTAACTCGATCCGCCTTGGATTTCGGATATAAATTCTCTTGCAAACAACATTTGACTTATAATTGTACCTTGTACTGCTGTTAAATTATTGTTTGCATCCTTGCCGTCAAAGCTAATAACTCTAGGAAAATTTAGATATCCATCAGTTGTTGTTGATATTTCGTTTGTATCAGTTCCTATTTTTACAGTACCAGCAACAAGTCCGTTTGTTTCTAAGTCTGAACCACCAACTGACAATCTATCAGCTAAGAATGTTGCTACCGCTTTTTGTGTAGGAATAATATTGTTTGAATCAGCACTAAATGTTCCGTCTGTACTAAATTCGTTTACTACAGCTCCTGAACCACCAAGTCTAACACCACCTAATGATAACTGGCTTAGACCATCTAAGTCAAAGAACTCAGCACTAATTGTAACAATACCTGTTGCCTGTTGCACACTAAACAGTTCACCTGCTCTAAAGTTACCGTCTTGGTCTGTACTTACGTAAAACACTCTACCACCATTTAATTCTTCAACTTCGTTTTCTGGCGCACTTGTAAAAAATGCTCCTCCTGAATATAGTGTAGGATAGTTTGTTTCTTCAAAATTACCTGTACCAATATCTAAGAAGTCATGTCCAGTAATTCTACACTGACTATATCCACTTCTTAATGTTACCGCTGTTCCGTGTAACATATTGTTTTCGTTACGTAGTCTAGGTGTAATTGTAAATTTTATACTTCGTGTATTATTACCAGAACCGTCATCTCCTAGATCAGTAATACCTACTCCTGTATATAATGCTAAGTCTGCTGGATCCTCTGTAGTTAAATCAAGTAATGTTGAAAATCTAATTTGTACTCCAGGTCCTGGAACAACATTAACTCCATCAATAACTACAACATTTGTTTCCGGAATAATATCTGCATAGCCGTCGCCTGCTATAGTAATAGTTGAACTACTTGTTCTATATCCTGCACCTCTGTTAATAAACGATGGTTGAGATAATACTCCATTACCATAACGCATATCAACTTCAAGTCCTGTAACAAATGTTGTGTCAACAATGGTTAGCTCACAAGGATTATCATCTGAATATCCACTACCTGGATCCCACATTAAAATATTGTTGAAAGACCCTTGGAAAACATTTGCTTTGAATCTTGCACGTCTGCCTGTAGTCATTATGCTTAAAGCATTAGTTGACGTAACATCACCAAATGCAATAAACGTTCCTACTGAGTTTGGATTTGCAAACAATAATGTGCTATACAATCTGCCGTTGTTATTCATATTACGTTCGGTCCAAATTATACCATCTTCTGTTGTTGCACATCTATCAATTTCGTCTCCTGATTGTGCTGCACCGGTGCCTATTACACTTTGGTCACCAATTGCCATAAACACACCTTGGCCATAAATAAAATCTTTTACTTGTAAGTCAGCGCCATCTAGTTGTGGAATTTGTGTTCCTAATTTAAATGTTTGACCTTTATCTAAACTATAAACAGTTTTACCACTGTATGTTACTCCAACAAATCTATTGTCTCCGTATGCAAATCCTGCCCAATCATATTCACCTGCAGGTAATGCATTTAAATAAAGTGTCCAAGCTGATCCGTTAGTAGTTACAGCTGATTGCTGATCACTTCCTGATAATACAACAAATGCACCTTGACCGTATTCTACTTTTTGCCACTGTGCTGTAGTTGAGTCATCACTATCAGGTATAGTTCCGGAAGTCCATGTAAGTCCGTCAGTACTAGTTGCAACAGCATTACTTCCTTCTGCTATTGCAAGGAATCTTCCGCCGCCAAAAGCAATATCAACCCAATTATCAGAGCCTGGTAATGCTCTTTGGATCCATGTTTCTCCGTCATAACTAAATGCTACATTGCTGGTATTATTTTCTAATGCAACAAATGCATCTTCGCCAGCAACAATTTTTCTCCAGTCGCCTACGTTAGGTAAGTTGCCTTCGGTCCAAGTTGTGCCATCATCTGAATATGCTGTAAAGTTTGGATCTGCGATAGCAACGGCACGTTTTCCTCTAGTAGTTCCCGAGCTACTAAATGTTACAATAGCGTTTGTACTATCGTCCGATACTGAAAGTACTTCTATAACACAGTCATTAGCAGGCGTTGCTCCGCCTAGTGCTGTTCCTAAGATTGTAAGTTTATCTCCAACTGCATATCCTGCACCTGAGCCTACTTTTGTTAAATTATATACTTGTCCTTTACGCTGAACATTAAATCTTGCAGCCACAGCTTCGTCATCAAATGTTTCGCCTGTTCCAATTCCAACAGTAATATTTGTATAATCAACAGTTTGATATCCCCAAGTTGCTCCTCGCCATTCACGTGCTGCTGGTAAATTTCCGTTTGTTGCAACAAACCCTGGGTGGCTTGCTATAATGCTTGCTTCAATTCTATAGTTAGTAGTTGAGTCAAAATCTGGTACTAAGTCTGTACCTGGAATAATATGATCCCAACCTGCTGTACCATCTGATTCTTTAGTTACTGTTACATCTTTTGTTACAGGATCAAATACATTAGCTTGTGCATATTGTCCAGCGCCTCTACCACTTGTAATAATAATACGCATATCTTGAATGTCTGATGTAAATTGTGTAGAATCGTTTGCATTGATACGTATTCTATCAGAAGCATCAACTGTAATCTGTGCGCTACTTGCACTAACCTTAAAGCCACTTCCGCCTTCTGTACCCGAACCTTTAGTATTAATAAGTCTTGGCTCATGAACGCCGCCGTCTCTAAAATCAACATATTCTACTGTTGCGTCATCACCTGCACCAACAATAGTTGCTGTTGCATTTGTATATTGTTCGCCAGTATGTGAATATTGGAATAAGAATAATTCATCTGCAGATCCGCCTGCAAATGCACTTTCAACAATAGCTTCATTTTCTCTGTTGTTTACTGTACCTGCATCTGGAGTTTCTAAAGGATCGTTACCGTCTGCTACAGCACCAAAACTTCCGTATGAGTTGTTACCGTTTGTAGCACGTATCACTCCGCCACTTTCTGCTAGATATCCAACTGCACAATAGTACGTAAACACTGACACAAGCTCAGCTCGTGCATTGTTTAATATGTGTGCGCCAATACCATCACTTAAAACTTGTGTAAAGTCATTTGATGTCATTGACTTGTTACCACCGTTGTGCAATGCACCGTCTACTTTTTGACCATAACAACGTTCACCAATGTTTGTTACACCTTGAATATATGGTGATCTTTTCATAATCCACATACGCTCATCTGCTGGTCCCCAACCTGGATCAAGTGCGACACATGCACCGCCTGTTGGTCTTTGATAAATGTCATACACTCCTGGAGGATTTAATCCGCCAGTTAGTCCTTCAATAGTCATTTGACGCAAGCCTGTTGTATCTCTTACTAAGAACATGTCTGTTGTACCAGAACCTGTTATAGCTCTTGCATACCTGTTAGCAGCATTAATAGTGCCATATGTTCCTGGGTATTTTAAATCTCTTATCATTGCACGTATGAAACTTTGTATGTCATTTCTAATACGTAACAAGTCGCCTGTAAAATCTGGGAATACAGTTGCAATATATCCAAAACAATCTTGAACAATAAATTCTTTGTTTTGTTCTATAATGTCAGCTGCATTTGTTAATCCTGTATCAGTAGTAATTGTATTTGTACCGCTCATTGCAGGATTTGTTGCACCACTAGCAGATACAAATTGAATTCTATTAAAGTAATCTAATTTTCTTGCACTCATAAAAACAAAAGCATCGTTTGACCCAGTTGGTAAATTTCTTTTTTGTTCAATAAGATTTGAACTTTGTCTAACTATTTCTTCGTTAACAATTAATTTTTGTGATATACCTAAGAAGTGTGAAATAATATTATTGTGGAATGTTGTATCGTTTTGATACTCTGGAATAGGTCCTGTAGCTGCTATCGTAGTTGCACGTAATTCGTCGCCCATAACAACACATCCTGCTGGAATACTTATAGGTCCAATTTCTTCAAATCTTCCTGTTGATACTGCAACTTTAGTTGGTACTAGTGGATTAAAATTATCTTCAATCCATTCACATGCATGTCGTACTGTACGGAATGGGGTTTCTGGTTCTCTACCATATGTTTCCTGGTCTTTACCATTTAATCCAACATATACAACTTGATTTTCAAAGTCTCTATTACGCCAAAATACTTCTTGTTCAGCTGTTACACTTAATATTTGATTAGTTTCACCAATAGGTACTCTTGCATCACCTAGTGTACTATCATCTTCGTAGTTCTCTTTTCTCCAAGCGCCGTATGTTAATAGATCGCCCTTTGTTGTAAGTGCAGCTGGCTGACCTGCTTGTACAGTTAAATCCCAGTAGTTGTATATTCCTACAGCAAAATCACCCGGAGCTTTTTCAAAATCTGATGCGTGTTCAAAGTTACAAGTATAAGCACTTCCTAGATAATAAACTACATCACCTCTTGAATAGTAAGTATTTGTTTTCCAGTTAGCTTGCCATTTTTGTCCTTTTGCAAGTAAGTTCCATACTTCCGGATCAAGGTCAGTACTTGCACTATCTTTGCCGTCTTGTAAACCTACATCTCTTACTGCCTCATATAAATAACCACCACGTTGTACAATATCTCCTGCTTGGTATTCGCTTCCTAATACCCAGTCCCCTGCAAAATCGTTACTCTTGGCTAGTACTCTCCAGTTAATGGTCGAGTCGCCGCCTAAATCCTGTGATACAACTTTTCCTTGTGCGTCTAACACTGTAACTAAACTAGGCTGACTGTCTTGGTTGTTGTTTATAGCACTATATAAAAATCCGCCATATCTTACAATATCACCAACGGAGTAAACAGAAAGTGAATCCCAATCATTTTTAAATCCTGTACCCGGAAATGTAATTGTAAAGTTTGTATTATCAATTGCATTGCCTGCAGAAGTGTGCGTAGTATTACATTCGTATATTGCGCCACCATATGAAACTTGATCATTTACTCTGTATAATGTATTTGTTAACCAAGCACTGCGCCATTCTTTTCCTGGATGGAAAATATCCCAGCAATTAAAATTAGGATTAGCACTTATATTATCTTCAAGTGTTGCGCCTGCATCGTGTGCTAGTTTACAACGATATACAATACCGTTATATCTTACTAATGCGCCTTCTCCATAACCTGTACCAGAAACCCATGGACCAACAAAGTCTATTCCGTCTCCAAAATCTTCCCATTTGCTTGTTTGATCTGCAAAGTTAGTTGAAGTATGCGGCTTTATACACAAATGCAATTTACCATTGAATAAAACTATTTCACCAGGTATATATTCTACACCAATTTCGTAATCGCCGCTAAACGTTTTACTACTAGTCATCACAATCCAGTATGGCGCTGGAGCTGGAGGATTTGATCCTGGTAATATTCTAGCTAGGTCTGTTCCGAATTCTGTACTTGAAGTATGACTTACAATACAAACATAACTTTTACCGCCGTTGTAAACAACATCATCTTTTAAGTATTCTGTACTTAGAGCCCATTGCCCTTTCCACGTATACTTAAATCTATCTAACTTAAACTCTGCCATATTAGTATCCTATCTTTTCGCTACTTGATTCTGTAAGTACAAGTGCATCGTTGCCTTCTCCGTAAGCCGGTGAACTATTCTTGTCTGGGTAAGTATATGCTTCTGAAATTCTTTGTACAAAAAATCCTGTGTCTTCTTCAATGTAATATAACAAACTTCTGTTTTCCCACTTGAACTGTTGGTAACGTAAGTTTGGATATAATTGTTCGTGATCAATATCAATGCCATCAAGGAAGTCAATACCTTCTTCAAAGTCTGGATAGTTTTCTGAAGCAATACCAAGATCGTTAACAATAACAACATTTTCTTGTCCAAGACGTAACTGATCTAATTGCTGTAAAAATAATTCGCCGTCTTCGTTTCTGCGTAATCCGTAAAAGTATCTTTTGATAAATCCTGCTGCTACGTCTGTTGGTGTTGTTCCTATATAGTACATTATGTTATCTCCACGTAACTAATAATAACGTCAACTGAATCATCAAGTGTTGATGATACATACATTGCATTACTAGTTGCTAATATTAATTTTTCGCCGGATGATACTGCACGTAAACTTGTGCCTGAAGGAAGAATAGAATCTTTTAAATAAAATCCTCTTGCACTATCCTGGCTTTGTAGTTCTACGTTAACATACACAAACTTATCAGTAAGATTAGTAAAACTTAATCCAATTACTGTTGCTCGTGTAGCACCATTAGTTTCAATAACTTTTACTGGTGTTGTTCCTACGTTTTTTACTACTTCATTTCTAAAAAAGGTTGCCATCTATATTTCCTTATCCCATAAATAAAACATTTTCAATTGCAATGTTTGTTGCGTCGATTGAACTAACCGCTCCGCTCAACCCTGCTACACTAGTCCAAATACTACCATCAAAAACTTCAACTCTAAGATCAGCTGTGTTAAAACGTATCATGCCTATTTCAGGCGTTGCTGGTCTATTTAATGATGTTCCTACTGGTATAACTAATCCGTATGATCCGTCAAATTTATAATACGCATTAACTCCAGTTTTTTGGAACTCCATTATGCCTTGAGGTACTGTATGTGTTATAGTGTTGTCCTTGATAGAAAAATTATCAATTACAACTGAGCCTGTTCCGTTGGGTGATAAAACTAAGTCTAAATCTCCCGACGTTGTATTTATCACATTACCATCTATGCGAATATTATCTATTTCAATTTGATTTGCATTAAATCCGTTAGCATCTACACTAAAAACTACATCGTCTTTGACATAGAATCTAATTGTGTCGTCATTTGCGCCTTCTGTTAATTCAGCTGTTATTCTAGTATCTCCGTTGAGATCTTCTACACCCTTTAAATTAATCCAATTAGTACCGTTAAATCCTTCGAATCTTGCTAATTCACTGTTGTAACGTAGTTCTCCTGCTACGCCAGCTGTACGTTGTGCTGTTGTTCCTGTTGGAAGTCTAATTGCTCCTGATGAATTAAAATTAATTAATTCTGAACCAGCTTCAAATACCATATCACCAGTAGTTGAAATATTATTTGTTTCAAATGTAAATCCTTCAGCTACAACACTTCCTGTTCCGTTTGCACGTAATTCTAAATCTGCATCAGATGACGTAGTTGTAATTACATTTGTATTAATGTTAACATCATCAACTTGTAGTTCTGATACCCAAAGTTTTGACCAACTATTTGTACTTGTTCCTAAACTAAATGTACTTGTACTACTTGGTACTAAGTTACTATTAATACCTGCTACAATTTCTATACTATCTGTACCTTCATCACCAATAGTAATATTTCCGCCAATAGTTACGTCACCACTAACATCTAAGTTACCAGTAATGTCAACATTGTCTAGTAGATTAATTACTCCACTACTACTATTAAAATTAATATCGCCTACTGTACTTGATAATGTGTTTCCAGTTAGTCTTAAATTTCCAACATCGATACGTGATCCATTTATAAAACTAGTATCGCCACCAGTTGTAAATGTTGCTCCAGTTGTTAAGTCAACTGTAAGTGCATTTGCTGTGAAACTAACTGTACCATCATCTTGATTTACATAAAATAAATCTCCAACTCTAAAGTCGCCTTTGTGGTCAACTGAGTTATATCTTACTTTTGCATTGTCTAATTCGACTACTTCGTTTGCTTGAATAACTGTTTCAGGGTCATTAGTAACTTCTTTACCATTACCAATGTATGCTAAGTTTTGTCCAATAGCGTATACAATAACACCTGGACCATTGCCTACAAGTCCAAAGTTTCCATAAACACATGCAGAACCAATCATTCTTATTTCTGCGCCAAAATCTTGTAAGTCTACGTTTTCAATAATTGTTGCTGTTGCACCTGCGCCGTTTGAAATACTTTGTGGAGTTTTATCAAATCCAATGAAGTTTGTATTCTTCCCGTCAATAACAAGTATATCATTATCAACGCTTTCTATTGTAACATTTATAACTGTACTTGCATCAGTTGATGTAAATGCAACTGTGTCGGCTGCATTAAACGTACCTGTTATGCCACTTACTCTTACTCGTGTTTTTCCGTCGCCTTTTATACCGTCATTGCTATCAAATGCATGTACTCCGCGATTAGCAAAGTATGTAAATGAATTTAACCATTCTATTCTAGCACCGTTTGTTGCTGTGAGGCCGTCAACTCCCGGACAAATAAATGTACAACTATGGAATAACATCGCAGCTTCTTTAGAATTTGCTGTTGCATATGCTCCATCAACATATGCACCTTTACCTGCATCACCTGCATTAAACCCTCTTGGATCTTCTGCTGTAGTTGTACTACCTTTTGTTATGGTAGTTATGTTTCTAATGTACGGTGAGCGACTAGTTACTTCAAAGTCTGTAGCAAAGCGGAAAGCATATCCGTTGTCTGGGAATGTTCTGTTGCCGCCATTGCAACTAAACACAATATCTTTAATAAATGTACTTGTTCCTACACCTGCATCTGGTCCTGCGTGTGTAATTACTAATTGCCCAGTTCCGTGAGTGTATACTGCATTGGTAATTGCATAATCAGTACCACCAAATGTAATTGTTCCGCCACTTACATATGTGTGTGCAAATGGTGCAGTTCCAACATTTAAAGTTGCAGATCCTGCGCTTGCCGCTGTTGTATCGTGGAATGCTCCGCCACTATAATAATCTTTGATAGTTAAGTCTTCAACTGTTGATTCGCCATTAAGTAATACCGCATCGTTATAACGTGTTGCTGTTGTTGGTTGTATTGTAACAGATCTTATTCCAGCACCTTTTAAAGTAACACCGACCGGAATAGTTAATGGAAATACTTCAGTATATATTCCTGGAGTTATCATTACAGTATCACCTGTTGTTGCTAAACTTAATCCTTGTACAATGCTTGCTACTGGATCTTGTGGGTGTGTTCCTGTATGTGTATCGTCTCCGTTTTCACTTACATAAATTATATTACCTTGTCTAAGTGTAAGATCAATATCACCTATATTTAAAGCTGTAGTGTTTACAGTGTCAGCAAATAAATTATTTACATGTACATCATTCCAAATTTTTCCAGCTTCGCCTAATGTGTAGGTATTAGATTGGTCAGGAATAATATTACTTGCTATATCTGCGTTAATAACAAGATTATCAGTATCGGCGTCACCTAGTGTAATATCACCATCAGCTGTGATATTACCAGTAGCATGGATATTACCGGTGACATTCATATCAGAATGTACATGAACTTCTCCTGTGCCGTTTGGTCTAAATTCTAAATTTGAATTTGAATCGTTGGTACTTATTATATTACCTTGAATATCAATGCCATCAATTCTTGCTTTGTTTTGATAAACTATGTTATCAAGAGTACCTAAGTTTAAATACTGTTCTGAAGTACTGATTGTGTTACCAGTTACATTAATATTTGCTATGTCTAAATTATTGTCAACATTAATATTAGTACTTCTCATTGTACCAGTAATGTCTAAATCGTATTGGGGAGATGAGTTTTTAACACCAATGCGCTGATTGTTTACATCTAAATATAATAAATCTGTCTCAAATGCTAAATCTATTCCATTACGAATAAGATTCGACTTTAAGAGCGGACCCGATATGCGACCTACAGCCATTTTTTCTCCTTATACGGGCATCCTGTGCCTCCAACCTGTTCAAGCATTATGCTTCTATCGCTGGTTGACCGCGGTTTGTAAGTGCAAAACAATGGTCGCTGCTTTGCATTATTAGTATTTAGTTGTATTTGAAAATTTAGGTGTGTTATCCTAGTACAATGGACCAAATATTAACTTGGTCTTCTTGGTACTCTATAGTTACACTTTCTCCAGCACCTGTAGCTGGGATCCATTCCTGAAATTCGCCTTCTTTGTTATCAACACCAGCATACACTTCTAATGCTTTTACATCAGCTCTTGCATTAAATCTAGTATCACCAGTTTGTGGATTAGGCCCTCTAGTGTCATTACCACCACTTGGCATAACTATGCCTGACGCTCCTCTAAATGCAAAGTACCCGTCATCGGTTACAAATGTTATAGGGCCACCGTCGGTAATTTCTAAAATATTATTTTTTATTTTTAAATCTTCTTGTACAAATTTACCATCGCCGTGCATAGCAAATTGTAAATTACTATTTGATACTTCTGTTGAAATAGTGTTGCCATCTAATTTAATATCATCTACACTAAGAGCTCCAAATAAGATACTATCGCCTGTTATGTCTGCCATTAATGTAGAAGAATCTATTGCATCTACTGCTCCATTTACTATGAATCTAATGTTGTTTGATGTAGGATCAGCTGTTACGCTAGTAAGTCTGTCTGAAGAAAATACACCGTTAAATGTTATTGGAGCATTAACAGTTTGACCTTCTACTCTATTTGAATCAGTACTATACCTAATTGATCCTATTGCCGGTGCTCCAGATGAATCAGCGTTTAGCCGTTGTCCGTCTGTGCCTGTAGGCAATTTAATTGATCCTGTAGTTGCAATGTTAAAATTAGTATTTGTAGTAAAATTTAAATCATCAGCTTTAGTAAAAAGTTTGTTTTCATCTACAGCTATATCTTCTAATAGTACTGAACCAGTACCTTGAGCTCTAAATTCTAAATCATTGTTAGTTTCTGTAGTTGTTATAAAATTATCTTGTATTAACACATCGTCTGATTGTGCTGCGCTTAACCAAGCCTTTTTCCAAGTCTTACTTGCTAGTCCTAAACTATATGCTCCGCTAATATCCGGTACAATATCTTGATCAATTTCTTGAGCAAAACTAATAGTATCATTAGCATCATTACCAAATCCTATTGCACTGCCACCAATTGTAAAATCGCCTGACATTACAACATTACCAGTAACATTTGTATTGTCTAAAAAGTTTATTATTCCTGCTGCACTATCAACATTAATACTTCCTGGACTACTAAACAATGTATTGTTTGTGATTATAAGATTACCTGTTGATGCTTGGGCACCGTTTAAAATACTTGTAGATCCACCGGTTGTAACATTGATACCATTAAGTGCATTTACTTGTGCTTCTGTGATAACAATACTTGATTCACCGCTTTCTAGATCAACAACAAATTGATCTCCAACTCTAAAGTTGCCCAGATGGTCAGTTGAAGAAAAGTAAATATTTCCGCTATTAAGCTGACTTGTTTCTTGTCCTTGTAAAGCTCTACTTGGATCGTTGTCTAAGAATTTTCCACTTCCAATATATCCAAAGTTGTGTTGAATTAGATACATAATAGTATCTGCACCGTCGGCTACTGCTCCGTAATTTCCGTAAACATTTGCTGAACCTATTGATCTAATTTCAGCTCCAAACTGTGTTGTTGATCCGTCTGTACTTAAATGACCAGTTACTCCTCTAACAGCATACAATCCTCTGTTTGCAAAATATGTAAAAGAGTTTAACCATTCAACCCTAACACCATTTGTCATTGTAATTGCATCAACTCCAGGTGTAATAAATGTAACGCTATGGAATAACATACTTGCTTCTTTACTAGCACTTAAAACATTTGCTCCATCAACTAATGCACCTTTACCCGCATCACCTTGTGCAAAGCCCCTTGGGTCACTTGCACTTGTTACACTACCTGCTGTAAGTACTGTTACGTTTTGTATGTAAGGGCTTCTACTACTTACAACAGTATTGGGTGCAAAACTAAATGCATGCCCTGGACTAAAGAAATCTTTTATAGTAACATGTTGGACAGTTGTTTCGCCATTCATCAAGAAACAATTATTTGTATTTGTTGCCGCTGTTGGTTTAATAATAACACCACGCATGTTATGTCCAACTACACTTACGTTAGTTGGTATTTCTAAAGGAAATATTTCTTCGTATTCTCCAGGAAATATATGTATTTCAACTGGTCCTTGTATACTTGCATCAGCTCTTGCTAGTGCCGCTTTAACAGTACGCATAGGACCTTGTACATTGTCACCTACTGCTGAATCGCTCCCATTTTTACTTACATAAAATATGTTACCTACACGTAATCCAAAATTTGCTGTCTCAGCAAGAATGGCACTTAATTGAACAGCTTGGCTATTAACTAAGTTAGTGTGTAATTCGCCCCATTCTTTTCCTGCACTACCTAAATCATATGTGTCTGTAGTATCAGGCATAATTGAATTTGGTAATTCAGCATTAATAACTAAATTATCTTCTGATCCGCTACCTAATGTAATATTTCCATCAAGCGTTATGTTAGAGTTTGAATGTAACCCGCCAAATACTTCTAGGTTAGTAGGTATTTCTGTTGTACCTGTGCCGCTTGGTCTTAGATCAATATTTGAATTTGTATTGTAGCTTTTAATACTATTATCGTTAATTTCGATTTGATCAGTTGCTAATCCTGATAAGTTTATTGTTCCGCCGACAGCTGCTTGTAATACAATTGGAGAATCTAATGAATTAATATTACTCCCGTTACCTAAAATTAAATTTCCAGTTTTTAATTGTGTAGATGCAATCATGTTAGGCATTTTAGACATGCCTAATACTTGTACTTCGTCTGTAGTTACATCAGTATTGAATCCTAATTTAAGTGCTGTAGCATCTAAATGAAGGAGAGATGTATCGCTTAATGTATTTTTAACATTTAAGTTAATTCCATTACGTTCAAGATTAGCTGCTAATAATGGTCCGGATATTCTACCTACTGCCATGATGTCTCCTTATGCAGTAGTATTTATTGTATTACTTGTCAAAGTTATGTAGTACAGTTATAGGTTTAGCAAGATCTGGTGCTGATCCAAACTTAATATACCATCCGTCTGCATACGGTGAATTAGGTCCTGCCAAATTGCCGCTAACACTTTGAACTAGTGTATAATTTGTTGTCGAAATTTGAAAAACATTTTCAACAAATACTAATATATTTTGTGCAGCTGCTGGCACTGGATAATCTGTATCGCCGCTTGCTAGTGGTCCAAATACAGTTTCAGTTGCATCACCATTACCTAAATTTTGTTGGGTAATGCCCGGATCTTGATTTGGTTCTTTAAAACGTAATTCTCTCCAGGCGCCGTTTTGATATGCTTCAAATTGGTCGTCGTCTGTGTTGTATCTTAAATGCCCATTATTTGGAGTTGTTGGTCTTTGCGCCTCTGTACCTTTAGGCACTAGCATAGTATTAGTGCTTTCAATAACTACTTGTCCGTTAATGTCATACTGAACACCATTACCATAAATGGTCCTACTGTTTGTATTTTGGGCTTTCATTAGTCTCATTATTACACTTCCAAATAACTTATTGTTGCAGAAAGATTAGTTAAGTTTGCACCGATATCAGGTGCTGCAACAAAGCTAACTATGTCGCCTTCCTCTAATACTATTCTTTCTGAGTCAAAAGTAAACGTTTCGCCTGCTGGTAAAACTAAGTTGTTTACAATCCTAGTTATAGCATTGTTTAATGCTACTCCGCTAGGAAGAAAGTGTAAATCAAAATTTGCAGCGTCAACGCTGTTATTATTACATACCATTATATTTGTAATAGCATATCTTTTTCCTGCTGGTACTGTAATAACGTCTAGTTGTGTGTTTGTTAGTTGTGCATTTGTGATCGCCATATTGTTTCCTTAAAAGAGCATTCCGAACAGTAGTGCTCTATTTCTACTTACTAATTCGTCTGTTACGTTGTTTTTATTTACATAATACAAACCAACATTACCTTCGCTGTTGGCAGTATCTTTTGAAAATATTTTAATTCCACTATCAGGCGCTGCCGGATTAACTGATAAGTCGTCGTCAAATGGTGACCCGGTCATTACAAACGTATCTTTTACTGTAACTGAACCTGTTCCTGGAGCTGACAAAAATAAATCATCATTTGATAATGTAGTTGATATTTCGTTTTTTTGTATTTTTAAATCTGCTAGTTCTAATCTATTAGAGTATA
>ERZ807291.1980-NODE-1980-length-31979-cov-16.741762_pt1 | contig 31979 bp, 50 predicted proteins | sample MGYA00521257_ERZ807291 | MGnify/ENA primary metagenome ERZ807291 (study PRJEB31413, sample SAMN03169783) | marine metagenome | biome: Marine; feature: Water; material: Subsurface seawater | place: North Sea | collected 2011-04-28 | depth 1 m m ...
CCCTATAAATTGCCATTTAGTCTTCCTTATTAAAGAATGATTTTTTAGATTTAACCTCTTTCTTTTCCTCTTTAACAGGGACAGTAACTTCGGTATAGCCTGGATGTTCTTTCATTGCTTTAACATCATGTTCTGCTACAAATTCTACTGTATTACCTGAAACATTACATTTAAATGTTGCCATTGTCTTTTCTCCTTGTAGTATCTTTATACCTACTTAAGAAATAGATATAAAAATACCCCCTCCGAAGAGGGAGTAAGTTGCATTATGCAGGAACTGCTAATGCGAAAGCTGAACCATCACGTAGCTCTTTAACACCATAGAGAGTATCTGCAGTATAAAGAGTACCTAAGTATTCTTGCTTGTATTGTGTTTGTGAACGGATACCAACTTGTTCAACTAGAACAGCTGCATCTTTATGACCCATAAGAGCCACACGAGCTGCACCTGAACCTGATGTAGTATCAGCGTTAGATGAAACAAATACTGGCATACCATATAGGTTACCGATTTCACCATTTCTGATTGTGTTACCATTACCCACCTCACCAACAAATGCTTGTTCTGTGTAGCGGTTTAGACCCATCAATGTGTTACGTGCTGATGGAGGGATAACAAAGAAACGACCTTCCATTGGAACATCATTGTCATCAAGACGTTGAATTGTTCTACGGATAGCAGCATCTGTAAGAGCAGCTTCGTTGTTTGAACCTGCAACATACTTAGTAGTACCATCAGAGCCTACAAATGCTTCGTCATAAGCTGCAGTACCATCACCACCAGAGAAACCACGACCTAATTGAATAAGTGAAGTATCTACTTGTTTAGCTAAAGCATAACCTGCATCTTCTGTGTAGAATTTACGTAGTGATGTAAGAGCTTGAACTTCTGTGATGTCCTCGATTAAACGAGAGTACTCATAGTGTTGGTTGATTAAAACTGCTGTATCAGTAGTATTACCTGCGATCAGTGTTACTTCTGTTTCAGCTGCTTTAACTGAAGCTGATCCTCTTAAAGGTGTAGGGATATGAACTGTATCACCCTTCTTACCTTTAAAAGCCATTTTTTTAAACATGTTAGCTGCAACTAAACTCTTCTTATATGCAGCGATAATCTCATCACTCCATATCTCAGGGATAAAGGTTGCGGCTGATGTATTAGTTACATGATTTGTTCCTAAAGCCATAATAATTCCTTTCTAAAATGTTATATTAAGTAACCCTTCCTTCTCTATAAGCTGTCATAATTTCATCTGACATAGCCTCATAACGATCAGGATCGGTTTGCATAAGTTTAATAATATCGCTTCTACGATACTTCTTTTTAGAAACAGGTTGATTAGAACCATCACTACCTACATCGGCTGCTTTTAATTGTGCTTCTCTATCTACTTTAGATGTTTCAGCTACCTTCTTGCTAATACTTTGCTTTTCTTTCCAGTTAGCTAATAACTCTTTAGCAGCATCAAAATCATAATCTACTTCAGCTCTTGTATATAATTCTGTTCTAACTCTAGAAGACTTTATCCATTCCGCAAACTCAGGTGCTGTAACTATTTCCTGTACATCTGGAAACTCAGAATTAATTCTATTTAGAGTTTCAGCCCGTTTCATATTAAGAGCAGCATCTTTAGCTTCCTTAATAGCAGGATGTTTATTAACAGCGTTATCTATTGCTTTTTTAGGATTGTCTAAATAATCCTCTTCTTCAATTTCTGTTTCAGTAGTTTGTGAATCTTTTGATGTTTGAGTTTTTATAAAATCGTCTACCACTTTTCTAAGCTCACCTACTTCGCCACCTTGTCTACCAATTAACTTTTCAGCTTCTTGGTGCATAGACACAATGTCTTTTAGGGACTTGCCTTTGTACTTCTCTGGTAGATCATCCTCTGGTTTAGTTTCCTCTTGAACCTCAGCTGTTTCTACTTCAGGTTGTTCTGTTTCTTCAGACTCCTGTTGTAAATCATCTAAGGAGGAAGCCTCCAATTCATTTTCTAAAACTTCATCAATTAACTCTGCCATATTATTTCTCCTGTGCTATAAGCATTGTAGGAAAGAATTACAAGCGGCTATTCTTGTTTTTTCTTTTCTTCTGCATGTTTTTGTTTACGCTTTTTATCCCAAGACATTGCAGCTCCTGGAAAGCTTCCTGTTATACCCTCAAGATAGAAGTTTGGAGAACTGATAAGTTTGTCAGCCTCTTTTCTACATTTAGGACATTCATATGTTTTTGTATATTCTGTTAGCTCTTCAAAGTAATGGTTACAATGAGAGCATTGAAACTCAAATAGTTTCTTCATTTTGTAAATCCTCGTAGGTTTGCTCAGACACTTGTTTAAGTGTTAGAATCCATTGAAGTATATCTAACTGACCTTTTCTTTTGTGAAAGTCCTCAAAAGTTTCTGCTGAATTGATTTTATTGTAGGAATCAAATATCTCCTGTACATCTTCAATAAAGTCATTCCAACCTTTTGTAGACATTGTATTAAATCTCTCTTCATAATATTTCTGTAATTCTTTGTCCATTATAATAATTATACCATAAAATTATAAAAAAGTCAAGTTATTTTTTAGACATTTGCAACTTAACAATTTCTTTGTTATCTTGCATATCTGCCTTCTTCATATCAAGAGCCTCTTCTTTAAGCATTAACTCAGCTATTTTAACTCTACGATCAAACTCAATTGATAGTTGATCATCATCATCAGGTAAGTTAGTAGATAAAGCAGCCATTAGTTTAGCCTGAGCTACCTGTGGTTCTACTTGAGCTTCAACCATATGTTTAGTAGCTAGAGCTTCTCGTTCTTTAGCCTCACTCATAGTCTTAGTATTAGTAGCTTGAGTAGTTTGCATAAGCATTTGCATCTGCATTTGTTTCTCTTGTTGCTGTACTTGTGCTTGTTGCTGACTAGATTGTGCTAAAGATTGTAGGATTTGTTGTTTATTACCTAAGCTAGAGTTTTCAACGATACCTTGTAATAAAATAGGTACTACAGGACTATTAGGTCCTAGTGTTTTAAGTAGATTAATAAATTGCATTTGCTCTACTTCACGAGCTAGCATACCTAATGTAGAGCTAGGCACAAATTTCCAGTCTTGTACTGGGAAGTTTTCAGGATCAAACTGCATAAATCGCCAAGCTGCCTTTTCAATAAAGGGCATAAGGAACTGATCTTGGAAATTTACAAGTGTTCTTTTGTTTTTCTTTAAAATACCTGATAAAGATACCGATAATTCTCCACCAACAGGTTGAGATTGCATATTAGCAGTGTCTAATGTACCAGTAGCTTGTAAAAGCATGCTTTCAAAGGCTTGTGCTGTCTGTATATTAGTACCATCTGTAGCTCCAAACTTAAATGGCATAAGAATCTCTGCAGGATTACCATTAGTTAGTACAGATTTACCTGGTCTAATCTCTAATTTACTTCCTCTTGGTAAACGAGTAGCATCCATACCCATCATAGGTACTGTTGTTAGTGCTAAACTATCTAAATGACTACGTAATTGAGCATCTATAGCTTTTTGCATGTTATAACCTTTCTCTGCAACACCTCTACCCCAGAATCTGTTAGGTACTGTGTCATCTTGATAGGCTATAATAGGTCTATCTTTCATCATATAAGGAGATCTAGTAGCTTTTAGTAGTCCTGTATCATTACCAATAACTACAACAGCTTCTACTAAGTCACCATACTCTTCCATTAGATCGGATACATCTTTATCTTCTTCAAATAAATCTGTTATTTCTGATTCTTCATTATCTAAAAGACTTTCAGGTACTAATCCATAGTAACGAACAACTTTAACTTTGTCATCTGGATATTCATCATCTATCCAACTAGCTTCTAAGTCATTGTCAGGCGTAGACTCATGAATAGGTACATCGTTATAAGAACCTTTTTTGATTTGTTCTGCTACTTTATGTGCAGAAACAAACTCTTCAATAGCTACACCCATCGCATCTTCAATAGATGTTGCAGTAGGATCAATAATAAAGTTTTGAGGACTAATAGGTTTAAGGATAACATTAACTTTATCTTGTTCTTTTGTACCAATAGCTACTGAGTCTAAATCAGGCATATCTTGAGTAGCAGGTACAAGCTCTTTAGTTTTCTTTAAAAGAACCTCACCAATACCTGTACCATATATAGAAGCCATAAGTACAATATCACCTACAGCCTTACGTACTTTATTCTTTTTAAAACACTCTTTCATGTAATTTTTAAGATAATCAATATCCTGTTTATTAGGATCTTTCATATCATCTTCTATATCAAATAGATGATTACCTTGTCCAAATACAGCTTCTTCTATTTCAGCAGTATGATTTTCAATGGCTTGTTGTAAAGCTGGTGAAGTAATACGGCTACGTTCAGAGTCTCTTAACCTATCCTCTGCTGCCCACTCTCCTCTCCAAAGTCTTTCGTATTCTTTCCAATCTTCTAAGTAGTTAGAGTCACGATGATCTCTCCACTCTTCTAGATTTCCTAGAACCCAGTTTACTAATTTACTTTGTGCCATAATTTATCCTTTTATTAATATCCTGATACCATGTCAATAACTTCAAACTCCTCTTCTTCATAGTCTCCCATGAAGTCTACTACTTGAATTTGATCAATATATGCTAAGGCATCAACCAAATCATCATGCAACTGAGCATTTGGAAAGTTAACCAGCTGATCAATAAACTCATTATTCCAATCACCAGGATTAAGTGTAACCTTTCCATGTTCAAACCTTCCTTGTAATGCCCAAATAATTCTATCCGATTTCTTTTGGTTTCCATGAGTACAATCATCTATTCTAAAATACTGATTATACTGTCTCATTAAATCCATTAGATAAGGAAGAGCAGCATTTTTTAAAGCTCCTTTTTCTATACCCACTGTAGTAGGTTCATAATCTATTACAGCTTTTATAATCTTTTCACAGGTCATTTTAATATCCCAACGACCATGTATAATGTCAGCTACCCACCATCCTCCTTCATGGACTTTAACAACTGCAATAGCTGTTTCGTCAAGCCTTTGGTTTTTGTTACCTGCTGTTTTATCAACAGAAGCAAAACCAGCCAAGTCAACAGCAATAAAGTAAGAGCCATCAGAAGGTTCATTTTCATCTATATGTATCCAATCCTCTTTAAATAAGTCTCTAGAAGCGGCTTCAAAAGAAGCCAAAAATTCCTGTCTGAAAGCGAAGGAACTCATAGAGTTCTTTGCCGCTTCAATCTCAGACTCAGGGATTAAAGGATTGTCATAAGATGAGTAATGAAAGTTAGTCCATTGTTCATCTTTACCACTTTCTGCAAACTTGTATAGCTCATAGAAGTGGTTTCTACCTTTAGGTGTTCCTATAAAAAGAGCACCACCTTGTACATCTGCTAGGGCAGGTCGTAAGATCTGCTCCCATACGTTAGGCTTAATGTCTGCGTATTCATCAATAACCACAAAGGCTAAGCCTACACCCCTTAGAGTGTCAGGTCTATCTGCACCTTTTAAGTAAATCTTTCTTCCATTTACCAAAGTTATCACAGACGTATTTTCATGTGTATTAGCTATAAGTTCATGACCTAGTTCTTTGAGCAAACCCCAAAGAATGTCACGTGCCTGTTGATACGTTGGTGCTACATAGAATACATCTTTAGAGTCACTCTTCAGTGCTTCTATAAGTAGCATCCATGCTGCTAACCTTGACTTACCAAATCGCCTACCTGCTGCAACTATTTTAAATCGGTGGTTATCATTAAATACTTCTTGTTGCTTCTCATGAAGCTTAACATCTAAACTTGTCATCTATTTCTTTTTAGTTGTAGCAATAATTTTACCTGCTGCTAATGTTGCAGCTAGTCTATCATCTTTTAATAAAAGATCACGTATTTGTTTTTCTGTTCTAGAGCTTAAGACTTCTCTTGCTGATTTATTTTCTTGTGCATACTGATGGAAAGTATTTTCAAATTTAGTTCCAAAAATAGCCTTAGAGTTTTTTAATAAATCTAGTGCAGTTGTAGGTTCTACTTGCCAGTAAGATCTTGCTGGTCCATTATTCTTTTGAACTTTTGATTCATATTGAGATTCTATTTGTCCTACTTTACCTAGCATATCTTGTATATCAAGTTTAGTATAACCAGAGTCCCCTTCAAAAATACTTGCTGCTGTATCAATTGCAGGTAGAGCATCTTCAGGCACTTTCCAATTAGTACTAAGTCTTCCTATAGCTAAAGAGTTTTTTAAAAGACTATCGTCTGTTTGATAGTAAGGACCCCAAATGTCACTAACAAAATTATAGTCCTCTTTAATGTCTTTATAAGTTTGTTTACCTTTCTGCACTATAGTTTGCATATTAAAACCATCGCTAGGAACAGTACTACCTGGAAACTTGTCTGCTCCATAGGCAGTGCTAATAAACTCAAACTTAGCCTTAGGACTACTTGGCATTAAACGCTGTTGTTCTAAATTAGTATCTTGCATATCATAGGGCATAGTCTCTGCCTCGTAAGGATTAGGTTCTACTTTCTTAGGTATAATAGCCATAGGAACAAATGTTTCATCTACAGGATCTACTATAGGTGCATAACCATAAGACAATAGATTCTGAGCACGCTTCTGTGCATTTAGAGCATTTACTACATCTGGGTTATAGTCATCAGCCATTCTCTTCCTCAAATTCAGCATCAATAGGTTCTTGCTCTATGATTGCTTCATCTACTCCTGTTATGTTTATTTGTATAGCATTACCTTGAGACTTAGCTTTACTGATATAATCTGCTGGAATGATTCTATCCATGACAATCTTAAGGCATGTCATCTGATCATCATCTCCATCGGTAAGAGCTTTATCTAAAACCTTTTGTACTACTGCCTTGCCTTTACTGTTGAGCATACCAGCTAGAACTTCTTGGTGTCTCTTCTTCTTTTCATTAGGCAAAATTGCCGTACTCTTTCTTTTCTTTTCTGGAATTAACTTACGCCCAACGGAAGCACGAATCTTATTGACATCTTTGTTAGATCTTCTTCCCATCAATTCTCCAAATGGTTAATGGTTATATAATTAATTATAACATGATTTATTGATACTATTCTTAAACTACTAAAACTACTATTATATCAATATTTACATGTTAGTAATTATTTAAATCTTTAATATGTTAATAGTATATCATATTTTTTATTATTTGTCAAGTGATTTATTACAATAACCCTCAAATTACCTCTCATGAATCTATTAGGGTTCTTATATACTATACTAATTATTAATTATTATACCCCCCCTATTAATAATTAATTATAGATTAATTATATTAAAGAAAGTATTGATTATGGTACATTATGGTGCTTATAAACTAATACTATAGAGCACAGAATAATATAATATAACTATATAATAATAATAAACAATATAATAAATAATTATATAATTATTAAGGAGAGTATTATGAAACATAATCATAACCAAAAGTGTACTATAATAAAACCTTTAGACCTGCGGTGCTATCCTATAGCAACAACGCTGTGTCAAGATAATGCTTTGCCTTGCATCATAGGTACCACACACAGATGAATCAGATACGATGCTCTCCATTCACGACACTCTGGTGAGTGCCGATGGAGCCTGCATCCTATAAGTAGCATAACAACCGAGAACCTGTGTAATGACTTTTATTAATCAGATGAACCAATGATTAATAAAACTAATTAGACAGAACCTCTAAAACTGTTATGCTTATATGAACACATCTGTGTAACATGCACAGATTAAATCAACCTTAGGAGAAAGACATGAGTAAAAAAGAAATACTAACATTGATGAGTAATGATTCAAATCAACAAGATTTAGTTATTGCAATCATAACTGGTTTTAGTAAGCTACCAGAGAAACAAAGAAAAGCCTTACAAGAAACTTTCAACAACTTTATGCAAGGGGAATAACATGAGAAACGAATTAGTAAAACTACTTAACACTCTACCAAATGACAACCTAACAATGTATCAACGTGAGAATGATATGTTGCACCAATCATTTGACAACGAACTGCTTAATGGAATAACTACTAACTTAATGTATCTATCAGAATCAAAAGCTAGATATGTTGGAGATCTGGTTAAGAAAGCTGAAGAGTTTAGTAAATCAGCATATGCAGGAAGTGACACACATGAGACTGCTCTACAAGGTCAGCTTGAGTATATCAAGAATCAAATGATTGCAGAAGAAACTGCTAAAGAATTATTTGAGATGTGTAAAGAGTTATATAAAACGAGAGCTGGACTACAATGGCAAAAGCCAAAGACTAAAGAACAACGTGATCTTGAGCAACGAGCAAGTAAAGCGACAGCATCACAAGTTGAGCTTGAGTCTCTTATAGCTTTACGTAATGCCCAATAACTAAGGGTAAGATAGGGAGAAGATTAATTTCTTCTCTCTATTTTTTTTTAAGCTAAAAACGTATTGCTCGCAAGCTCGCATTAATAAAAACAAACAAACCCAAGTGGTCGGTCATACTAGGGCAAATTATAAGGAGAATAACATGGCTACATCTATTACTATGAAAGAACTAAACTTTGATGACTTACAAATGGTCTATGCTTACCACTACTATAAAGTGTATGACAAGTATCCAGTAGCTGGTCCTAAAGTTACTAAACCTACTCTACTAGCACAGATAGACTTACTTCAGAAAATACAGAGGAAATTCAAATGACTATTGACACAGAAAAAGTATTAGAATTAGTATATGACTTAGGTGATCTAGACTTCAATAGAATGTCAAAAGATGGACAAGAAATCTATAATCTAATTTGTGATCATCTTAATCTAGAGCCTGTTAAAAATGCTAAACCTCATAGTGAGATGTTCAAAGATATAGGAGATTGTGTATGAAGAAATTTATTATTCACTGTACAGAAACAATTAGCTATGAAATTCTAGTAGAGGCTGAGAACTCTTCACATGCCAAAGAGTTATTCTATGCTAATACTTTACCTGAAACTGGTAACGAAGTTAATGGGGAATTTGTTATTGACAAAGTAGAGGAGATAAACTAATGGATGAACATTATAGATACTGGGACCTTCAAACAAAAGAAATGTGGGATACTAAATATACTACTGTACATGTAGCATTTGAAATAGATGACGAAGATGGTGTACGTTTTCCTGTTATCCATGAAGATCTTGCATACTATTTAGATGACAATGGTATAGCAATAGACTATGAATTATCACCACGTGAACGTGAGAAAGTGTATAATGAAATAGTACAAGAAATGCTAGGAGCTTACTAATGAATGCTAAAGAAAAAGAAATCCATGAATTCTGTATGAACCATAAGAGAAGTATTAAAGAGGTCTCCGATCATATTGGGTGCACCTATCAAAAAGCAATTACTATGCTCCGCAGCATGATGTCAAGGGGTTTAGTAGATAGTTATAAAAGTAATATTAAAACATATTACAAGGCAATAGGTATTAATTTATTACAAGAGTTATTACATCCAAAAGATAAAATTTTAAAACGTATGAAAGTTAAATCTACAAAAGTTTCAATGCTTAATCATAGACCTAATGTATCTTATGGAGGTAGTAAAGGGTGGACAGAAGTATCTAGATCATATGAAAATACAATTTATACTGGAGGAGAATGATATGTATGCAGTACAAACTTACACACTCTGTGATGGTTGGATTAACGCATGGAGAGTTAATGATAAACCTGAGTTTTTTGATTCATTTGGCGAGGCAGTAGATGCTTTAGATGATCACCTGTTAGACTTAGATGATAGTCAAATAGACTATAACAGGTCAGAATATCGTATACATTTTATGGAGAAGTAATATGGATGAAGAAGATATAGAGGTCTGTCCTTTCTGTGCCAATGATAGGAACAATCGTTCTACTTGCTGCGGAGAGTATCTTGGTGAGTATGGCTGGGCTAAACTTAGTGAACTGGAGGATTAATAATGGAAGCAATTTCAAGTAAAAATATAGCAAAGATTATAACTGATAAAGTTATTGCAGGATTAAAAGATAATCCAGGTAAGTGGATTAAATCATGGGAGTCTGATAGACCTAAGAATATGTTGACAAGTAGACATTATTCAGGTGCTAACTGGATGTGGTTAAACATGTGGGCAGGTGATGACAAGATAGGATCAAGTAACATGTGGTGTACCTATGCACAAGCTAAACAATTAACTGGGTTAGATAAACCTATTAAGAAAGGTATGAAGTCTGTACCAGTCTTTCTATACAAGCCTATTAGAATAGAAGACAAAGATACAGGTGAAGATAAAGCTTTCAATATGATGAGAGTCTATCGTGTATTTAATCGTGATGCTATTGAAGGTACTGTACCTATAGTAGAACCTGATGCTACTGAGTTTCGTAAAGAGAATGTTGATGAAGTTATTAAACGTACAGGTGCAGAGTTACAAGAAGGTTTTGATAGGGCTTGTTACATTCCATCAATGGATCTTATACAAGTACCTAAGATAACTAAATTTAAAACACCAGAGGACTACTATGCTACTACATTGCATGAGCTTACTCATTGGACTGGACATGAGAAACGTCTTGATCGTAAACTTAATGAAGGTAGATTCGGTAACAAAGCTTATGCCTTTGAAGAGTTAGTAGCAGAGTTAGGTTCAGCTATGCTATGTAATGCTAATGGTATTGAAGGTAAGTTACAGCATGTTGAGTACATTAACAATTGGTTAGAAGTACTTGAAAAGGATACTAAAAATATTCTTAAAGCTGCAGCACAGGCACAGAAAGCTTTTGACTTTATCATGAAGACACCTAAATATGAGGAGAAAGAGTATGTTAATGGATGAACAAGTAAAGAAAGAAAAACTAGAAAAAGAAAGACAAGAAGCAATAGATCATTACATGAAACAGTTTGACGACTCTTATGATATAGAAATAAAGGAGGTAACAACATGAACACAGACCTACTAGATAGATTTTGTGAATTTACTTATGGTCATACCAATTGGTATCAAACACAACATGAAGGTGAAGAAGAAGAACACATTGCTATTGTATTTGTTAAAGAAGACTATAATGAATAGCCAAAAAGCCCCAGTAATGTAATAGTGATACTTATCTTGACATACATAAATTAATATGTTATATTAATCTCATACCTCCTAAGGTTAGGTTTGACAGTACCTTAAACTGTCTTTACTAAGGAGTTGATATGAGATGTCAAGCATGTGATCAGAGTCTTTCTGACTTTGAAGCGACACGTAAAAATGCAGAGACTGGAGAGTATCTAGACTTATGTAACGATTGTTATAACTTTATTTCTAATGATATTCTTTCTCAGGAAAGAGAAGACTTACGGAACGAAGCAGATAATGATGAGTATGAGGGGGAGTAATCCCCCAAATACTTACTTATTCATTACGTACATTGTTACTTCAAAACCGAAACGCATTTCTGTTGCTGATGGTGTTGTCCACATAATATTCTCCTAGTTTGTTAGTATACTTTTTTCAGTATATGTAAATATTATACCACAAGATTCAATAAAAGTAAATAAGGATAATCATGAATATGGAATTTAAATGGATAGAAAAACCTTATCATTATAATGCTAGTAGAGACTTAACAAAATTAAAATGGTTAAATGCTCTTAAAGGAATTCAAAGATATTTTCAAACTAATGATATTAAAAAAACAAGATATGGTTGGCTAGTAAATCAATCTATTTTAATTTCTCCAAACAAACGATGGAAGTATGTAGGTACAGATGAATGGTTTACTTACTATACTGTAAGAACATTAGCTCTTGAGCTACTTAAAGATACTTCAAAGGATGCACCTGAGGATGACTAAATTTCTAGGACATAAACCTTGCCCACGCTGTGGTAGTAAAGATAATCTTGGTGATTATACTGACCACGTATTTTGTTTTGGTTGTAAGTATTATAAAAATAAAGATGACATACACTCTATACGTAGTAGAGTACACAAGATAACTACAGGGACAGAAGACATTATGAATGTAGAAACTATAACAGAACTTCCACGAAAAGCTATGCAATGGTTACTATCTTACGGGATCTCCCAAGAAGAGATCAAAGAATATAACATTCAGTGGTCTCCTAAAAAAGAATTACTAGTGCTGCTTAACACATTAAATTACTGGCAAGGTAGATGCTTTGGTAACAGTAAGATTAAATATATGTCAGCAGGTAGTAAGCCCTTTACAATTTATGGAAGTGGTGATATAATAGTATTAGTTGAAGATGTTTTATCTGCTATAAAAATAGCTAGACTTCATAATGAATTTTGTGCTACTCCTTTACTAGGTAGTACACTATCTTATGAGTTTGAAAAATCAATACTCAAAGAAAAGTTTAAGAAAGTTTATGTTTGGTTAGACAGAGATAAAGCTATCAATGCAGTAAAGATTAAGAACAAGTTAAAGACTAGAGGGGTATCTAGTAAAGCAATCATCACTCCTTTAGATCCTAAAGAATATAGTAAAGGGGAATTATCACAATGGTTGAAGAACAAATAATAAATTTATTCTGTAAAGAAAGAAATCTATTTGACAAATATTATAAGTATGTTAATCTAAATTATATTAAAATTAATTATAATAATATTTATAAATTGTTTTTAGTTATAGAAAATTATTATAATAGTAATGATACTAATATTATTAGTAAGTCTGATTTAGATGTAGCTTATAACAGTAGTTACTTATTAGTAGATTCAGAAAGACAAGAACTTAATGACACTCTTAAGCGTATCCTAGAAGATACCTTTCCTAATAGAGAACACATTGTTGCTCTGTTAGATATGCACAGAGCTAGATGCTTATGTGGTGACATAGCTAAGATAGCCCTTGATGTAGAAGATGGATCAGCTGAGGTAGATGATCTTATCGCTAAGTTTAGTGAGCTTGACATTACAGAGATAGAAGAAAAGACTCCCTTTGTTACAGCTACTCTTGAAGAATTGTATACTACACAAGTACAGACACCAGGTTTACGTTGGAGACTTAACTGGCTTAACAAATCACTAGGCTCTCTACGTAAGGGTGACTTTGGTTTCATCTTTGCTAGACCTGAAACAGGTAAGACTACTTTCTTAGCTAGTGAAATATCACACATGCTTACTCAAACAGATGGTGATATAATTTGGTTTAACAATGAAGAACAAGGTAGTAAAGTATTGAGTAGATGTTATCAAGCAGTACTAAATATGACACAAGAACAATTGTTTAGTAACAGAGAAGCTAACTATGCAAAGTACAAAGAAATAGAACAAGATAGATTACTTATAACAGACATGGAAGATAGTTCACACTATAAAAGTATAGAGAAAATACTAGCATCTAGAAAACCTGCTTTGATTATCTTTGATCAGATAGATAAGATTTCAGGATTCAAAGGAGATAGAAATGATCTTGTCCTTAAACAAATATATCAGTGGGCAAGAGAGTTAGCTAAAAAGTATGGACCAGTTATTGCTGTATCACAAGCAGGTGGTGAAGCTGAGGGTAAGTTATGGTTGACTATGGATATGGTTGACTCTAGTAAAACATCTAAGCAAGGTGAAGCTGATTGGATATTAGGTATTGGTAAAGAACAAGACAACACTAGCCGTATGCGTTTCCTTAACATCAGTAAAAACAAACTAATGGGTGATAGTGATACGTTACCTGACTTACGACATGGCAGAGCACAAGTACTAATTAAACCTGAAGTAGCAAGATACGAGGACTTATCATGAGAGCATTAATACTAGATGTAGAAACAACAATATCAAACAAAGGCAATCCCTTTGATCAAACAAATAAGTTATGCTTAGTAGGGTTAGCTTCTATAGACTCTAGTGTTGAAGTCTTTAGTATAGAATATACTGATGAGCCTTACAAAGATAACTTAAATAAAATACAAAAAGCAATTGACAATGCAGATATACTAGTAGGCTTTAACATTAAGTTTGACTTGCATTGGTTAAAAAGATATGGTATAGTATTTCATAACAAACGGATATGGGACTGTCAAGTAACAGAGTTTATTTTAAAAGGGCAGCAACAAACGTATCCAAGTCTTAATGGTGTATGCGAAAGCTACGGCTTAGAAACTAAACTAGATGAAGTTAAAGAAGAGTATTGGAAGAATGGTATTGATACCCCTGAGATACCTAAAGACTTACTCTTTGATTATCTAGTTAAAGACGTAGAGCTAACTAAAGAAGTATATAAAAAACAGTTAGCTGTTGTACAAGACAACCCTCGTATACGCCACCTTATTAGCTTACACAACCAAGACTTACTAGTACTAGAGGAGATGGAATATAATGGAATTTTATATGATCAAGACTGGAGTGAAGTACTGGGTAATGAACTTGAAGATCAAATTGATAAGCTTAATAAGAAACTCTATGATTACCATAACTATGATGACTTTAATCCTAACAGCGTTGATCATCTTTCTGCTTTCCTTTATGGTGGGACTATTAAGAATAAACGTAAAGTACTTGTTGGAGTATATAAGACAGGGGATAAGAAAGGTCAAGACAAGTATCAATGGCAAGACTACACAATAGATATGCCAAGACTTGTAACTCCACTAAAGAATACAGAGTTAGCTAAAGAAGGTTTATACTCTACTGATGATGCAACACTTAAGTCATTAAAAGGATCAGCTAAGGCGCAAGAGGTATTAGATATTATCATGACTCGTAGTACACTAGAGAAAAGATTGACAACATACTATCGTGGACTTAACAAACTAATTGATGAGCAGCACTGGAAGAAAGGTACTATACATGGTCAGCTCAATCAATGTGTAGCAAGAACTGGAAGACTATCAAGTAGTAAGCCTAACTTACAGAACTTTGATGGTGAAATTAAAACACTTTTTAAAACTAGATATGAGGAATCAATATGAACTTTAAAAGTAAAGCACGTAGAAACTTAAATCAAAATGCAAATAATATAACCTTTTTAATTATACTTGCAGGACTTATAACAACAGCAGTTTACATTTCAAAAGTACCTATACCTGAAACTATAACTGTAGAACTGTTACCTGAGATACCTGCTTATGATAATGTAACACAGCTACCTCCACTTACAATGCCTGAGGTTGTGTTTTCAACATCTATTACTGAAGTAGCAGAACCATTACCAGAGATTACATTTGAAGATACACTACCAGAAATACTACCCCCATTAACAGAAGTAGAGTTACCTCCTCTACAAGGATAACTTATGTTATTACAAGCAGATGCTAAACAACTAGAGTGGGTAGGTGCTACCTTCCTTAGTCAAGATAAACAAGCTCTAGATGAGATATGGAAAGAAGTAGACATGCACTCTGATAACCAAGAGAAGTTTGGTCTACCTACTAGACTCATTGCAAAGACGTTTGTGTTTAGACTTATCTATGGTGGCTCTGCTTTCTCTTATGCCAATGATCCTAACTTTAGGGACATAGGTAACGAAGATTTCTGGCAACAAGTAATTGATTCTTTTTATGCGAAGTATAAAGGTTTAATGCAATGGCACGAAGAGATTGTATTTAAAGCTAAAAGAGATCGTAAACTAGAAATGCCAACAGGGCGAGTATACTATTACGAACCTGAACTAACCAAGTATGGTAAAGTTAAATACCCAAGAACAAGGATACTTAACTACCCAGTACAAGGATTAGGAGCAGACCTGATGGCTATAGCTAGAGTATCATTAAGAAATAGATTACAAGGTAAACCAGAAATACAAATGGTCAACACTGTACATGATTCTATAATACTTGACTTTAATCCTAAAGTGTGGCATACTATAGATATAGTAAACATTGTTGATCAATGTTTCAATGACGTACCTAAGAACTTTCATAAGTTATTTGGTACACCTTTTAACCTCCCAATGAGGGTTGAGTGTCAAGTAGGACCTAATTGGGGTAACATGGAGATAGTAAATGCAAATCACAGTAGTTGATGTTGGTGCTCTAAATACAATGCAAGGTAAGAATGGTAGATCATACCAGTCTTTAGAGATTGCCTATAAAAATGAACAAGGACAAATACAGTCTAAGAAGTTGATGTCATTTGGCAATGCTGAAGTATTTAAAGCAGCACAAGGTTGGACGAAAGGAGAAGTTGTTGGTTTAACCACAGAGAAAGATGCTAATGGTTACTGGCAATGGACTGCTCTAGGTGATAATCCATCATCTTCAGCAACACTATCTGCACCTGCAAGACCTGCAGCTGGTGGTACAAGAGTAACAGGTAGTAACTATGAAACAAGTGACGAACGTAGTGCAAGGCAAGTAATGATTGTACGACAATCTTCTCTTAGTAATGCAGTAGCTACCCTAGCTCTAGATAAAAACAATACATCCTCTGCTTCGGCTAGAGATGTTATTGAACTTGCTAAGGAATACGAAGGATATGTACTAGGTAAATCAGCACCTAGTATAGATGAAGTACCTTCGGATATTCCCTTCTAGTGCAAGCATTAATTGACCTAGACTTAGTATGCTTTCGTAGTGCTGCATCAGCAGAGAATGACGATATAGGTATTGCTATATACAGGGCTAATGAACTGTTAGATGGTATTCTCACTAAAGTAAAAGCCGATTCATACAGAGCTTTTCTTACTGGGGATACCAACTTCAGGAAAGAAATCCTGCCTTCTTATAAAGCAAATAGAACTGCACCTAGACCTAGTCACCTGAAAGGAGTACGAGAGTATGCTTTAGATAAAATGAACGCTGAGTTAGCACCTGATGGATTAGAGGCTGATGACTCACTTGCTATACATCAAACTGATGATACAATTATATGTACATTAGACAAGGATCTGTTGCAAGTACCAGGCAGACATTTCTCTTGGGCAATTAGTGGTAAAAACTGGAAGCGACCTGACACCTTCCTAGTGCAAGACGAACTAGGGGGTGCTAGGTTATTCTTTGAACAGTGCCTTAAAGGCGATGTATCAGACAATGTAAAAGGTATTAAAGGTATAGGAGAAAAGAAAGCAAAGCTTATGCTTGCTAACTTAGAAACTGAACAGGACATGTTTGAGTTAGTACAAGACATGTACTCAGATGATGATAGATTCATTAGAAATGCCTCCTGCCTATGGATACGTAGAACAGAAGATGATATATGGAAGGATAGGTTTAATGCCTACGTTCAAAAGTAAATTAGAAATTAAAGCTTGGGCAGAACTTAAAAAACATTTCCCAAGTGTTAAGTATGAACCAACAAAAATAAACTATATACAACCTGAAAAAGAAAGGACTTACATTCCTGACTTTAAGATGTTTAAGGATGTATACATAGAAGCTAAGGGTAAATTAGATCTAGCTACCAGACAGAAAATGGTTTGGTTTAGAGATTCTAATCCTCATGTAACTATTATCTTTTTGTTTATGAATCCTGATAATAGGATAACTAAACGTAGTAAAACAACCTATGCACAATGGGCAGATAAAAATGAATTCCATTGGTTAGACTTTCGTAAAGACTGGATAACAGCATATAAAGAACTTATGGAGAAGATACATGAAACACCTAGTGATACCAGATTGTCAAGTAAAACCTAATAACTCAGTAGACTATCTAAGATGGATAGGAGAGTATGCAGTTGACAAGAAGCCTGATGTAATAGTTTGTATAGGTGACTTTGCAGATATGCCTAGTTTATCCTCTTATGATGTAGGTAAAAAAGCTTTTGAAGGGAGGACATACAAGTCCGACATTAAAGCAGTACACAAAGGTATGGAAGCTTTAATGAGTCCTATTCAAGCAGAGCAGCAAAGACTAATAGAAGGTAAACGTAAACGATGGATGCCTCGTTTAGTACTTACTCTAGGTAACCATGAAGATAGGATTACTAGGGCAGTTGAGTGGGATAGGAAGCTAGAAGATTTAGTTAGCCTACATGATCTTAAGTATGAAGATTATGGTTGGGAAGTTTATCCTTTCCTTGACGTAGTAGTGATTGATGGTATTGCTTACTCTCATTACTTTGCTTCAGGAGTTATGGGAAGACCAGTAACGAGTGCTCAGGCACTCATCAACAAGAAACACATGTCCTGCTTTGCAGGTCACCAACAAGGAAGACAGATTGCTTATTCTCGTAGAGCAGATGGTAAAGAAATAACAGCTATCATTGCTGGATCATGTTATGAACACAATGAAGATTACCTAAACTCTCAAGGAAACCAGCATTGGAGAGGCATCTATATGCTTCATGAAGTTAATGATGGCAGCTTTGATGAAATGGCAGTAAGTTTAAATTATTTACGTAAACAATATGCTTGACTTTTAACGAAAGGTATGTTATAATATGGGTACAGCTAAAGATAAACAAGTTGGTGGTAAGCATTATAAAGACTATGCTATCCAACCTGTTGAATTTATTTATAAAAACAACATTCCCTTTCCAGAAGGGTGCATCATTAAGTATGCCATGAGATGGAAAGATAAGGATGGGCACAAGGATTTAGATAAGATAATTCATTATGCAGAATTACTTAAAGAATTAAACCCTGAGCCTTAATTATCGAAAGGTCGGTCATACCTATGGCATTTACATTTCCTGAACTTTGCACAGAACTTACTAGACTAGATGAAACTACCTTATTAGAGATTCTAGACATCACATCTAATGAGATTGTTGACAAATTCCAAGACAAAATAGAAGAGAACTTAGATTCTCTTTTATTATTAATAGAAGAAAATAAAGAGGATTATATAAAATATGAGTAGTTTACCTTCAGTCTATCAAGACGTTATATCAATGAGCCGTTATGCTAGATACATACCAGAACTATCACGTAGAGAGAACTGGGATGAAACAGTAGATCGTTTAATTACCTATCTAGAAACAAAAGCTCCAACATTACAAAAAGAATTAAAAGAAATTAAGGCAGCAGTATATAACTTAGATATTATGCCTTCTATGAGACTATTAATGACTGCAGGAGAAGCTTGTGAAAGAGACAACATATCTGCTTATAACTGTTCTTATATCGCTTGTAATAATAAAAGGTCTTTTAGTGAAGCCCTTTATATTCTAATGAATGGTACTGGTGTTGGTTTTAGTTGTGAAAGACAAGAGATTGCTAAGTTACCAGAGATTCCAACAGAGTTACATAATGTAGAAGATGTTATAGTAGTAGGAGATAGTAAGTTAGGTTGGGCAAAAGCCTTTAAGAAGTTACTATCAAGTTTATGGGAAGGTGATATACCTACTATAGACTACTCTCAAGTTAGACCTCAAGGTGCTAGACTTAAAACATTTGGTGGTAGGGCTAGTGGTCCTGAACCTTTACAACGTCTATTTGATTTTGTAGAAGCTACCTTTAAAGATGCAGCAGGACGTAAACTAACCTCTATTGAAGTACATGATATTATGTGTATGATAGGAGACATTGTTGTAGTAGGTGGTGTAAGACGTTCAGCACTTATATCGTTATCTAATTTAACTGATAGACGTATGAGAGAAGCTAAAATGGGTGCTTGGTACGAACAAAATGGTCATAGAAGACTAGCCAATAACTCCGTTGCTTATACAGAAACTCCAGATAGTGAAACATTCATGGAAGAATGGTTAGCTTTAGTTAAATCTAAATCTGGTGAACGTGGTATGTTTAATAGGGTTGCTGCACAGAAGCAAGCCAATAAGTGGGGTAGACGTGATCCTAATCTAAACTATGGTACTAACCCTTGTTCAGAGATTATTCTTCGTGATAAACAATTCTGTAACTTAACAGAGGTAGTAGTTAGAGCTAATGATACAGAAAAAACACTAACTAAAAAAGTAGAACTAGCTACTTTACTAGGTACAATACAAAGTACTTTAACAAACTTCCAATTTCTTTCACATGACTGGGTTAAAAATACATCAGAAGAAAGGTTACTTGGAGTGTCATTAACAGGTATTATGGATGCTAAAATAACATCTAATCCAGATCCTAAAATGTTAGAAAGGTTGAGAGACTATGCAAGAAAAACAAACCACAAATACGCAGACAAACTTGACATCCCACGATCAGCAAGTATTACGTGTGTTAAGCCTTCTGGGACTGTGTCTCAGCTTGTTGATAGTGCTAGCGGTATACATGCTCGTCATAACGACTACTACATAAGACGTATTAGAATGTCTAAAACAGATTCTATTTATAATTTCCTTAAAGATTCAGGAATACATGTAGAAGATGATTTAATGGATAAACATAAATTAACTGCAGTATTTTCATTCCCTATGAAAGCTCCTAAAGGTGCTGTATTACGTAATGATAAAACAGCTATGGAACAGTTAGAAAATTGGTTAGTTTATCAACGTCATTGGTGTGAACACAAACCTTCTGTAACGATCTCCGTTAAAGATGAAGAGTGGGTAGAAGTAGGAGCATGGGTATGGAAACACTTTAATGAAATATCAGGAGTATCTTTCCTACCTCATTCAGATCATACTTATCAACAAGCACCTTATGAAGACTGCAGCAAAGAACAGTATGAAGCTTTACTAAAAGAAACACCTCAGACTATTAATTGGGAATCTTTTATTGAAGTAGAAGACAATACTATCGGTCAACAAACACTAGCTTGTACAGCAGGGAGTTGTGAAATATGAACGTAACTATACAATGGATCTATGGTTTTAGTTTAGGAGTAGAGTTTACATCAGGAACAGTAAATGATACAGAGATTGGATATTGTTTAATTGATTTAGGTATTACTAGGTTTCAGTTAGCATGGTATCTAAATTAGAATGGGGGGAGATCAAATTTCCCCCTATTAACTTATGGAATATCCCTAGAAGGAGTTAAGACAACTTTCTTTAAGTCTTCAGGTAAGTAAATATATTCTTCTAATATACATTTAGATTCAAAAACTTTATCAAAATGTATCTTCATATACATATCTGCATCATTACAAGAAGAAAAGTGTCCTATATACTGCCAATCAGCAGGAATTCCCATCAAATTTACCACTAAAACAAATGAAGCTATCATACAGCTCTCCTATAAAAACATCGTTATTTTTTGATACCTTAGTACCAACTTAATATAAATCGTGCGTTAGAGAGCGATTATGAAGGTTAATTTTTACTATTCTTCCTCTAAACCTAGCCTTCTTAATGTTTCTCGTCTTTGTTTAGCAGTTAGTCTTCTTTTCTCTCTTCTTCTTTCTGATCTAGCTTGATCATCTGTTTTAATCTTAAAGTCTATCTGTCTACCTAATACTTTATCACCTGCTCCATCTGCATTTACAAATTGTGAAGCTAATGGTATACTTGTTCCAAGTTTTTTAAGAATATCTCTAGCTTTATATTGCATAGGATCATCTATATTATAGATAGGTCTTCCATTGTAGAAAGTTGTATTTAACAATAACTCTGTTCCTATCATAACAGTAGGATTAACTGTAGCTAAGTTTTGAAATAAAGCATAAGGATCTTTACTACCTTCGCCTACTCTAGTTGCTGTATCTAATACGTGTAAAATACCAGCACGTCTCATGTGACCTTCATCAGAATTAAAGAGTTCTTGGAATACAGCATCTAAAATAGGATAAATAATAAACGATGCTGAAGCTAGAGCTAAACCAGAATCTGCTCCATCTTTAAATTGTTCTTTTACAGTCCTTCCTTTAGCAATATCTCTAGATCCAATAAAGTCAGCTAAGGCATCTCCTACTATTTTTCCAGGAGTTTTTTGTTGAGTTAATGAATCTACTTTACCTAAGTTTCTTAAAGGTGCTTCTAAAGGTGCTAATATATCTCTTACAGTATTAAGACCTGAGCTTACCATACCATGTTTATATCTAGCAAAAATAATTAAGTTTTGATTTTGTAGTAATTTAGATAAAGATCTAGATAATTTAGCTCCTAATAGTTTTTCTCCTACTCTTATAGGAATACGATAACTAGGTAAATGAGACTCTACTAATTGAATATGCTCTTTCATACTAAGATTTGGATACTGTCTTTGTTTTTGTTTAAGCAACATCATAAACATAACATCACGAGTATGCCACATAACATTTTGAGCATTATTAGAAACTTTAGCATAAGTTTCCCCAAGCCTTCTATTCATCATTCTATCCATTTTAGCAAAGAAAGACTTTCCTTGTCCAGGTTGTGAATAGAAATCTTCAGAGTTTCTTCTAACTATTTTATCTAAAGCAGTAGTATTTTTAATATTAGTAGACATCATAGAAGATCCATTTTCTAATGCTTTTCTATACGTAGGACCAAATTCTGCTACCTCTTTTTGAGCCCACATTATATCTTCTTTAAGTTGTTTTCTAGCTTCTGGACTCCATGTTCTCATAAACCCTTTAGTAGAGTAAAAGTGAATTAACTCGTTGTGCATGTGAGGTAAGGGGTTAAGCATCATGTTTTTAACAAGAGCATCTGATACTTTAGTTAAAATAGTATTAGGTCTAGGTCTGTTAGCATCTTCAAGTATCTCAGCAGCCCTGTCTTTATAATAGTATTTATCTAAGTTTTTATAAGATTGTGTTAAGTCTTCAGTAACCTTTTTAAAACCTTCAGGAAGAGCCTGCCCAGCTTTTAATTTAATTGCATTTTCTTTAAAATAAGGAGATTTTACAAAATTCTTTTCAAATGTTAAGTCTCTTTCCATCTGTCTTAATTCTGCAATACGATCATAAAGAACAGTAGGAGACTCTTGTACGTACTCTAAATCTGTTTGATCACGTAACTCTTTACGAGTAGCTTCTCTTACCTCAAAAGGTCCTAGTCTTTCACCTGATTTTGTTATTCCTTTTCCAGTATTTAAACCATTAAGATATTTATCTTTAACAAATACTTTTTTACCTTCTTTATTTCTACTAGCTTTTAAAATAGTATTAGTAGGTTCACCTTTTTGTTTAGGTCCTGTACTCTTATCAAGAGATATAACCTGCCTTTCTCTTGTAATAGGATTATAAAGAGTAAAGTACTCCCTACCTGAAACAGAACCAGGCATCATTTTCCTTGCATAAGGATCATTAATCTTAAACTTATCACCTAGAACATTCTTAAAAAAACTTTCTCGTTGCTGTTTTAGTCTTCTAGGAAAAAACACACCTGTCTTAGAAGAATCTATAATAATATCTCTTTCTAATTTACCAGCTTTATGAAGTGTTTTAATAAGACGATTGTATTCTTTAATACCAGGTTCAAATATATCTTTATAAATCTGCTGCTCTACTTTAGTTAATTTAGGTCTAGGAGTTTTTATTGTAGAATCCCATGTCATATAATCTACAATATTGTCATAAACTTTTACATGATTCTCTTTATTTTTACCAAATAATTTATTAAGTTTTGTTGTTAATGTTTGAGTAATAATATTAGTATAAGAGTTATCTAGTTTTTGTTGACCTCTTCCTGCTAACTCATTAATTTCAACAGCTTCTTGTTCTGTTTTAGTTTCTCTAACCTTTTTACCAAAACTAGATGTAGTATTCTGTAAAACTTCTTTTACAAACCTTTCTGGAGGTAAATTAAAAGGAATATCGTTTATTAGTTTACCATCTGTTTTAAAAGGGTCTGTCTGTGTTATTTTACCAAAAGTAACTGCATTTTTATATTCTTGTAAATGTTTTGAATCATACTCTAATTTAGACCTACTTTCTATAGCTTTATTTATTTGTGCTAAATCAGAATTACCTGTAATTCTTTTAAGAGTTCCTGTAACTCCTGTAACATCTAAAGTTTTACCTGCTATAGATACTATAGGTTTAGCAATAGTATTAGACTTAAGCATCAGTAACTCAGTAAATGCCATACCTAACTCAGAAGGTAGTCCTGTGTCTTGTTCTATTTCTTTTGCCATTTCATGAATGTTATCTCCTAACCATGACAAACCTCTATTTACTGCAGACTTATTCTTTAAATCAGCTAAGTCTTTTTTAACTAATTCCCACTCTTCTTCTTTACCTATTTTACTCATCATATAATCCATAGCTAAATCAGAATTTTTACTTGGATTAAGGTAGGCTGTTTTATCTCTTATTGATTTGTCTGCTCGTTTAGCAGCAGATTTAAAAGTAGACTCTTTATCTAATTTAACAAAGTCAAGTATCTCTTGTTTAGTAGAAGTACCTTCTTTAATTTTATTAGTTAGTTTTCTATTTTCATTCCAAAGATTAGCTTGTGAGAAAACATAATCTACTCCAGCCATAATAGGTACACCAGCAGCACCTGTTTGAAATTCTCCTACAATAGCTGACATAAAATCATTAATAGCTCCTACTTCACCAATTACACCTTTTACTAGGTTATCACCCCAAGAAGGTTCATCAGCAAAAACATCTTTATAATAGTCTGCTTTACGAGTAGCTAAAAACTTATTAGGATCAAAAGAAGATTCTGTAGGTTTAGTCTGTTGACGAGAGTCAATAAAAGCTTGAGGATCAAAAGCCATGTTTAAGATAAATTTCCTGCTGTACGCATTTTATCATTGTTCAACATGTTTAAAATCTCTAAAGCAGTAGAATCATTTGGATCTACTTTAAGCTGTTCAACTGCATAATTATAAGCTTCTGTTTCTTCTGCATTTAAACCTGAAGGTACCTTAGATGTTAGAGAATCTTCAATGCCCATTTCTTGTTTAACTTGTTCTTTAATTTCTGAAAGAATATCAGCAGGTAAATTAACTGTAGTTCCTTTAAATGGATTCCAGTTACCTTTTTTAATATATTTTAAGTTACCATCTTCATCTACAGATCTAAGTATTTTTTCAGTCATTTTTAAAGCTTGACCAGGTTGAAATATAGGTACTAAATTACCATATTCATCTTGTGTAGTCATAGATTGAAGTTCTTTATGTAGTTCTTGGTAAGCTCCTCTAACTACAGCAGGATCATCTACTGCAAAATTAAAAATTCCTTCAGATCCTATACTATTAGCAAAGTTATCTGACTGTTGATATAAAGAACTTTCAGGATCATCATACTGATCACTAATTATTTTAAATCTTTTTTCATTAATTCTCATAGCATTATCAGATTGTTTCTGACGATATGTAGCAGCTTTTTCATTTGCTCTTACTTGGGCATTACCTAAAGTAACATCTAATTCTTTTTCTTTTAACTCCATTGTCTTAGCATTATCTTTATACTTTTGTCTAGCATCTAATGCAAATAAAGCCTCTTGAGCATAACCTTTATCAGAGAGTCTTGTGTATAAGCCTTCATAGACTTCATCAGGAGTAGCACCAGGTCCTAAAGTATCCTGAGTCTCTTTCATTATTTGTTCTATATCTCTAGCTTTCATAAGCTGAGGATCTTCAATACCTAGTAAAGAATCAAGTCCTTTCATAAGACCACTACCTATTTTAGAAACTCCCATAGCAGTTGCTCCCCATCCAGGAGAACCCCTTTCTACTAACATTCCTGTATTTTGAGCATTAATAAGACTCTGTTGGTCTTGTTGTTGTTGTACTTGCTCTGGACTTAATCCAAATAAACCTGATACTATCTTAGCCATCTTTTTATATCCTTATTATCTGCCAACATTAAAAACTACTAAACATTCCTTGACCATAACCACCAACCCCACCTGCACCTATAGTTCTAGGTGAAGCTCCACCACTAAATAAATTTCCTATACTAGACCCTATTTGAGAACCATACGCGTTTGCAGCCGTACCTAGTAAATCAGTAAACATTCCAATGTTAGCTTGATCTGATTGGTAACGTGTATTAGCAGCATTACTATAACCTTGTGCTTGAGCTACACGTCCTGATTGAGCAGCACTTCCTATGTCTACTCCCATTGTTAAAGGAGTCATACCTAGCTGTTCTATTCCTGCTGCTTTACCAAAGATGTCATACATACTTGCTATAGGTTGTGTTCGTAATTCTTGACCTAATCCAAAAAGACCTACACCTTGAGTAAGATCTGATTGTTGTCTAGCATAAGCTCTATCAATTGCATCAGCAGACATAGCAGCATTTACTTGTTGTCTTGCTAACGCAGAAGAATACTGTTCAGGGTTTATATAACCACCTGTACCTAGTGATGTACCTACACCCGTTCTTCCTGTTCCATATAAACTTTCAGCTAAAGCAACATCTTCAGCAGCTCTTCCTGGAGCTAGTAAGTTTTGTTGTTGGTTATAGATATCTGATGCCATAGCATTGATATCAGTTCCCATGCCTCTTGAGAATATATCTTGACCTTGTTGAGATACATCACCATAAAAACCTCTTTGTGCATCGGTAGGAGCAAAACCTAAAGATTCATTATATAAGTAGTCTCTAAACTGTTGTAATTCAGGACTTAATGTATAACTAGCTGAGTCTCCACTAAAGTCTACATCTCCAAAAAAAGAGCCTTCAATATCATAAGGTTTAAATCTAGCCATGTCAGCTGCAGCACGTTGAGCCTCTGCTGATCGTTTAGCTGCCTTAGTTGACCCTGTTAAACTTCCTATTAACTTACCCATTTTATATTACCTCTTTTTCAAAAATATAACCAACTAGTTTAAAATTGTATTTCCTTATAAATGCTTTATAACTCTTTCTTGTTGTACCACCTAAAATAGTTTTACATCCTAACTGCTTTGCTAACTCATTCATGTACTTATCCCAATAGTCTCCATCACCATAAACAGTAATACAAACAAACTTATCACCATCTATTTTCCAACTCATGAACCCATGTTCATTTTCTATAAGGTTTGTAAAATCTAAGTCACTATTAGCTTTTTCTTTAAATCTTGCAGCATCTTCTGGGGTCATGTATACCTTATTTCTTTTATGTAAGCACCACTCGTTTTATAGTTAGTACTTCCACCTGAATAGTATCCATACATAGTAATATTATTGCCACCATTATAAATAGTCTGTCTAAATGTAGACTTACCTCCTGTACTAGGAGACGTTCTAGTAGAAGCAGTACCATAAGTAAATGTACTTACAAAGTCTGCAAAATATGCCCAGAAACTTCCTGCAGTAGGATAAGTAACTATGGTAAAAGTATCTCCTGCTTGCAACTCTTTTGTAGGTAAATACAATGATAAATCTAATGTGCCCTTACTCCAAACTTGAGCATTACCTCCAACAAGAGGAGAAGTTCCTTGTGAATAAGATAAAGTAATCGGTTTATTCTGTAAGTCACTTACATCTATAGTACCACTAGCAGGTATAGTACTAGCTCCACCCATTGCATTAGGAACAATAGAACCTCCTTTGTAATATTCACTAATACTAATAGGATTACTTCCTCCTAATTCAGACTGTATTTGTGAAAACTTAATAGTTCCTGCAGGTGTTGCCATTAACTAGTCCTCATTTGTAATAGTTTTTTATTAATTCTTATTCTAAACAAAGCTTCTTTTAAGTAAAGTTCTGTAACTCTGTCATCAACCTCTGATGCTAATTCATACTCCTCTTGAGAGGTCGCTATATCTTGAAATAACTCCTCTAACTTTTCTATAGAATGGTAATCTTTTTTAAACCTTTCTACAAAAGACACTATATAGTTCCAAATGCAGTAATATCTCCAACAACAGTTAAATTACCACTAGAGTCTAATTTCATTTTACTTATACCATCTGTTTTAAATATTAGATCTCCTGCAGTCTCTACCACTGTCCAGTCAGCTCCAATAGCTAGTGTTGTAGAAGCAGTAACAGTTGTTCCTGTTAGAGCAGTCATACCCGTAGCACTACCTCCAGTAATAGCAACAGCACTCGCTGCTTGTGTTGACATTGTATCTAAAGCTGATGTAGCAGCCGTTACCGCTGCCGTTACAAAAGCTGTAGTAGATATTTGTGTTGTATTAGACCCTGCAGTTGCTGTAGGTGCAGTAGGAGTACCTGACAAAGTAGGACTAATAGAGTTAGCTTTACTATTTACTGCAGTCTGTAAGTTATTAAACTCAGTATCAAACTCAGACCCTCTAATAATCTTTCCTGAGTCACCATCAGGTAAAGTATCTTTAGTTAAGAAGTTAGTAGATTTAGTATAAGCTGTCATTATATTGTTTTCCCTGTTTTTAAATATACATCAATTTTCTGAATACTTAGTGGTTCACCTTCAATTGTAGAGTTAATACCAAACTGTACAATTTTACCAGAACCTGTTAAAGGTATTTTAATTTGTTGAATACCTAAACCAACTGTACTGTATTTATCTATGTTATATTGGTATCCTAAGTTATATCGAGATAAGCTAGTAACACCAAAGTCTCTAGAAATGTTTTGACTATTTAAGTTAATGGTATAGTCATATCCCCATCTAAAAGTAAAGTCTTGCTCACCACTACCAATAACCATAAGCTCTGCTTTTTTAAGTAGCTTATTCATGGTAGCTTGTCCCATATCAGAAGCAGCAGTTAAATACTCAAATGGGTATGTATCTGTATTGTCTAAATATCCTGAGTACTCTGCTATACCATTAGGTACTCCTAGTAATAGTTTCCTGTCATGTGTATTACAAGAGGCTTTAAATATAATACCACTCTCAGTTTTCCAAGTAGTTGCTCTAGCAGCACCATTAGGTAAAGCTGTACGCAGATCAAAGTAAATCATAATACGAGAACCTGGAAAGGTTATTAAGTAGAAAGCTTCATTCTCATAATATACACTTCGTACATTGTTAAAGGTTTCTACAGCTAAATAACTTACCAAGTCATCCCTAATGTTAAGAGATAACTCTCGCATAGGCATAGACTTTTCTTGTACTGTCCTATTAAAGCTTCTTACTCCACTATTAGATAAGAAGATTAAATCAGTACCTGTTACTTGTACAGAGTCTCTAGCAATACAACCTACACCAGTAATAACATCTTCTAACACCATTGTTGAAGGAGACTGAGCTCCTGAATAAATAACAATGTGATGCTGACAAAATACTACTAAAAATCCATTATGTTGTGATAAAGCTACAATATCATCATTACCACCAACAACTGTACTTATATCTAATACACCAGATCCTGAAACACTTGCAGCAAATTCTGATGGATCACTTAAAGCACTATAATAAATTGTAGACTGGTTACTAGTAATACCTGCTGTCCACATTCTACCAAAAGCAGAAAGAACACAATCAGGATCAAATGTAGCTATACCAGTAGGTTTAGATCCATAGTCTCCAATTTGTTGTAAGATATAAGGACCATCATGAGCATTACCTGATCTTCTGTAAACTAAAGCAGGGATTCCTCTTTGTACTGCTAAAGCATAAGAGTCTGCATCTTGTCCTGTCCCTTCTAACAAACTTGCAAACTGCATCCTATTACCTATAGTAGCTCCAGTATTTGGAACAGTACCATCAGTATCAGTATAAACAGTTAGAGCAGTTTGAGTAGTAGTGCCTGTAAACATTTTACCATCACCAGTGGATAGTATTGTTTGTGACCCATCTACATCCTTAAACTCAAAGATAGCTTCTATATAAGCATCTGTACTTAATGTAGTAGAAGTAGTTTTTAAATCCCAACCTTTCCTAGCACCAAGTCTACCAAATTTATCAATAACACAATTAGTAGCTACAGTGGCATAACCACTCTCAAGATTAACCCCTGAGTCTTGTGTATTAAGCCCTAGAAATCCAGGAGCACCTACACTAGTAGACTGTAATTTAGATACAGCCATTAGCTAGGATACCAAGTAACTTCGTCTGGTCTGTGTCCTGCTTCAATAGATATTAAGTCTGATAACATATTTAAGTATCTACTTTCATGATCCATAGAACCTGCATCTTCACCTCTTTCCATAATAGCTCTAGAAACTACACCTTCAATAAGAAGATTAGGATTAATTAAAACTCTTTCTGATGCTTCAGTTAAATCATCTTGTTGTTTAACAATGTTGACTCTTATGTCATAAGCTCCATTAGGAATAGGATATACATCCATTTGTAAGTCGCCATACTCAGAAACGCCATTAAAGTTATAATACATAGGACCACTAGTTTGTGGAGTATCTACCATTCTCATTTGTTTATCAAACCAATTACTTGATCTAAGATACATTTCTTGATCGTCAGTATCGTTGTAAACATGAAGAACTTTTGATGTAGTACCAAAGCCTACTAACACATAGTTAAATAGACCATCTACTGTAGTAGCTGAAAGAGTGGTTCGTAGTGCATGCCAGTTCCAAGAGTTTTCTATTTCTCTTTTAACTACATTAACTAGATCTGATATTAAAGTAGAGTAAGAATTCTCTGTAAGAGAACTAACTTGATTCTCTCTTAGTCTTACTAAAACTTTATTAACAATCTCTAAATAAGTCATCTTTAATCCCTAATCATATAATTAATATTATAGCATATTTTTAGCTATTTGTCAAGCTAAGATCTGTATTTTTTTACCATTTGACTTTATCTGCCCAATAAGCTGCTGACATTTTACCTTTTGATATATTTCTACCATGCCTAGCCTTAAAAGATTTACGTTTAGCTTTCATTCTTGCAGACTCTCCTGACTTAGGTTTACCTGCAGTAGAAGCTCCCTGTTCACCAAATCTAATAGTCTTTACTTTATCACCTTCTTTAGCAACGACTACATGAGACTTCTTAGGATGGCTAGGAGTACGTTTAGGTTTATTAAAACCAGATACTCCTGCCCTTGCTAATCTAGAATCTTTTGCCATTAGTATTTTCCTGGTCTTTTTTTAGTTTTCTTTTTCATTGGAGGTTTGCCATAGTTTTTCATATTATCGTTTCCTTAAGTTAGTTTTAGAAGATACTTTACGTAAGTTTTTCTTGCTATTATTACGTGGATTACCATCTTTATGGTCTACATGTCTTGGATCACCTTTCTTTAATCCAACCTTTTTACGAGCAGCATTACGGCTTGCTCTTTCTTTAACTCTTCCTGGTTTCTTTTTCTTTTCCCATTCTTTTTCTTTTTGGTAATCTCTTTTACCATTTGTCATATAAGGCATTAGTGTTCTCCTACAAGTACAAGTATAAAAAGTATAAAAGGTGTTATAGGTATTAGAGTTAATAAAGTAACTAAATACAAAACTTTTTTCATTTAAGTAGCTTTAGCTAACTGTCCTCCAAAGTAAAACTCTATTATAAGAGTAGCCCATTGAAATATCTCATCAAACTTATACAATCCTTTTACTGTTTCAAAAGTAGTTGTATCTCCTACAGTAAACAATCCTAAGAAACTCCAACCTTTATGTATTACAGGTATTACAGTCTCTATATTAAATACACCTGCTAAAGGATAGATAGCTACTAAAGATAATATAACAATAATAAGAAATCGTCTATTCCATGCTGCCATACCAGATTCTTTATTAGCAGACTCCCTTGCTTTATCTATTTGTACCTCTTTAACAGACATAGCTTGTAACATAAGACTCTGTTGTTCATGAGCTTGTTTAGATCTAATTGCTACTAATTTAGCAAAGAATCCTAAAGCTATGGGTATAATATGTGTTATAATTCCTGTCATAGTTTACCTATTACTACAGCAACAACAATAGCTCCGAAACCAGTCATACAACCCCAGAGAAGTTTATTAAGCATAGACTCTAAACGATCAAGTCTATAGTGTAAAGTATTATATCTTTCAGCACAAAGCTTCTCATGAGCTAACAGTTCCTCGTGTGGAGACATTTATCTATCCTTTCCAATCTTGATTATTCATCACAGCAATAAGCTCTTCTACTGTAGAAACATTAGCTATTGCAACTTCTAGTCTATCACATTCCTCTCTAACAGCTGTACGTTGATCTATAACATCAACAGGTATATCCATACTTCTTTCTGCTTTACGAGTTACATACCAGTCTGTTTGTGCTAGCATCGTACCTGCTGTATGCTTAACTTGGTTTATCATTGTGTGCTTAAGACCATGAGTAACTACCTGAACATCGGTGTCTACCATGACTGGATTCTCTGGGTCAGAATTATCTAGCTCTTGTTCCCATACTGGGTTGCCATCTTCATCTACCGCATCTACATCTTCTAATGCTTTAGGATTATCTAGTTCACCATTCCAGTAGTATCTGTCATCA
>ERZ807291.1991-NODE-1991-length-31898-cov-23.097321_pt1 | contig 31898 bp, 25 predicted proteins | sample MGYA00521257_ERZ807291 | MGnify/ENA primary metagenome ERZ807291 (study PRJEB31413, sample SAMN03169783) | marine metagenome | biome: Marine; feature: Water; material: Subsurface seawater | place: North Sea | collected 2011-04-28 | depth 1 m m ...
GAGGTGGCAAAGAAAAATATCGTGACTGGGGATCAACTGATGATTCTTGGGAAGTTACTATGTGATTTTATAATAAATTTATAATAAAGTTTATATTTATATTGGGAATATAAACTTATGAAATATATAGTAACAGGTGGTGCAGGCTTCATAGGAAGCAATTTGGTGGATAAACTCATTGAGAGTAATCATGAGGTTATTATAATTGATGATTTGTCATTGGGCAAAAAACGAAATATAAATAAAAAAGCACAATTTCATAAACTTAATATTGCTTCATTTGATCCAACTAAAAAATGGGTAAACTTAGATGAAATTGGAAAACTTTTTGACGGAGTTGATACAATTTTCCATTTGGCTGCAAAAACCCGAGTGCAACCTTCTATTGTTGATCCATACACATGGAATACGGTAAATGTGGGTGGTACTTTAAATTTATTGAATCTTGCGAGAATACACAATGTACGCAGATTTGTATTTAGTTCTTCTTCGTCTGTATACGGAAATGTGACAGATGAGTATTTACCAACTCCTGAAACTGCTCCAAGAAATCCATTAAGTCCTTATGGATTGCAAAAACTTTTCGGAGAATGTTACTGTAAATTATATTCAACAATTCATAATATTGATACTGTGTGCCTTCGTTATTTTAGTGTATACGGAGAACGTCAACCAACCAAAGGAGATTATTCGTTGGTAATGGGAATTTTTGCGAATCAACGATTAGAAGGAAAACCTTTAACGATAAACGGAGACGGAGAACAACGCAGAGATTTTACTTATGTTGGTGATGTGGTATCAGCAAACATTAAAGCAAGTATGTCCGATAAAGTTGGTAAAGGAGAAATTCTTAATGTTGGTAACGGAGATAATCGTTCGGTAAATGATATTGCTAAAATGATAGGAGGTCCCATTGAGTATCGTGATCCTGTTATTGAACCAAGAGAAACATTGGCAGATAATTCCAAAACTCGTAAATTATTAGATTGGAAACCGACAATGAAACTTGAAGATTGGATGCCATCGTATAAAAAAAGTTTGGGATTGTGAGGTGTGAATATTTGCGGTGTTGGTAATAGAATTATTTCATTTATATAAAAAAGAGGTGATGGTGTGCAATTTATATGCGTAAATAGAAAAGTAAATGAACGACTACCTTCCCCTTCAATAATAAATTCATTTGAAAGTGAATGCACCGGTTTAAGTGAAGATGTCATTGAGATAACTACATTAGACCATTGTATATATACAAATAAGATAGAATCTCGTGGCAACGAAAGTTATTCTTATGACGGTTATTTTTTTTCCGATAAACTTGAACACTGGTTTTATTCAAATTTCAAGGAATTGAATTTTACTGATGTATTTGCAAGTGCCGAAAAATTGTCGGGAAATTTCTCTATTTTAAAAGTTAACGTTGAACAGAATTCGGTTGAGATAAAACCGGATATTTTCGGCCAAAATCCAGTTTTTTATTATGACGATGAAAAATATAAAATAATTTCAAATAATCAACAACTTGTACGGTCGGTATTGAAGCAACTTGGAGTGAAGGTGGAAATGAATCCAATGTCGGTGGTATTTAACATTTCTTATCTATCGGCATTTAATAATATTTCACCTTACAGAGAAATAAGAGTATTGGCCCCAAGAAGCATGATTACCCTCCGTGACGGTAATATTTCTACAAGTGAATATTGCAGTTTAAAGGAATTTTTACATTCCGATGTGGAATATGATGTGCTGGTGGATAAAATTTGCGAAGATATTAAACATCGGTCAAACGCTATTATAGATTTTGCTTTAAAATACAATGCACATTGTATATCGGATTTATCAGGTGGAGTTGATTCCCGGATGGTTCTTGCATCCTTTTTATCTACCGGCCGCCACAAGGAATTGAAGTATTTTTGTGTAAACAATTCTCATCCAACCGGGGTGTCTACCGATAGACAAGTTGCAGATGATTTAATGGACAAGTATGGATTATCCTTCGGAGAGGGGGTTACGGAAACTGCCTCATCTACGGCATCTCTTGTAACTTGTAGAGGTGCGGATGCCAAGGCGAAGATTTCGAGAGGAATTTTGAGATATTTTGGATTGTTGCCGTATGCATTTGAAGATTTTGGTGACGCCTTTATGAAAAATTATATACGAGTCGGTGGGTATTGTGGTGAGTTCACTAGAGCCCCCGGACCCAATCTTGGAAAACTCGCGAATACAGAGAACTTAAATGTGGAGTCCGTGACCGACTCGTTTTTCAATCATTGTACACAAAACGGCCAAAATAATGCAAGTGTAGTTTTAACTGATATTGCATTAAAGGAAATTCGTGCAGAATTTTTTAAATATTTTTCAAAAGTTATGCCATCAACAACTGCACCGGGAGCAATCAATGCACTTACTTATATTGAGAATAGAGCAAAGCACCATTTTGGACTTCGTTCTTCGTTGGGTAATAATTGCAGAGTATCGATTACTCCCATAATTGATTATAGAATACCCAAACTTTATCAAAAAATGAAATATGGTGAACATTTCGATAACAAAATAGCATTTGATATTATTAATAAGTTGGGAGGGAAGGAGTTGGCAATGGCTCCGTTTGCGGAGTTTAGATGGAGTCGTAATGCACTTGGGAATCTTGCTGACGATTATATGTTATCTTGTCAAGTAGTTAAAAATATTTCCTCTGATTTGACAAATAAAAATTTTCATTTAAATACAAAACTTACACCGAAAAATAATTCTGAATTATTGGCCAATGGAGTAGACGGTTTAAGTGGGAAGAAACTTGAGTCGAGTGCAGGTACCTTGGAGATTTTAATCAAATGTTTTGATTGTTTGTCAGAAGATGATCAGATATGGAATTATTTGAATAGAGACGAGGTGGAAAAAATCATTTCCCAACAGAGTATTGTTGATGATGTAAATACGGTGAGACTTGTTTCGAGTTTGTTGTTTTATATGGATATTAATATTAAAAATGAATTCGGTGGTGTGATGGACGGCAACTTGTTATTTAGAAACGGAGTTAATGAATGATTTTTTTCGTTGTAGGAAAAAAAGATCAAGGTTCTGCAATTTTAAGAGGTGTGCAAATATCAACTGACCTCAATAAACTTGGTCTTTCCACAAAAGTTGTAACAGAATCGGAAATACCAAAAGATGAAATAAACTCGTTATTCGTTTGGGTCAAGAATATCAATCCGGATTTAATTAAACAACTTCCACAAAATAACCATGTTTATGATGTAGTTGACAATTACATTTATCAAAAAGAATTGGTGCAGTCGGTAATTCAAAGTGGGATGGTGGATCATTTGATTGTAAACAATGAGTTTATGAAATTGGAAATTCATAATGAAAATAACATTTCATTAAAAGACATATCCGTGATTCATCATCATTGGGACCCAAGAATATCAACTGCACAAAAAGAAAATCAGAGCAATCTTACATTTGGATTTCTTGGGTCAGTTGCGTCCTTGGCACATACGGATAATTTCCTTCATTATAGAACTTTGGCAGACGAATACAAAGTTAGATTCTACGATACGGAAATTGGAAAGGATGTATCCGACTTGGTGAACAACGACAAAAAAATTGTGGTAACCAGAAATCCCGATGCGATGGCAAGTCTTAAAATTCATTTTAACTGCCACATCAGCATCAGAAAAAATGATGGACCTGAGTCTAAATATAAAACCAGTGCAAAGGTTGTTACTGCAAGTGCGCTTGACCATAATATTCTGACTACATACGAAGAAGCAATTAAAGACATTCTACCCAACGAGTATCCCTTTATACTAAAGAACACAGATTTGAAATCAATCAAAGAAATGTTTGATTTGATAAAGGCAGATTATGCAGATAAAAAGGTATTGTGGAAACAAGGCCTTGAAATTATGAGATTGATTAAAGAGAAGACTTCGTTGTCAAAAATAGCAAACGATTATCTATTTATAATAAACAAACTAAACTGAATTTATTATGAAAATATGTTTTATATCTGCCTTGTTCTGTGATGAGAACAATTTTGATCAACTTGACAAACCTGGTCATTTTGGAAGAAATGAAAACTATGATTACTTTTTGTTTACAAATTTAAACTTTAATATGTTTGATACATCTTGGGATGTCATAAACATTGGAAGCAACGAAAATATTTCAAATGTAAATTGTAATATCAAAAAATCAAGATATCCAAAATTTTTATCTTGGCATTTGCTAGAATCTCTTGGTAAAAAATACGATGTGGTTTTTTATTGTGATGCTTGGGTTGTTCCCAATGAAAAAAAAGATTGGAATTCTCTTGCGACTAAAATAAAAAATGAAAAAACATTTCCTTTTGCACAGGCACATCACAATAAAAAAGTGTGTAGAGATGGTGGAGTAAATGCAGAATTCGAAAGAATAATGATTAGCAAACGAGATACTGCCGAATCAATAGAAAAAACAAAACGTATTTTAATGACATACGATTTTTCTGTAAACCTTGATTATCCTCAGTATTTTGAAAACACTTGCTTTGGTTATGATTTTTCAAGTGACGTGGTTAGAAATATTACACAAGAATTGTGGAAATTGTATCTAAAAGAAGATATGTCATATCGCGATCAACCTTTATGGAATTTTTTGCTTTTGAAAAATAAAGTGAATCCCATCATGCAAAATGATCTAAAGGATAATTCTTTTAGAGATACCGATAGTTTTAGAAAATTAAATCTAAATGGGTATAAAGCAACCGACTACTTAAATGAGCATTGTTGGTTTATTAGAAAGTACGAAAATGAAGGAACAATGCGTGATAGTTATGCAAAGAATTTTGATTTTAAAAAATCATGATTTATACTCATATTGCATTTGCACAATCTGAATGTGAGAAAAACATAGGGTGTGCATATAATCAGTTCATGGAATTGCTTCCACATGATGATGATTGGGGATGTTTTATAGACCACGATGCAATGTTCACCACTTCAAACTGGATGAATCAGTTGCATGATATTATTCATAAAAATTCAGATATCGGAGCATTTGGAGCAAGAACAAATCGTGTTGGTTATTCTTGGCAATTACTAGGAAATATTGATGTGGATAATCATGATATAAAATACCATCGTGTAATTGGGAAACATCTTCAAAAAACTTATTATGACCAAATATCACCAGGTGCCACATTTGAAATTCCAAATTCACCAAATTCAAAGTATAGTGGGTGGTTAATAAATGAACCAAGATTCAGTGGAACATTAATTTTAGTCAAGAAGTCTGTTTGGAAAACGGTTAATGGTTTTAAACAAACTGGATTTTTAGAAGTAGATGATGACTTTCGTGCAAGGCTTCATAAACATAAAATTAAATTTGGTATTATGGACGGAATGTATTTGTATCATTGGTATCGTGCAAATGATCCATATGAAACTTCAACACCTTTGTTAAATAAATTAAGAGTTGAATATCAAAACTTTTCTAAAAAACACAAATTTAACGTAAAGCATATAAAGTTATTGTCTTGAATGTAAGTTTTTATAAAAACTCTCATTGTTGATATTTATTATAACAATGGGAGCATCATCAAAAGATAAAGGAAATGCGTGGGAACTTGAAGTAGCAAAGTTTCTTGAAGAGCATTTTGAAGGCAAGTTCAGCAGAGTACCACGTTCCGGTGCAATGTTCGGAGGAGAAAACGCAGAAAACGCAGACGGTGAACGACAAGATGTGGTGGAAATACTAACAGGTGACATAATTACACCAAAGGATTTTCCTTTTACAATAGAAGCAAAGCATTATGAAGATTTTAAATTTTCTCATTTGTTGCAAGGTGAAAATAAATTATTAGATGGATGGATAGAATCTGCTGAAAAGGACGCAGAACTTGCGAAACGACTTCCGATGATAATGGCAAAATTTAGTTACATTGGAAGTTATGTTGTATTTGATTACAAAATCATAAAAACAGATGATGGTATTTGTCCAAGTACATATTTTCAAAATCATTTGATTTACAAAAGAAAGTGGATGATGATTTCGTTTGACGAATTCGTGAGTGTCAAAAACATAATCGTTGATTTTGCAAAATTAAAACTCAAAAAAGATTACGGTGGTTAAAAATATAATTTATTGGATTTTGATTGTTGCTTTATTTGTATTAAGTGGTGTGTTGTTATTGCACATCATTACTGTATTTTCATTATTCAATATGCTTGAAAACTTATTATAAAAACTATTATAAAAACTCAATATATACGATAGTTATTATAATATGAAGAAAATAATATTTATTGGAAACGGAGATATGTATCGCAGTAAATTTGCGGAAGCGTATTTTAACAATTTGGGTAAGTTAGAGTGTTTGTTTATGTTGAATACTCACGGAATGGGAAGATATCCAAGTTCTAGGTATCCAGCTGCATATAGCAGTAACATCGAGTTGACTGATTCAGTTGAAATCAACGAATTCTCACAACAAGTATGCGATAGTTACTTAATGTACGGTGCAGATTGCTATGCAAAAGAACACACTAAGATTTCAGACAAAGATTTTGCTCATTGTGATAAAATTGTAGTAATTAGTGAAAAAGAACAAAAAGACTTTATGATGGAAAATTATAAACAATATTCTGACAAAATGGAATTTTGGCATATAAAAGAAGTCAAGGGTGATTCTAAAGTAAAAAAGAAAATAGCAACAAAAATCAAAGAGATGGTTAAGAAACTATACACAGAGATCACTAAAAAATAATTTATGTTGGTTTCGCTACCGACTTAAAAATAGTCATGTGTTGGGTGGGTGCAATTTTGCATCCACCCTTTTTTATAAAAAATAGTTGACTTTTTATAAAAAATGTTTAAAGTAGTATTATGAATCATTTATTAAATTTAACAACAGAAGAACTTTTATGCGTTGCTCATACAATTGAGCAGAATTTGCAAATTGCTATTGACAACCATGTCCCTCGTAGAATAGTATTTTACACGAATATGAGAAACAAAATTCAATCAGCACTTTCAGGACCCGTAGCTCAGCGGTTAGAGCAGAGCACTCATAATGCTTTGGTCGCAGGTTCAAATCCTGCCGGGTCCACCATCATCACTTCCAACTCATTATGATAGATTTTCAAAAAGTAGGAAAAATAATAGTTCATCCTGGACACGCACACCGAGATGACTTTTTGTTTGTGTGCTTTGTTCTTGCTATGTGCAAAGAACATAATGTAGTTCCGATAGTTGAACGCAAGAATCCAACCAAAGTAGAACTGAATAATCCATATGTGGTGATAGGTGATGTTGGAGAACGACATGAACCGAAACTTTCAAATTTTGATCATCATCAGTTTGAACGTGATTCCGATCCTGTGTGTGCGTTGACTCTTTTGTTGAAGGATATGACCATTTATGATGAATCTATACGAGGATTTCGTTGGTTAGAATCCACTGAAAAGTTTGATAGCAAGGGCCCTCATTATGTAGCAAACGAAATTGGTGTTGAGTGGAATAAAATTTCAGATGCAACATTTTCTCCGATAGAAGAAGTTATTCTTCATATGTTTTCAAAATCCACTGAAGTTAACGAAACGATGATTGAACTGATGACTTCATTCGGGTCTGAACTTTTAAATACACTTGAACAATTCACGGGTAGATGGACACAACTATCTGATTCAATTACCACATCGTTGGTATATGGAAACGAAGTCGTGTTTTCTCTTGGTATTCTTGGTGACAACGATCCAACGTTTGCACTTAATGCTTATGTTGCGGACAATCATCCGAATGCGATTGCTACAATTACTCACGATGATCGTGGGAATGGATATTGTTTGTTTCGTTTGAACGATTCTCTTAAAATTGATTTTTCTAAAATTGAAAGTGACGAACGGATACTATTTGCTCACAAAAACGGATTCGTTGCGAAGACTCACGACAAACTAGAATCTACAGAAATTCTTGAACTTCTTGAAAAATCTTCAAAATAAATCGACTTTTTATAACTTTAGGGTTGACTTTTTACAGTAACTTTGGTACTATATATACTTAATCATTAATAATGAAAGGTAAAAATAATATGAGAAATACACTAATTTTAATCGCAATCGCAATAGTTTCCGTTGGAAATTCGTTATCTGCCGCTGAACAAGGTTGGGGAAAAAGTCAAACTCAACGCACCATTGGTGGTGTTCTTGGTGGAGCAACTGTTGGTGGAGTAATTGGTCATCAAAGTGGAAAGCAAAAAGAAGGAATCATTATTGGTTCTGTTCTTGGTATGATCATCGGAAATCAAAGTGGAAAGTCTAAGGATATTCGTGAAGAACAACAACGTTGGGAACAACGTCAACGAGAAATGGCACATCAAGAACGTATGCGACGTGAAGAACAACAAAGAATTGAACAAGCACGTCAGTATCGTACACAACAAACTCGTTCAACGACTTCTGCCTTTGGTGGATCAACTCGTTCTAGTTCAGACGAATTAACTCAAGCACGTCATCGTGCAGAGCAACGTGAAGCAGAACTTCAACGTGAAATGGAAATTCGTAGAATTCAAGAAGAACGCAGACGTGCATTGCTTGAGTTCCAAGAACGTGAACGTCGGGCACAAGAGCAACTTGAACGAATTCGGAACGGAGAGTCAGTTCAAATTCAATCTTCAAGCAATTCTTTGTATTCTAACAATCCGATTTATTAATTAACATTTTATTTAATACAGATGCAGAAACAAATTAAAGATTTACCACACCCACTTCAGTCTTTGTTCGTGGAGATTAAAGCAGAGCAAGATGCAATCAACGCATCTAAATCAGATTATGTAAGTCATTCTGTGAATAAAAATAAATTAGATGATTACGAGCAACTTGACATTGTACATGAATCTGAAAATCAAGACGATGACTACGATGAATATGATGAAAATACATATGACATGAATTGCGTATCTCCATATATGCGAGAAATGTTTGATTAGTTTAATCAATAACTAGTTTTTAAAAGAATCAAGAGAAATCTTGATTCTTTTTTTTTTTGTTTTTATATTGTTGTGTATATTTATTTAAAGAAATATTTCTAACTTTCAACATAACGGAGAGACAACACATGGCAGAGAACAAAAAAATAAGCGAACTTGATCAAATTCAAAGTTTGAGCAACGATGATGAATTTATGGTCGTTGATAAATCAACCACAAGTGGAATGGATGCATCGTCATCCGGAAAAACCACACGTGTAACTTTAAATCAATTGAAAGAAGCAGTTTCTGCTTCTGGTGCAAAAGGAGAACGAGGAGCTCAAGGAGCAAGAGGTGCAACGGGATCAGCAGGTTCAAACGGAGCAACTGGAGCTCAAGGAGCAACTGGAGCAAGAGGAGCAACGGGATCACAAGGACAAAAAGGACAAGCAGGTTCAAACGGAGCAACTGGAGCAACTGGACAAAAAGGCCAAGCAGGTTCAAACGGATCACAAGGTGCAACTGGATCAAGAGGAGCAACAGGATCACAAGGACAAAAAGGTGTTCCCGGTGCAAGCATTAGAGGAGCAACTGGTTCAAGCGGAGCAAGAGGAGCAACTGGTTCAAGTGGAGCAAACGGAGCAAAAGGTCAAAAAGGCCAAGCAGGTTCAACCGGAGCAAGAGGGGCAACAGGATCACAAGGACAAAGAGGTCTAACTGGAGTTGGACAAAAAGGTCAAAAAGGTCTAACTGGAGTTGGTCAAAAAGGTGCAGCTGGATCAACTGCATCTATAACCACAAGCACAACAATAACTCCTGGTCAAATTCGTTTTAATAATAATACGAACAGTCGACTTGATGATGAAGGTTCATGGGGTTTTAGAAGTCGTACAAATTCTGGATACATTCAGTTTGGTCCTGGGAGTGCAAGTCATGCTCACATTTATACAGATCGTGCAAACTTTTATTTCAATAAAGAGTTGCTGGTAAATGGAAAAACTGTTTATCATAGTGGAAATCTAAGTGCAGTTCGCAAAAGTTTTCCAGGTGCAGGAAGTACAGGTCATTACGGACTTGATAATTGGTTAGACTTTTCAGTTTCAAGTAACCACGGTATTTATTGGAGCAAAGGAACAGGAAAAGGATGGCACATTTATCCAAAAGGCACAAACGATATGTATATTCGTAGTGGTAATGCTACAAATACAGCATTAGCATTTACTAATAACAATGCAACTCCACGTGGTTATGTTTATGCTGATAATAATAATAGTATTGGATTTCTTAACAATAGTAGAAGTTGGAGATTTAGAGTTGGAATTGATCACAACTCTATTTATGGTTCATCTAAGTCACCAAACTTGTATTTTCAAGAAAATGGTGCAAAAACTTGGACAGGAGACGCAGGAAGCAATCAAGGAAAAATTGAATATCATAGCAATCGTTTTTATATCAATGCTGGATCAAATTCCACTAGCATTGTTCAGTTTAGACGAGGTGGAACAAATGTATCATATATTTCCAATTCCGGACAATATGTGGGCGGTTTATATGTACCAAGAGTTGATAACGTACGAGAAGGTGGTGAAATTACACTACAGGCATCTGATGGACAAGAAATGGCAATTGATCAGTTTGATCACAACACACCTGGTTTTAGGCATACATATCGTTTCTTTGATAAAAAACCACATACAAAAGTTTTTGCTCAAATCGGAGAAGGTGGAACACTAATTCATGGTGGTTTGCACGTCGATCAAGACTTATCTGTTAATGGAGATGTTACAATCAAAGGAACTGTTACAGATTCGGGTGCAATGGCTAGAAATCAAGTTGACAAATTCCCCGAAGGATTATTTAATTATAGTAGGATCAACACCAGAGGTCATGCATTTTTAGATAAAACAAACACTGTCCGATTTACGGGAACTCACCATCATAACCGTCAAAGTACAGGAACTTTCCACCATACTTATGGTAATTGGATAGACGTAAATATTCCAAATGACCACGATAAAGTAGATGATCCAATAGAACAATTTCATTTAGGAAGACACGAAATTTATGTAATTACAAAAAAAGGAGTTGGATATGCTTCGGGATATAATGGCAACCGCAGCTTGGCCACAGAACCAGGAAATTATCGTGGTAAAGTACAAAATATACCGGGTAGTGCTAATGCTCCAATGAGACGTATTCAGCACGATGCACCACTTCGTAGTATATCATTTAGTCATTACCAAACCAGTAATGTTTGGATGTTAGATACTAACAATAAATTATGGGGTGCTGGATACAATCTCAGAGGTACTTTAAATCAAGGAAATGGCCACAAGACATCATGGAATACTACCCACAATTCAGGTACAACACTCAATTCATCTGGTCAACTTATTAAAGTTATGGATAATGTTAAAGAAGCTTATTTGGTAGGTTACGAAAATAATGAAACTGGATATATTATTGGTACAAATAAAAAGATGTATACACTTGGATACAATGCTTATGGAGAACTTGGTCATGGTAATAAAACAACCAACAATACTTTCAAAGCAAAGCAAGTAACTCTTAACAACTTTGGAAATGAAAATGTAAAATCATTTACTATATCAAGTGATCATCATACAAAAACGGTTTATGTAATAACTGAAAATAATCAATTATGGGGTTGGGGTTACAACGGTTTATATCAACTTGGTTTAAATCATACCAATAGCACCACTACACCTACGATTTTATTTGGTGGAAGAAAAGTAAAACGTGTATGGGCAACACGTGGTCATTATGGAAGTGCGTTTTTGCAAGATGAAGATAATAATATTTGGGCGTGTGGAGCAAACGGTACAGGTCAATGTGGTGTCGGAACAACTTCTCACTTAAAGGTTTGGACACGAGTGCCAAGTTTAGATATAGTAAAAAATTCTATTATTGATATCAAAACAGATGGAGATAACGGTCAACACACTTCAGTTCATGTACTTGCAACTTACAATGGTCGTAATCAGATATTTAATTGTGGTTACAACGGTGTTGGTCAGTTAGGGCAAGGTCACTATACTAATATAAAAACATTTCAACGAATGCCTTATGGTCCTCGTAATATAGTAGATTTTTATATTTCACATGGTGAAAATTCATGGGAACAAGTATTGTTTTTAAAAGATGATAGTAGTAATATTTGGATAACGGGTGCCTGTCACTACTATATGACAGGAGATCCTGGATCCGGTAATAACCAACCGAGATACAATACACCGGTTCGTCTACCTATCCGATAAATTAAATTCAAAATAATTAGATAAAATAAAATTACTTTTAAAAGAATCAAGAGAAATCTTGATTCTTTTTTTTTTTGTTTTTATATTGTTGTGTATATTTATTTAAAGAAATATTTCTAACTTTCAACATAACGGAGAGACAACACATGGCAGAGAACAAAAAAATAAGCGAACTTGATCAAATTCAAAGTTTGAGCAACGATGATGAATTTATGGTCGTTGATAAATCAACCACAAGTGGAATGGATGCATCGTCATCCGGAAAAACCACACGTGTAACTTTAAATCAATTGAAAGAAGCAGTTTCTGCTTCTGGTGCAAAAGGAGAACGAGGAGCTCAAGGAGCTCAAGGAGCAAGAGGTGCAACGGGATCAGCAGGTTCAAACGGTTCAAACGGATCAACTGGGGCTCAAGGAGCTCAAGGAGCAACGGGACCACAAGGTCAAAAAGGACAAGCAGGTTCAAACGGATCAACTGGTTCTAGAGGTGATCAAGGAGCTCAAGGAGCGCAGGGTCCTAAAGGTGATCAGGGTTCTCAAGGAGCAACTGGTCCTAAAGGTGATCAAGGAGCAAGAGGAGCAACAGGATCAGCAGGTTCAAACGGATCAACTGGAGCAAAAGGTCAAAAAGGACAAGCAGGTTCAACTGGTGCAACGGGAGCAAAAGGTTCAGTTGGTGCAAGCATTAGAGGAGCAACTGGTTTAAAAGGGGCTCCTGGTGTTGGAGCAAAAGGTCAAAAAGGACAAGGTGGTTCGGGTGGTCAAAAAGGTCAAAAAGGTCTAACTGGAGTTGGACAAAAAGGTGCATCTGGAGCAAGTGGTGTATTCGCAGGAGGAACCGTTACTGCACCGATTAAAGTAAGCTCAACCGCAGACGAAAAACTTGTTTTAGAAGGTTCGGGACATCCATACATTCGTTTTCGTGAAGCAACAACCAACAAAGCATATATTCAGTGGCACTCAAGTGATGAATCTTTATTCCTTATGAATTCTCAAGATAATGTCCAACTAAGACTCAAAAAAAATATGGGTGCAAATGTTGTTACTTCAGGTGGGTCTATGTGGATGGGATGTTTGAACACAGGTCATGCTCATTTTTATACAGATAGAAGCAATTTCTATTTTAATAAACAATTGCAAGTACATGGTTCTATTATTGATTATGCATCAAAAGCAACTTATTATCACTCAGGAAATCTAAGTGCAGTTACTAGATTACCGGACGGATCAAGTCCTGATTACACAGCTGCTTCAAGTCGCCGTGTCAATCCTACTACAAAAAATCCGACAAATTCTTATTACGCAATTTCAACATTTGGAAATGGTGGTAATGTAACTGGACAATTAGCAACACAATATGTAAGTGGTGAAGCATACACACGTGGATTTAATTCCAAATGGAGTGCATGGAGACGTCAACTTGATACCACTAACATGAAAAGTATCAATGGTCATTTTGCCAGAATGTACACAGGATCATCAACGAATAATGCATACTTCCGTGGAACAACTTGGGGAACAACCCACCAAACAAATCATGGATATATTCTTTTTGGTCCTGCAAATACAAGTCATGCTCACATTTATACAGATCGTGCAAACTTTTATTTCAATAAAGAATTATTGGTTAATGCACATACTGTTTATCATAGTGGAAATAGTTCCAAACTTGCGAAAACAAATGTAGATTCTTACTTTGACAAATATAAATTGAGAGTCAGAGAAAGTCTGTTGGTTTATAATAGTAAAGGTGTGCAATATGGCCAATTCTCAAATGATTCCAACGGGTTTACTCGTATATATGGTCAATATGGTGTTGGAATTTGTGGTAGTGGAGTAACTTCTGCCGGATCAGCAGACTTAGATGAACTTGGAAGATTTACTGCGATGTCTGGTGACTTGAAAGGTTCTTCTTTGCTCAACGTGGGAAAAACCAGAGATTTCGCAAGAATTGACATCTGTAATGGAAGTAGTATTTTCCAACAAAAGAATACACATGGTGATAATCTGTATATTTCTTGCTTGGCACGTTATAGACACAAACCAAAAGGAGAGTGGTTCATGACAGAGAAAGGTCATGCCTGTGTATTGGCAGTTGCTAGAAACGGATTGCATATGCACTCAACGAACACAGTTCATAACAAAGGTGCGACAGTCACTGCATACTCGCATGATATGATGATGAATCAAAACGGTAGTATGTATGTCAGAGGTGGTTATTACAAATTGTCAGATAGACGTGATAAGAAAAATATCGTTTCTATTGACAAAACAGAAGTAATGGAAAAGTTGTTGAAACTAAGACCTGTGACATTTGAGTGGAAAGATCGTCCTGGTGACACCGGAGTTAAACAAGGTTTGATTGCACAAGAAGTAGAAAAGGTAATTCCTGAGATTGTTTCAATAATGGAATCACCTAATATGCCGGGTGTTAAAAATAAATCAGACAGAAAAACTGTTGATTATGAAGAATTAGTGCCTTTGCTTATTTCCGCAGTACAAACACAACAACAACAAATTAATGATCTTAAACGTCAATTAAATTCAAAATAATTAGATAAAATAAAATTACTTTTAAAAGAATCAAGAGAAATCTTGATTCTTTTTTTTTTTGTTTTTATATTGTTGTGTATATTTATTTAAAGAAATATTTCTAACTTTCAACATAACGGAGAGACAACACATGGCAGAGAACAAAAAAATAAGCGAACTTGATCAAATTCAAAGTTTGAGCAACGATGATGAATTTATGGTCGTTGATAAATCAACCACAAGTGGAATGGATGCATCGTCATCCGGAAAAACCACACGTGTAACTTTAAATCAATTGAAAGAAGCAGTTTCTGCTTCTGGTGCAAAAGGAGAACGAGGAGCTCAAGGAGCTCAAGGAGTTCAAGGTCCTAAAGGTGCAGATGGATCGCAAGGTTCTAAAGGAGCAACGGGAGCATCGGGAACAAGCACAAATGGAGTAAAAGGTTCAACTGGAGCAACTGGTGCAAGAGGTCCAGAAGGTCAAAAAGGTGCAACTGGAGCAACTGGTGTTGGGCAAAAAGGTGCAACTGGATCCGGTGGCCAAAAAGGTGCAAATGGATCGCAAGGTCAAAAAGGTGCAACTGGAGCAACAGGATCTGGAGGTCAAAAAGGTGCAACTGGAGCAAAAGGTACAGCGGGATCACCAGGATCACACGGAAACGTAAATCATCAGCACAGATTTCAACAAACAAATGGAACCGTTGATTCCACTGGTCAAAAACTTAGAAAAACAGCCGGAGGGGGTCAAAACTGGAATACTCAGATATTTACTACCAATTCATATGCAAATGGATGTTATGTTTCTTTTAGTACCGAAGGATATCCAATAATGATGCTTGGATTGAATCAAGGAAGTGATCTTAGTACAAACAGCTATCAAACACTTGATTATTCTTGGTATGTTCATGAAAATAAAAACCTCGCAATTTATGAAAGTGGTCAAGGTCGTGGAATGGGAACATATTCACCTGCTGATATTTTGACAATTACTTATGATAATCATTCAATACGTTATTTACAAAATGGTGAAATCAAACGTACGGTAGTTGTTGGAGCAGGAAAACGATTTCATATGGATTCTAGTTTACATATGAACGGAAAAACTGCTTGGGCAACAAGTATGCTTGCATTTGGTGCAAGTGGATCGGTGGGTTCAACTGGTGCATCTGGAGCAAAAGGTGCAAAAGGTGCAACTGGTGTTGGACAAAAAGGTGCATCTGGAGCAAGTGGTGTATTCGCAGGAGGAACCGTTTCTGCACCGATTGTAGTTAATTCTTCTACGGATGAAAAACTTATTTTGCAAGGTTCAAGCAATCCATATATTAGATGGAAAGAAGGAACAACCAACAAAGCATTTATTCAATGGAATGCCAGTGGTTATTTGCATATTCATAATAATGAAACTGACACGAGGTTTTATATACAAAATGCCTCCACTAAAATCCAAACAAAGCATGGTTATGCGGATATTGGAGCAATGAACACGGGTCATTTCCATTTTCAAACAGATAGAAGCAATTTCTATTTTAATAAACAATTGCAAGTACATGGTTCTATTATTGATTATGCATCAAAAGCAACTTATTATCACTCAGGAAATCTGAATGCAGTTCGCAAAAGTTTTCCAGGTGCAGGAAGTACAGGTCATTACGGACTTGATAATTGGTTAGACTTTTCAGTTTCAAGTAACCACGGTATTTATTGGAGCAAAGGAACAGGAAAAGGATGGCACATTTATCCAAAAGGCACAAACGATATGTATATTCGTAGTGGTAATGCTACAAATACAGCATTAGCATTTACTAATAACAATGCAACTCCACGTGGTTATGTTTATGCTGATAATAATAATAGTATTGGATTTCTTAACAATAGTAGAAGTTGGAGATTTAGAGTTGGAATTGATCACAACTCTATTTATGGTTCATCTAAGTCACCAAACTTGTATTTTCAAGAAAATGGTGCAAAAACTTGGACAGGAGACGCAGGAAGCAATCAAGGAAAAATTGAATATCATAGCAATCGTTTTTATATCAATGCTGGAACAAATTCAAATCGTATTGTTCAGTTTAGACGAGGTGGATCAGATATGGCATACATTTCAAATGGTGGTGTATTCGTTGGACCAGGAGTAGATTTACCTGGAGGAATCGCATTAAGAAACACAGGAAGTTTAGACCTGAAAGTAAGCAACAAATACGGATGGTATACAATGGGAACTAGAAATTCAAGTCATTGTCATTTTGATACTGATCGTGGTAGTTTCTACTTCTACAAAGGAGCATATGTTCAGTGGGTTCATAGTTATGCAAATATTACCGTTGGACCAAGCACTTCGGATTTAAAAACCACCCACATTGGTAAAAGTGGAAATATTACAATTGGTCATAATGATACTGCTCGTGAAGGAGGTCAACTTAATCTTCGTTATCCTGGAAGAAGTGACAATGGATTTACAACCAAAAACTCACCAAAACCAAACAAAAACAAATACGGTTTTGTTGATGTTTATTACGATGATACAAAATGGTTACACGGAGAGAAGTGTGCATATGTAAGTTTAGGACACAATGGATATACACATGATCGTATGTTAAACATTTCAGAGGTATATCAACACACTCTCAATGGTCACTTGACTTTGTATGATGGTAACAACGCTGCTTGTTTTTACACAGGTCGTCCTGGAGATACACGAAATCAAAGTTTTTACTTTAGAAGATTTACATCCACAAGCAACAAATCACTAACCCAAGATACAATGCGTCTTGAGCATCATAGTGGTAATATGCTGATCAGAGGAAGATTTTTCGCACAACAAAATATTTCGGACATCCGTCAGAAAAAAGAAATTGAAAAAATGAATCCATCTGAATCTCTCAAAAAACTTATGAAATTGAAACCAGTTAGATTTAATTGGAAAGATGCTTCAAAAAACAAAAATCAATATAAACAAATGGGATTGATTGCTCAAGAAGCAGAACAAATCATTCCAAGTGTGGTTACTGAGCAACAAAGCATGGATCATATTCACGATATCTCTAAACCGAATGCGAATCCAGCAGTATCATCTTCAGCTCCGTTGGATGATGTTGAAAAACTTAAAACTATTGAGTATACAGAACTCGTTCCGTTGCTTATTAGTGCGGTTCAACAATTAACACACGAAGTTCAGATTCTCAAACAACAAAAATAACTTATTAATTACATTATCTGCTTTTTAAAAGGTTGGATCATTTGATCCAACCTTTTTTGTAGTTTTTATAATAAAAATTTAATATATAGAATAATTATTATAAAAGTAATTTTAAACTACCTAACGGAGATAATAATGGCAGAGAATAAAAAAATAAGTGAATTAGATCAAATTCAGAGCTTAAATGATGGTGATGAATTTGTGGTTGTTGATAAATCAACCACAAGTGGAGCTGATGCAAGTTCCGGTGGAAAAACCACCAGAGTAACATTGAGTCAGATAAAAGATGCAGTTTCTGCATCCGGAGCAAAAGGTGCAACTGGTGCGACAGGTTCTCAAGGAGCTCAAGGAGCTCAAGGAGCTCAGGGTCCTAAAGGTGATCAGGGTTCTCAAGGAGCAACTGGTCCTAAAGGTGATCAAGGAGCTCAAGGAGCTCAAGGAGCAAGAGGAGCAACGGGATCAGCAGGTTCAAACGGATCAACTGGAGCTCAAGGAGCTCAAGGTGCAAGAGGAGCAACAGGATCACAAGGTCAAAAAGGACAAGCAGGTTCAAATGGTTCAAATGGTTCAACCGGAGCAAGAGGAGCAACAGGATCACAAGGACAAAAAGGTGTTCCCGGTGCAAGCATTAGAGGAGCAACTGGTTTAAAAGGGGCCCCTGGTGTTGGAGCAAAAGGTCAAAAAGGACAAGCGGGTTCAAACGGATCAAACGGATCAAACGGAGCAAAAGGTCAAAAAGGACAAGGTGGTTCAAACGGAGCAAAAGGTCAAAAAGGACAAGGTGGTTCAAACGGATCAAACGGAGCAAAAGGTCAAAAAGGACACGTAGGTTCGGGTGGTCAAAAAGGTCAAAAAGGTCTAACTGGAGTTGGACAAAAAGGTGCAGCTGGTGCAAGTGGTGCATCTATAAGCACAAGTACAACAATAACTCCTGGTCAAATTAAATTGAACAATAGTACAAATAGTCGTATTGATGATGAAGGTTCATGGGGTTTTAGAAGTCGTACAAATTCTGGATACATTCAGTTTGGTCCTGCGAATTCAGGTCATGCTCACATTTATACAGATCGTGCAAACTTTTATTTCAATAGAGAGTTGTTGGTAAATGGAAACGCTGTATATCACTCAGGAAATGTAAATATACCTAAAATGACTGGTAATCAAAGTGCCGTGGTTGGTCCTGGATGGGTAACAATTGCTGATTTTGATTCAAACCGAGCAGCGTGTGACGTTTATGCATGGGATAATAATAGTGGCCGTCATAGTTTTATTCATATTAAAGCATCACGTCAGTATACACACGCAAGTGCAAGTGTGGTATCACTTGGTCAATATATGCAACACGTTACTGCGGTGCGTTGGTTGGAAAAATATCAAGGAACACCAACATCTCCAACGGTTTATGGTCCAAAGAAACTTCAGATTTATTTAACTCATTCTGTTACTTTGTACACTAAACTTAAAATGAATACTGTTTTTAGTGGTCAAACTTATGTATCACTTAACAAACCTGTTGTACAAAATTCTGTAAGTCAGTATAGAGGGTATGGTCCTGCAATTCCGGTGGGCAATGGAACTATTGCAACAACCGGTTGTTTTGTAAGTGGAGATAGTGGTCTTCAAATGAAAACAACCAGTGGTAAACATGGATATGTTAATACTGATGGCAACGGATTTACACGTGTTATTGGTCGTGAAGCGGGTGTTGGATTGTGTGAGTTTGATGCAAACGGAGAAATTTTCCGTGTTCATCGTGAAACTGTTTCAGGAAATTCTATTACCAATGCAGGTGAAAATTACATTGCATCAGTAAATCGTAGTCATACAAACGGAAATGATGAATCAACATTAAGAATCGGAAGACGTTTTGAAATGAAATGCACCGGACTTATGAAAGGTCCTCATGCGGCCAACAATCATATGTTGTATATGAGTAACAATTCTCGTTTTACTAACGGAACATGGAAAACTGTAGATAAAGGTGTTTCAACTGTGTTTGCTATTCGTGATAATGGAATTATGACACACATAGCAGATAGTGTTAATGCTGGAGCAAGTACAATATGGCGTCCTTCATTTGGTCAAGATTCAAATCATACTGTGAACGTTTATGGTAAACCGGGTAATAATTCTGCGGACATCTTCGTTCGTCATGTTGATGCGGGTAAAAACTCACGAGTTAATGCTCTGGTAGCAAAATCATCGGGTATGGTGCGTGAACCATGCGCGACGATGCAATATCAAACTTATCACAAAGGTGCTCAATTGACTTGTGTTTCCGGTAACGGATCAAGTGCATGGCATTTATCATTATCAGTGCAATGTAGATTTAATTCTAACAATACACCTGAAACTAATCCATATCGTATTGTGCCAATGGCATACTCAGAACCAACACTTGGTTATTCCGGACAAAGATTCAAAGCCGTTTATTGTGCTTCTTCGTCCATGACAACTTCTGATAAACGAACCAAAGACGAAATTCGTGAACTTGATGAAGCAGAAAAGAATGTTGCAAAGAAACTCAAAGCAAGTATGAAAATGTATAAATTGAAAGCATCAATTGAAACTAAAGGAAAAGACAATGCAAGATTGCACTGTGGTGTTATTGCTCAAGACGCAATTGAAATATTCAAAAGTGAAAACTTAGATCCTTTCAAATACTCAGTTCTTTGCCACGATATATGGTATGAAACAATGATAGACGGAGAAAAAGTACACTCTGATAAACCAAAAGATGGATACGAAAGAAAAGAACAATATGCAGTTAGATATGAAGAATTATTTGCTTTTATCGTTTCCGCACTATAATCAAATATTAACAATTAAACTTAAAAGGTTGGATCATTTGATCCAACCTTTTTTGTAGTTTTTATAATAAAAATTTAATATATAGAATAATTATTATAAAAGTAATTTTAAACTACCTAACGGAGATAACAATGGCAGAGAATAAAAAAATAAGTGAATTAGAACAAATCCAGAGCTTAAATGATGGTGATGAATTTGTGGTGGTTGATAAATCAACCACAAGTGGAACTGATGCAAGTTCCGGTGGAAAAACCACCAGAGTAACGTTGAGTCAGATAAAAGATGCAGTTTCTGCATCCGGAGCAAAAGGTGCAACAGGTTCTCAAGGAGCTCAAGGAGCTCAAGGAGCGCAGGGTCCTAAAGGTGACCAGGGTTCTCAAGGAGCTCAAGGTCCTAAAGGTGATCAAGGAGCTCAAGGAGCTCAAGGAGCAAGAGGAGCAACGGGATCAGCAGGTTCAAACGGATCAACTGGAGCTCAAGGTGCAACCGGAGCAAGAGGAGCAACAGGATCACAAGGACAAAAAGGACAAGCAGGTTCAAACGGTTCAAACGGATCAAATGGAGCAAAGGGCCAAAAAGGACAAGCAGGTTCAAACGGATCAAACGGAGCAAGAGGAGCAACCGGAGCAACCGGAGCAGTTGGAAATTCAAACGCACATCTTTTGTGGTTTGCAAGTAACATTGTAACTAACGCAACTGGTCAAGAATTAAAGAAAAGTATTAATTCAGGTTCATGGTCAAATGGATACGCACATTCTAATATGGTGCTTACAAACGGATGTTCGTTGTCATTTAGTCCTAAAACTACAACTAATGCATTCATGCTTGGTTTGAGCACCGCAACAAACCGCAATAATACTCACCGTTTTCATAATATTGATTATGGAATGTATTGTACAAACGGTGGAGCAACTCCATTATATGTCTATGAAGCTGGATCAAACAGAGGTGAGATAGTTAGTAAATATAGTTCATCTGACTTGATGACTATAACATATGATAATGAACATATAAAATATTATTTGAATGGTGGAGAGATAACCAAATTTACTAAAAAAGTTGGTGCTGGAAAACGTTTCTTTGTTTACTTAAGCATTCATGATGCAAATGAAGTAGCAACTAGTGCTATTAGTTTTGTTCCCGCGGGACCAAAAGGTTCAACTGGAGCAACTGGAGCAAAAGGTGCAAAAGGTGCAACTGGAACAGGAGTAAAAGGTGCACCTGGAGCAAGTGGTACATTCGCAGGAGGAACCGTTTCTGCACCGATTCTAATTAATTCTTCTACGGATGAAAAACTTATTTTACAAGGTTCAGTTAATCCATATATTAGATTTAAAGAAGGAACAACCAATAAAGCATATATCCAATGGCATAGCAACGGAAACATATACACCGGAAACTATGAGCATGGTACAAATTACTCGATGGGAGACAGATTCCAAATAAATACTAAACATGGTTACGTGCAAATGGGAGCATTGAACACGGCTTATTGCCATTTTCAAACAGATAGAAGCAAATTCTATTTTAATAAACCATTGGAAGTACATGGTTCTATTGTTGATTATGCATCAAAAGCAACTTATTATCACACAGGAAATCTAAGTGCAGTTCGCAAAAGTTTTCCAGGTGCAACCGCATCTCACTATGCATTAGATAATTGGTTAGACTTTTCAGTTTCAAGTAACCACGGTATTTATTGGAGCAAAGGAACAGGAAAAGGATGGCACATTTATCCAAAAGGCACAAACGATATGTATATTCGTAGTGGTAATGCTACAAATACAGCATTAGCATTTACTAATAACAATGCAACTCCACGTGGTTATGTTTATGCTGATAATAATAATAGTATTGGATTTCTTAACAATAGTAGAAGTTGGAGATTTAGAGTTGGAATTGATCACAACTCTATTTATGGTTCATCTAAGTCACCAAACTTGTATTTTCAAGAAAATGGTGCAAAAACTTGGACAGGAGACGCAGGAAGCAATCAAGGAAAAATTGAATATCATAGCAATCGTTTTTATATCAATGCTGGATCAAATTCCACTAGCATTGTTCAGTTTAGACGAGGTGGAACAAATAAATCATATATTGATAATAACGGTAAATTCGTTGGAACTGCAACTAATGCAGATTCACTTGGTGGAAAAGCAATACCAATGTCATACGGAATTAAAGTTACTTCACAAGTAGATATTCATGCTTCAAACGGAAAAAGTGGATACATTAATACAGATTCCAACGGATTTACACGTGTATGTGGTCGTGGTGCTGGAGTTGGAATGATGCAAGAAGATGCTTATGGATCACATGAAATCTTCCGTTTCCAAAATCATGGTATTGCGTCCGACAAAAAACGTCCAGTTGCTATATTTGGTTACGATACGTTGAGTGCAAGACAACAAACAACGTTTTCACGTGGTTGTTTTCGCATCGGGGCACAAAATACTCAATATGAAGGTGGTGAATTGCAACTTCAAGGACCAAAAACAAACGGAAATGCGATTTCGATTGATTTCTTTGATGATTCAACATTGAATTACTTACAGAACAATAAATCTTCTTATAACGTTCGTTTCTTTAACACAGAAAACGGAACAATGTTTGGTGCGATTGGTAATAAAGGTGCTCAATTCCGCAGAGGATTCTTAAAAATCATTCAAGATGATAGAGGAAAAAATTCTCATTTGTATCTACAAACTACATCATCAATTAATAAAACAATTGGAAATCAGAAAGTCAGTGTTGGTACAATTATGAACAATTTTGCACTTCTTGCAATTAATGGTCAAAACGACTTGAATCCTGCTACGATAATGGATTCGACATCATTATGGTTTCGTAACAATGAATTACACGCAGGACCAGGTGGTGTATTCAATAGAAGTGGTGACATCAAACGAGGAATGAAAGCTGCAATTGATCCTTATGGTAATATCATTTCTGTAAGAGGAATTATCGCAAATCATAAATTCTCTGATGCACGTCTTAAAAAAGATGTAGTATCATTAGATTCGAAAACTTCACTCGAAAAAGTAAAAAGTCTTCGTGGTGTTACATTCCGTTGGAAAGATGATGAATCTGATAAGTTTGATGGAATTAATGTTGGTTTGATCGCACAAGAAGTTCAGAAAGTAATTCCTGAAATCGTAAGTGAAAAACCAAGAATTGAAAACAATGACGGAAGCAAAGAAACTCCTGACTTAAAGGATAGATTATACATTGAGTATTCACGTGTAGTTCCTTTATTGATTGAGTCTGTGAAAGAATTATCTTCTACAATTGATTCACTTAAATCTGAAATTGAAGATTTGAAAAAATCTTAATAAGAAAACCAAATCACAAATTGAGAGGGAGGGTCCTCAGACCCTCCCTCTTTTTTTTTTAAAAGCAAGTTAAAATATAAGGAGAAATTAAAAATGGCGGGAGATAGATTTACATTTATAACATATTCAGATGATAACCGAGGATTGGTTGTTAAATCTGATGATCAAAAAAACAAACAAGCAAACGGAACAGGAAATGTACAAGGAAACATTCAGTTTGATAGTCCAATTCATGGTGTGGGTATAGTTCCAATCGGAGCAATTATTCCATTCGGTGGAACAAATACAGGTGGAACTCCAGGATGGTTGCTTTGTGATGGAAGAAAATTAAATAAAAATACATATCCACAATTATTTAATGTAATGAAATACGAACATGGTGGTTCTGGAACATATTTTTATTTACCAGATTTACGAGGAAGAGTTGTTGCGGGCAAATCAACTAACAATAATGTTTTGGTGGGTGCAATGAACCTTGGTCAAAAATTAGGATCGCAGACTCATAAATTGACAATTGCTGAAATGCCAAAGCACCGTCACGGAATTGGTTCTGGGGATGACCAGGCAAATAGTCAATCACTTTCACCGTTCCGCAGAACAAAAGATGATAATGAGCAGACAGTTCATTCATTGTACGAAGGTGGTGATCAAGCACACAACAATGTACAACCTACGATTGTATTGCATTATATGATTCGTGCACTTTAAAACTTAAATTAAAATAACAATTGATAAATAATAATTAACAGGAGATAATAAAATGGCGGGAGATAGATTTACATTTATAACATATTCAGATGATAATCGTGGTACGGTAATCAAATCCGATGATCAAAAAAACAAACAAGCAAACGGAACAGGAGTTGTTAACGGTAATCTTCAGTTCGATTCAGATGTTACATTCAACAAAAACGTAAACTTTAAAATACCGGTTAGTGGTGGTATCAACTGGTTTCAGGATACTTCCCCAACCGGATTGTTGAATAATAAATTCAGCCCTCTCAGTGGATTTACAAAGAACATAGCAAAAAATAATATACCATCAAAAGCAACATCGGTACTAATCAGGGTTTATAGCAAAAATTCATCTCTTTGGAGTGATGCATGGGTGTCTGTCCGACACACGTACGGCTCTGCGGGACATTCTTATTTTTACCAACGTGGAAGAAGTGCTGACAATCGTCCACGGCACTCTGAAGTTGCTCAAATCTGGGTTCCGGTTATAAAAAATTCAAGTGGAACACCTGGTATTTGGTTGTATTGGACTAATATTCAGAATTTCTTGATACTTGGATATCAATAATTAAAATTTAAAATAAAAAAGGAGATAATAAAATGGCAGGAGATAGATATAGATTTACAGTACATTCAAATGATGTAAAAGGTGCGGAATTAATCGCACATGATCAAAATAAAACAAGTGAACCAGGTCATATTCACGTAGCAAGTCCAATGTCTGGTACAGGTTTCGCAAGAGGTGCATTTCATTTAGGAGCAGAAGATTGGACACCTTATATCAAACAATCGGGTGGAGAGTATAAACCTAAATTTAACGGAAATGCTATGGAGTGTGGAGATAACACATGGTTTACAGTAGCAACTCGTTTTCCAATCGCAGTTGGAATGAAATACAAAGTAAGTGTTGCTCTTGCAAAAGCAAGTGGAACTGGTACTGCTTATTGTGGAGTGGATTCATTGGATGCAAACTATAATTCAATATTCAAAGATAAAGCAACATCATATAATTATGGAACGCTTTCCAACAAGAGTCTTCCCTCAACTGCACAATCAGTAGTATACAGTGGAACATATCAATGGTTTAATCGCACATCAGATGGAAATCATAATCGTTTTGATCCTGGTGCAAAATACTTTGATGTAGTGATTATTACAAACTATAAGGGTAAAGGTACAAGTCTTGTATATGGACTTAATGTTCAATGTATATCGTAATTAAAACTTAAAAAAATAAAATTACTTTTAAAGAGTCACTTCGGTGACTCTTTTTTTTTTTCTTGAAATGATTCGTATTTTATTTTATATTTGAATCATGGAAAAATATCCGTGGGGAACAATACTAATAATCATCACAATAATGATGATCATTCTGTGGGAATCTTAATATTATGAATCTTTATATGAACTATACCAATCAACCACATACACTAACAATAATCAACAAAAAAACAAAACATATTTTTTTGAAAAAGAAATTTCCGACTGAATCTGATGCGATTGCTTATTTATACGAAGCAAGAGATTTCAAAAACAACAAAGAAAAATTTCAGTTTACAATAATTGGTCCTAATATGTTTCTTTTTACATAATATGTTTTTTTCTGCGATACGAATTTTGATTTGGATTTCTGCAATATGTTATCTATTGCAATCTATTTATTATCCTTTTTTTGATTTAAGTTTTGGTCTTTCGTATATTGGTAACGACAACTTCCACCCGATGCAGTTTTTTTCTCATGCATTTTTACACGGAGATCCATTCCATCTGCTTATCAATATGTTTATGTTGGTTTTAATTGGATCAAAAATTGAAATGATATTCGGTGCAAAAAAATTCTTAATATTGTTTTTTGTAAGTGTGCTTGGTGGTGGAATATTTCAAACAATTTCTAATATGATAATAATCAACTCTCATTTTGGAACATCCTTTCCACTTGACACTACGACTGATATAGTTGGTCAGACATTATTTGCGTTAGAACACGGAGTTTATATAAAATCAGTTTTTTCAAATATTACCATTGGAGCATCTGGTGGGGTATTTGGATGTATGATGGCATTTACTATATTATTTCCGAAAGATAGATTTAATTTAATTCTGCTTCCCCTTAGTATATCCGCACGATGGTTTGTGGTTGTTTATGTGGTTATAGAAGTATTTCATGCTATGTTTTCTCAGAATACAGGAATTGCACATCTTGCTCATTTAGGTGGAGCATCATTTGGATTTTTATATGCGTGTCTTTTAAGACTGCGATATAATATTTAATTTTTGCACTATTCTATTTTTACAAAAAAATGCTTGACTTTTTATAATAAAGTTGGTAGGTTATTAGTATGAGAGTAAAAAATATGATTTGGATTTATGCGTTGGGTATTTCTATAAATACGACTGAAGCAACCGACACCAATTTACAGGATTTCATTGATGTAGATGATTTTCATAAAATCAATTTGATTTTAGCATCTGAGCCAGTCTTTGATGTAAACGAAGATGAACATACATTGATCAACCCAACAACAAATAATAGCATACCAAGTGTACATCGTAATCCACTAGAAATACAGGTTGATAGCATAACATCACCGATTTTTACGGAAGAGCATATTGTGATTCCTGATATAGATGACACACTGATTCACATTGAAGACACCGAGGATGCAAGCAATAACGATTTTACATCAGACACTCACACCGAGTCAGAAATTAATACGATAATATCCAACGAACCTACATTCACCGAGAACGAGAATGTACCATCACGAAAAGATGAAGATGTTCCTAGTATGACCAATGATGACGAAAATACAGATGACTTTATAGATTCGGATTCGGATGTATCTGAGATAATTTCTGTGAATCCTGAGTTCACCGAGAATGAGAATATACCATCAAGAAAAGATGAAGATGTTCCTAGTATGACCAATGATGACGAAAATACAGATGACTTTATAGATTCGGATTCGGATGTATCTGAGATAATTTCTGTGAATCCTGAGTTCACCGAGAATGAGAATATACCTGAACGTAAAACTGAACAAGTTTCTTCACTTGATACACTTGACAATATTTTGGGTGTAGATGATGTAATATCAACAGATTCAGTTGAGTCACGTTTAGATGAGTTGACATTGGAAGTGCAACCAACTACTAACAATACAGAAGAAGTTGTGGTTGTTGATGATATACCTCCTGTTTTGGATACAACCAATGATAATGAATGGGAGCAAAATATAACTGATCTTGGGAATTCTTGGTATTATGTAGAATGGTTTGGTTATTTCTTTAGCACATCATCTCCGTCTGAGTTTGGTGAAGGTAACTGGATATATCATCTTAATTTAGGGTGGGTTTTCATATCATCAGAATCGTTCACATCGGTGTGGATTTACTCTGATAAAATCAAAGAGTGGATGTGGACAAGCAATGAAACTTATCCTTACACAAGTGTTCATTCAGAATCAGATTTTCCAAAGTGGTTGTATTTTGATTTAGACCGTGGTGTAGTTTATGACTTTGAAGCTTCAAAATACTTTGACATTAATTAAATCATAAGGTACTATTTAAATACCTTATGATCATTGTAATATACGCAGGATATCAACCCACACCTCTAACTCCCAACTTAATTAGCACAACGGGTCTCGGAGGTACTGAGCAATGTATAATTCAACTTGCAAATCAGTTTGCACAAGATGATCATTCGGTGTATGTAACAGGAGAAGTTGAAAACGGAGATTTTAAAAATGTTAAGTATCGTGATCTACAATCACTAAGCAACGAGTTGTTGAATACAAAAGTTGATTGGGTAATCGGTGTAAGTTATATAAACTATTTACTGGAACTTGATTTTCTTGATTTCAACAAATCATTTTTTTGGATTCACAATACAGATTTTTATCCGTGGTTTCGTGGAGAGGAACTTGAAAATAAAGGTGAAGATTTGTTGTATGATGAACGCATGACTTATATAGTTTGTTTAACAAACTGGCATAAAGAAAATTTTATATCACAATTTCCGAAAATTTCACAAAAAGTAATTGTTATCGGAAATGGAGTTGATACAAACTCGTTTGTAAAACCTCAAACGAAAGTTGCTGATTCATTTATTTACACTTCTCATGCTGAACGAGGTTTACATAAAATTTTGGAAAACTGGAATACTATTAAAAAAATAAAACCAAATGCTTCTCTTCATATATCCACACCAAACTATGGATTAGAATTCTTTAAAGATAACTATTTGAAGTCTATCACCAACTCACATGATATTAAGTTTTACGGATCGTTGCCGAGAAGTAGATTATATGAACTTATGTCAAAGTGTGAATATTGGTATTATCCAACTGAGTATGAAGAAACATTTTGTATAACTGCACTTGAAATGCTAGGACACAATGTAACTCCAATTGCACATGAAGTTGCAGCTTTAAAAGAAACTTTATCCAACTTTAATTTAAAGTCATTGAAAAACATAACAAAAAAACTTGACTTCACTAAAATTTCAGATTATGTTGATAGCAATGACTGGAATCATGTTAAAAAGTTATGGTATAAATATATATTAACAATGGACACTAATAAAAATACATTTCAATTAGATTGCGTTTACGTTATTTCTTTAATCGTAAATGAATCGTTAATTCAAGAATGGACAGACGGCATCCGCACTAAATTGGCTCCTTGGTACACAGGACCAATTATTTGCAAAAAAGCAACCAACGGGTCTAATGTAACTGATGAGTGGATGAAACAAAATGATTACGCAACTTATGCAGATTGGAAAATTGAAAATCACGAAAACTCATTTTGGTCAAGTGATGTTAAACCAGGTGAACTTGGATGTGGTATATCTCATCATAAAATTTGGAAACACGCAAAACAAAACAACTATAAAAACATATTAATTTTAGAAGACGATTTTGAAGTACTTGAAAAATTAAAACGAATTACATTAGAAAAACTTCCAGACAATTTTCATTTGTTTTATTTAGGTAGAAATCCAATTTACAATTGGCAAGGAAACTCATTTTCAGATGAACCAATTGGAGATGGAGAAATTGTAGTACCTGCTCCTAGTTTTAATAGTCATGCTTATATTTTGTCTGCTGAAGGTGTTTCGGCACTTTTAAATTTAAATTTTAATAAAAACATTTTTCCTGTGGATGATTTTTTAATCGCATCATCGGCGGGACACATTCGTTCAGATTTAAACTTCATACCCAAAAACATTTCAGCATATGCATCAGCAACTGACATTGTAGCACAAAATCGTCCATCAGAAGAAACTGGTCCTAGGGTAGAATATCCACACCAAGAAAGTAAATATCTTCATCCTGATTTGTATTCTTATTATGATAATCCTGATGAATGGAAGCAGAAATTTATTACATATTCCGCACGAACACAAGAGTGGGAACTAATCATAGACGAACAATTTGATAATTGCTTTTCTATGCCATTGTTTACACAAGAATTTTGTGAAAAAATACGAGAAGAAGCAGAGCATTCTAATAAATGGACAACTGACAGACATGAATTTTATCCAACAACTGATATGCTTCTGAAAGAACTTGAGTATGAAGAAATATATTATGAAGCTTTAAGAGAGTTTGTAATTCCTGCGAGCATTCATGCGTTCCAACTTGATGGTCAAGGGTGGGACAACATGGCATCAGAAGATTTCCTTGCAAAATACGTACCATCTGCACAAGGTCATCTCAGTCTTCACCACGATCACTCAAATATTACTGCTCTTGTAACTTTGTCAAATTTTAATGAATATGATGGTGGTGGAACATATTTCTCTCATCAAAAGAAACTCGTGAAAGAAAAACAAGGTTACGTATCAATACATCCTGGTAATATTACACACAAGCACGGAGCAAGAGCAACAACTTCAGGAACTAGGTATATAATCGTATCGTTTATGAAAAACTTAGAGTTTATGAAGTGATTCAGAGTTTTTATAATTTTGTTGTTGACAAACGCAGTTTAATTTGGTAATCTTAGGAATAATCAAAATTAAACTATGAAAAAAATTAAATCTCTGTTTCTTGTTGCTATAACATTTTTATTTGCATTTACTGCATCTGCACTTGATTATAGTAAACTTAACTCAAGTAACTCTATAGGTGGCAATCCATTTCAGGCCAAGTCGCCATCTAGAAGTGGAGCATATCAACATACTGCACCAAATTCGAATGTAACTCCACTCAGAAATCGTTATTCAACTAGTTCACATGGTAATCGTCTTGATAATCAAATTAGGAATTACAAACAATCGAAAAAAGACAACTCTATCAAAAATGCATATTCATCTAGTTCTCATGCACAAAGATTAGATGCTCAGATTAGGAATTATCGTGCAAGTGCAAAAGAAAACGAAAGAGTATTTGGTGCTCCATATCGCAAATCCCCATCTACAACCAAGAAATTATCGTTGGATGACTTGCTAAAAACGGGTGAAGTAAAAATTGTAACTGCACCTGATGGTAAAAAATACTTGGTAGACCTCAGAAAACGATAAAATAATGCTTGACTTTTTATAATAATTTTGGTAGTATACTTGTATTGAGAGTGAGAAAGAACCAAATTAAAAATTCAAACAAAAGAGAGAAAATGAATATTGAACTAAGTAACCCTGTTGTTTCACGATTAGCAAACGATTATGTTATGTCGTTTCTTCATCATACCGGTGAAAATAAAGAACACATAAATGCGACTATTGATTCTAATACTCGTTATCTTCATGCCGATGGATTCGGTAGTTTACAAGATGGAGATTACGATATGGATACAATTCGTGATTTAGTTTATGATTGGAGTCATGTTCGTGATTCTTCTGATGAAGCATTTATTGCAATGGCAAAGTACATCAGCAAGCACATGGAGTTTCGTGCCAAGGTTCTTGATGATCCAATGTTGATTTTCAGTAATGTTGTCGCAAATTATTTTAAGGAACTTCGTAGGGAGTTTGATTATTACACGGTTTATGAACCAAACGCAACTTCCGAGATTGACAGAATTGATCAAGAATTGTACCACGAAACATCAGTTTAATAA
>ERZ807291.2000-NODE-2000-length-31816-cov-7.246151_pt1 | contig 31816 bp, 29 predicted proteins | sample MGYA00521257_ERZ807291 | MGnify/ENA primary metagenome ERZ807291 (study PRJEB31413, sample SAMN03169783) | marine metagenome | biome: Marine; feature: Water; material: Subsurface seawater | place: North Sea | collected 2011-04-28 | depth 1 m m ...
GAATCGGAGAGTTGTCACATGGCAATGAACAATAAAGCCCTTAATGCATACCGCAATGTCCATGTCTCGTCTGGAGTGTCTTACGCTGACGGTATTCAACTGATTCAAATGTTGTTTGACGGCCTGATTGAAGCACTGGCTGGTGCCGAGGGTGAGATTGAACGTAAAAATATTCAGGGAAAGTGCATAGTGATCAATCGCGCTTCAAGCATCATTGCTGGCCTGCAAGATTCTCTCGACTTCGAAAAGGGAACTGACTTGGCGCGCAATCTGAATGATCTTTACGATTACATGATCCGACGCTTACTCTTCGCCAACCTGCATAACGATATTAACGCTGTTCGCGAAGTAAAAGGCTTGGCTAACGAGATTCGCAGCGCTTGGGAATTACTGCCATCACTGCTTAAAGAGCAGCCTGTCGCAATCGCGTCTTAAGGCGCTCTAAATCGCACTCTAACTCGACCCACGGTTTCGCGCCTCTCTTCCCCCCTAAGAGCGCAGCTAACGCTTCTATAGCAGTGGCTGCGCTCTTGACAGCTGTCTATCCAACATGGCATAACTGCCGACTTGTTTTCAAGCCAGATATCCTAAGCCTGCGTTAGCTTCTATGATGAGGAGACACAAGCAATGTTTGTAAGCCAACAGCGGATGATGACCATCCTCAATAAGGGCAGTGGCGGCGACCGCACTAGCCGCTGGTGTGACACATTTTTGTCAGTCCTGATAATTCTTAACTTGGTTGCGGTTTGCCTCGAGTCCGTCAGCAGCTTTAACAGCCTTTACCACGCGGAATTAATGCTATTTGAAACCGTTTCGGTGTGCATCTTTTTACTCGAATATGGACTGCGTATCTGGTCTGTGGCCGCAGATGAAGAGAGCAGCGCAACAACCGCCTCTGGCCGTCGCTACCAATATATTTTTAGCTTCACCGGCATAATCGACTTGCTGGCGATTCTACCGAGCATCTTGCCGCTGGTGATGGGCGGGGTCGATCTGCGCTGGCTGCGAGTGTTGCGCTTGGTGCGGCTGCTTAAGATATCGCACTACTCGTCAGCGCTGGAAGATCTGTTTTCCGCCGTCTATCAAGAGCGTCGTTCTTTTTTTGCCGCGCTGTATCTGCTGGGTATTGCACTGTTTCTGTCAAGCTCATTAATGTACCTCGCCGAATATGACGCACAGCCAGAGAAATTTGCCTCGATCCCTCAAACCATGTGGTGGGCGTTGATCACTCTCACCACCATAGGCTATGGCGATGTCTACCCTGTTACCCCTCTTGGTCAGACCATCGGCGCCTTTACCGCATTGATGGGTATCTGCACCGTGGCCTTACTGACGGGTATTGTTGCCTCGGCGTTTTCCAACCAAATGGCAAGGCGTGAAGCCATTTTTGAAGCCGAAATCACATCAGCATTGAGTGATGGTTTAGTGACCGACGACGAGCAGCAAAATATCGAAGAGTTGCGTGAGAAATTTAAGATCACAGAGGAACATGCGCGCGCTATATTTGCGCTGATTGAAGAGAAACGTGGCCGCTAGTGCCGCTGCTTAGCTGCCGTCAATAATTACTTCGATACGGCGGTTTTTCGATCGCCCTGCAGGGGAGTCATTGGGTACCAGGGGCTTGGTATCGGCCAGCCCTGTCACTGTCACTCGGCCGTCCTCAATCGCAGAGCTGTCGAGTAGATAGTCGGCTACTGCCGCAGAACGCGCCGCTGACAGATCCCAATTTGACCGAAAACGCTCACTAAACGCCATGGGTATATTGTCTGTGTGGCCTTCAATCGTAATCAGACCAGTGCTATCCGCGATCGACTGGCCGACTTTATCGAGCAGCGGCCTGAAGGCCGGCTGCAGGTCTGCGTAACCGCTGCGGAATGACCCGCGCTCAGCGAGACGGACAATAATTTTGTCGCCGTCACGCTCCACCTCAGCTAGGCCCTCGGCAATCTCATTGGACAGCCGAGCACGGATTTTCTCATATTGATCGGCAATCGCCTGCTCGCCGGCATCATTGCCACGGCCACTGAGATCGCCTTCGAGAGTATCTGGCGACGAATTGACAACCTGAACCTGCGACGCCACCTGTGCCTGAGCAGAGGCCACCTTGGCGTAGATCTCTAAATCACTCTGCGGCATGGGCGAGCCCGACTTGCGCTTGTTGGCTTCGCCATCATTGCCAGTCTGGGCGTCGGCGACAACTTCAACCACCAACTGCTTGTCTTTGACCGTGACCTTGACCTTGCCTTCAGCAATTTCCTTGGCCAGTGTTTTACGCAGCACCTCCGCGTCAGCATTATTGTCAAAGTCATTCTTTTTCAATGAGTCTTTTAACTCAGGGTCCTCCGGCTGGGGCTCTGCCGTGGTCTGCTCTTGAATCACGTCCAATAGGGTGGGGTCAACTCGTGCCGTTTTGTACTGCTTGGCGATAATGCTTTCCGCAATCGGTTGTTCCACCGTGGGGACGATTTTCTGCACACCAAATTTTTCTTTCATCGAGCCGCTAACTTCTTTGTACTTCGGCACATTCATATGGGCAAAGGAGAGAATCAAAACGAAGAACGCCATCAACAGGGTTGCCATATCGGCAAACGTCGCCATCCACGCCGGCGCACCGCCTTTACACGGTGGGCACTCCTCTTCAGCAGGGGGTTCTTCTGGTTCCGGTGGCGGCCCTAAGGGAAGATCGCTTTCGACATCTGCAGCTGGTGCGACCACCGGCAGCGGCGCTTCCGCAGCGGCACCATCGACCGGCTTAATGTCGTCAGTATCATCAGCCATATCAGCACCCTCGCCCAGTTAGATCCACCGCGGCTCGATAAGCACAGTATGCGCACGTGGGCTGATTAGGAACCATCGACGATAACCTCTATGCGGCGGTTGCGAGCGCGACCCGCGGCCGTGGTATTAGAGTCAATCGGTCGCGTGTCGGCGAAGCCTGCGACAGTTATTGAACCTTGATCCAAACTCGAATTCCGGGCAAAAAAGTCAGCGACGGATGCCGAGCGCGCAGCAGACAGATCCCAGTTGGAATTAAATCGCTCACTAAACGCAACCGGAACGTTGTCTGTATGGCCCTCGACACGGACTTTGCCACTAGAGGCTGACAACGAGTTGCCAACGCGGGTTAACAGCCCGGCAAAACCAGGTTGCAGATCAGCACTGCCAGAGACAAACGAGCCCTGGCTCGCTAATCTGACGATAATGCGATCACCGTCACGCTCGACTTCCGCGAGTCCCATCTGAATATCGGCGGCCAGTGAGAGGCGAATCTGCTGGTATTGGTCATCGACATCTTGCCGGCGCTGATCCGCCGTGCCACCAGCTGAGTTAACGCTATCGGTGTCCGATTGCATGCCGGCGTTTTGCTCACCTGATGCGAGCTGTTGCTTGCGTACCTGAATTTCAGTGGCCACCATCGACTGTAAATCAACGACTTTTGATGCCACATCAATGGTCACCTGACTAATTGGGCCGCCCGCGCCCTTGCCTGATGCGCTATTATCTTGCCCGCCACTGCTGCTGTCCGAAGTCAATTCAACGACAACTTTGTCATCTTCGAGACGCACGGTCACCTGGCCCTGCTCTATTTGTTCAGCCAAGGCTTCCTGAACACTGCGAAATTCCTGCTCGGTCTTGAAATCTGCCTGCTTGGATTCAGTTTTCTTGACGACAAATTCTTGCGTCATATCTTCGGAGCGCTGGCGCTTGCGGGCGATAGCCGTCGGCTCAGCCAGCGCCGGGGTATACTCTTGGATGACCAAGCTTGTGGCGGTGGGAATGGCAATTTTGGGGACGATTTTGGCAACACCAAATGCGGATTTAAGCGAGCCTGCAATCTGCTTATATTTGGGAACGTTGACTTCCGCAAAAGAGAGCAGCAAGACGAAAAAGGCCATCAGCAATGTCGCCATGTCGGCGAACGTCGCCATCCATGCCGGCGCACCGCCTTTACAGGGCGGGCATTCATCAGCTGGCGGCGGGCTGGGTTCGCCGGGAGGGCCAACCTCTGCGTTCTCGCCTTCTAGTTCTTCAACGTCTGCCATGGAATTCGTTACGCTGCAGCAGTTAGCTTAGCGCGCGCCTTAGGACCGAGGAACGCGGCCAGGAAGTCGCTGAGAACACGTGGGTTGCCACCATCCTGAATAAACAAGATGCCTTCGATAATTAATTCATTGTTGGCCGCTTCTAAATCAGCCTTATTTTCCAGCTTCATGGCGATCGGCAGACAGATAACGTTGGCCAAAATCGCACCATACATCGTGGTTAACAAGGCAACCGCCATGGCCGGTCCAATCGATTTGGGATCGCCCATATTGCCCAACATCTGTACCAGACCAATTAGTGTCCCGATCATGCCCATGGCCGGTGCAATTTCGCCCCAGGCAGAGAATATCTTGGCACCCATTGCATGACGCATTTTAGTGCTCGCCAACTCCCTATCCAGTGAGCTTTTGATAATGACTGGATCGGTGCCATCGACCAGCATCGATACCGCTTTGGAGAGAAACGGGTTGTCTATTTCCTGACCCTCAAGGGCAATCATGCCATCTTTTCGCGCGATGGTTGCCAGCTCAACAATCTGTTCGATCAGCTGTGCTGGCTCGTCAATTTTACTTTTGAAGGCCTTGCCCATAACCGCGACAGCACCGAGAAACTCGCCCAGTGAAGAGCGGAACATAACCACCATGATCGACCCACCCACCACGATTAAAAGTGACGGGGTATCAATGAATGCAGCCATGTCGTCGATGGCCATAAAAATCAAGCCAAAGGCACCGAGCAAGCCTATGATCGTAGCGATATCCATGAATATTCCTTACAACAATATAAAAATTTTTGGTCCCCCAACAAACGGTTAGGCAACAATGATTCTTTAACTAAAATTCGCAGCGCAAATAGTAACTGGTTAACGCGGCTAACACATCACCAAATTTACCTGGGGTCGTCTTAAAGTATCGACACATAAGCTGAAACATTGAGTACTGTTCAACTCGAGATAACAAGAGATCTGCCGATTACTAAAGTATTGGGGTGAGGGTGCCATGTAAGAACTTACAATGTGGTAGATTACATTACTATTTAAGGCCGAGCCTTTTTGCCGCCGACATGTAACGGCGCACTAAAAGAGGATAGTTAGCACAGGCACACATCAGGAGGGTATATCGTGACACCTAGATTAATGTGGTCACCCAGGCGCAGGGCTCTGTTTCGAGTTCTGTCCGCATGCTGTTTATTATTGTTGCTAAATAGTTGCGCCGATTACCGCAGCGAGGAAAAATGTTCTGACAGTATTCCGCGCGGCGACAAAGGACGATTTGTGGTCAATAACGACGGGTTGGCCAAAGACAGTGAAACAGGTACAGTCTGGTATCGCTGTGCCGCGGGACAACGCTATTCAAATTTTCGCTGCAAAGGCGACGTTCTCTATCTCAATTGGGACGATGCCCTGGCGTATGCTGTTGAGTTCTCTGACAAATCGGGTGTTACCTGGCGGCTGCCGACAGATGACGAAATGAAGTCCGTTACAGAGGACTCTTGTGTCTCACCTGCAATTAATCAAAACGTCTTCCCGGCAATTGATGTGGCCAACCACTGGACCTCAAGCAAAGGGCTTCACCAGGATGTTTTCCGCTGTGCAGTCAACACCTACAATGGTCGCATGTCATGCCGCCAGGCGCGGGTGGTTGGGCAACCATTTATGTTGGTGCGCGACGAGCAGTAACGTTGGTCAATGCAGAATTTAGTCAATAGGGGATTTGGTCGTTGCAGCGGGCTTGGCCTGAAAGCTTAAACAGCGATTACCGTCAATTTGGGCAACCGCCAAACAGGGTAGCATTTTTGACTTAAAGCCCATCGCATAACAGCCATAAGGCATGCTTGGCCGGTGGGTGATATGGAAGTGCCGACACCCCCAACAATCAGTTTTTGTTTTTTCGGGCGGCATCGAGTTTGGGTTTCCAAAATTCATGGTAGGCCTTCCACAGAATAGTACAGACCAACATCACGCCAATTAGGCTGGCAAATACATTGGTTAGGTCGAACCCTTTGAGACGACTAACTTCAGGTCTAATCCACATAATCAGAATAATTGGCACGGCGACCAATAGGTACATACGCACCAACCTGCAAACCGCACAGGGTGGTTTTTGCTTTGTTTCCCGCATAATTAACAACCCTCTGACGGTCTTTAATTGCTGTTAGAACGATATCTTACCGTACTCGGTTTAGTTTACCAGTTTTGCACTACGTGCAACGATACGGTAATTGGCTACTCCCTGCTGCTCTAAAAAGTAAGCCAGACCGGTGCTGATCGTCACCTGCTCACCAGGCTCGAGTACATTGGTTAATTCAATGATTTTAGCTTGACCAGAGCCACTCAAGTTTGTCGGCCCAAATACCTCAATAATAATATTACTCATGCCCCGCGGGCTGGTGTTCATCACATTAATTAATAGCGCCCCTTTACTGCTTGCCGACTGACCGAAGGCTAAAAATGTATGCGGCCGCAACTGCAAATTCAGCTGCTGTATTTTTTCTCGACTTTGGATGCCTAGCTCGCCACCCTCCTGAGCGGCCTGCTGAAAATAGCTCTGTGCCTGTTCATAGCGCTGCTCCTGCAGCGCCAACTCCCCGAGATAATAACTCGCGGTGGCGGTTGGCAATAATTGATTACTTCTTTTTAAATCAGCCGCTGCAGCGGCTCGCTGGCCCTCTTTGTAATACAGAATTCCACGCGCCAAATAGGGACTAAAAAATTTATCATTTTTGCTGATCGCGGTGGTGTAGGCCTGCTCTGCATTTTTGCTGTTATCAAGCATCTCCCAGGCAGTGCCGCGCAGCGCCCAAAACTGACCCTCGGCCGGCTGCACTGCCACGGCTGTGTCGAGGTGCTGAATAGCCAGCGCAGGTTTTTTGTCGGCGATAGCTTGGCTGGCCAATTTTTCAGCCGCATAGGCGGGGGCATCTTTTTTTAGCTGCGCGATCGCCGTTTGATAACGCTGACGGTAACGCTGGCCCGGCGCGAAGTCCGCCGCTCGAACTTTGTTGGCTTCGACCCTCTGGACAGAAGGCGGGTGACTGGCAAACAAGTTACTGAAAAAGTCCGCCTGTCGCGACTCACTCAATTGGACAAATGTTTGCTGTAATTCAACGGCGCCCTGCACCTCATATCCCGCTCTGGCCATATAGCTCATGCCATAGTAGTCGGACTCCAATTCGTCATCGCGCCCATACTTTGCCATCCATGCCGCCGCACCCATTTGCGAGGCGATACCATATAACTGTTCCCCGGGGCGACCCTGCACCGCAGCACCCACTGTCAACAGGCCAATACTGGCCAGTGTTCCACTAGTCATCTGCGTCGCACCGTGGCGTGCGGCGGCATGGACAATCTCATGGCCGAGCACCGCCGCAAGCTGCGCCTCATCGTCAAGTAGCGTTAACAGGCCCGTGTTAATGGCGATTTTGCCCCCCGGCAGTGCCCAGGCATTGGGTACTCTGTTGTTAAGTACGACAAACTCGTAGGGCAGCGCCGGGCGATCACTGACTGCGGCGAGTTTTTCGCCGACTCCGCTGATGTAGGTTTGCAGTGTCGGATCAAGATAGTAATCGCCGCCCTGCGACTGCCGCGACGGAGCATAATTTTTCTCACCAATCGCCACCTCCTGCTGCGGCGAGATGATTGATAACTGGCTTTTCCCTGTCACTGGATTGACTGAACATGCGGCCATAACAACAGATACTATTGGTACTAAAAGCCATTTTTTCATTCCCTGTCTCCATTAAAATTTCAGTTTATTTGCCAGTCCCTGGGGTAACAAATAGAGTCTCGCGCGTTTGCCGCAAGTTGATATAATGACAGCACTAATTCTAAGTAATTTCCACTAAACGGCACAGTTTACTTATGTTAATTGTTATTTCTCCGGCCAAAAAACTCGACTATTCAAGCCCCATTGAAGCACCGATGCTATCGCAACCGGCGCTATTAGATCATGCTCAAGAGCTTTCGCAGGGGTTAAAGGCGCTGACGCCACAGGATGTTTCCAGCTTGATGAGCCTCAGCGATAAGCTCGGTGCGTTGAATTATGAGCGTTTTCAAGAATGGCAAACGCCGTTTAATCCCGACAATGCTCGGGCCGCGGTATTAGCCTTTAAAGGCGATGTCTATCAGGGGCTAGATGCTGACAGCATGAGCGCGGATGATTTACATTGGGCTCAGGAACATCTGCGTATTCTCTCAGGGCTCTATGGCGTGCTGCGCCCTCTGGACCTGATGCAAGCCTATCGCCTGGAAATGGGCACCAAGTTTGCCAACCCTCGAGGCGCCGACCTCTATCAGTTCTGGGGCGACATTATCACCGCCGAACTCAACACAGTGCAGACATCGGTGCTGGTCAATCTCGCCTCTAACGAATACTTTAAGTCGGTGCACAAGAAGGATATTGCTGCGCGCATTGTGACGCCGGTATTTATGGACAAGAAAGGCGATAAGTACAAAATCATTAGCTTTTATGCCAAAAAGGCACGCGGACTAATGAGTCGCTATATCATCCAAAATCGCATTACCGATGTCGACAAAATCAAACAGTTCGACACCGATGGCTACAAATACAATGCCGCGCTCAGTGAGCAGGATCAATTTGTCTTTGTGCGCGATTGAGGTTCGGCGGTTAAACCAGGAGCAGTAGTGACTTTGAAGGACAAACCTTTCTCTCAGGCCTGTGAAAACAATAAGGCCGCTATTTTTAACCTGCTCGCGCCATTGCTGCAAAGTAAAACCGATCTTCTCGAGATCGGCTCAGGGACCGGTCAACATGCCGTGTGGTTCGCGCCACAATTGCCCCACCTGGTCTGGCAGACCAGTGATCTGAGTGAAAATCATGCGGGGATTTTGCGATGGATCAGCGACTATCCAGCCGATAATTTGCGCCCACCCATAGCGCTCGATGTCGCCGGCGGGCAGTGGCCAGCTGCCAGCTTTGATGCAATCTACACGGCTAATACCGCGCATATTATGGCCTGGCATGAGGTGCAGGCAATGTTTAGTAACATCGCTTCAAGCCTCCGCTCGGACGGAATATTCTGCCTTTATGGGCCAATCAAATATGACGGCGAGTTTACCTCTGAAAGCAATCGGCTTTTTGATCTGCAGTTGCGCGCGCAAGTGCCTCATCGCGGCATCAGGGAGTTTCATGCCGTCAATCAGTTGGCCTTGGACGGAGCACTTATTTTGCTCGACGATCACGCCATGCCAGCCAATAATCGCTTATTGATTTGGCAAAAAGTCTAATGCTATAGCGGTTACTGTGGGTTGACTAAATAGTCCGTAGCGAGACCGATAAAAATGATCATTCCGACGCGGTTGTTGCTGAGGAAAGCCTTAAAACAGGCCTCTCGTTCGCGGCCTCGACTAATACGGTGCTGATTGAAAAAGTAACCCGCTGCGACAACCAGTCCGGCAAAGTAAATCAGTCCACGCTGAAAAAGCATTCCTGATACCACCAGTAAAACCAGCACCGCGAGCTGCAATAATGCAATGATCAGAAGATCATAACGGCCAAATAAGATTGCCGTTGATTTGATCCCGATCTGTAAATCGTCATCGCGATCGACCATGGCGTAATAGGTATCGAAGGCGATAGTCCACAACACCACTGCAGCAAATATCGCCCAGAGTTCAACTGGCAAGGCGTTGTTGTGTGCGGCAAATGCCATGGGTGTCGACCAGGCCCAAGCGATGCCAAGTCCGAGCTGAGGCCAGTGGGTAATGCGCTTCAAAAACGGATAGAGGGTGGCAGCGGCAGCGCCACCGAAGGCCAGCACAATGGTCAATTTATTAGTCAGTAAAACCAGAATCAAGGCCACCAGCAGCAACGCAAAAAACAGCCCGAGCGCGGTGCTGGCACGGACTTCACCTGAGGGCAACGGCCGCTGTTTGGTGCGCTCCACCTCTCCATCAACATGACGGTCCGCATAGTCGTTAATCACACAACCGGCTGCGCGCATGACGACAACGCCAAGGCTAAAGATCAGCAAATTGTCTAGCGTTGGCCGACCAGCACTGGCAAACCACAGCGCCCACAAGGTTGGCCACAATAACAGATAGGTGCCGATGGGCCGCTCGAGGCGCATCAGACGCAGCCAGGGATGTGCGACTGAAGGATTAGTCATAAGCTGTAAAACTCGGTAAAAAAATCTCGCAGACCAACAGCGGCTTGGCCGACAGTTTAAACACTGAACGCCGCCCCCACAGGGGCGAATTGATATTGTTGAGTTGTTGCGCCAACGCTCGGCCATTAGGTTCTATGCAGGCCCATTCCAATGGTGCTCGTGTCATAGCGGGATCGCTAAACAACAATGCACCCAGAGGCCTGCTGTCGAGGTGACGCAATTTGCGCAAGCGACCCGTCAGGGTTTGCAGCGGAATAACACTGCGAGCAAATACCCAGGGCACGCCACGACCAATCAACAATACCTCGCGCACCAGCGCCAGACGATGCTCTGGAAGAGACAATGCGCGGCGCTCAGAAAGGCTTGGGCGTCGCAGTGACTGACTCAGCACCTCTACTTTCAGCTGCCCACCGCTAGCCTCGAGCAAGCGAGTGGTAAGTGAGCCGCGGTCCAACAACCAGCCGTGTAACGTGGTCGGAACACCCGCTGCCATGACCGGTTGCCGCCAGGTAACACGATCAGAAAAGTGGGCTGATTTCTTCACCCTCATGCTTTTATGCATCTTTGGCATAGATATTTCGACCGTCGGGCTGGGCGCGAAAGCGCTTGTACTCCCACTGATACTGTTCAGGTGCCAGTGCGACAATACGAGCGACATCGTCATTTAACGCGGTCACGGCGGTGACTGGATCACCGCTATACAGTTCATCACTGGCTGGCAAAAAATGCAGCCGCCAACCTCCAGGCTCGCGCAGGGCGGTCGCTAATAAGGCACGGCTGCCAGAGCGATCAATCAAATTGGTGGCCAAGGTCATTGTACGCGCCTGATTGCCCATAAAAGGCACCACAATACCACTCTGTGGGGCGGGTTGCTGGTCAGGCAGTATGGCGGTGGTCTCGCCTCGTTTTAAGGCTTTAATCAGCGCGGCGACACCACGTACGTCAGTGGGCACCAATGTCGCACCAGACTGTTCCCGAGACGCTTTTATCCAGCGGCCCAATGGCGCTATTTTGGGCGGCTCATAAAGTGAGGTCATCTTGGTTTGCGGCGCGAGCCAGAGCCCAATGACTTCCCAATTGCCCTGATGAGGGACTATTAACAGCGTGCCAGATTTATCTGCCAGCGCCTCCTGCAGCAAGTCCAAACCTTCAACAGACAGTATCTTGCTTTCCAACCATGCGGTTGATGAGCTCCAGACTCGAGGGGTTTCAAGGAATGCCTGGCCAAGCTGAATCATGCGCTGCTTACACATCTGCTCAATCGCGGCGGCAGAACGCTGGGGATAGCAGAGCTGCAGATTAACCCGCGCAATTCGCACCGGCGTGAGCTGTAATGCGTAGATCAATCGACCAACAGCAGCGCCAAGAGCGCGACTGACGCTGAGCGGTAAAAAAGCAAAACTTCGCAACAGTCCTAGCAGAATATAATTTTTCAATACTGTCGCTTAGCCTCTCACAGATAATCTAGACAGCGGCTGCTTCGCGGCGGCTAAAGCTTGGCCGCGAGCTCGTCTCGAAGATAGCTGCGCAACTCTTCGCCGACCTCGCTGTGCAACAGACCGAGTTCGATATTGGCTTTAAGCAAGCCCATTTTGCTGCCGCAGTCGTAGCGCGTGCCACTGTATTCGTAGGCCAACACCTGCTCTTCTGTCAGCAGTGTCTGGATCGCGTCGGTGAGCTGAAACTCGCCGCCGGCCCCGGGCTTTAACATAGCCAAATGTTTAAAAATTTGCGGGGTGAAAATATAGCGGCCGGTGACACCCATGTCCGAGGGTGCATCTTCCAATGCCGGCTTTTCAACAATTTTGTCCAACAGGTAAACTCGGTCTGCCTGCAGCTTGCCACTAATAACACCGTAAGCGGAGATATCGGGGCCCGGCACTTTTTGGACGGCGATAACAGAGCTTTTGTAAAACTCGTAGAGTTCAACCATCTGCTGAACCGCACCTTTCTCGCCGTGGATCAGGTCGTCGGCGAGAATCACTGCAAATGGCTCATCGCCAATAAGATGCGCGGCGGTCGATACGGCGTGGCCAAGACCCAAGGCTTCATTTTGACGAATGTAGGTACAGCTGACTCCTTTGGGAACAATATTTTGCGCGATATCTAATAATTTGGTTTTGTTACTCTTTTCAAGTTGGTGCTCCAATTCATAGGCTTTATCAAAGTGGTCTGCAATGCTGCGCTTATTGCGGCCAGTGATAAAAATCATCTCCGTGATACCAGCTGCGACGGCTTCTTCAACGGCATACTGAATTAATGGTTTGTCGACGACAGGCAACATCTCTTTCGGATTGGCTTTGGTTGCTGGCAAAAAGCGGGTGCCCATCCCTGCCACTGGAAAAACTGCTTTGCGAACCTTTTCACCACGTCGTACATGCACCATTGATACGTTTCCTCTGAATAATAAGTACGTTTTGTCACTCAGGTTGATCCTGCAACCCTAATGGACTGTATTATATCCATAACTGATTATAATCCGGGGACTTAATTGCCCCTTTAGCTCGCTTCCGGCCTTTCTTTATTGAGCCGTCGCCTTATAATTGCGCATTCTCCACGAAAACAACCATTTAGCAGTTATACAGACCCGCAGGTATCCACCTTGAGCAATGTCGGCACGCCCCCTGATACATTTCAGGCGCTAATTATCAGACTCCAACAATACTGGGCTGACCAGGGTTGTGTGGTGCTCCAACCACTGGATATGGAAGTGGGCGCAGGCACCTTTCACCCGGCGACATTTTTGCGCGCCATTGGTCCAGAGAACTGGAACAGCGCCTATGTGCAAGGCTGTCGCCGACCCACTGATGGGCGCTATGGTGAAAACCCTAACCGCCTTCAACACTACTATCAGTTCCAGGTGGTGATGAAACCGTCGCCAAGTGACTTTCAAGAGCTGTATCTTGGCTCTTTGCGCTCACTGGGCATCGATACTCTAGTTCACGATGTCCGCTTCGTCGAGGACAACTGGGAATCGCCGACCTTGGGCGCCTGGGGTATTGGCTGGGAAGTCTGGCTCAACGGCATGGAAATTACTCAGTTCACCTACTTCCAGCAGGCCGGCGGACTGGAATGCTATCCAGTCACTGGCGAGATTGCCTATGGTCTTGAGCGTATCGCCATGTATCTGCAAGGTGTCGACAGCATCTACGACTTGGTTTGGGCTCATGGGCCTCAAGGAGACGTCACCTACGGCGATGTTTTCCACCAAAACGAAGTTGAGATGTCGACCTTTAACTTTGAGCATGCAGACATCGAGGCGTTGTTCGCACAGTTTGATCAGTGTGAAAAAGATAGCTTGCGGCTGACCGAGAATGGTCTGCCATTACCTGCCTATGAAATGGTGATGAAGGCCTCTCATGCCTTTAATCTGCTGGATGCCCGTCACGCCATCTCTGTCACCGAACGCCAACGCTATATTCTGCGCGTGCGAACGCTCGCTCGAGCCGTCGCTCAGGGTTATTTTGACTCGCGTCTGGCGCTGGGCTTCCCTCTCGCCGACAAAGATCTGGCCGAGGAAGTATTAGCCCGGGTCGCACAGGAAAAGGAACAACAGCAGGCAAAGCTGGAACGCGCCAAAGCAGCGGGAGAGTCCAAGTGAGTAAAGATTTTCTAGTTGAAATTGGCACTGAAGAGCTGCCGCCAAAAGCTCTGCGCCAGCTCTCCGAGAGCTTTGCCCAAGGGGTGGTCAAGCGACTTGAGGAGCACAACCTCAGGTTTGGCAAGGTGACAACCTATGCGGCGCCGCGGCGCCTGGCAGTGTTAATTGCAGATCTCGCGGAGCAGACGCCAGATCAAAACGTTGTAAATTGGGGACCACCAGCCAAGGTTGCCTTTGATGCCGACGGCAAACCCACTAAAGCTGCTGAAGCCTTTGCGAAAAAGAATCAGCTTGAGCTCACGGCGCTTTCTGGGCTGGTTGAAAATGATGGCCAGCAAGACAAACTTTGTGTTCGCCAGACTATTGCTGGTCGCAATACCGAAAGCCTGCTCGGGGAGGTGATTAATCACTCTTTGGCCGCACTGCCAATCCCTAAACCAATGCGCTGGGGCAAGAGCCGCCAGGAGTTTGTCCGACCCGTCCAGTGGGCGGTGGTGTTGTTTGGCGACCATACAGTCGAGACCGATATTCTTGGCTTGACCAGCAGTAATCTCAGCCGCGGTCACCGCTTTCACAGCCAAGGAGACATCCCGCTTAAGTCTCCGGCGAGCTATCGCGATAGCCTTTACGATGCCTTTGTAATCGTCGATTTTGCCGAGCGCAGGGACTTGATTCAAAAGGGTGTGTTAGACACGGCCAAACGTGCCGGCGGCAGCGCCGTGATTGATAATGACTTGCTCGACGAAGTCACTGCGCTCAATGAATGGCCGGTGCCGCTGATGGGCCGATTTGAGCAGCACTTTCTTCAAGTGCCAGCCGAAGCCTTGGTCTCATCGATGGCTCAGCACCAAAAATACTTTCATGTGATCGATGCTAATGGCCAGCTTATGCCGCTGTTTATCACGGTTGCCAATATTGCCAGCAAAGATCCTCAGCAGGTGATCAGCGGCAATGAGCGGGTTATCCGCCCGCGTCTTGCCGATGCCGAATTTTTCTACAATGCAGACCTGAAAACCTCACTGCAGGCTCGCCGTGAGTCACTCAAGCAGATTGTGTTTCAATCCAAGCTCGGCAGCGTCTATGACAAGACCGCGCGAGTCAGCGAATTAGCAAAAATATTGGCGCCGTTTGTGGGTGCCGATACAGCGCTTGCAGGTCGAGCCGGTGAGCTATGTAAGTCCGATCTAGTCAGCGAAATGGTCGGCGAATTCGACGATCTACAAGGTGTGATGGGCCGCTACTACGCGCTGAATGACGGTGAAGACCCAACGGTTGCCGAGGCGTTACTGGAGCAGTATTTACCGCGTTTTGCCGGTGATGCGATACCCACCACCATGACCGGTGCGACGCTTGCCCTAGCTGACCGCCTTGATACCTTGGTGGGCATTTTTAGCATTGGCCAGCAGCCCTCGGGATCGCGCGATCCGTTTGCTCTGAGGCGCGCCAGCTTAGGTATTTTGCGGATTATTATCGAGCGCAATATCGATATGGATCTGAATGTTGCCCTCGCCTCTGCTGCCCAGCAGCTGGCTCTAAAAAAACCCACTACCGAGCTATGTTCGCAAGTGCTCACTTACGTTATTGATCGCTTAAAAGCTTGGTATCGTGATGAAAATATTGCACCGGAGGTATTTGCCTCAGTGGCCGCATTGGCGCTCTCCAATCCACTGGACATAGATGCTCGAGTAAGAGCTGTCGATCAGTTTTCAAGGGCGCCAGAAGCTGTCGCACTGGCCTCTGCCAATAAGCGGGTGTTGAATATATTGGCCAAGCAGGACGAGCAGGGCATTGCCGCTAGCGTCGATGAAACGCGGTTTGAAGAGCCCTCAGAAAAACAGCTTGCCGCCGAGATTGAACGTCTCAGTACGCTGGTTGAGCCACTGCTGGGCAAGCGTGATTACGCGGGAGTCTTAAATAATCTTGCGACGCTACGCGAACCGGTCGATGCATTTTTCGATGATGTGCTAGTAATGGCGGAGAACCTGGAAACTCGCGCTAATCGTCTCGCTTTGTTGCGCAACCTGCGGCAGTTATTTTTAAATGTTGCCGATATTTCACATTTGGTGGTAACTAAGTAGGCGCATTGACGAGGCAGCAATGGAATGATAAAAATTTGGCAGGGCATCAGAGCATTAGCGTTTTATATTGGACTGATTATCTTGGTTCTATTGATGACTCTGTCGCTGTGCTTGATCGGGTTCCTGCCATTCCGCTATCGCCAACTGTGTGTCACCTTCGGCAACAGGTTATTGATGCTATGGCTGCGCATCACCTGCGGCGTCAAAATTAAGCTGGAGGGTCTCGGCAATATCCCTAAAAACGCCTGTGTTGTCGTCAGCAACCATCAAAGTACCTGGGAAACGTTTTTTTTACAGTATCTGTTTGTGCCCGCCAGCGTTATTCTTAAACGCGAGCTGCTGTGGATTCCCCTGTTCGGCTGGGGGCTCTATTTTATGCGCGCTATCGCCATAAAACGGTCAAACCCAGCAGGCGCTATTCGGCAAGTATTGAAACAGGGTAAGCAACGCCTTTCGGCGGGCATTAATGTGGTCATTTTTCCCGAAGGAACACGCATTCGCACCTCCGAAGTGGGCAACTTTATGACCAGCGGCGCCGCGCTGGCTAAGTCGGCAGGAGTACCGATTCTGCCGGTACGCCACAATGCAGGGCTGTGCTGGCCAGCTGATAGCTGGCTGAAGACGCCAGGCACCATCACACTGGCTATAGGACCGCCGATTGACACATCAGAGGGCAATCCTCGTGAGCTCACAGAGCAGGCACGCCAATGGATAGCCAACGCTCTCTAGTGATCGAAAGCCTGTGGCGAGAGCCTAAAGGGGAAACCGCAACCGATGCCTAGAAGACAGGCCAAGTCGAGAAACAAAAACGCCGCCTAGTCTAGGCGGCGTTTTGCTATCTCAACTATCCAGCCTATTAGCCGCTGGAATAGCTACTGAACGTCCATCACACGTCCAAATTCACCACTGACAATGCATTGGTTTCAATAAATTCGCGTCGCGGCTCAACCTGATCACCCATTAGGGTAGTAAACATTTGATCCGCGGCGATGGCATCTTCGATAGTGACCCGCAACATACGCCGAGAATCAGGATCCATGGTCGTCTCCCAGAGTTGGCTCGGGTTCATCTCGCCCAGACCTTTATAGCGCTGAGTGCTAATGCCACGTCGTGACTCTGCCATTAGCCAATCCAGTGTTTCAGTAAAGCTATCCACGGGCTGCTGACGCTCTCCTCGCTGCACAAAGGCACCCTCTTCGATCAGTCCTTGCAGTATCTCACCGAGACCAGCGATTGCCCTGTACTCATTGGAGGCGAAAAATTCGCGGCTGAGAAGGTGATAATTGGGAATACCATGGGCGGTGACCTCTATCTTAGGCTGGAAAATATGCCGTTCAGCATCCTCGCTGACCAACACCTGATAGCGGTGAGTACCCGTCATCACATCTTTAAGCTTTTCCTGGAGATCGCTACACCAGGCCGCAAGATCGTTACTATTTTCAAGAAGTTCAGCCGAAAATGCTGGCGCATAGACAAGTGCCTGCAGCACTTCTTTAGGGTAGACCAGAGACATACGATCGATTAAACCCATGATATGGCGATACTGACTGACCAGAGATTCAAGTGCAGTTCCCCGTATTCCTGGCGCCGTGGCATTGACATGCAAACTGGCATTTTCAAGCGCTTTCGAGGTTAGATACGCCAACAGCGCATCGTCATCTTTTACATACTGCTCGCTCTTACCTCGGCTCACCTTATAGAGTGGCGGCTGAGCAATAAAAATATGGCCGTTTTCGACCAATTCGCGCATTTGACGAAAGAAAAACGTTAACAGCAGGGTGCGAATATGCGACCCATCCACGTCGGCGTCGGTCATGATAACAATAGTGTGGTAGCGAAGCTTCTGGAGATTAAACTCTTCATTACCAATACCGCACCCCAACGCCGTAATTAGAGTGCCAACCTCGGCGCTAGACAGCATCTTATCGAAGCGCGCTTTCTCAACATTGAGAATTTTGCCCTTCAGGGGAAGAATTGCCTGAGTCCGGCGATCACGACCCTGCTTCGCCGAACCACCAGCCGAGTCACCCTCCACCAAGTAGAGCTCTGACAGCGCCGGATCTTTTTCCTGACAGTCGGCCAGCTTGCCTGGCAATCCGGCAATGTCCAGCGCACCTTTCCGCCTAGTCATCTCACGTGCCTTGCGCGCCGCTTCTCGTGCGCGGGCAGCATCGATCATTTTGTTAACAACAGCGCGGGCATCCTGAGGATACTCAAGTAAGAAATCGCTAAACTTTTCGCCCATCTCCTGCTCAACCGCGGTTTTGACCTCCGAGCTGACCAGCTTATCTTTGGTCTGTGACGAAAACTTAGGGTCTGGAACCTTGACCGATACAATTGCCGTCAGCCCCTCTCTAGCATCATCGCCAGTGGTCGCGACTTTGGCCTTGCCGTTAATACCCTCTTTCTCAATATAGGTATTTAAACCTCGAGTTAAGGCTGACCGAAACCCAGCTAAGTGAGTACCGCCATCGCGCTGCGGGATATTATTGGTATAACAGTGGATATTCTCCTGAAAGCCATCGTTCCACTGCAGTGCTACTTCAACGCTGGTGCCGTCATCGCGCTGAGTATTAAAATGCATAATTTTGTTAACTGTCGTCTTATTGGTATTGAGAAACTCAACAAAGGCCTTCAAGCCCCCCTCATAGGCGTAAACTTCTTCCTTCGCGCTGCGCTCATCGAGTAACACGATGCGCACGCCGGAGTTAAGGAAAGACAACTCACGCAGCCGTTTAGCGAGGATCTCAAAATGGAATTTAATATTGGTAAAGGTGTCGACTGAGGGGACAAAGTGCACTTGAGTCCCCGACTCTTCAGTGTCACCGATAATTTCGAGAGGACCCTGGGGCACACCATGTGAGTACACCTGCTCGTGAACCTTTCCATTGCGGCGAATGGTTAATCGCAGCTCAACTGATAGGGCATTAACCACTGAAACGCCTACACCGTGGAGCCCACCAGACACCTTATAAGAGTTGTCGTCGAATTTTCCGCCAGCATGCAAGACGGTCATAATAACCTCAGCAGCGGAGACACCCTCATCATGCATCTCTGTGGGAATGCCGCGGCCATTATCGGATACAGTAATTGATTCATCCTGATGAATAATGATCTTGATCTCAGAGCAGTGGCCAGCCAGCGCCTCGTCTATTGAGTTATCGACCACCTCAAAGACCATATGGTGCAGACCTGTGCCATCATCAGTGTCGCCTATATACATCCCGGGACGCTTGCGCACCGCATCGAGGCCTTTTAATACCTTAATACTCGAAGAATCGTAATTCTGTTCGTCAGTCATAAACTTTCTATTCCTGTTGTTTCATCAACCGAAGTCGCACCATGTTCCATGTGGAACATTTTATGGGGCAACTTTTCCACCAAACACTCAAAATCCTGCTTATCGACACCGGTCACAAAGTATTGGCAACCAAGATGATTCAAATAAGCAATCACCTGCCCTCGATGCTGATAGTCAAGCTCAGCAGGCAAATCATCCAACAGAAACAAACAGGACTCGCCTGACTTTTCTCTGTAATGGCTTGCTTGCGCCAGTTTCAGCGCGTAAACGAGGAGTTTTATCTGCCCCCTTGAGAGATGGTCTGCCGCAGGCTGGCCATCCACCTTTATTTTTATATCTGCTCGATGGGCGCCGTGACTAGTCGATCTGGTCACCACATCGCGAGCCTGGTCGTGAGCGTAAACCTCCTGTAAGGTGCGACTTTCGTCCCAACCACAGTAATACTCAAGGCTCACTTGGCCCAACCCATCAAACGCGCTAACAGCTTTTTCAAGCGGTTCAGCCAGGCCAGAGAGATAGCGCCGCCGGAAGTCGGTGACCTGCTCACACAGGGGAATCAACTCAGCCGTCCAGACGCGCAATAATTCTTCGTCTATTCTACCATGCCGAAGCAGTTGGTTGCGTTGTTTTAGCGTTTTTTGAAAGCGCCGCCAGACATCGGTATAACCATGTTCCACGTGGAACACACCCCAATCCAAAAATTGCCTGCGCTGCAGTGGGCCACCCTCCAAGAGCATAAAGCTATGGGCATCGATTAACTGAAGGGGTAGCTCCGAAACAAGCTGCACCGCTGATTGAAGGGAGTTTCCGTCAACGCGAGCCTCAAAGCGCCCTTTTGATGTGCGCTTAATACCCAGCTGGTGGTTGGAGCCCGTTGAGTCACGCGTTAAACGCGCCGAGACCACTAATTCATCTGCTGCGTTATTGACCACCACGCGTAAATCGCGATGGCGGAAGGAGCGCCCGCGGCCGAGCATATAGATGGACTCTAAGAAACTTGTTTTACCGCTGCCGTTAGGGCCATAGATAATATTGGCTTGTGGGTGGCAGGATGCGCGAACACTTTCCAGGTTTCGAACCTGAAAAATATCCAGCTGCGACAGGAACATAATTTAGCGGCACAGACGGCTAGAAAAGTAGATCAATACTCCTCTACAGCCGCATAGGCATGACAACATAGACGGCGGAACTGTCAGCAGCGTCCTCAACCAAGGCACTACTGCTTGAGTCTGACAATGTCAGGCGAACCCCATCCCCCTTGAGCACATTGAGCACATCGAGAAGATAACTGACATTAAAGCCAATCTCCAGCTCTTCACCAACGTAATCAACCCCAACCTCTTCCTCTGCCTCTTCCTGCTCAGGATTGTTGGCTACCATTTTGATGGCGCCATTTGACAACATAATTCTCACACCACGGTACTTTTCGTTGGACAGAATTGCAGTGCGCCCAAACGCTTGCTTGAGCTCTGCACGATCACCCAACACCAACTTATCACCACCCTTCGGCAGCACACGATCATAATCAGGGTAAGCTCCGTCGACGAGCTTGGAGGTAAAGCAGTAATCCGGCCCATTGACACGGATATGGTTAGAGCCCATAGCAACGCTTACCGCACCCTCATCATCAAGCAAGCGAGAGAGTTCGATCACGCCTTTTCGCGGCAAAATAGCCTTGGTCGGATCCGCTATATCAATCACGCACTCTGCGTCACACAGCGCCATTCGATGACCGTCGGTCGCGACGGCGCGAAGTTTGTTGGCGCTCACTTCCCACAGCATCCCGTTTAAATAGTAGCGGACATCCTGCTGCGCCATCGCAAAGGACGTGGCGCTGATCAAAGTCTTTATAGTCGCAGCATCTACAGTAAACTCGACATTGCTTTCACCATTATCAACAGACGGGAACTCATTGGCAGGCAGCGTCGCCAGCGTGAATCGACTGCGCCCACTGACTACCTGCGCCTTGCCGTCACTACTGGAGAAATTCACCTTCGCACCATCAGGCAATGAGCGGCAGATATCAAGCAACTTACGGGCCGAAACAGTGACTTCACCGCCCTCTTCAGCGCTGTCCACATCAGTGTTACCTACAATTTCGACCTCAAGATCCGTACCCGTTATTGACAGTCTAGAGCCTTCAAGCGTGAGCAGGACATTAGACAAAATGGGCAGCGTCTGGCGTCTTTCCACCACACCAACAACCAACTGCAGAGGCTTAAGCAATACTTCACGGGAAAGGCTAAATTTCATGGTAACGTTGTATCTCCATCGCTGTTATTGGCTGGTATCTCTATCTTCTACTAGCTACTGATCAGACTAACTGGACAGTGTTCTATAGAGATTTTTTAAATCGCGCTCAATTTCTCTATCCGTCGCCTCAAGCTCTTTCACCTTGCGGCACGCATGTAGCACCGTGGTATGGTCGCGGCCGCCAAAAGACTCGCCAATTTCAGGCAAACTGTAATTGGTCAGCTCCTTGGCCAGCGCCATCGCCACCTGTCGTGGCCGTGCCACTGATCTACTGCGACGCTTTGAGAGAAGGTCGGACATTTTCAACTTATAATAGTCCGCCACCACCCTTTGAATATTGTCTATGGTAACCAGCTTGTCCTGCAGCGCCAACAAATCTTTCAATGATTCACGAATTAAATCGATATCAATGACCCGCCCACTAAATTGCGCATGCGCCATTACCCTCTTCAGCGCACCCTCAAGCTCACGAACATTGGAACGAATCCGCTGAGCAATAAAGAACGCGGCGTCTCGCGACAAATCTATCCCCGCTTGCTCGGCCTTATTAATCAGGATCGCAACCCTGGTCTCCAGCTCGGGCGGCTCTACGGCTACGGTTAGACCCCAACCAAAGCGAGACTTGAGACGCTCCTCGACCCCATCAATCTCTTTTGGGTAGCGATCACAGGTTAAAATCATCTGCTGGCCGCGCTCCAGCAGCGCATTGTAGGTATGGAAGAACTCCTCTTGGCTGCGATCCTTACCGGCAAAGAATTGAATATCGTCAATCAGCAGAGCATCTACCGAGCGATAGAACTGCTTGAATTCATCAATAGCCTTGAGTTGCAGGGCCTTGACCATGTCGGCAACAAATCGCTCTGAGTGTAAATAGACAATTTTTGCATCAGGCTTGCGCTCACGCAGAGCGTTACCCACAGCATGCATTAGGTGGGTTTTACCGAGACCAACACCACCGTAGATGAATAAAGGGTTATAGGAACCACCAGGGTTTTCAGCGACTTGCTGAGCCGCCGCCAAGGCTAACTGATTGGATTTTCCCTCAACAAAACTGCCAAAGGTAAAAGCACTGTTGAGATTGCTCTTGAGGCTATGCTCAGCGGCTGAGGTGATAATGGCAGGCGCTGTGACACGCTCAATAAAGGGCGTGTCTGCCTGAGAAAACTGCGGCCGCTGCGTCTCAGCAACTTGACCTTGAGTCGCGAGAGACTGCTGTTCAGGCGCCACATCGGCACGCTGACTGTTCGCCCTAACTACAGCACCGCCTTTAAATGCGGGTGCCTTTTCTGCTTGAGCGATAACAGCAACCGCACACTGTGCCGAACAAAACTGCCCAAACAAGCTCTCTATCCGCGACAAAAACTTACTTTGCACCCAGTCTTCAATAAAACGATTTGGCGCGACTAACTGCACTAGCTGCTGAGATGCCAAACCGCCTGTATCAAAACCAGCATCACCCAAAAAAAGCTGGGCTTTTAAAGGCCTTATCCAGGTATTAAACTGCTGCGCAGTCAGCTCATCACTTAACTGACTGATACACCTGGCCCACACCGCTTGAAGCCCATCTTCATCCATCAGCTGCTCACCACCAGTTAGGTCCAGCGGTCTACGCTGTAGAAAGGAATTTATAGGCACTGCTTGTGATTCTCGGTTCAATTACAACCCCAAAGGTCAGATTCGTGCATAGTGCTCATCACCGAAACCGCTGATATCGATAGAACATTACCGACTTCAAACGACATACCACCAGACCAAAATACTATATTGTTATTAGTTTATTTTGTGACGCAGTTAGTTTATTTTTGAGGCTCAACACTAGCTATCAAGAATGACAAATCTGCATTTTTAACACGCTCAGAGTGTATACATCTAAAACACATTTATCCACACACAAAAAACCAACCCTGCTTCCCAAGATTTTTATAAAATACTTTATTTTCAGATAGTTAAATAATATCAACATATTTTTTATCAACAGAGTCTTAAAAAATAATTGGTTAATATTTAAACAACATCTGTGGATAACCTGAGTATAACCAGTTTAAAACCAGTGATTACAGGCGCTTTGCGGGGCTTTTTTTAACTCGATCAATAAAGTATCTTCGGGAAGGTGACCAATAAATAAATCACGGTCACTTTCCAATGCAGAATGACGAAAACACATGTCCCAGAAGGTCATCCGAGGTAAAGGTTCCGGTGATTTCAGAGAGGTGTTTTTGCGCCTCCCGAAGATCTTCGGCGAGCAGCTCACCAGCACTACTGTGACGCAATTGACTGCGTCCTACCTCGACAAAATCGCGAGCCTTTTCAAGGGCGGTGAGATGGCGTCGACGCGCAGAAAACACCCCTTCACCGCCCCCGTCAAACCCGATACAGGACTGCAAAAATTCAACCAAGGGATCCAATCCAGTTTTGTGTTTTGCAGAAATCGCAAAAGTACTGGGCAGGTCATCGATCTTTCCAGGCAGGTGACCAGATTGGTCGATCTTATTTAGCACCACAGTGATCGATTGTGACGACTCACCGAAACGCTGGAAATACTCCGGCCAAATAGCCCCCAAATCTGGGCTATCCGTCTCATTCGCATCTACCAGAAAAAGGATCTGATCCGCTCTCTCAATCTCTTGCCACGCACGGCGAATGCCCTCTTGCTCAATCTCGTCATCACTATCGCGCAACCCTGCTGTATCCACTATATGCAGCGGCATACCATCGAGCGTTATTTTCTCCCGCAACACGTCGCGAGTAGTCCCAGCCTGCGCCGTGACAATCGCCGCATCGCGTCCCGCCAACGCATTTAGTAAGCTAGACTTTCCAGCGTTGGGCTTACCAGCCAGCACCACAGTCATTCCCTCGCGCAGCAGCGACCCCTGTCGCGCGCGACTAAGTGTACTGGAGAGATTATCAGACAGTGCGGCAAGGTTGTCGGCGAGTCGCTCATCAGCTAAGAAATCAATCTCCTCCTCGGGAAAATCAATTGCCGCCTCAACATAAACCCGAATGTTAATCATCTGCTCAACCAGATCATTAATCAGCCTTGAAAAATCCCCTTGCAGAGAGCGCATTGCACAACGTGCGGCCTGCACCGATGATGCATCAATTAAATCAGCAATCGCCTCAGCCTGCGCAAGATCCACTTTATCGTTGAGAAAGGCCCGCTCACTAAACTCCCCAGGTCGAGCCATACGCGCACCAAGCTGAACACAGCGCTGTACTATGTTATCCAGAATCACTGGGCCGCCGTGTCCCTGCAGCTCCAGCACATCTTCACCAGTGAACGAGGCCGGTCCGGGAAAGTAAATCGCCACCCCCATATCCATAACATCACCGACCGCACTGGTAAACCGGCAGTAGCTAGCCTGTCGCGGTAGCAGTTTTTTGCCCGTTATAGTCTCGGCCAAACTCAGCGCTTGCGGTCCAGATATCCGCACTATTCCGACACCGCCACGCCCCGGTGGTGTGGCAATCGCGACAATGCTGTCTACGTCATTTTGCACAGGTTACACCCAGATAAAAAAGGCCCTTAAAAGGGCCTTTAGCTAATTACTTTTTAGATTTGCCTGACGAGCTGTTCGCCACCTCCAACTGCCTGTTGACGTACCACTGTTGCAGCATGGACAGCAGGTTATTGACGGTCCAGTAAAGCACCAAACCGGAGGGGAATATCATAAAGAAGAAGGTAAAAGCGATGGGCATCACTTTCATCACCATAGCCTGGGTCGGGTCGGTGGGCATAGGCTGCATCTTTTGCATCAAAAGCATACTCGCGCCCATCACTAACGGCAAAATAAAATACGGATCTTTAGCCGACAGATCTTGAATCCAAAATATCCACGGCGAGTGCCTAATCTCAACACTCTCCAACAACACCCAATACAGAGACAAAAACACCGGCATCTGAAGGAGCATTGGAAAACACCCGCCAGCAGGATTAACCTTCTCTTTCTTGTACAACGCCATTAACTCTTGAGACATTTTTTGGCGATCGTCGCCGTAAGTCTCTTTTAAACTCTCCATCTTGGGTTGCAAACTACGCATTTTCGCCATGGAACGCAGGCTCGCTGCGGACAGCGGATAAAGCAGCACCTTGATACAGACTGTTAGCAAAATAATCGACCAACCCCAGTTGCCAACCAATTCATGAATGTACTTCATGGCAGCAAATATCGGTTTAGCCAGCATCCACAAAAAACCGTAGTCCACGGTAAGGTCGAGATACTCAGCCAAGGCTTCAAGCTTGTCTTGATCCTTAGGGCCAACATAAAACTGTGCTTTATACTCCCCGTATGCTCCAGCCGGAACAGTAATTTTTTCGCCAGTGAAACCCATAAGGTACACGTCTTGTCCAGACAGTTTACGCAAGCTGAAATTATTCTGTTGATCGGCGGGCGGTATCCACGCGCTGATAAAGTAGTGCTGAACCATCGCCACCCAGCCACCCTCAATGCTGGTCTTGACACTCGCATCTTCAATATCTGAAAAATCATGTTTGGCAAAATTCTTGTCAGCTTCTCTCAGCGCTGCGCCCAAATAGGGACTGACACCGCCGCTTGATTCAACCAATGGTTCGTGCGAATCGCGCTTTATCTGGCCATAAAATGTGGCCTCCCAAGGGTCGTAACTGGAATTGTTAATCAGATAACTGACGCCGATCACATAGTCCGAGCGATTAAAACTAAAGCGCTTTACCAACCTCACCCCGTTTTGGTTAAGGGTTAGGTCGACATTTAACGTTGGCTGACCTGACTCAAGCACAAATTCAGAGCTAGATGCGATATAAACGCCTCGCCCCTCACGCGTATCGGTTCCGTTCTTGCCAATCAATCCGCTCTGCGCGATATATTCATTTTTTGATGACCTTGTCAGCAGCGTAAACGGCTCACCGCCATCCTCACTCATTTTGGTCAGGTGATTGAGCAACTTAACCTGGACAATATCGCCGCCCAGAGTATCGATAACCACTTCCACGGTATCGGTGGTGACCTTTACGAGGCGTGCGTCTACTTTTTTCTGAACCACAGCTACAGGCGTTTCAACCAATGACGGCAACTCACTACCCAATTGAACAGCTGCTGTTGGCAATTGAGCGGAGTCTGGAATCATCACCTCTTCCTGTGGAGGTAAAGTCTGGCTGGCCACATCATCTTGGAACTGGCTCCACTCGACGATCAATAACCACGCGACAATCGCTATCGCGGCAATATTCAGTGTTTTTTTCCAATCCATTCTATTTATAACTCTGTGTGATTATTGTTTGCGGAGTTTTTTTTATCCGATTTACCAGAATGTTCTACCGGCAACACCGGATCATAACCCCCTGAATGGAAAGGCTGGCATTTTACTACCCTAAGCAACGTAAGATAACCCCCTTTTAACACACCAAAGCGACGAAACGCCTCTTCGGCATAGCTAGAACAGCTCGGATGAAAACGACAATTATTACCAAGCAGCGGACTGAGGGCATATTGGTAGCCTTTGATCAATGCAATAACCACTTTACGCATCGTGCTTACCCTCTTTATCAAGGCGCGCGCTCAGTCTACCCCATGACTGCTGAATGAGGGCTGCCAATGCAGCCGCCGAAAGTTTACCAAGATCTTTTCGTGCAAGAAAAACAATATCAACCGGCACCGGCAACGCCGTCAGGCGAAACGTCTCGCGCACGACGCGTTTAACTCTATTTCGTGCCACAGCAGTAGGGACGTTTTTTTTACCAATAACTAAGCCCAACCGCGACGTTTCCGTGCCGTTGGGTTCAGAGAGAATAAGGAGATTGGGGTGAGCGACCCGAACGCTATTGTTGTCAAACACCTTCTTAAACTCGAAGGGTTTGAGTAAGCGTCGATCTTTACCGAAGCCAGCTCTGGGCATAGATAGCCCTGAGGGCACTACGCAGCTAAGCGCTTGCGGCCTTTGGCGCGTCGACGATTCAATACAGCACGACCGCCTGCAGTTGCCATACGAGCTCTAAAACCGTGAGTGCGTTTACGCTTTATTACACTGGGTTGAAATGTTCTTTTCATAACGTTAAATCCGAAAGATATCTAATGTGCCAACTTGACCGCTAAAACGGTATAACTGCGTCAGGGCGCGGGAGTTTAATGAAATTAAACCTTTGATTCAATGCTTATTTTCAATAAACACCTCGCGGCCTATTCATATCCGCTGACAAGGCCCTTATCCCCGTCAATTAAACAGGATATCCCCAGCAACAAAGCATAAACGCGTGTGGCTGAGTTAACCTGTGGGCAACCGGTGAACACAACCATAAACGATCCACAGAAAAGCCGGAAAAAGTCTGATATGGATGAAATTTACATTTCTCCACAAATTCAGCCACTGCTAATACAAGGAAAAAAACGATTTAACCAACAGTGTTATTCAGCTCAAAAATAGAGTTAACACCATGATTTTAAAAGCGTTAATATTATTATCCCCAAAGAAAAAGGTCCCTAATAACAATAACAATAATCTCTATATACTATATAAGTATATTTATTTAATAAGCTTATAAACAACACTACTCAACAACAGTAAGCGACTAGGCCTAATAAAATAAAGTGGTTAAACTACCATCAACCCCACGTATAATGATTTCCCTTTTTGGCACCTCGTGATTGTGTTTTATGCTTTACCCTGATTCTTTTGATGTAATTGTTGTTGGTGGCGGTCATGCTGGCACCGAAGCCTGTCTGGCTGCTGCACGCATGGGGAGCAGCACATTGCTACTCACCCACAATATTGAAACGCTGGGGCAGATGTCATGTAATCCGGCTATCGGGGGTATCGGCAAAAGCCATCTCGTCAAAGAGATTGACGCTCTTGGTGGTGCGATGGCCACGGCGACTGACTTTGGTGGTATTCAATTCAGGGTTCTCAATTCACGCAAAGGTCCCGCGGTGCGGGCAACACGGGCGCAAGCGGATCGAATCCGCTACAAGGCCGCGATACTCAGCATCCTTGAAAGCCAGCAAAACCTAACCATTTTCCAGCAAGCCGTGGATGATCTTGTTGTCGAGGGAGATAGGGTTACAGGTGTGGTGACCCAAATGGGGCTCACATTCAACGCTAAAACTGTCGTCGTGACCGCCGGAACCTTTCTTGCCGGTAAGATTCATATCGGCATGGAAAATTACGCTGCGGGAAGGGCTGGCGATCCGCCGTCAGTGAATCTGTCGCAGCGATTGCGATCACTGCCGTTTCGAGTTGAGCGCTTAAAAACCGGCACACCACCGCGTATCGATGCGCGTAGCGTTGACTTTACCCATCTTCCCGAGCAGTGGGGCGACAAACCTGAACCGGTTATGTCATATCTGGGTTCAGTTGATCAACATCCCAAGCAGACGTGCTGCTGGATCACCTACACCAATCGCCAGACTCACGATATTATTCACGGCGGTATGGATCGGTCTCCGCTTTACACGGGAGTCATTGACGGAATCGGTCCGAGGTACTGCCCCTCGATCGAAGATAAAGTGGTGCGCTTCGCTGATAAAGATCAGCACCAGATATTTATTGAGCCAGAAGGCCTGGATACCTATGAATTGTATCCCAATGGTATCTCTACCAGTCTCCCGTTTGATGTTCAGCTTCAATTAGTCCGTTCGATAAAAGGGTTTGAAAACGCCCACATTACTCGGCCCGGCTATGCCATCGAATATGACTATTTTAACCCTCAGGATCTCAAGTACTCTCTGGAAACTAAAGCTATTAAAGGACTGTTTTTTGCCGGTCAGATAAATGGCACAACAGGTTATGAGGAAGCTGCTGCGCAGGGCTTGCTGGCTGGAGCCAATGCCGCACTTCAGGTTCAGGATCGCGAAAGCTGGTGCCCAGGACGCGATGTTGCCTATACCGGTGTATTGGTTGATGACCTGATCAGTATGGGTACACTGGAGCCTTATAGAATGTTTACCAGTCGTGCCGAGTATCGGCTGTTGTTGCGCGAAGATAATGCCGACATGCGCCTTACTGAGAAAGGCCGTGAACTGGGTCTGGTGGATGATAATCGCTGGAAGCGCTTCAGTGAGAAACGCGAGGCGATTGAATTAGAGCGTCAGCGTTTAAAGGCCACATGGATCCAACCTGCCAGTGAGGTTGCGGAAAGGCTCTCTGCTCATATCGAGAAAAAGCTCTCTCACGAGTACTCACTATTTGAGTTGCTCAAGCGCCCAGAAATTGATTATCAGATTCTGGGTTCACTTTACCCTGAGCATCAGGTCGAACAGAAAATTGCTGAGCAAGTCGAGATCGATGCTAAATATTCAGGCTATATCACTCGTCAGCAGGATGAGGTTGATCGCTTGCAGCGCCACGAAAAGACCCGTATACCGGCTAGTTTTGATTATCATGCTGTCAAGGGGCTGTCCAACGAGGTGAAGCAAAAACTTACCGAAGCCACACCTGACACGCTTGCCAGGGCGAGTAGAATTCCGGGTGTTACCCCGGCGGCTATTTCTTTATTGATTGTACAGTTGAAAAAACATGCCGCTTAAACTGCCCGCCGAATCGCAATTGGCAGATATTCTTGAAGCAGGTATGCAAAACATGGGAGTTGATTACACCTCTCTGCAGCGCGACCAGCTGTTGGCCTATCTGGAGCTACTGATTAGTTGGAATAAGGCCTATAACCTTACCGCCATTCGTGATCCTGCGCAGATGATTGCATTGCATCTGCTAGACAGCCTTACTGTTCTTCCGCATGTAACGGGCGAGCATTTAATTGATGTCGGCACTGGTGCTGGCTTGCCGGGCATACCGTTGGCCATTATGTACCCTGATAAACAGTTTACGCTGCTTGATAGCAATGGCAAAAAGACACGCTTTTTATTTCAAGTCCGCTGTCATTTAGGGCTGACCAATGTCGTTGAAATTCAGTCTCGGGTTGAACAACATCAACCTCGCAAATGTTACGATGCGGTGCTTAGCCGCGCTTTTACATCAATCGCAGATATGGTTGATAAGTGTCACCATTTGCTCGCCGCGCAGGGCGTGTTTCTGGCGATGAAAGGAAAATTCCCGCAATCTGAGTTGAGTGAGGTGGCGAAAGACTATAAGGTCGAGACCTCACATACTCTGCAAGTTCCGGGTGTTGAGGGTGAGCGGCATTTGATCGTGATTGGTCGATGCCATCAACGCAATGACAACACAGTTTAAAGGTTAGAGCGGTGACACGGATAATCTCAATAGCAAACCAGAAAGGCGGTGTGGGGAAAACCACAACCAGCGTCAACTTGGCTGCGTCCCTCGCTGCGTACAAACAGCGCGTCTTACTGGTCGATCTCGATCCTCAGGGTAATGCAACCATGGGTGTAGGTGTTGATAAACACAATTGTAAAACCAGTGTCTATCATGTGCTCACCGAGAAAGCGAAAATTGAAGATGTGATTGTCCCCTGCGTAAAGGCCAAAATTCATCTACTGCCTTCGAATGGCGACCTTGTCGCGGCTGAAGTTGAGTTAATGCAAGAGATAGGTCGTGAGACTCGTTTGCGTTACGCTTTAAAGCGTGTTGCCAGTAATTATGACTATGTGATCATCGACTGCCCCCCCTCACTCAATATGCTCACGGTCAACGCCTTCGTCGCCAGCGATGGTGTGATTATTCCCATGCAGTGCGAGTACTATGCGCTCGAAGGTCTGTCGGCCTTAAACAACACCATTAAACAAATTGCCAAACTGATCAATCCAGGGCTGCATATAGAAGGCATTTTACGCACCATGTACGACCCGCGAAATAGCCTGACGAATGCGGTATCGGCGCAGTTACGCAAATACTTTGGCAGCCGTGTTTACCGAGTCAGTATTCCGCGCAATGTTCGGCTTGCAGAGGCTCCTAGTCACGGATTGCCAGCATTGGCTTACGATCGAAACTCAAAGGGTTCGCTAGCTTACTTGGCCCTTGCCGGAGAAATACTCCGCCAAGCCAAAGCCAAGCTTGATCAGCAGCAGCCAGCAACGGCGGAACAATAACATTATGGTCACAAAGCGACAGAGTCTTGGTAAAGGGTTGGATGCACTGCTCGGTCTAAGCGACGATGCAGATTATGAGGTCATTGATTCGACGTCATCAACAACCGCAGACGGCCAGTTTAAGCAACTGGCTGTGGAGCTGTTGCAGCGCGGTAAATATCAGCCACGTCGTGACATTCACAGTGAAGCCCTTGAAGAGCTGGCTAGCTCGATACGCACTCAAGGCATCATGCAGCCGCTGATTGTAAGGTCGTTGGCTGATGATCGCTATGAAATTATAGCCGGAGAGCGTCGCTGGCGAGCCGCGCAGCAAGTGGGCCTCGATACGGTTCCGGTTATCGTTCGCGAGGTGTCCGACGAAGCGGCAATCGCTATGGCGCTGATCGAAAATATCCAGCGTGAAGATTTAAATGCCATGGAGGAAAGCTTGGCATTACAGCGC
>ERZ807291.2002-NODE-2002-length-31797-cov-62.878143_pt1 | contig 31797 bp, 31 predicted proteins | sample MGYA00521257_ERZ807291 | MGnify/ENA primary metagenome ERZ807291 (study PRJEB31413, sample SAMN03169783) | marine metagenome | biome: Marine; feature: Water; material: Subsurface seawater | place: North Sea | collected 2011-04-28 | depth 1 m m ...
TGTAAATTGCTAATAAATTAAGACGATTGCTTAAGTTTCTAAAAAAGTCATCACTTTCCGGATCAATATCTTGACCATTGTTTATTATTGAATCAACGCTAACTAAGTCTGTATTGTTTATTCTTACTTTAATCTTCCTAAATACATTTTCCATTTGTATTAATTCATTATTAACAGAGGCTAAAAAACGTAGACTTTTTGCTTTAGCGTTTAATTTAGGAGGTTGTGGTACTTTAAATTCTGTATCTGTTTCGTTGTTTAAAAGTTTTGATGTGATAATGTTACTTTCATTATAAATTTCTTGTGAAGACAAAACAGGAATGTCTTGATTTCTTCTAGTACTTTTAAAAAGACTATATTTAAAAGTATTTATTTTAGCTGCTGTAAAATTAGAATTAGTTTTATTATTAAATTTCGAATTACTATTTGGTATTTGGCTGTTTTTTATTATTTCATAAATTTCATTTTGATTATTATAATCATCATCTAATATTTTTCTTGAGGTTGGAAGTGTAATATTAGATTGATCTTGAACATCTATATTCACTACAGTGTCGGAGTCATTTTCAATAGGACTAGGAATGTTTGCTGAAGCTTCGGTAATTATATCATTTTTTTTTGCAACATCTATTGCTGAAAATAACCCTTGTGCTGACCAATAAATAATACTTGTTAAACCAACAAAAGTAGAAATTATAGCACCAGTATAATGTATTGGTTTAAAAGCAATTTCAATTGGACCTTTTCTAGTAAAAATCAGAAAACGTCTTTCAGAAAACAATCCTAATTTTTTGTTTTTTTGGATTTCATCTCCAAACCGTTGACCAGTTTTTACAGGTGGGAGGTTTTTTCCAAATTTATTAAATGTGGAATTAACCACTAGTTACTCCAGTCCTAAAAAAAGAAAGAAAAGGATGCCAAAATTGGACAAAATTTGTACTACAAACATAGAAACTAAAATCTTGTTAGAAATAGGGTTTTTAACCGACAAACTAACTGCAGGAAAAGTCTCATTTTTTTTCTGATTTTCATTTGTGGTATTGTCTTTTATCTTTAGCTCTTTGCTATTAATCATCTTTCCATGATTTTGATTCGCATCGACTTTCTTAGGCTGCATAGATAAAGTTATGTTTGAAGTTTTAGTTTTTTGGTAAACTTCATTAGAAAAATTTTCTCTAATTTGTTCTGTACCTTCATTTTCTATCTGGACTCGCATCTTCTCTATGCGGTCTCTCAAATCAATTATTTCTTCAGCCATTTTGAAATTCTCTAATTTTTTTTATCGGTAGCTATTATGGCAAGTTAATTGCATCATTTATACCAAATAAATGTATTTTGAATAATTTTTTTAATTAGTTTAATTATAATGACTAATGTTTATTATAAATTAAATTTAATTGAATGTAACTAGTAGGAAAAGGGATTTCCATAATGTTAGGAAGAACAAACGAAACTGATACTGAAAAATCTATTATTTCAAGTGATATGAAAATTAAAGGTAAAATTTCTGCTGAAGGTAGCTTGGTTTTATTGGGTTCTGTTGTAGGAGATATTAAATGTAACAGTTTGTCAGTAGAGGGCTCTGGTTCATTAAAAGGAAGCATTGAAGCTGAAGTTATAACTGTATCTGGTAAATGTGATGGTCAAGTTTCTGGTGATTTTGTCTCAGTTAAGTCTACTGGGAAAATTTCTGGTGAAGTTTTTTATGAGAACATTTCAATTGAAGAAGGTGCAGTTATAGAAGCACAAATTGGCAAAAGACAAAATAAAAAATAGAGGAGATTATAAATGGCTAATAAACAGGCAGTTTTAGGATCTGGAGCCCGGTTTAGTGGAAAAATTTCTAATGCTAAATCAATTGAAATTAATGGATTTGTCGAAGCTGATTTAGTTACTGAAAAAGTAACTATTGGTTCTACAGGAAAATTTATTGGAGCAGTTGATTCTGATTTAGTTGTAATTGCTGGTGAATATGAGGGCAAGATGCAGGCTGAGAGCGTTTGGCTTACTGAAACATCTCGTATAAGTGGAGAAGTCCATTATAAGTCCTTACAAATGGATAGAGGGGCCGCTTTAAATTGTAGAGTTGTTCATAATTGGAATGAAAACGCTAGTACAAAAGTAGATGAAACGGAAAAAGAAACTAGTGAAGTTTCAGATGAACAAAAAGACACAAAGTAATTCAACATTTTTTAAAAAGGTATAAATTATGACCGAAATAACATATATTTCTGAAGAATTAGTAATGGAAGGTAATTTAGACTCAGCTGGTTCTAGCGTTGTAGTGGCAGGTAGATTTAAAGGAGAATTAAGAGCTAAAGATGTTCTTTTGGAGGCTAATAGTATTTTTGATGGAAATTTAGTAGCAGATAAAGTTACGCTTGGTGGGTTGGTGAAAGGCGAGGTTTCAGCTAACACATTAAATGTTGCCAGTAGTGCAAAAGTGGAAGGAAACCTTAAAACTAATGCTCTTTCTATTGACTTAGGAGCAGAAGTTTCTGGAAGTATAACCAGAATTTCTAAATAGACTAAATTAATTTATTTTTTAAAGAAGTCTTTATACAATCATTAACAAAATTAATAGTTTCGTTTTGTCCTGTTAATTGTACTAGTTTCATAGTGGCGTATCTTCCTGCAGCAAGAGCAATGGCTAGTTCATCATTTTCTTTTACTGTTTCATTTTCCAGATAATCTTCAATGTCATCTCTTATTCTAATTAATTTGTCTTTATAATTAGAATATTCTTCATCTATGGGTGATTTGAAATTCACATTAATGACTTGACCCATTTGTAATAACCTTAATCAAATTTTGTATCTAATATACTTTACGTCATATTTATTATAATTTTAAAAAAATTAAAAAACTTAACAAACGGAAAGATGGTCATGATCAGTTTTAATGTTTTCAAAAATGGAAAATTATTATCATCCGACATAAGTAAAGATTTGTTGAAAACCAAACAAAATAAAGTTTTATTTATTTTACATGGTCTTTATGGACGAGGTAAAAATTGGCAAACGTTTGCCAAGAAATATAGTTCTGATAGAGATCAATTTGTTATTACGGTCAATTTACGAAATCATGGAGGAAATGAATTTAAAAAAGAACAATCCTATTTATTGATGGCAGAAGATGTTACTGAAATAATAAACTATTTAGGCCTCAGTAAAGTTGATTTGTTAGGCCATTCAATGGGAGGAAAACTAGCTATGGTTATTACCTTGTTAGATGAATCTTACATTGACAAGGTTGTTGTAGCAGATATAGCCCCAGTAAATTATGGTGAGGATAACCAAAATATTATTGATATATTATTGGGTTTGGATCTTTCTTCTATAAATAATAGAGCTCATGCTGATGAAGTTTTATCCAATTACATTGATGAAAAATTTTTGAGAACCTTTCTATTACAAAACTTAGAATTTGAAGAAGATAAATACAAATGGTCGATTAATTTGGAAGTAATCAAAAAATCAATGATAGACCTTAGATCTTTCCCTGATTTTGATCATATAAAATTAATAGAAAATAAAATTTTATGTATATATGGTGAAGATAGTGACTATGTTAAGGATGAATATTTTAATAATTTTAAACATTATTTCTCCAATGTGTCCTTCCAAAAAATTAAAGATGCTGGACATTTTTTACATGTTGAAAAGGCAAGTGAATTTTATGAAATATCTTTAAATTTTTTTAAAAATTAACTTATGTTATTGTTTGATTATTTAAAAAAATGTATTAGATGTTCATGTCAAAAAAAATCGAAACTCATATACTAACATTTTCTTGTGAAGATCAGATTGGCATAGTTGCTAAAATCTCTTCTCTTTTAGCGAAGTTTAAATGTAACATTGTTGAATCTAAACAATTTACGGACACATTAAATGGAAATTTTTTTATAAGACAGAGTTTTACTCTTGGTGATAATAAAGAATTAGAAAGTTTAGAGATTGGCCTCAAAAACTTATCATCTGAGTTAAATGGAGATTTTTTGTTATCTGAGATTGAAAATGAAATGAACACTATTTTACTCGTATCAAAGTTTGATCATTGTTTAAATGACCTTTTATTTAGAGTTAGAAATAAATCGTTAAATTTAAATATCAAAGCTATCATTTCTAATCACAGAGTAGCTGAAGAAATTGCTAATTTTTCTAATATACCTTTTTACTATTTGCCAGTTGCAAAGGATAATAAAGTATCGCAAGAACAAGAAATTAAGAGGATTATTAAGGAAGATAATGTTCAGCTAATTGTTTTAGCAAGGTACATGCAAGTTTTGTCTGAAGATTTCACTAACGAATTTGAAGGCAAAATCATTAATATACATCATAGCTTCTTGCCAAGTTTTAAGGGAGCTAAACCTTATCATCAAGCTTTTGAAAGAGGAGTAAAAGTTATTGGAGCTACTGCTCATTATGTTACAAAAGACTTAGATGAAGGGCCTATCATTGAGCAGGACACACAAGAAGTAGATCACGAAATGATGCCAAATGATTTGGTTTCTATAGGCAGAGATATAGAATCCAGAGTTTTATACAGGGCTCTAAAAGCTCACTCTGAAAAAAGGGTATTTTTGAATGGTAAGAGAACAATTGTTTTTAAAGGGCATAGAAAAGTAGGATGAGAGATAGTAAAGAAAAAGTCATTATAATCGGTTCTGGTGCTGCAGGGCTTACAGCAGCTATTTATGCAGCTAGAGCAAATTTAAAACCTTTAGTGATTGAAGGTATACAACCTGGTGGGCAACTTACAATTACTACTGATGTTGAAAATTATCCTGGTTATGCTGATGTAGTTCAAGGTCCATGGATGATGGAGCAAATGAGATTACAAGCAGAAAAAGTTGGAGCCAGAATAATAAGTGATATTGTTACAAGTGTTGACTTTAAAAAAAATAATAAAATAATCAATTTAGATTCAGGTAAAACTTTAGAAACTCAAACAGTTATTATTACAACTGGTGCTCAAGCAAAATGGCTTGGTCTTAAAAGTGAAAATGATTTCAATGGCAAGGGCGTCTCTGCTTGTGCTACTTGTGACGGTTTCTTTTATAAAAACAAAGAGGTTGCAGTAGTAGGGGGCGGGAACACTGCAGTTGAAGAGGCCTTATACCTCTCTAATATATGTTCTAAAGTTACTCTAATTCATAGAAGAAATGAATTGAGATCTGAGAAAATTTTACAAAAAAGATTATTTGATAAAGATAATATAAAAATAATCTGGAATAATGTTGTAAGTGAAATAAAGGGAAACGAAAATGGCGTTAACGCAATAGAATTATCATCTACAGTTTCAAAAAGAACTGAAATAATAAATGTAGATGGTGTTTTTGTAGCCATTGGTCATAGCCCATCTACCGAAGCGTTTGCTAATGTTCTTGATATGGATGATGAAGGTTACATTATTGCTCAAAAACCAGGAACATGTCTAACAAATATAGACGGGGTTTTTGCTGCAGGAGATTGTGTTGATAAGGTTTATAGACAGGCCGTTACTGCTGCAGGTATGGGATGCATGGCAGCTTTAGATGCTGAAAAATGGATTCAAAATCAGTGATTTATAATTTTTCATTTAAGTTAATTAATTCCATTATCTTATAAACTATTGTGGCTGCTGTAAAATCGTAAGCTAAAAAACCTTTGATTGGTGATAGTTCAACAACGTCAAAGCCAACTACTTCTCTACCTTTAATTAGATTTTCAATTAATTGTAAACTATCATAAAAACCTAAACCACCAGGTACAGGTGTTCCTGTTGCAGGCATAACTGATGGGTCAAGTCCATCTAAATCAAAAGAAACGTAGATTTTTTTAGGAAAATTTTCTGGTAATTTTATTTTATTATTTTTTTGAATTTCCTCTACACTAAAAGAAATGATTTCAAATTTAATTTGATTATTTACTTCTTCTAGACTTAGCGCTCGAACTCCACATTGAGCAATTTTGTATTTCTCCTGACCGAGTAAATACATTACACTAGCGTGTGAATGAATTTCATTGTCATATTTTTCTCTTAAGTCAGCATGGGCATCAATTTGAATTATACCTATTTCAGTTTTGTTTGATATCTGCAACCCTTTGAAAATACCATTGACTGCGCCATAGGTTATACTATGTTCACCTCCTAAGGTAATTGGTATTTTACTTTTTGAGCTTACATATTTTGTGATTTCTTCGACTTCTTTAATTATTTTATTTATGGGTTTGTTACAGTCCAAAAAAGGGTGAGTGTAGATACCCACAAGACAGGGTTCACTTTTACCTGTAAATCTTTCAAGTTCATTACTAGCGTCTATTATTGCTTGAGGTCCCATATGTGTTCCTTTACCATATGAAACTGTTCTTTCTAAAGGAACTGGTATAATATGAAATTTAGAAAAATCTTTATTTTTTTCAGTTTTAGTTAGTTCAGATTTAAGAAAAAAATTATTATTCATATTCACCCACTTTAGAAATTATTACGATAATTTATTTTCAAAATCCTCGTATGAAAATTCTTTTATAATATTAAGGTCATTTGTTCGACTATCCCAAATAGCTATAGATGGCATTCTTACGCCATTAAAAAAATTTGTTTTTACCATGGTATAATGTGCCTGATCTAGTAAAGCTATTCTTTGTCCAATTTTAGGAGGTAGGTTGAAATTATAGACACCTATATTATCTCCAGCTAAACAACTAGGACCTCCTAATTGTACTCTATGACCTGTTTTGGGTTCATTAAGTAATGCAGGTCTATAAGGAGCCTCAATTACGTCTGGAATATGTGATGTTGCACTTATGTCTGTGATAGCCATTTCTGATGAGAATTTATTATTAGGTTTAAAATAGTCTATGATTTCACCTACTAATATCCCAGCATCTAAAACTACAGCTTCTCCTGGTTCAATATAAATTTGACTGCTAGTTTCATAAGAAATCTGTTTTAAGAATTTTTTTAATTTATTGATTTGATAATCTTTTCTTGTGATATGATGACCACCACCTAAATTAATCCACTTAAGTTCTTTTGATAGAGGAATAATAGTTTTACTAATGTGGTTCCAGGTGTTTTCTAAAGGCTTAAAATTTTGCTCGCATAATGTGTGAAAATGAATACCTGAGAGCTTTTTATAATCAATATTTTTTAAATCTTCTAAATGTATACCCAACCTTGAATTAAGGCTTGCAGCGCTATATTTCTCATTAACAACTTCGGAATATAGAGGGTTAATCCTTATACCAATCTCATTATTAAATTTTTTTGCAACATCATAAAAATCGTTCATCTGGTTTAATGAATTAAAGATTATATGATTAGACTTTTGTGCAATTTCATTAAATTCATCTGTTTTGTAAGCTGGAGAAAAAGTACTTATTTCTCCTTTGAAATACTTTTTAGCTAATCTTGTTTCGTATAAACCAGAGCTACAACAACCATCTAAATAATTTGATATTAAGGGAGCAAGTGAAAATGTTGAAAATGCTTTTAAAGCAAGAAGAATTTTTACATTAGTATCTTCTTTTAATTCATATAGTATTTCTAAATTATCTTGCAACGCTTTTTTATCTATAACAAAACATGGACTGGGTAATGAATACAAATCTAGTTTGTTAAAATTTCTAGGGTTACCACCCATCGTTTGGAACATTTTTTTTCCTAGAAAGTGATACGATTACTTAGCTCAATAGTTTTGGTTGGTAATCCATATTGATTTAATAGTTTCATAAATGGATCAGGGTTAAATTGTTCCATATTCCATACACCTGGTTGGAACCATTTTTTTTCTAACATCAACATTGTTCCAATCATTGCTGGTACCCCAGTTGTATAAGAAATTGCTTGACTTCCAACCTCTTCAAAACATTTTTCGTGGTCACATATGTTATAAGTGTAAAAAGTCTTTTCTATATTGTTTTTTGTACCTGTAATTATGGTTCCAATACAAGTTTTACCTTTTGTTCTACTACCAAGGCTCCCTGGGTCAGGAAGTATACTTTTTAAAAATTGTAAGGGCACTATCTCAGTTCCATTATAATTAATCGGTTTAATAGATGTCATGCCAATATTTTCAAGAACTTCTAAATGTTTCAAATAATTATCACCAAATGTCATCCAAAATCTTGCTCTTTTAATTTCAGGAAAATGTTTTACCAAACTTTCTAATTCTTCATGATACATTAAATACATATTTTTTGATCCAATTTCAGGAAAATCAAAAGATACTTTATTTTTTAAAGCAGGTCCTATTTTCCATTCATTATTCTCCCAATGCTTACTGTCTGATGTAACTTCTCTTATATTAATTTCAGGATTAAAGTTAGTGGCAAATGGATGTCCATGGTCACCATCGTTGCAATCTAAAATATCTAAAAATTCAATATTATCTAAATAGTGTTTTTTTGTATGTGCGGTAAAAACATTTGTTACTCCTGGATCAAACCCTGAACCTAAGAGAGCCATTATACCTTTTTTCTTGAATTTTTGTTGGAAGTCCCACTGCCATTTATATTCGAAATTTGCATCATCTTTTGGTTCATAATTTGCTGTATCTAAATAATGAGTATTCGTAGAGAGACATGCCTCCATTATATTGAGATCTTGATATGGAAGGGCTAGGTTAACTACCACAAATGGATTATATTTTTTTATTACTGAAATTGTTTCATTTATATTGTCTGCATCCAAAGAAACTATTTCAATATCAACATTATATTTATTTTTGACACTTTTTTTGATTGCTTCACATTTATCTATTGTTCGGCTTGCCAAAACTATTTTGTTAAAAGTAATTGAAACTGAAGCCATTTTATGGATTGTAACGTGGCTCACGCCTCCCGCACCGATTACTAATACTGTATTCATTTCAATCTCCTTTATATTTAGTAAGCTATTTTTCAAAATAGGTGTATCCGGAAATAGATTCTTTGAATGAAAGAGTTAACTCTTTTCTTTCTGATAATGATAAATCTCTGCTTCTTACTGCATCTTCTACAATACGCTTGAATCTATTGATAATGTCTTTAGGTTCATATTCAACATATGACAGGACTTCTGATATAGTATCTCCTTCTTGTTCATGAAGGAGTTGATAGCCTCCATCATCTTTTAACTTAATAGTTACGACGTTTGTATCTCCAAATAAGTTATGAAGGTCACCTAACGTTTCTTGGTATGCACCAATATAAAAAACACCTAGAAAATAATCTTCATTTTCTTCAATATTATGAAGAGGAAGGGTGTTTGATATACCATCTTTTAGAACAAACTTATTTATCATTCCGTCACTATCACAAGTAATATCATTTAAGACAGCTCTTCTGTCCGGATATTCGTTTAATCTTTGTATTGGCGCAATTGGGTGAAGTTGATCTATTGCCCAAACATCAGGTAAACTTTGAAATAATGAAAAATTACCGTGATAAATATCTGCCATGTTATCAATAGAAACTTGGAGTTCATCTGTTATTTCAGTTGATGAAGATAAAACCTTTTTTATTTTATTGATAACATATAAATAGGTTTCTTCAGTTTTAGCCATATTTGGTAAATCAATTTGTCCACTTCTAAAAAGGGTGCGTATTTCATCCCTATAATAATTTAAATCATTTAAGCACTCTTGAACTCTCTCTAAGTTAAGATATTCAGGGATTTGCATCATATTTTTTAACAAAGGATGATCTTTGTTGCTGACTGGTTCTGTTTTTTGACCATCGAAATTAGTAGTTTCTAATATATTAAAAATTAACATTGAGCTTGAGGCTATACAAGCTCTTCCAGATTCAGTTATAATGGTAGGATGTTTTAAACTTGATTGATCTAGCTCATATTTTACTGTTTCAACTATGTTAATACAATATTCATCTAGGGAGTAATTAATAGAATTAATAGCAGATTTTTGTTCGCCAGTATAATCTACTCCCAATCCACCACCAAGATCTAAGAACTTTAAGGGGGCCCCTTGTCTTGTTATTTCTGCAAAAAATCTGCATGCTTCTTGAGTAGCTCTTCTAATTTCGATTATGTCAGGGATCTGGCTACCAAGATGAGAATGTTGAAGAATTAAACAATCAAGATAGTCATTAGCTTTCAACTTTTTAATCACATTCATTACCTGTTCAACAGATAAACCAAACGCGCTTCTGTCACCACTTGATTGAGACCAGTTACCACTCACTTTATTTGTTAACTTAATTCTAATGCCTAGAAGTGGAAGTATTGCTAGTTCTCTAGAAATTTCTATTATTAAGTCAAGTTCTCTTGGGCTTTCTAAAACTAATATAGTTTTAAAACCTATTTTTTGAGACAAAAGGGCTAGATTGATAAATTCTCTATCTTTAATTCCATTGCAAATAATTGTGGATTTGCTTGAAAGGTCATGAGCTAAAGCAATTAATAGTTCAGGTTTAGAGCCAACTTCCAGGCCAAAATCAAACTCTTTACCATATTCAACTATCCTATCAATTACTTGAGCTTGTTGATTAACTTTTACTGGAAATACACCTCTATAGTCACCTTTATAACCTATTTCTTTTATAGCATTTGAAAAAGATTTATTTATTTGGTTGATTCTAAAAGCTAAATAATCTGTAACTCTTAACAAAACTGGACAATTTATACCTCTTTCATTAAGACTTTTAATAATTTTGATGAGGTCGACAGGAGGATTTTGAGGAAAAAATGGATTTTTAAGCCCAATATTTCCATTTTCGAGTACATCAAGTATATCATCCCCCCATTTTTTTATGCCATAAATGTCCTCATTCATTGTAACTAATCCTTTAATTAATCAAACAATTTCATTATATTGTACTTATATATTGGTCAAGTTCTGGTTTGATTTAATTTAAACTCTTATCTGATAACTTTTCGTAATTAGAGGATCTAATGTTTTTTTTTAATAATAAAGAAGAAATAGTCAAAAAGAGTAAAGCTTTAGTAGGTAGAGAAAATCAAATTAATATAGATTTAAGAAATGAGATTAATGGCATTGATTTCAGAGAAATCCCTGAAAATTTTAAAACTATAATTATTGGCATGGGTTGCTTTTGGGGAGCAGAAAGAATTTTTTGGCAACTTGAGGGTGTATATCATACATCAGTTGGATATGCAGGTGGCCATACAAAAAACCCTACATATGAAGAAGTTTGTAGTGGTTTAACTGGTCACACAGAGGTTGTCAGGGTAGTTTATAACCCAAAAAAAATTAGCTTAAGAAAAATTCTGATTGCTTTTTGGGAAGGTCATGATCCTACACAAGGTATGAGACAGGGGAACGATATTGGAACTCAATATAGATCGGCAATATATCTAGAAGAAAATCAAGATATTAAAGAAGTAAAAAAAACAATGCTAGAATTTCAAAACTTACTTGATCTTAATGGATTTAAAAAAATTACAACTGAAATAAAATATGATGTAGAATTTTATTTTGCCGAAGCTTATCATCAACAATATTTATATAAGAATCCTAATGGTTATTGTGGTTTAGGTGGTGGTGGGGTAAGATTTAAGTAATAAATATATTTATAAGATAAATATTGACCAAAATAAATTGTTAATATAATTAGATAACAAATTCAAAATGTGGAAATTAAAATGAAAGTCGTTAGTTCTTTAAAAACATTAAAGGCCAGAGATAGACACTGTCAAATAGTGAAAAGAAGAGGCCGTCTTTATGTAATTAATAAAAGAAATCCTCGATTTAAAGCTCGTCAAGGCTAATTTACATTACTGTGATTTAGTAGTTAGCTTTTTTGTTAATTAACTTAAGCTATAGCCCACAAAAAATATGAAAATTACAAATATAATTGAAGATACTAAGTCTATTAGTTCTAATATTAAAAACGCTTACATTGATTTTTCTAAAATGACAATCAGTTTAGTCGCTGTATGTAGTGATATTAAAAAAAATGGGAAGCCTGTTATCGGATATGGCTTTAATTCCAATGGTAGATATGGACAAGGTCACCTGATAAGGGAAAGATTTAGGCCTAGGTTATTAGAAGCTTCGCCAGAAGATATTATAAACGAAGAAGGCAACAACTTCGATCCTCACAAAATGTGGGACATTATGATGAAAAACGAAAAACCTGGAGGACACGGAGAAAGGTCTGTTGCTGTTGGAACTATTGATATGGCAATTTGGGACCTTGTTTCAAAAATTGAAGAAAAGCCTCTATATCAAGTTCTTGCAGAAAGGTATGGGGACGGCCAACCAAATAGAAAAGTTTTTGTTTATGCCGCTGGGGGATATTATTGGCCTGATCAAGGTTTAAGCGGGTTAACTGATGAAATAAAAAAATATTTGGATCTTGGATACTCAGTAGTCAAAAAAAAGATTGGCGGAACATCTTTGTCAGAAGATTGTAAAAGAATAGAAGCAATACTTGATATTTTGGGACCTGACGATCAGCTTGCAGTTGACGCTAATGGGAGGTTTGATTTAGAAACAGCTATCAATTATGGAAAAGCTTTATCTCAATATAATTTATTTTGGTACGAAGAGCCAGGTGATCCACTTGACTTTGAACTTCATAAACAATTAAGCCAAAATTATATGGGATCAATAGCAACCGGAGAAAATTTATTCTCAGTTCAAGATGCTAGAAACCTCATTAGATATGCTGGTATGAGAAAAGAAAAAGACTGGCTTCAGTTTGATTGTGCCTTGAGTTATGGTTTAGTTGAGTATTTAAAAATAATTGAAATGCTTAAAAAACATGATTGGGATATTTCGAGATGTATTCCTCATGGTGGTCACCAAATGTCTTTAGCTATAGCTGCTGGATTAGGTTTAGGAGGTAATGAAAGTTATCCAGATCTTTTTCAACCGTATGGGGGCTTCCCAGATGGCGTTAAGGTGGAAAATAGTTTTGTTAATCTACCTGAAATCAATGGAATTGGGTTTGAAGGAAAATCTGATCTCTTTGCTGTAATGAAAAAAATGACTGATTAATTTTTAAAAAAGTCATTACCTTTATTATCAATAACAACAAATGCAGGAAAATTCTCCACCTCTATTTTCCAAACGGCTTCCATTCCTAACTCAGGGTATTCTAAAACCTCAATTTTTTTGATACAATCAAGTGCAACTTTAGCAGCTGTTCCTCCAATAGTACCAAGATAAAAACCTCCATATTTACTGCAAGCTTCTCTGACTTGTGAAGACCTGTTACCTTTTGCAAGCATAACCATCGAGCCGCCGTTTTGTTGAAATTTATCTACATATGCATCCATTCTGCCCGCAGTTGTGGGGCCAAACGAACCTGATGCCATTCCTTCAGGCGTTTTTGCAGGTCCTGCATAATAGACAGGATGATTTTTTATATAATCTGGAAGTGATCCTTCTTTATCTAATCTTTCTAAAAGTTTTGCGTGGGCTATGTCCCTAGCTACAATTAAAGGTCCAGTTAGGCTAACTCTTGTTTTAACTTCACATTCATTTAACTGTTCTAAAATATGTGTCATTGGTTTGTTGAGATCTATATTAATTACTTTATCTGATGATATATTTTGGGGATCAATTTCAGGTAAGAATTGTGCAGGATCAGTTTCTAATTTTTCAATAAAAATTCCATTTTCATTTATCTTACCTAATACTTGACGATCTGCTGAACAAGACACACCGATACCTATTGGTAATGAAGCACCATGTCTAGGTAATCTAATAACCCTAACGTCATGACAAAAATATTTACCTCCAAATTGAGCGCCAATTCCCATCTCCCGAGTCATATCTAGTATGATTTTTTCCCACTCTAAATCTCTGTAAGCATGACCACTTTTATGGTCGCCTTCGGTAGGTAAATTATCTAAGTAACGCATTGAACCAAGCTTAACAGTTTTTAGATTTAGTTCTGCTGAAGTTCCTCCAATAACAATTGAAAGATGATAGGGAGGGCATGCTGCTGTTCCTAAGGATATTATTTTTTCATATAAAAAATCTTTTAAACCTTCGTAATTCAAACTTGCAGGGGTAGCTTGAAATAAAAAACTTTTATTAGCTGAGCCACCACCTTTTTGTACAAATGCAAACTTGTATTCTGCTCCTTCTGACGCAAATAAAGTGATTTCAGCAGGAAGGTTATTAGCTGTATTTTTTTCATTAAACATAGATAATGGTGCAAGTTGTGAAAATCTTAAGTTATTTTCTTTATAAGTATTATAAACACCTAAAGATATATGTTTGCCATCATCACAGTTAGTGAAAACTTTTTCTCCTTTATAACCCATAACTATAGCAGTCCCAGTGTCCTGACACATTGGGAGAATCCCCGCAGAAGAGATGTTTGCATTTTTGAGCATGGTTAGAGCAACAAAATGGTCGTTTTGTGAGGCTTCCTTGTCATCTAATATATTTTTTAGTTGTTCAAGATGAGAAGTTCTTAATAAATGAGACACGTCTTTAAAAGCTCTTTGAGTTAGTAAAGTTAGCGCTTTGGGTTCAATCTTTAAAATTTCAATTCCATTAAGTGTTAATTTGCTAACATAGGAATCAGAAATTTTGATATAATCAGTTTTGTCTTCTAAAACTGGGAACATTGGTGAATAATTAAATTCGCTCAAGTAACTCTCCTTAATGAAGTGATTGATTTTATTTTTTATCTCTGAATTCGTCTAAAGAAACTATTTCACCTGACTTAGTTTCTTGATCTAATTCAATAGTAGGAATTTTGGGAGATAGATTTTTTTTAGCATTAACATCATCTGGAAGAAGTTTTAATTCATTTTCAACTTTAAATTGGAGACCAAACCCTACTGATGGATCTGTAAATGAGGTAATGGCCCTAAAAGGGATAAAAATATTCTTTTTTTGCCCATTGAAAGATAATGTTACCTCAAAATGGTCTTCGGTTGTTTTTAAGTCCCAAAATTGATGCTGTATTATTATTTTTATTTCTGCATTATCATTATTTTTTAACTCAGGGGGGACAATTACGTCTGGATCATTACCATTAAATGAAATAAAAAAATGACTTTCACCCTCAAGGCCAGTTTCTGATGTAATTTTTAAAACTTTTTTAACAACATTTTTTAGACTTTCTTCAACCAAAGAGTCGTAATCAAAACCTTTATTTTCTAGTCCACCATTATTGCTATTATCCACTAAAACTAATTCCCCTAAATTTATTAATTAATTTATCTATTCTATATTTTTTAATATAATTTTTACAAGATATAATTAGAAAAAATGGCGAGAATTAAATTCTCGCCATCTAAGTATTTCTGTTGCCAGGTAAACTTAACCCCGCCAATTTTAGCTATAAAATTGGACTAAGTTTCGGTTGCTTTGGCTGCTTACGCTGCTGCAGCTACCGGAGCATAGTTGTCGTTTGCAACTACTAAAATAGCCCGATAACGGTGGTACAATACCGAGTGAAAATTTAATTTTTACTACACGCGTCGATCCTATTTCGCCCCCATATCATGGTGGAGGCGCCGGGTACCGCCCCCGGGTCCGCTAAGCTTATTCTAAAAAACGTTTATCACCATAGTCATAGAAATGACCTTTTTAGTATACATCATTTATTATTTTTATTAAAGAACACATAATGATAGAATTAAACTAATTATTTCTATTGGAGTTATTGATGAAGCAATATTTAGATTTATTAAGTCACGTTCTTGATGAAGGTAACATCAAAAATGATAGAACAGGAACGGGAACCCATTCTGTTTTTGGGTGGCAAATGAGATTTAATTTAATGGATGGATTGCCTTTACTCACAACAAAAAAACTTCACTTAAAATCTATTATACATGAATTATTGTGGTTTATTAAGGGTGATACTAATATTTCTTATTTAAAAGAAAATAATGTATCAATATGGGATGAATGGGCTGATGAAAAAGGTGACCTTGGACCAGTTTATGGAAAGCAATGGAGAAGTTGGGATACGCCAGATGGGAAAAAAATTGACCAATTAAATAATATAATTAATCAGATCAAAAAAAACCCTGACTCAAGAAGGCTAATTATTTCTGCATGGAACCCATCAGATGTGGAATCCATGGCTTTGCCACCTTGCCATTGCCTTTTTCAATTTTATGTTTCAGATAATAAATTATCTTGTCAATTATATCAAAGAAGTGCAGATATTTTTTTAGGAGTTCCTTTTAATATAGCTTCATATTCAATTTTAACTCATATGATTGCAAATGTAACAGGACTTTTAGTTGGTGATTTTGTACATACCTTAGGAGATGCTCATATTTATAAAAACCATTTTAATCAGGCAAAGGTACAGTTATCAAGGTCTATAAAAACGTTACCACATTTAAAATTCAAGAAAAAATTTGATAGCATAAATGATTTTAAATATGAAGATTTTGAAATTTTAGATTATGACCCTCATCCTAATATTTCTGCTCCCGTAGCTGTTTAAAAATGCTCAATAAGAATAATTTAAAATACCCTATGGAATGTGTTGTAGCCATGAACGAAGATAGAATTATTGGCGATGGAAATAAATTGTTATGGCATTTACCTGGTGATTTAAAAAGGTTGAAATCTATGACAATGGGTGCCCCTTTGATAATGGGAAGAAAAACATGGGAATCTATAGGAAGGCCTCTTCCTGGCAGGGCAAATATAGTTTTAACACGCTCAAATCTTACTAATTTCAATGGAGCGATAGTAGTTAATTCTTTTGATGAAGCAATACAAGAAGCAGATAAATGGATTAAAAATGAAAAGCACAACCCAGAAGTAACTGTCCAAAAAAAAATATTTCTATTTGGAGGATCAGAAATTTATAATTTGGGTATAGATTTTTGTGATGTAATTCAAATGACAAAGGTTCAAATAAATATAACTAAAGGAGCTAAGTTTCCAAAATTAAATGATAAAGATTGGAAAAAAACGAAATTACAGGAATTTCATAAAAATATTAATTCTCCTGAATTTAGTTATTGGCATTACCAAAGAGTAAATTAAAGATTTACTGTATTATTGTTGGCATTGGTTTTTTTTGTTTTTCAAGGCTTTCAGCAATTAAGTTAGCAATTTCTAGATATTTTTTTGAAATCAGATTGTCTGGTTCTTGAAAGACAATTGGCTTACCTTCATCTGAACTTGTTCTTAAGGATATGTCTAATGGGATTTCATCTAGAAATGGTACTCCTAGTTTATCTGCTTCAGCTTTGGCACCACCATTTCCAAAAATATTATGTTGAGTTTCACATTTCTCACAAAGAAAATAGCTCATATTTTCTATAATTCCTAAAATAGGAACGTTAACTTTTTTAAACATGTTTAGTCCCTTTCTAGCATCAATTAATGATAAATCTTGAGGTGTTGAAACGATTATTGCTCCTGCAAGCTGAACTCTTTGAGATAATGTTAATTGTGCATCTCCAGTTCCTGGGGGCATGTCAATAATTAGTATATCTAGATTTTGCCAATCAACATCCCTAAGTAATTGCTCAATAGCACTCATTACCATGGGTCCTCTCCATATAGTGGCGGCATCTTCAGGAACCAAATATCCAATTGACATAGCTTGTAACCCAAAAGCATTGTGTGGAATAATTTTCTTTCCATTACTTTTTGGTTTGATATTTATCCCAGTTAGTTTGGGTAGACTAGGACCATAAATATCTGCATCTAGAATTCCAACTTTAAAATTTAGTTTCAATAATGATAAAGCTAGGTTTATTGCAGTTGTTGATTTACCAACTCCGCCTTTGCCACTTGCAATTGCTATAATGTTAGAAGCTGGTTTAAGAGGTTTGTTCTGTTGCCCATTTTTCTCTTTTGTGTTGTTGTGTGTCGTAATAACAACTGAGACTTTGTCAATTTGAGAAATTAATAATAATTTATCTTCTATAGTTTTTTTAATTTCTCTTGAATCTTTGAGCTCTTCTGGTGCGAGTTCAAGTGCAAATGTAATTATATTTTTTTTTAGTTCTAATCCACTAACCATCTTGGAATCAACGATGTTAGTTGATCTATTTGAAAGTGTAATTGAACTTAAAACTTTTCTAATTTCATCTAATTTTTTTTCACTCATTAAGTTTACCTAGAAATAATTTTTAAGAGAGGTTGAAATGTACTAACATAATGCAAATATCATATACAATACATAAAGTATTTCAATTCTAATTAAATTATGTAAACCATTGGAGTTTCTCAAATGATTATAAATAAGATTAATGATAATGGCTCTGGTCCTTGGGGAAGTGGTGGGGGTAACAACCCATGGGGAAAGAAGCCTAACTCAAATGGTACACCACCTGACGTTGATCAGATGCTTAAAGAAGGTAAGGAAAAATTTAAGAAAATGATGCCAACGGGTTTTGGTGGAGGAAAAGGCATAACTATTCTTTTGTTTATTCTTTTGGGTTTATGGTTAATGACAGGTATTTACAGAGTTAACCCACAAGAACAAGGTGTTGTCATGAGGTTTGGTGAATGGGTTAGAACTACTCCACCTGGTTTACACTATCATCTCCCAACACCAATAGAAAAGGTATTTACCCCTGATGTTACAAGAGATAATAGAATTGAAATAGGTTACAGATCCTTTGGAGCAGGTACTTCAAATAGGAGAGATGTCCCTGATGAGTCCAAAATGATTACAGGTGATGAAAATAATATAGATATTGATTTTGTTGTGTTTTGGAAAATTGCAGATGCAGGTGCATATTTGTTTAATATACAAGATCCTCCAGAAACCGTTAAGGTGGCCGCTCAATCAGTTATGAGAGATATAATTGGTCAAACAAATATCCAAACAGCTCTTACTGGTGGTAGGCAAGAAATTCAAGTTAAAGCCAAAAATATGCTTCAAGAACTTTTAAATGAGTATCAGGCTGGTGTTGAAATTCGAAATGTTCAATTGTTATCAGTAAATCCTCCAGCTGAAGTTATTGATGCTTTTAATGATGTTCAAAGAGCAAGACAGGATAGAGACACATTAATCAACGAAGCCGAAGCATTTAGAAACGATATTGTTCCAAGAGCAAGAGGTGAGGCAGCTCAATTAATTTCAGAAGCAGAAGCATACGCTAGTGAAGTTGTTAATAGAGCAAAGGGTGACGCTGACAGGTTTAACTCAATTTATACAAGTTATAAGCTTAATCCTGAAGTTACCAAATCTCGAATTTATTTGGAAACTATGGAAAAAGTCTTTTCTAATGTAAAAAAAATTATAATGGATAAATCTGCTAGTACTTCAGGTGTTGTTCCTTATCTTCCTCTAAATCAATTAAATCAAAAGGGTAACTAATAATGTCTTCTTATAAAATCCTATCAGGCGCGAGTGTTCTTGTAGTTCTCTTTGGTTTGTTAAGTTCTTTTTTTATTGTTGATCAAACTCAACAGGCCTTAGTGCTTCAATTTGGAGAGCCAAAGAGGTTAGTTAATAAACCTGGTCTAAACTTTAAAATTCCATTTATACAAGAAGTTACTTTTTTTGAGAAAAGAGTTTTATCTCTTGTTTCTCAAGATTCTGAAGAAGTGATATTGGCTGATCAAAAGAGATTAGAAGTGGATACTTATTCCAGATTTAAGATCATTGATCCATTATTATTTTTTCAGACAGTTAGAAGCGAGTTTGGCGCTCGTCAGAGATTAGACTCAATTATCGATTCTTCTGTTAGGAGAGTTTTTGGAAGTTACGAGCTTACTGCTATTTTGTCAGATGCAAGAACTGAAATTGTTAATGATATTTCTGATGAGGTTAATGATATAATAAAGAGACTTGGAATGGAAATAATCGATGTCAGAATTAGAAGAGCTGATTATCCTGAAGCAACAAGTCAGAATATTTTCAATAGAATGAAAACTGAAAGACAACAAGAAGCAAAAGAGTTTAGAGCGGAAGGTGCTGAAGAAGCACAAAAAATTAGAGCTAATGCAGATAAACAAAGAGTGGTTCTTGTAGCAGAAAGTAAAAGAATAGCTGAGGCATTAAGAGGTAATGGCGATGGTGAAGCTATTAAAATTTATTCTGATGCTTTTGGTCAAGATGAAAACTTTTTTAAATTTTATCGTTCTATGCTTGCTTATGAGAACACTTTTTCTGATGATGGCACTACAATGTTGCTTAGTCCAGACAGTGATTTCTTCAGTTTTTTTGGCAATCAAAGTGGAAAATAAATTCAATTAATGTGGATTTTATTTCTTTGAGCCATAAAACTGCCTTTTTTTTCGAGTATGAAAAAAATTAAATTATTTTGATGGTGTTGTTATGTCCTTAATTAAAAAACTTAGTTGTGCTTTTTCAATTAATATTTTTGTTATATTTTTTGTTATTAATATATCTCATGCTAAAAGCGCACCCGATAGTTTTGCTGATCTTGCCGAAAAACTTAGCCCTTCAGTAGTTAATATTTCAACTACTACTGTAATTGAAGAAAGATCAAGGCAAATGCCTTCCTTTCCTCCTGGTTCACCATTTGAAGATTTTTTCAAACAATTTGATCAACCAGGCGGTAAAAAGAGAAAGGCTCAATCATTAGGGTCAGGTTTTATTATTGATGATACCGGATACGTTATAACTAATAATCATGTCATAGATAATGCTGAGAAAATCATGGTTATATTATATGACGATACCTCTTTTGAAGCCACAGTTGTTGGAAAAGACCCAAAAACAGACGTAGCACTTTTAAAAATTGATCCTAAGAAAACTAAATTAAAAGCTGTAAAATTTGGTGATTCTAATGATCTAAGAGTTGGTGATTGGGTTATGGCAATAGGAAATCCATTTGGTTTCGGTGGAACAGTTACAGCGGGCATTGTGTCTGCTAGGGGAAGAAACCTATCAGGATCTTATGATGACTATATTCAAACAGATGCTTCTATTAACAGAGGTAACTCTGGTGGTCCTTTGTTTGATATGAAAGGTAATGTGGTTGGAATTAATACAGCAATATTTTCTCAATCTGGAGGGTCCGTTGGCATTGGGTTTGCTGTTTCATCTAACCTTGCAAAGCAAGTAACAGACCAACTCAAACAATATGGAAGAACTAAAAGGGGATGGCTTGGCGTTTTAATACAAGAGATATCGCAAGAAATAGCTGATAGTTTGGGAATGAAATCTGCAAAGGGCGCTTTAGTTTCTTCAGCAACTGAAGGAGGTCCAGCTGAGAAGGCAGGAGTTAAAACTGGTGACGTTATATTAAAGTTTAATAATATAGATATTGAAAATATGAAAGAACTTCCAAAAGTAGTCGCAGGTACTCCTGTTGGTAAATCTGTTCCTTTAGTTATTCTTAGAAATGGTAAAGAGTTATCTCTTAATGTCGTTTTGGGTGAATTAGAATTAGCTGAAAAAGAAAACCTAATTGGTCAATCAAGTAATTCAGTTGGTGATAAAAAAGAATATGACAAATTAGGTTTTGTAGCAGAAGAATTAAATCCTAAAAACAAATCAAAATTCAATCTTAAAAATATAGATAAAGGAGTTGTAATTACTTCTGTAAAAGACGAAAGCCCTGCGCAATCTGCTGGTCTTGTGCCTGGAATGGTTATAATTAGAGTTGGGCAAGTAGAAGTTAATTCGCTAGATATAATTGACCAATCTTTGAAGAATGCTCTTAAGCAAAAAAGAAAGGCCTTACTATTCTTGGTTAAGATTGAAAATGGAACAAGGTTTGTAGCTATAGAGCTAAAATAACTTTTTATTTAAGAAATGATTTCCTTGTCGGAGTAACCTTGGGCATATAGTAAACCAAGAAGGTTGGTGTAATCAAAGTGTAAATCAGCAACATCTTTCAGTGCTTTTTTGCCATTAAAAGAAACCCCCATTCCAGAATTTACTATCATATCAATGTCATTAGCTCCATCACCTACACACATTGAATCTTCTGGTTCTAAACTATACTTATTTAAATATTGATTTAGATATTTAAGCTTAGCCTCTTTATCTAGAATTGGCTCAGCAACCATGCCTGCAAGTACTTTTTTGCCTGATGTATCAATACTGTGTTGAAGTGAATTAGCGTGAACAAAATCAAAGCCTAGTTTGTTTTTTAAATAATTTGTTAAAAAAGTAAATCCACCAGATACTAAGACTGTAGTTGCTTTATTATATTTCATAGTTTTAATTAGTTCGCTTGCACCTTCATTAATTTCGACTTTAGACTTTAAATTCTCCAAAATATCAAAAGAAACCCCCTTTAGTATTGATACTCTATCAAATAATGCCTTTTTAAAATCTATTTTTCCTTCCATGGCTTCTTTAGTAATTTGAATTATTTCTTTTTCTTTCCCAATCAACTTTGCCAGCTCATCTAAGCTCTCTTCTTTGATAATGGTGCTATCCATATCTGCTAAGAGTAATTTTTTTCTTCTTATGCTTTCTGATTTTATAATATTTACGTCTAATTTTTTTTGAGTTTTTAATTTTGTAATAAAATCTAATAACTCATAATATGTTTCATTTTTTGGTAAATAACATTCATATGCTTTGTTGATACTTAATTCTTTAAAGTTAATATCGGTTTTAACTATTTTTTTGATATGTTGAGAAATTAAATCTAAATCATTTAAATTTATTTTTTTATCTGTGGTATTTGATATTAATAAATAACTCATAAATTTTTACATATATTAATGTTATTGTCATGTCTAGCACCTTAAATTTTGAACAAATTCTTGATATATTTCCAAATAAAGTTTCTTGGGAATACGATGCCATAGTAATTGCAGGTCCTACTTGTGTTGGTAAATCTGCGATTGCTATAGAATTAGCTCGAAAAATTAATGGTGTAATTTTAAATGCAGATTCTGTCCAAGTATATAGTGATTTAAAATTGTTGTCTGCAAGACCATCTGAAGAAGATCAACAAGGTATACCGCATTTTTTATACGGATATGTTGATGCATTTACAAATTACTCAGTTGCTGATTGGTTAGCAGATTTAAAATTAACCCTAAATAAAGCAAAACAAATTAAAAAAGTACCCATTATAGTTGGCGGGTCTGGCTTGTATATTAATGCTGTTATAAATGGCATAGCTAAAATACCAAACATTTCTGAAAAAAATAAAAAAATATCTTTAAATAAGTATAATGAGATTGGTATTGAAAAGTTTAAGCAATTAAATGGTCAAATAGATCCTGATTTTGTCAATGTTAATTATGATAAACAAAGATTAATAAGAGCTTATAGTGTCTTTCTGGAAACAAAAAAAAATATGACATTTTGGCATAACCAACCACGCGAAGGTAAATTAGAAAAGAAAATCTTCTCCCTTATGGTGAAATCTGAAAGGAGCGCAATTTATAGAAATTGTGATATTAGGTTTGATAAAATGCTCGCAAGTGGAGCTCTGGGTGAAGTTGAGACTTTATGGAAAAATAAGATTGATCGTTCTCTTCCTATCTCAAAATCTCTAGGAGTTAAATGGTTACTTCAATATCTAGATAGTCTAATATCTTATGAAGACGCTGTAAATTTAAGTAAAAGAGATACAAGGCGCTATGTAAAAAGGCAATTTACATGGTTTTCCCATAATTATATTCCAAATAAAACGTTATATATCTAATATTATTTCATTATTAGCATGCTAATTGTAATTTTATATTATAAAGTTGACGGCTAATTAGAATCTTGTTAACAAGATTGCTTACAATTATTTAATGGAATTTTTTATGAGTAATGATGAACTTATTGTAGGCGCTGAGGCTGTTATAAAAGCGTTGGTAGAAAACGGTGTAGAAGTAATTTTTGGTTATCCTGGCGGCGCTGTTTTGCCTTTATACGATGCTATTTTTCAAAATAAGTCACTAAAACACATTTTAGTAAGGCATGAGCAGGCAGCTGTTCATGCAGCTGAAGGTTATGCCAGATCAACTGGAAAGGTTGGTTGTGTATTGGTTACTTCTGGCCCTGGTGCCACAAATGCTATTACAGGTTTAACGGATGCTTTAATGGATTCTATTCCCATTGTCTGTTTAAGTGGACAAGTACCAACACACCTAATTGGAACAGATGCATTTCAAGAAGCTGACACTACTGGGATCTCAAGGCCATGTACAAAACATAATTATCTAGTAAAAAACGCAGATATTTTATGTGACGTTATTCATGAGGCGTTTGATATTGCATCAACAGGAAGGCCTGGACCAGTTCTGGTTGATCTTCCAAAGGATATTCAGCTAACTAAGGTAAAATATAAACAAAAAATAAATAAATCATACAAAGTTAGCTCTAATTCATTGTCTGTTGATCCTAATGTAATTAATAAAGTTGCCAATTTACTAATTAATTCAGAAAAACCTATCATATATGGTGGTGGTGGATTAATTAATTCTGGCCCTGAAGCCTCTAAACTTATGACAGAATTGGTTGATCTGATTGACGCGCCAGTTACTCTCACACTAATGGGTTTAGGTGCTGTTCCCAATAATCACAAAAACTTTTTAGGTATGCTTGGTATGCATGGAACATACGAAGCTAACTTAGCAATGCATCATTGTGACGTTATGATAAATGTAGGTGCTCGGTTTGATGATAGAGTTACTGGAAGATTAAATGCTTTTTCACCAAATTCAAAAAAGATTCATATAGACATTGATAAATCATCTATAAATAAGGTTGTTTCGGTTGATTATGGGATTGTTGGTGACTGTTCAGAAACTTTGAGGTTGTTAGTTGATGAATTAAAGAAACTTCACAATCAAAAAAAATTGGCATCTAAACAATCATGGTGGTCACAAATTAATGAATGGAGAAAGAAAGATTCACTTGGTTTTAGGCAAGTTGGCAATATCATTAAACCACAACAAGCTATTAAGAGTTTATATGAAAAAACTTTAAATTTTGATACTTTTGTTACCACTGAGGTTGGACAACATCAAATGTGGGCAGCCCAGTATTTTGGATTTTCCAAGCCAAATCATTGGATGACCTCTGGGGGGCTAGGTACAATGGGTTATGGTTTACCATCATCTGTAGGTGTTCAAATTGCTCATCCAAAATCACTAGTAATTGATATTTCTGGTGAGGCTTCTTTTTTAATGAATATGCAAGAACTTTCTACGATTGTTCAATATAAGTTACCTGTAAAAATATTCATATTGAATAATCAATGGATGGGTATGGTTAGGCAGTGGCAAGAACTAAATCATGGCTCAAGGTATAGTGAAAGTTATACGGATTCACTGCCAGATTTTGTATTGCTTGCTGAGAGTTTTGGTATAAAAGGTTTAAGAGTTGAAGAGTTTAATAAACTTGAATCCACTATTGATGAGATGATTAATCATCAAGGACCAGTTATAGCTGATATTAGAGTTGTGAAAGAAGAAAATTGTTTTCCAATGATACCGTCAGGAGCTGCTCATAATGAGATGATCTTGGGAGTGAATGATAAAAATAATGACACATCTGAAGCTGGATTGGCATTAGTATAGGAAAAAAAATTTATGTCAGTTTATCAAAATAATGAAATCAAAGAAGAAGAAACATCTAGAACATTATCTCTGATTGTGGATAACCAACCTGGGACTTTGGCCAGAGTAATAGGTTTGTTTTCTGGAAGAGGTTACAACATTGAAAGTCTTAACGTAACTGAAATAGATAACACAAAAAACTTATCAAGAATTTCTTTAGTTACCAGAGGGACATCAATGACAATTGAACAAATTAAATCTCAATTATTAAGAATTGTTCCTGTTAGAATAGTAAGAGATTTAACTTTAGAAGGCCCTTTTATTAAAAGTGAGTTAGCTCTTGTTAAATTAGTTGTAGAAGGTGCTAATAGGGTTGAAGCATTAAGAATAGCTGAGACGTTTAGGGCAAGAACATTAGATGTGACCTTATCAAGTTTTATATTTGAATTGACAGGTAAGCCAAGTAAGATTGATGCTTTTATAGAATTAATGCAATCTCTTGGAGATACAGAAATTTCAAGAACTGGTGTCTCAGCTATTTCAAGGGGAAACAAAACAGAGACAAAACTACTAGATCAAATTGAAGTTAACTGATAATAAATTCATAATTAATTAATTAATGTTTTACGTAAGGGAGTTTTTTTAAATGCGAGTTTACTACGATAGAGATGCTGATATAAATTTAATCAAAAATAAAAAGGTTGTAATTGTAGGTTATGGAAGTCAAGGACATGCGCATGCTGCAAACTTAAGGGATAGTGGTGTAAAAGAAGTTACAGTTGCGCTTAGATCAGATTCTCTGTCTGTTGAAAAGGCAAAATCAGCTGGCTTTAAGGTAATGAACGTTGTGGAAGCTTCTAGTTGGGCAGATGTAATAATGATGTTAACTCCCGATGAACTTCAAGGAGATATCTATAGAGATGAAATTAAAGACAACATGAAACCTGGCGCTGCAATTGCTTTTGCTCATGGATTAAATGTACATTTTAATTTAATAGAACCAAGAGAAGATATTGATGTTTTTATGGTTGCTCCAAAGGGCCCTGGTCATACAGTAAGATCAGAGTATCAAAAAGGAGGTGGTGTTCCGTGTTTAATTGCTATTGATCAGGATGTCTCAGGAAATGCTCACGACATTGGTTTATCTTATGCGTGTGCTGTAGGAGGAGGTCGTTCTGGAATAATAGAAACAACTTTTAAAGAAGAATGTGAAACCGACTTGTTTGGTGAACAAACCGTATTATGTGGTGGTTTAGTAGAATTGATAAGAGCTGGCTATGAAACATTAACAGAAGCGGGTTATGCCCCTGAAATGGCTTATTTTGAGTGTTTACATGAGGTAAAATTAATTGTTGATTTAATCTATGAGGGAGGAATTGCTAATATGAATTATTCAATTAGTAATACCGCCGAGTATGGTGAGTATGTTACAGGACCAAGATTAATCAACTCTGAAACTAAAAAAGAAATGAAAAGAATTCTAGATGATATCCAATCTGGTAAATTCACTAGAGACTGGATGCTTGAAAATAAAGTTAACCAGACTAGTTTTAAAGCAACCAGAAGAAAGGCCGCTAATCATCCGATTGAAGAGGTTGGTAAAGAACTTAGAGCTATGATGCCTTGGATTACTGCAAATAGACTTGTTGATAAAGATAAAAATTAATATTTATTAATTCTATGAATTAGGATACTAATTAAACTTATTAATTATTAATTCTATTGTGAGATAATTTCATGTAGAATTTTGAGGGGATTTGCTATGTTTGGATACATAAGAGGCTTATTTTCAGCGGATTTGGCAATAGATTTAGGTACAGCAAATACCTTAGTTTACGTCAAAGGACAAGGTATACTTCTAAACGAGCCATCGGTTGTAGCTATTACTGAAATTAGAGGTAAGTCTCAAGTTTTAGCTGTAGGGGAAGAGGCTAAAACTATGTTGGGTAAAACTCCAGGGAATATTAGAGCCATTAGACCTATGGCTGATGGTGTAATAGCAGACTTTGATGTAGCTGAGGAGATGATAAAACATTTTATTAGAAAAGTTCATAAAAGGTCTGCGTTAGTAAGCCCTCAAGTTGTAATATGCGTTCCATCAGGCGCCACAGCAGTGGAAAGAAGAGCCATCCAAGAATCTGCTGAGGCAGCTGGGGCTAGAAGAGTTTATTTGATCGAAGAGCCTATGGCAGCAGCAATAGGAGCTAATTTACCTGTGACAGAAGCTTCAGGTTCTATGGTGGTAGATATTGGTGGAGGAACAACAGAGGTAGCGATATTATCCTTGGGAAATATAGTGTATGCACGTTCAGTAAGAGTTGGTGGTGATAAATTTGATGAGGCAATTGTAGCTTTCATAAGACGTCACCATAACTTACTTATTGGTGAAATGACTGCTGAGAGAATAAAAAAGGGGATTGCTACAGCAAAAATACCTAAAGATGGTGTTGGTTCAAGTATAGAAGTTAGAGGAAGAGATTTAGTAAATGGCGTTCCAAAAGAAATTGAAATAAATCAAGCACAAATTTGTGAAGCATTAGCAGAACCTGTTGGACAAATAATTGAAGCCACTAAAACTGCTTTAGAGCAAACTCCTCCTGAACTTGCTGCAGATATTGTTGAAAGAGGTATAGTGTTAACAGGTGGTGGAGCATTGCTTGGTGAATTAGATGCAACAATTAGAGAGGCTACAGGTCTACCAGTTGTTATAGCTGAAGATCCATTAACATGTGTTGTTATGGGAACCGGAAGATGCCTTGACGAAATGAATTCTCTTCGAAATGTGTTAATAGGGGCTTAATGATAGTCTAACTACTATTCTATGAGTGATTTAAATTGGTTTCATCTAAGCCGTCAAACAAAAAGGCGTTTAAAGAAAATAGAAACTTTAATTTTATTTTAATTTTATTGTGTTTACTTTTAGTTTTCCTTGGCAAGCTCGATCTCATAGCTATGAGAAACATTAAAGCTTTTCTATTTGATTTCTGGGCTCCAGTTACTGATGTAGTTAATAAACCTATAAAAGATATTGCTGTTATATTTGAAGATGTAAAATCTACAGGATCATTAAGAGAGCAAAATCTAAAATTAAAAAATGAAAATAGAAAACTGAAAGCTCTTAATATAAAGGCTAAAAATCAAGAAAAGGAATTATTAGAACTAAGAGAACTTCTAAACCTTTTGCCAAAATTTAAAAATAAAATAGTAACTGGCAGAGCCGTTACAGCTCCTGGTGGAGTTTTTGCTAATACAGTTTTAATAAATGCTGGTAGAGATTATGGAATTCAAATTGGTCAACCTGCCATTTCATCTCTTGGTTTAGTTGGTTATGTAGTAAACGTTGGTCTAAAGACTAGTAGAATACTTTTAACCATAGATATTAATTCTATGATACCAGTATATTTTAATGAAAGTAATTGGCCAGCAGTTGCGAAAGGCAACAACGGTGAGTTATTAGAAATTAAATTTTTGTCATCTGACGCTCTTCTAATTGAAGGTGAAACAGTAGAAACTTCAGGGCATGGAGGCAGGTTGCCCCCAGGTATTAATGTTGGGAAAGTCGTTAAAGGTTTTTCTGGCGAATTTTATATAAAACCCTCTGTGGATTTTCAAAGAATGACATACCTATCTATAATAACCAATAAAGAAAAAATATCAGGTAATTACAAAACATTTCAAGGGTTTGCCCCTTTACAAAAACCAAAACCCTCATTTGTGTTTAAAGGTTTGGATTCAAGTGGAACAAGGCAAAAGGGGTCAGAAAATTGACCAAATATAATAATTTAATTTATTTTTTTTATAGCTTGTCGACTAGTTTCTTTTTTTTTATTTTATTATTTCTCTTAATAAATTTTGAAAAAGCTCTTGGTTTTTTTTCAATTTTTAATAGTTCAACCCCAAGTCTTGTTTCTATTGTAATTTATTTATGTATAAGAAAATTAAACTTCACACCATCAAATACGTTAATGCTAATTTTAGGTATATTAAATGACATCATGGCTAGTGTTAATTTAGGTGTTTCTTCAATTTTCTTTTTGTTAATAAAATTACTAACTGAAAATTTGTCATCTCTTAACTTAGATAATAATAGTCAACAGTCATGGTTCTCATTTACTATTATCTTTAGCTTATCAATTTTCGCTATTGTTTTAATCAACATTGTAATTAATTTGTCCATACCTGATATAAACCCATTATTGTTTCATATTGGAACTACATTAATACTTTTTCCAATTATAAATTTGGCGATAGATCTCATATTTTTTATATCTAAATTAATAAAAACTAATCCATGAAAAATAAAAATATAATAAAATTGAATAAAAAAATTTCTAGAAGATTTATTTTTTTATCTTTAATTAAAGGCTCTATCGTTGGAGCAATAAGTTGGAGACTTTTTGATTTACAATTAATTGAAAACCAAAAATATGAAAAATTATCTGATAATAATCAATTTGATTATCATTTGATTTCTCCTGACAGAGGAAGAATATTAGATAGGAGAATGCGTCTGATAGCAGGAAATGAAGATGCCTTCCATCTTGTTTTAAATTGGAATCAAAATTTAAATACAGACAATATTATTAAAAGAATATCTAAGGTTATTAATTTAGAAGAAAAAGATATTGTTAGTTTTAAAAATAAAATAAAAAACATTGATAATAATTTTTCTAAAAAAATCGTAATCACAAAAAATCTCTCAAAAAAAGATTTATCTAAGCTAGTGGTAAGGAGTGTTGAATTTCCTGAAATTACTTTTTTTATGTCAAAGAGACGAATTTATCCTCAAGGAAACATAGTGGGGCATATTACTGGTTATGTTGGTGGAGTAACAAATAAAAATACTAAGAATTACAATAATATTCTAAGCACTGACATAAAAATAGGAAAAAGTGGATTAGAAAAATTTTTTGAAAAAGAATTGACAGGTAAGTTTGGTAGAAAAAGAAATGAGGTCACATCTAAAGGCTTTGTGATTGAATCACATGTTTATGAAAACACTATACCAGGTAAAGATATTCAAATTTCACTAGATATGGAATTACAAGCATTTGCAATTGAGAGGTTAAAAAGAGGGAACTTAAAAATTCAGAATTTAAACTCTGTAAATAACAAAAAAAATAATAATTCCTTTTTTTATTTAGATGATAACAATCATATCTATAAAGATAAAAATAATAATATTGTTGATCCGAATTCTGGATCCCTAGTAGTTATGGATATTGAAAATGGTGAAATACTTTGTAGTGTTTCTTCTCCAGGTTTTGATCCGAATATTTTCTCAAATGAATTAGGAACAAAGGAGTGGGAGTATTTGAAAAAAAACCCTAGATCTCCCTTTTTGAATAGAAGTATATCTGGTGTATATCCTCCCGGCTCTACAATAAAAATGGCTGTAGCTTTGGCAGCTTTAGAAAGCGGGTTAATAGATTATAAAACTAAATTTTTTTGCTCAGGTTCAAGAAAATTAGGTGACAGTGAGTTTCATTGCTGGTCAAAGGATGGTCATGGCAAACTTAACTTAATAGAGGCAATAGAAAGGTCTTGTGACGTTTATTTCTATGAACTCGGTTTGAAAGTTGGCATTAATAAAATTTCTCTTATGATGAAAAAACTTGGTCTAGGGCAATATTATGACTTAGAAATTGATGATAGGGCAAAGGGTGTTGTGCCAAATAAAGAATGGAAATTGAAGAGAGATGGATTAAGGTGGTCACTCGGAGAGACACTTAACGCTTCAATTGGGCAAGGGTATATCCTAACGACACCACTCCAACTTGCAACAATGACGTCAAGGTTAGCAAGTAATGGACTCAAAATAACACCTACGTTTTTAATAGGAAAAAATAAAAAAGGATTTGAATCTTTAAAAATAAATGATGAGCATCTTAATTATATTAAAAGAGCTATGGAAAGAGTTGTAATTGGAGAAAATGGAACTGCAAAAAACTATAAAATTGGAAACAAAAATATTGAGATGGCTGGTAAAACTGGAACGGTTCAAGTGGTCAGGATTTCTGAAACTGAAAGAGAGGACGGAGTTGTAAAAAATGAAGACAGGCCATGGGAAAAAAGAGACCATGCCCTTTTTGTTGGATATGCTCCTTCTTCCAAACCTAAATATGCAATATCAGTTGTCGTTGAGCATGGTGGTAGTGGTTCATCAGTAGCTGCTCCAATTGCAAGAGATGTTTTTAAACATTTATTTGGTTTTAAACAAACAGGTTAATAATGAATTATAAGAATAAATTTTCATCAGAAACTCTTGTGCTTTCATTATTGCTAAAATTTTTAAAAATTAATTGGCTAATTATTTTTTGTTTAGCATTCTTAGGGTTTGTTGGTGTTATTTCTTTATATTCTGCAGCTGGAGGAAGTTGGGATCCATGGGCAAAAAATCATTTAATTAGGTTACTATTTGGTGGTATTTTGATGATTTGTATAGCCTTAACACCAACTTATAT